>Ga0208412_1000110_pt1 | contig 60402 bp, 57 predicted proteins | sample AntDeeMetag02WF4_FD_184758 | JGI IMG/M metagenome (GOLD analysis project Ga0208412, IMG submission 184758) | Saline lake microbial communities from Deep Lake, Antarctica - Antarctic Deep Lake Metagenome 02WF4 (SPAdes) (version 2) | ecosystem: Environmental > Aquatic > Non-marine Saline and... | reverse complement strand
ATCTGGAATTTTACGGAGTACTATAAAAAGAAAACAGAAACACCCCCACAGGCATGGGGAAGACTCGGCTTCGCGTGTGACCTCTATAAAATCATCTCGAAACACCCCCACGGGCATGGTGCGAATCGGTCTCCCCCATGCCCGTGGGGCAGCTCATCGGTCTCCAGTACGTTCGTCCAGCATTCGCTGCACGTCATCCCGCACAATCGCTGGATTCTTGATGCCCCGGTACAGAACCTCTGCGCTGGCCGAGCCCGCAGTGTAGAAGGCTACGTTACCGACGTTGAGAAGCCGCTGTATCAAACCTTGCTGCAAGGACACGCTGCGAAGATCCTGAATGCGGACCGTTTTCTGGTTCCGGGCGATGATCCCATGGTGGCTGGATACACGGACTGAGTCGATGGAGAATTTCCAGGAATAGCGGCGCCACACGATGACCAAAGCCGTGAATGCCGCAATCAACCACACGACGGCAGAACTGCTGCCGGTGGCCGCATCGCTTCCATTTCCCTCGGCGAAAGTTACGCTGACCGCCGATAAGATTAAGAAGGCCAAGATGATGAACATGAAGATTTGATTGCGCCACGCTGGGCGCATTTCGAGTTGCGGATATGCCATGATTCCCCCAAAGGTCAAAAGTTCAGGCCAAGACGGCCACCAAGCACGCCTTCACGGCGCTAGCATTAAAAATGGTGCCGGGAGCGGGAATCGAACCCACACGGCCATACAGCCCCAAGATTTTAAGTCTTGTGTGTCTACCAATTCCACCATCCCGGCATTTATTTTTTGTCAATCCGATGCACCACAGATGCACCAGTTATTTAAAATCCCATAACCACCTGTTTTAATATCCTTTTTTGTTGACCAAGAATTGATTGGTTTTCCACAATGTGGACAGGCTGGTGCGGAATCGCTCATTTCATTACTGCATTCTTTACATTTTATTAGCGCCATGTCGGCCTCTTTGTTTAACAATGAATCCACGTAATCCCTGCGCACAACACCACTAGGCAGGTGGCGCGACCGCTAGGCAAATCCATGCGAGCGGCTAAATATTGAACAGAAAATGACCATTTTTCGAATGGTGCGTTTAATGGTACGTATAATTATTTTCTGTTCGTAAGTTCTTGATTTTAAAGCAGTAATGGCGGTGGGCCAGGGATTCGAACCCCGGGAGGGCGTTAACCCTCGGCGGTTTTCAAGACCGCTGCAATCGACCACTCTGCCAGCCCACCATCAGGAGTTGCCCGAATGGACAACGCAGCGAATGATACCCGAAAAGCCGCCGCTGTCAAAGGGGCGAAAAACGCCGAAATGCCTTTGCTTCGCACTTAATAGCCATTATTATTGGGTGGAACTCTGACACTGTAATTTCAGGAGCAAATTGATGAACGACAACCGTTTTCCGGGCGCGGCACAGGCCCAGACCCAGGGCGGTACCGCAAGCCAGGGGCTAAGCCTCGAAGTCGTAAAGGTATTGCGCAATACCTACTCACTGCTGTCCATGACACTGGCATTCAGTGCCGTGATGGCGGGCATCTCCACCGCCATGGAAATGCCCTTCGGTGTCAGTCTGGTCTGCTTCCTGGTGTCCCTTGGTCTGATCTGGTTCGTTTTGCCCAAAACAGCCAACAGTTCCGCTGGTATCTGGGTTGTTTTCGCCTTTACCGGTCTGTTGGGTTTTGGTCTCGGGCCAACCCTGAACTACTACCTGAGCATGGCCAACGGCGGTAGTATCATCATGCAGTCCCTGGGCGCTACTGCGGTTGTGTTCCTGGGGCTGTCCGGCTACGTACTGACCACCAAGAAGGATTTCAGCTTCCTGCGTGGCATGTTGATGGCCGGTCTGCTCGTCGCTGTGGTCGGTGTTGTGGGCGTGCTTGTTCTCGGCATGTTCGGCGTTGATGTGAGTGTTTTCTCATTAGCCCTGAGCGGCATGATTACACTCTTGATGGCCGGTTTCATCCTGTATGACACCAGCCGCATCATCAACGGTGGCGAGACCAACTACATTCTTGCGACTACCGCGCTTTATCTGAACATCTACAACCTTTTCGTCAATCTGCTGCATCTCATCGGCGCCTTTACTGGCGACGGTTGATCCAGCTGTGAAACTCGCACTGATCATCACCGGTGCTCCCCAAGACAGCCAGGCAGCATCATCCGCCTGGCATGCCGCCAACGCGGCACTCGAGGCGGGGCATCAGCTGGTGAGAGTGTTCCTTCATGGTGAAGGGGTCCGGCTTGCCGGCCCCCTTCCCGTTTCCCAGGACCCTGCCAGCAACTGGCACCAGCTATGGTCCGATCTCATCCTCGAACACGACATTCCCGCCACAGCCTGTGTAGGATCGGCACTGCGTCGTGGCCTGGTGGATGAACGAGGAGCAACGCGGCACGACCGCACCGCCAATATGCTCGATGGCTGGACCCTGGGAGGCCTTGGCGATTGGGTGGAGGCGGAATACGAGGCGGACAGACTCATCCATTTCCAGCCGGACCGGTGACCTCATTGACTGCTCCTTCGACCAACAGCCTGTTGTTTGTGGCGGATCGTCCCTTTGGCAGCGGTGTGGCAACCCGTGAGTTGCTGGAGATGATGCTCTCGGCAGCGGCATTCAACCTTGAGACGGCCCTGCTGCTGCGTGGAGCCGGACTCAGCTGGCTCCACGCCCCGGAATGCCTGGAGCGTCTCGAAGAGCTGCCTCTTTATGGGGCTGATACGCTCTATGTCAGCAGGGACGAACTGTCGGTTTGGGGCAATCCGGCCCTGCCGGACATCTTCACGTCGGTGAGCGGGGACGAAATCCGGAAACTGTACCGGCAGCACGGGCGGGTGATACAGCCATGAACTCCCGGCTTCACATACTGAACAAACCACCGGATCATCCCCGCCACGGGCGGTGCCTGGACGCTCTTGAAGCGGGCGATGTGCTGGTCCTCATGGAATCCGGGGTGCTTGTGCTTACAGGCGGAACGCGCTTCCCGTCCATCCCGGATAACGTTCAGGTCTATGCCATTGGCGGGGATCTTGCGACCTATTCGCAGATGCCTGCACCGGAAGTGGCATTCGAGAGCATCGATTATCGAGGGTTTATCGAACTGGTCTGCCGCATCGGGTCACCGCTCAACTGGTAATCGCTAAAGCAACAGAACCGGCAGGATGGCGACAATAGCGCCACAGAGCCCACCCGCCAGCATGAGCCGCCCCTCCTCTTCCTGGAAAACCGGCCGGAGAATGGACTGAAAATCCTTCGGCGGCAGTCCGGCGATGCGTTCCTCGATCAATGCCGCCACAATAGCCGCCCGGTCTTCATTGAAGGCGCCATCCTGAAAGACCTCATCGGAGGCCTCCAATGCGCGTTCGTTCATGGCCTGCTTGAGGTCGGTATATCCTGAAGCCCCAACCGCCACCTGGGTACTCAATCGCATCACCATGGATTCATCCAGCATCGGCCTCAGGTGCTTCTGAATAATGGCCCGCGTTCGTGCGGACTTATCACCATGGATCATGGCATGAGCGACTCTTTCGACGGTCAGGAGTTCCCGGGCCACCTTATCCGCCCAGACCCGGCTTATCTCCGGCTGCTGCCGGAGAAGCAGCCCCTGTAGGCGGATTCCGGCAACCCGCCGCTCTTCAACCGGCCGAAAGATCAGGTTCAGGGCGATCCAGTTGGTCGCCAGCCCTACAAGGAAGCTGCCGCCGACCAGCACCAGCGGATCCTGCCAGAGGTACCAGGCCCCCATCAGCCCGACCCCGAGAAGCGCACCTATAATGCCGCCACTGCGGACCACAAACCGGAAAGTGCGTGAGCCGGCTCCCCACAGGACCTCATTCATGAAGGTGGGCCGCTCAGCCAATTCCGCACTGATGAGTGCCTTCAGGTCCACCAGGGAACCAAGCTCGGCCCCGAAGTCATTGACCATCGCATCCACACGTTCCGGCAACTTGCGCGCCACGAAGTGATAGATCCGGCGGCGGACTCTCAGGGGCAGGTTATCCCAAAGGACCGGGTGGAGCTCATACATGACGTCATCCACGTACTCCTCGAGATGCGGCATGATGCGGCTCACCACTTCCCCGGTAATCAGTGCGGGATCCAGTCTCTGATACAGGCCGGTGAGATCCCCCGTGCGGGCCAGCGTGCCCTCAATGCAGAGGTGTGCCATTTTCTCCGCCTTGCGCGGAACCACGCCCTGCCAACCCAGCCAGGGTGGACGCCCGAATGGTGCCACCGGCTCGAACAACATCCACAGCGCAAGGCGGTTGGTGCCCCAACCTACCAGCGCTGTAAACACAGGAATGGTCCAGAAAAAGAAGGGTAAATCAGCTAATGCCACAGTGTTATCCCGGGTTCGGTTTCTGGTGCACACTGTAGCGGATATCAAGGGGTTTCGGTATGCACCGGGGCGCCCTGCCCCGGCTGTAACGCATCAGTAGTAGGCGTTTTCGCGGTAGGTGTGATCCGTGACGTCTTCTATGCCGGCAATTTCCGGGAGCTGTTCCTTGAGGGTACGCTCAACGCCCTGCTTGAGCGTCAGGCTCACGGCCGCACAGCCCTGGCATCCCCCGCCGAAGCGCAACACGGCCACATTGTCGTTGGTCAGCTCCACCAGCGACACCTCGCCGCCATGGGACGCCAGGCTGGGATTCACTTCCGCCTGGAGGATGTAATCCAGGCGCTCGGACAGCGGTGCATCGGCACTGACCTGGGGCACCTTCGCGTTGGGCGCCTTGATCGTCAGCTGCCCGCCGGTCTGGTCCTCCTGGAAGTCAACCACGGCATCTTCAAGGAAGGTGACGCTGTTGTGGTCGATATAGAGCGGAAATTCGTCCATATCCAGCTGCTCATCCGAGGGAACCACCTCGTGCGGCGGGCAATAGGCAAGGCAGGTCTCCGCATGCCGGGTGCCGGGCTGAGTCACGAAAAGACGCACTCCCATCCCTTCAACTTCCTGTTTTTGAACCAGTTGGCCCAGATAACGACGGGCTGATTCGGTGACGGTAACAGGTTCCAAGGCGCTTCCCCCTAGTGATTCGGAACTATAACCGTATTGTAAGCAACCCGCGCGACGATTGAAAGACCAAGCAAAACGCTCAGGTTTATGGCACAATATCAAAAATTATTGATGATCATGGCGCTCAATCAGGAAAACCACGTATTTTTCTGGTAAGGTAGCGCGACTTTAAAGACATACTAGATATCCCGGTTCAGGGACACGGACAGTTTCCCACCTTCAAAAACGCTCAGGATGACGCTCCCCTGCTCTCACAGGGCGACCGCCTGAAGCACTTGCTGTCTTTTGATTCGATAAATGACTAATTGAGGTAGTTGAATCCATGATTGATCGTAAAAGTCGACTGGAGCAGCTGAAAAACGCGCTGCAAGAACGTATCGTCATCCTTGATGGCGGCATGGGTACCGAAATCCAGAACCTGCAGCTCAGCGAGGCCCAGTACCGCGGCGAACGGTTCAAGGACTACGAGCATGAGGTCAAGGGCAACAATGACCTGCTCTGCCTGAGCCAGCCGGAAATGCTGTGGGACATCCACAAGCAGTACATGGATGCCGGCGCGGACATCATTGAAACCAATACCTTCAACTCCACGCGGGTATCGCAGTCCGATTACCACATGGAAGACCTGGTTCCCGAGCTGAACCAGAAGGCGGCTCAGCTGGCCCGTGAATGCGCCGATGCCAAGACCGCCGAGGATCCAGGCAAACCGCGCTTCGTTGCCGGCGCCGTGGGCCCGACCTCCAAGACGGCGTCCATCTCACCGGATGTAAACAACCCGGGTTATCGGAACACGAGCTTTGATGCGCTTTACGAGGATTACTACGAGGCCATCGAAAACCTGATCAAGGGTGATGTCGACATCATCCTGCTCGAAACCATCTTCGATACGCTGAACGCCAAGGCCGCCATCTACGCGGCACAGCAGTACGAGATCGATTCCGGCAAGGAAGTGCCGCTGATGATCTCCGGCACCATCACCGACGCCTCAGGCCGTACTCTCTCCGGCCAGACCACGGAAGCCTTCCTCAACTCCGTTGAGCACGGCAATCCGCTGCTGATCGGCCTGAACTGCGCCCTGGGCGCGGACGCCATGCGCCCCTACGTGGAAGAGCTGGCCAACAAGGCCCCCTTCTACGTGTGCACGCACCCCAATGCGGGCCTGCCCAACGAGTTCGGTGAATACGACCAGACGCCGGAAGAGATGGCGGATATCGTCGAAACCTTTGCCCGTGACGGTTTCCTGAACGTCATTGGCGGCTGCTGTGGCTCAACGCCGGAACATATCCGGGCCGTGGCCGAACGGATGAAGAAGTACGAGCCCCGCAAGATCCCGCACCGCGAGCCTCGCCTGCGCCTCTCCGGCCTTGAGCCGTTCACCGACGACGACAACGTCGTGTTCATGAACATCGGCGAGCGTACCAACGTCACGGGCTCCAAGAAGTTCCTGCGCCTGATCAAGGAAGAGCAGTACGAAGAAGCCCTGGAAGTGGCCAAGGACCAGGTTGAAAGCGGTGCCCAGATCATCGACATCAACATGGACGAAGGCATGCTCGACGCCAAGGAGTGCATGACCACCTTCCTGAACCTGGTCGCTGGCGAGCCGGACATCTCCAAAGTGCCGATCATGGTCGACTCCTCGCGCTGGGAAGCCATCGAGGCCAGCCTCAAGTGCATCCAGGGCAAGAGCATCGTCAACTCCATCAGTCTCAAGGAAGGTGAGGAAGACTTCCTGAAGAAAGCGCGGTCGGTACGCCGTTACGGCGCGGCCGTGACCGTGATGGGTTTTGACGAGCAGGGCCAGGCGGATACCGCCGAGCGCAAGATTGAGATCTGTAAGCGCTCCTACGACCTGCTGGTCGCTGACGGCTTTCCGCCCCAGGACATTGTGTTCGACCCGAACATCCTGGCGATCGGTACCGGCATTGATGAACATAACAACTACGCCGTGGACTTCATCGAGGCCACGCGCTGGATCCGCGAGAACCTGCCCTACACCTCCGTCAGCGGCGGCGTGAGCAACCTGTCGTTCTCCTTCCGGGGCAACAATGCGGTGCGTGAAGCCATGCACTCGGCCTTCCTGTACCACGCCATCAAGGCCGGCATGAACATGGGCATCGTCAACCCCAGTCAGCTGGTGGTCTACGATGACATCGGCGCCGAGCTCAAGGAGCACGTCGAGGACGTTATCCTCAACCGCCGCGACGATGCCACCGACCGCCTGCTTGAGATCGCGGAGCGCTACAAGGGTCAGGGTGGCCAGGAGAAGAAGGAAGATCTGGAATGGCGCGAATGGCCGGTTGAGAAGCGGCTTGAGCACGCGCTGATCAAGGGCATCACCACCTACATCGATGAGGATACCGAGGAAGCGCGCCTGCGCGCAGAGGATCACCCGATCGAGGTGATCGAAGGGCCGCTCATGGACGGCATGAACGTGGTCGGTGACCTCTTCGGGGAAGGCAAGATGTTCCTGCCGCAGGTGGTCAAGAGCGCCCGCGTCATGAAACAGGCGGTCGCCATCCTGATCCCCTACATCGAGGCCCTGAAATCCGAAGGCCAGAAGGCCAAGGGCCGGATCCTGATGGCCACGGTCAAGGGCGACGTGCACGACATTGGCAAGAACATCGTTGGCGTTGTACTGCAGTGCAACAACTTCGAAGTGATCGACATGGGCGTCATGGTCCCGGCCGACAAGATCCTGCAGAAGGCCAAGGAAGAGGATGTGGATATGATCGGCCTCTCCGGCCTGATCACACCCTCGCTGGATGAGATGGTGCATGTGGCCAAGGAAATGCAGCGTCTTGACTTCAACGTCCCGCTGCTGATCGGCGGCGCAACCACATCCAAGGCGCACACCGCCGTCAAGATCGACCCGAGCTATGAAAACGATCAGGTCATCTATGTGAACGACGCGTCGCGCAGTGTGGGCATTGCGGCCAAGCTGGTCAGCGAGACGCACAAGCAGGAGCTGCTTGACGAAGTCCAGGCGGACTACGAAAAAGTGCGCGAGCGGCGTAAGAATCAGGGTCGCAAGGCCAAGATCATTCCGATCGACAAGGCCCGCGCCCGCGCGCCGGAACTGGACTGGGAAAGCTACACCCCAACCAGGCCGCAGTTCCTGGGGCTCAAGACCTTTGACCATTTCGACCTGAGCGAACTGGTCGAGTACTTTGACTGGGCGCCCTTCTTCCAGAGCTGGGATATGCCCGGTAAGTACCCGGAGATCCTGGATCATCCGGAAAAAGGCGAAACCGCAAGGAACCTCTTCGACGATGCCCAGAATATGCTCAAGTGGCTCATCGAAGAGAAGAAGATCCGCTGCCGTGGCGTCATCGGTTTCTGGCCCGCCAACCGTGTGGGTGATGACATCGAACTCTACGAGGACGAGTCCCGCAAAAAGGTCCTGACCAAGGTGCATCATCTGCGCCAGCAGGATGATAAGGCGCCGGACAAGCCCATGATGGCCCTGTCCGACTTCATTGCCTCCAAGGATTCCGGTATTCCGGACTACATTGGTGGTTTTGCGGTTACGGCAGGCCCTGAGGCGGATGAACTGGCCAGGGAATTCGAAAAGGCCAACGACGACTACAGCGCGATCATGGTCAAGATCCTGGCCGACCGCTTCGCGGAAGCCTTTGCCGAGTGTATGCACGCGCATGTACGCAGGGAGTACTGGGGCTATCAGACGGATGAATCCCTGTCTGCGGAGGATCTCATCAAGGAGCGCTACCAGGGCGTCCGTCCGGCCGCTGGCTACCCCGCCTGCCCGGACCACACAGAGAAGCCCGAGCTCTTCAATCTGTTGGATGCCGGGAATAACTGCGCCATGGAGCTGACCGAAAGCAACGCCATGCTCCCGGCGGCTGCCGTATCCGGCTGGTATTTCTCGCATCCCGAGTCCACATACTTTGCCGTCGGCAAGATCAGCTCGGACCAGATCGAGGACTACGCCAAGCGTAAGGACATGAAGAAAAGCGAGGTGGAGCGTTGGCTCATGCCGAACCTGGCGTATGATCCCGACGAGTAAGCGCTTCGGGATTCAATAGAGGCGCCCAAGCGGGCATCGGGGGCTGGCTGAGCCATGCCCCTGATGCCCGCTTTTTTTTGCTTTACAATGGCACCCACAAACCACACTCACTGGTTCGGTCAATCGGAGGCAGTCTTGAGCGAACAGAAACAGTCAAAACCCGGGTTCTGGCAGATCGTCCTGAGCGTGCTGGCGGCAGCACTGGGCGTGAACTCGCGGCGTAATCAGGAACGGGATTTCCAGTCCTCAACGCCCCTGCCGTTCATCGTCGGCGGCGTGATATTCGGAGTGATTTTCGTGGTAACTATAGTGTTGATCGTAATGCTGGTGCTGGAGAGTACGGGCGCGGGATAGGCCCCACACCCGGGAAGGCAAGGATCGCTTTACTGCGTTGCCACAAAGGTGGTTGCCAGGGCAACCAACAGAAGAATCACGCCAACAGCGGCAAAGGCGTCGGCCCGGTCATCCCCCTGGTCAGCGACTGCTTTTACTTCCGTTTTCGGATCGTCACCGTAACTCATGGTCATCTCCTGAAAAAATCCGGATCATTATTCATCATTCGCCGGCAATGATAACGGCCTTTCGCCGACACTGCCAGCCCGGGCAAGCGGATTACTGATATCGGCTGTAGCGTAACCACTCGAAACCTTTCATGAAGACGCTCTCTGCTGCCGTTGCGGCGGTCAGCCCCAGTTTCTCAGGCAGTGTCCTGCGTTTTTCATAGCGCACCAGAAAGACATCCCGGTCATTACAGGCGTCCATCAGCAACTCGTCGGATGTCTTCAGCTCATCCGCCAGATTGACCTCAAGGGCCTGCCGGCCAAACCAGATCTCCCCGGTTGCCACCCGGTCGATATCCACAGCCGGCCGGTGTTCGTTCACGTACTGTTTGAAGAGCTTGTGGGTCTCCTCAAGATCATCCCGGAATTTCTTGCGTCCCTTGTCCGTATTCTCTCCAAATACAGTCAGGGTGCGCTTGTATTCGCCGGCGGTCAGAACCTCGAAATCCACATCGTTACGCTTCAGGAGGCGATGGACGTTGGGCAGCTGGGCCACTACGCCAATGGAGCCCAGGATGGCAAACGGAGACGCCACAATGCGGTCCGCCACGCAGGCCATCATATAGCCACCACTCGCCGCGACCTTATCGATACTGGCTGTCAGCGGTAGCGAGCGCTGTCGGATACGATCGAGCTGGGCCGCCGCATAGCCATAGGAATGCACCATGCCCCCGGCACTCTCAAGGCGCACAACCACCTCGTCCCGCTGCGGATCCGCGACGCTGAGAATCGCACTGACGCAACGCCGCAGCGACTCCGTCTGGCTGGCCTTGATGTCGCCCTGGAAATCCACAACGTAAAGCCGCTTGCGCCGCGAATCCTCCGCGCGCTTTGCCGCTTTACTGCCGGCCTCCTTCTTCTCCCTTTTGCGCTTGCGCCGCAGGTCTTTAAGCCAGTGCTTCCGGGCGCCTTCATCCTGAATACTGGCTTCAAGGGTTTCACGGGTTTCACGCACCCGATCATTGACCCGCACGACCTGGATTTCCCCTTCGTCTTCCTCCTGGCGGCTTCGATGTGCCGCCGATATGACAATGGCGATGACAATCAGTGCCGCTACGACAAAGGTGATGAGCTTGGCCAGAAAAAGACCGTATTCCGCGAGAACTTCCACGTTATGCCTCCTGTTGCGGAAACTGCTTTGAAATCAGCAAAGCCTGCATTCTAACGATTAATCATCAGTCGGGTAAGAACAACCGTAACGATGACCCATCGGTTTCAAACAAGCGTTCGCTTTGCCTTGACAGTGCAGGGAGGCCCACCTACAGTCAGCCGGAAGCCATCCCGTTGGCGATTCAATAATGGCAATAAAGGGAAACACGCATGTCTGTTAGACCCGTATTCGAAAAGCTTGAGAAAAACTTCAACCCCGATGCTGCGGCTGGCCTGGACCTGGTTTTCCAGTTCGATATTGAAGATGATTCTCCCTACCATCTGGTCATCAAGGATGGCACCTGTGAACTCAGGGAAGGCAAGCATGATGACCCTTCCGTTACCCTCATCATGAACACGGAAACGCTCCAGGGCATTGTCAGCGGCGAAACGGATGGTATGCAGGCCTTTATGGCCGGCCAGCTTCGGGCCGAAGGCGATATGATGCTCGCCACCAAGCTTGGCGAACTGTTCAACATAGGCTGATCACCCGTGACAGGTGCTGCCCCCCTGCGGTGCCTGTCACTCCCTGCGCGCCAGAGCTTCCTCAGCAGCACTGTTTACTGGAAGCGGTACGATCTGATTGCCCTGCAGCACTACTTCGAAGACAGCCCCCTCAACCATCGGAACCCAGAGTGGGTACAGCGACTCCGCACGGATCAGCGGCGACAAGAACCCATCCGAGCATCAGATTCCCACGTCCTGGAGCGAGGTTTCCGCCAGCCTGAGCAACTCGGGGTTCCGGTTCTCGTTCACCCCCAGCCCCTCAATGTAGTACTCGAGGGACGTAATGGCGTCGGCCAGAGCCTCGAGAACCTTACTATTGGGCGGTTGCTGGGCATTGAGGAGCTGCGTCTCAATGCAGGTGGTCAGCCGCGCGATAACGCCCGCCGCCGCCTCGTCATCGAGCAGCTTCATGCCCCCTTCTATGCTGCGCAGGGTCACCGGAACATTGGCCAGGTGGAGCTTGTCGAAATCAGATTCGAGAAAGGCGGTAATGGCCTGTTTCGCAAGCGTCAGAGCCGAGCTGGCTTCGTCTCCGAGCACAATGAGTGCTTCCTGGACATAGACAGACTGATCATTACGGCGGACCTTCTGGGCGAGCTGATCGGTTTCCGCGGTAATCCCATACCTGGCCAGATGCTGCGCCGCCTCCTCAATATTGAGCACGGCGTCTGCCACAGAATAGAGCTCAGCTTCGGAGGGCAGTGTTCCCTTTTCCTCCCAGCTACGGAGTTTTCCGGCCTCCTCGCGTGCCAGGGCGCTGAGCTGGTGGAGGTCCAGGATAAGCAGCGAATTACCGACCCGTTCCAACGACTCGGCGATGGTACTGAGCTCGGTGGTATCCGGGTCGATGCCCCGCTCTACAATATCCAGCCGATCCTTGAGTTCCCTGAGTTCCTCGTTGATGGCTTCGGAAAACGACCTCAGGACATCGGCGCCCGGCCCATACAGATGGCGCCGATGTTCCAGCATGCGCTCCTCGGTAAATGCCGCCGGGGTGAGCTGGTACGCATCCAGAATCCGTGTCACCTCGTGCTTCTGGGACCCGCTGCGGTACAGGATGTAAACCAGCTCCCGAAACACGGAATGAGGCGCGGTCTTGCCCATGGCGACCCGGCCTACCTGAACCAGCTCCCGGGAATACCGCTCAATCTTCATGAACAGCCGCTTGCGGTTCTTTTCAGCAGGCAGCTGTTTTTCCTGCATAACATCCGTAACGATCGTTACCAGGCACCAGAGTGACGCCAGCGCCTCTCCCTTGCAAAGCCTCGAAAACCCGCGTGCTGCCCTGGCCAGAAGACGGCGGCTGGTGGTCATGTTCTCATTGCGGATCAATCCCAGAAGCCCCACCTGATACATCAGCCGGAAGCGTCTGGCGTGAATCTCTACATCATTGTCATCGACCGTTTCCATCGTCGGAAGCAACAGGTCCGCGCAGAAATCCGGCGAGGTTGCGAGGCTGGTCTCGAAGAAGCAGGAATCCGGATAGGGACTGTCATGCCGTGCTTCCCGGATTTCATTGATGACCGGCAGCAGAAGCTCGGGGCGATCGGTCTGCTGGCGCTGGTAATACTCCACGTAGCGCCGTAGCGTGAAAATGGCGTTATTCAGAGCCGTCAGGAGGTTGTTCTTGGCGTCAGTGGCGCCAACGGGCACCTCGTTTGAGAGGGAAACCGCCTCCTGGCACAGGAGCGCCCCACCGCGTAACTCAACGAGCGAGAAAATGCCACGAAGCTGGTTCAGGTAGTCGACACAGTTCTGCAGGTCCTCGCCGCTTTCACGATTTTCCTGGAACCGTTCCAGACTCTGCTCCGCCTGGCCGATGGTATGCTCGATTTCTTCCCGAACCAGTCCGAAGGACTGGGTCTTGGTTGCGAGAGACGCTTGCACCATAAACGGAGCTTCCCGTTATACAACGTGTGTTCAGTAACCTATAACAGAGATTCCAGCGGCCTCAAGAATTCAGCCGTTGGTCCCAGACTACTTGTGTGTTTTCCGCCATCCTGTCCAGAAATTCACGGTGCCGTTGTGCTTCCTCCTCAGAAGCCTCCAGCACCGGCAGAGGTTTACGATCAGTCGAGAGGCGTTCAATTTCAGAGCCACCCGCCTGACCGGCGTCCCCCTCATCGAGCGACAACGCGGTTTGCCCTCCGGTCATTGCAAGATAGACCATTGCGAGGATTTCGGCGTCCAGCAGGGCCCCGTGGAGTTCCCGATTGCTGTTATCGATGCCGTAGCGCCGGCACAGTACGTCCAGGTTGTTCTTCTGGCCCGGATGCTTCTTGCGGGCAAGCACCAGTGAATCCGTCACGCCGCAGACGTCCCGGGTCAGCGGATAGCCCTCATTCAGCAGATTGAATTCGTGATCCATGAATCCCACGTCAAAGGGGGCATTATGGATGACCAGTTCCGCCCCGCGGATGAACGCCAGGAAATCCTCGGCAACATCCCGGAACACCGGCTTGTCCGCGAGGAATTCGTTAGTGATTCCGTGCACCTCCACCGCGCTGTCCTCAACCTCACGCTCCGGGTTGATATAGACGTGGTAGTGGCGTCCAGTCAGTTCACGGTTCTCAAGCTCGACGCAACCGATCTCGATGACCCGGTGCCCCTGTTCCGGCTCCAGGCCCGTGGTTTCCGTGTCCAGCACAATCTGGCGCATAATCTCTAGATCCTCTCCACTACTTCTGCCGCTCCGCGATTCGCCAGCTCATCAGCACGTTCATTCCCCGCATTGCCAGTGTGGCCCCGCACCCAGTGCCAGTGCACCTGGTGAGAATTGACCAGTTCATCCAGCTGCTGCCAGAGTTCTACGTTCTTGACCGGCTTTTTGGCGGCTGTTTTCCAGCCGTTTCGCTTCCATCCGGCCATCCATTGATTGATCCCGTTCTTTACGTACTGGGAATCGGTGTACAGATCCACATCGCATCCACGTTTGAGCGCGGACAGCCCTTCGATGGCAGCCCTGAGCTCCATCCGGTTATTGGTGGTATCGGGCTCACCACCCCAGAGATCTTTCTCGCGGTTCTCGTAGATCAGCACCGCGCCCCAGCCTCCGGGACCGGGGTTTCCCTTACAGGCACCGTCGGTATAAAGGGCAACGCGACTCACAAACGCCTCGGCTTTTCGGTGTACATTGACGATCTTGTTCCCTCCCTGAGCTTAGACCGGCTTACGTCCGGTGACATGTTACGATTTGCAACTGGCATCGCTATGACCTTCCGATCAGCCATCGCCGGCTTAAACGGTAGGGAACCGGTTTCGCGCTTTTCAGCGACAATACAGTAAAAGCCACCCAACGGAACCTGTATGCCCCGCTCATAGACGGGTTCCAGAAAGGCCAACCTCGCGAGAAGCCGGGAGCTGGATACTGGCGGACGGAAAAAACCATAGCGCGGTGGTGCTGAGCAACAATCCAGAACACCGAGCCAGTCCTGAACGCGCGTGGCCGACAGGAAACGACTGTTCCAGGGCGTGCCACGACGAGCCCCCAGCAACCGTCGCAGCCCCCACAGCCCGAACGGATTGAATCCCACAACGATGAGCTGCCCCCCGGAACGCACGACACGCGCGCCTTCACGCAGGGACTGGTGCGGGTCCTCCGCGAGGTCCAGTGTATGGTGAAGCACCAGCGAGTCCATCATGTCGTCATGAAATGGTAACTCCTCCGGACGGGCAATCACCGTCTGTTCACCGGCCGCATCGGCCTGCCCTGCTCCTCCGGGCATGACCAGAGGCTGCTGCCAGCCCGGGTACCGGGGCGTCACTGACACATGGGGCCCAACGCCCACCTCAACGTGCCGTGTTCCGAAAACACGCGCCATGGCGGTGGCAACACAGGCCCGCTCCTGGTTCAGCAGCGTCTGGCCGAGCGTTGTATTCATCCATTGCGCAAATGCGTGACTTTTCATGGTGTTTCCGCCATCCCGGGGTTTTTAAACGCACCACAGGTACTATACTCAAGGGTGCACATACTATGGCAGGAGTAAGGACAATGAGCTACCGGCTCGAGGCCATCCCGGCCCTAAAGGACAACTATATCTGGTGTCTCTATCATACCGGAAATCACAGGGTTCTGGTCGTTGATCCCGGCGAGGCCGGACCTGTCCAGCACTTTCTGCAGGACAATGGACTGTCGCTGGACGCCATCCTGATCACTCACCACCACCCCGATCACGTCGCCGGCGTGCAGCAACTACTGGGAGATACATCAGTCCCGGTGTACGGACCCAGCGGGTCATCCTTCAAGGGCATTACCCACTCAGTAGCCGAGGGTGACCGGGTAACCTGGCTGGACCTTAGCTTCGATGTTATCGCGGTTCCGGGCCACACTCTGGATCATATCGCCTTCAACTGTACAGATCGTCCGCTCGACCATCCCATCTCATTCTGCGGCGATTTGCTCTTTGTCTGTGGCTGTGGTCGCCTGTTCGAAGGCTCCGCTGAGCAGATGCGCCATTCGCTGAGCAAACTCTGCAGGTTGCCAAACGACACCCTGATCTGTGGTGGGCACGAGTACACGCTCGCCAACCTCGCGTTCGCAAGAACCGTCAACCCGGGCGACGAGAAGCTTCAGGCGTTTGAATCGGAATGCAAGGCAATGCGGGACGCGGGAAAACCAACCGTACCCACCCAGCTTGGAAGCGAAAAACGGCTGAATCCCTTTTTACAATGGGACAACAATACCATTGCCCAGGCGGCGCTGAATTACGGCAAAGAGGCGGGACTTACGGTGGACCCTGAAAACCCGGATCAGGTATTTGCCGCCATCCGCCATTGGAAGGATAACTTCTGATACGAAGGGTAATGTGTGTTTAATTGACGTCGATGATGGTGGTTCCTAGACTCCGGTATCGCTTTCATCCGCGCTGCAGTGCGGCTCAAACGGAACCCCAGGAAAACCGTGCTATGCATTACGTACCGATACTCTGCCTGATAACCGCACTCAGTGTTCCGTTGCTCAGCGGATGTGAAAGCCTCTATCGGGAAGAGGGTTCCGCACCTTCCGAGCCCGTTCCAACGGTAATGCGCTCCGCCCAGCTGGACGCAAACGTCAAGCGCAGCCCGCGAGCCACGCCGCAGCAAGCCACGGGTAAGGCCGCCCCAGAGAAGGTGGCCGAGGCCGAGCCCACCATCTGGGATCGGATGCGCAGCCGTTTCAGGCTCGACCTGGACCGTGATGACCCCCGGGTCCAGAGCCAGCTGAACTGGTACAGCCGCAACCAGCGCTACATGGACCGAACGGCACAGCGGGCCAAGCGGTACCTCCCGTTCATCCTGAATGAGCTCGAGGCCCGGGACATGCCGGGTGAGCTCGCATTGTTGCCCCTGGTGGAGAGCGCCTATGACCCCTTCGCCTACTCCCATGGCCGCGCCTCCGGGCTCTGGCAGTTCATCCCCTCCACAGGGCGGGCCTTCGGTATGGGCCAGAACTGGTGGTACGACGGACGCAGGGATATCGTGGCCTCCACCCAGGGGGCGCTCTCCTATCTTAAACAGCTTTCTGAGCGCTTTGACGGTGATTATGAACTGGCACTCGCCTCCTATAACGCGGGCGGTGCACGGGTTGCCCGGGCGATGAGGCGTAACGAGAGACAGGGCAAGTCCACTGACTTCTGGAGCCTGCAGCTTCCGAGCGAGACCCGCCATTACCTGCCCAAGCTGATTGCCCTGGCGCGCATCATTCAGAACCCCGAGGCCCACGGTATCGAGCTGCCGGAGATCGCCAATGAGCCCTATTTCGAAGTCGTGGACATTGGTGGCCAGATGGACCTTGCCCAGGCAGCGGATATGGCCGGCGTCGAGGTGGAGGAGATCTACCGTCTCAACCCCGGCTTCAACCGCTGGGCCACTGCTCCCAACGGCCCGCACCGGCTTCTGATTCCGACCCACGCGTCCGAGAGGTTCCGCGACGCGCTTGAGCAGATGCCACCGGAGGAGCGGGTCAGCTGGAGGAACTACACTGTTGAATCCGGCGACACGCTGATCAGGATTGCACGGCAGTTCAATACAACGCCGGATGTCATAAGGAAAAATAACAAGCTTCGCGGCCACATGATCCGCAAGGGTCAGACACTGCTCATTCCAGTTGCCGGGAAGTCCGGGAACTTCTACGCGCTCAGCGAGCAGAAACGACGTCAATCCCGCCAGGCCGCGAGCGGCAGCAGCAACCAGTCGCGGATTGATTACCGGGTTACCAGCGGTGATACCCTATGGGACATTGCAAGCGCCCATGATGTCTCTGTGCAGAAGCTTGCAGAATGGAACAGCATGGCGCCCGGGGATCCAATCATGCCCGGCGACCAGCTTGCCATCTGGAGTTCGTCAGCGAGCGAGGGAAAGACGCTGGGCGAGAAGCGCGACAACATGGTGCGCCGCGTCGGCTACACGGTGCGCTCCGGGGACTCGCTGCGACGCATCGCCAACCGTTTCAATGTTGGCGTCTCCGAGATAACCCAGTGGAACGACCTGAACATGCAGGACTATCTTCAACCCGGCCAACGGCTTAAGCTGTTCGTGGATATACGCAACACACATTGAGGTGATAATGGGACTACTCGAAGGCAAGAAAGCGCTGGTGGTCGGAATCGCCAGCAAACACTCCATCGCCACCGGCATCGCCAGGGCGCTGCATGAGCAGGGTGCTGAACTGGCGCTGACGTACCAGAATGAAAAGCTGCTCTCCCGCGTCGAGGGATTTGCACAGGAGTGGAACAGCAACCTGGTTCTGCCGTGCGACGTCACGGACGATGACCAGATTGCCGACCTTTTCCAGAAGCTCAACGAGGAATGGGGTGGGCTGGATATCCTGGTTCATTCCGTGGGGTTCGCCCCCGGCGAGGAACTGGACGGCGACTTCACTGACGTTACCTCCCGCGAAGGGTTCAAGATCGCCCATGACATCAGTTCCTACAGCCTTACGGCGCTGGCACGTGAGGCGCGGCCGCTTATGAAAGGTCGCGAGGGGTCGATTCTGACCATGACTTACCTGGGCTCCCAACAAGTGCTTCCCAACTACAATGTCATGGGACTCGCCAAGGCCAGCCTGGAGGCAAACGTGCGCTACCTGGCCGCATCACTGGGCGCCGAGGGTACACGGGTGAACGCAATCTCCGCAGGCCCGATCAAGACGCTGGCGGCATCCGGCATCAAGAGCTTCCGGCGGATGCTCTCGGAAAACGCCAAGCGCACGCCCCTTCAGCGCAATGTGACCACAACCGAAGTGGGTAACACGGCGGCCTTCCTGACGTCGGATATGGCAAGCGGCATCACCGGGGAAGTTATCTACGTGGATGCGGGCTTCCGCAACATGGCGATGAACGCGCTGGAAAACGGATAAGCAGCGACCATCACACCATCAGGTTTGCGACGGCATCCTTCCAGTCCGGAAGGGTGCCGTCGTTCCTCTCGACAAAACTCAGACAGAGCCGCCAGCAACCGTCCGCGCACCGATTGCATAAACCCGGGATTTAAAGCAGTATAACGTCCCAAAATGATCTGGAACGAAACGAGGCAGTGATGGCAGGCAATGACATCGAGAATGTGAATATTGACGATCAACAGGTTCTGATAACGCCCGCGGCACTCAAAGAGGAAATGCCTCTCAGCGACGCCGCGCGGCGGACCGTACTTGAAGGCCGCCAGACCATCAATAATATTCTCGACGGCAAGGACCCGCGCCTCTTCCTGGTCGTGGGCCCCTGCTCCATCCATGATCCGGAAGCGGCCATGGATTACGCCCGTCGCCTCAAAGCGCTGGCAGACGAGGTGAGTGACACCCTGTACCTGGTGATGCGCGTCTATTTTGAAAAGCCAAGAACCACCACCGGGTGGAAGGGCCTGATCAACGATCCGCACCTGGATGACAGCTTCGACATCGAAAAGGGCCTCCACATCGGCCGCCGCCTGCTTCTGGACATCGCCGAGCTCGGGCTCCCCACCGCCACCGAGGCCCTGGACCCGATCTCGCCCCAGTATCTTCAGGACACGATTTCCTGGTCCGCAATCGGGGCGCGGACCACGGAATCCCAGACGCACCGCGAAATGAGCAGCGGCCTTTCCATGGCCATCGGGTTCAAGAACGGAACGGATGGCGCCCTGGATGTGGCCGTCAATGCCATGAAATCCACAGGCAGCCCGCACAGTTTTCTCGGCCTCGACCAGCAGGGCAAAGTGGCCATTACGCGCACCCGCGGCAACCCCTACAGCCACGTTGTACTGCGTGGCGGTGGCAGTGGCCCGAACTACGATTCAGTGAACGTGGCGCTGTGTGAAAAAGAGCTCAGGGAAGCGGGCGTACGCAACGCCATCATGGTGGACTGCAGCCACGCGAATTCGAACAAGGATCCGGCGGTACAGCCCCTGGTCATGCAGGACATCACGCACCAGCTCCGCGAGGGTAATTCCTCGATCATTGGCCTGATGGTTGAAAGCAATATCAATTTTGGCAAGCAGCCCATCGGGCCGAAAGACCAGATGCAATACGGTGTCTCCGTCACAGATGCCTGCATTGACTGGGAAGCCACCGAGCAGGCTATCCGGGCGATGCGCGATGAATTAAGGGATGCGATTCCTCGCCGTCACCGGAGCTGATCTGTCATTTTCCCTGTGACGCGGGTCCCGGTTCCATCCATTTAAGCCGGGACCGCAACTGGACCACCTCGCCCACGATGATCACTGTGGGTGCACGCACCCCGGAATCCTCAACGTTTGCCGCAATGGTCTCAAGCGTTCCCGTCACCACCGCCTGCTCAGGCGTTGTTCCCCGGGAGACCAGTGCCACCGGCATATCGCCCGACATGCCATGGGCGACCAGCTGATCGGCAATGATCGGCAGTCCGATCAGGCCCATGTAGAACACCAGGGTCTGGCGGTTCTGGACGAAATCCTGCCAGGGCAGATTGGCTGTATTGTTCTGCAGGTGCCCGGTGATAAAACGTACTGATTGCGCGTAATCCCGGTGGGTAAGCGGAATGCCCGCATAACTGGAGCAGCCGGATGCAGCCGTTATCCCGGGCACGACCTGGAATCGCACGCGCTGCTCTGCCAGCATTTCAATCTCCTCACCACCACGCCCGAAAATAAACGGGTCGCCGCCCTTGAGACGCACAACGCAGTTTCCTGCCCGAGCGTACTCAACAAGCATCTCATTGATGCGCTCCTGGGGCACGCTGTGGTTGGAGCGCGCCTTGCCCACATGAATCACCTCAGCGTGCTCATTGATCAGGTTCATGATGGGCTCTGATACCAGACGGTCGTGCAGCACAACATCCGCTTTTCCCAGCAACCGCAGGGCTTTCACGGTAAGCAGATCCGGATCGCCCGGTCCCGCTCCCACAAGGAAGACTTCGCCAGCCGCCTGGGTCGAACCCGGCAGCACTTCCAATCGTCCCTCGGGCAGCAGCCACCGGAAACGCCGTCGGATCCAGCGCCGGATCATTTCGTCGCCACTCCTGCTCCCAGGACTTCAAGCCCACCCATATAGGGTCTCAGGACTTCCGGAATACGGATCGAACCGTCCTCCTGCTGATAGTTTTCCATCACTGCCACCAGCGTCCGCCCTACCGCAAGGGCCGACCCATTGAGCGTATTCAACAGTTCCGGCTTGCCGGTTTCCGGATTGCGCCAGCGCGCCTGGAGACGGCGTGCCTGGAAATCCCGTGTATTGCTGCACGAGGAGATTTCCCGGTACGCGGATTGCCCCGGCAGCCAGACCTCGATGTCGTAGGTCTTGGCGGCGGCGAAGCCCATGTCCCCGCCACAGAGAGTCACCACCCGGTACGGCAGATCGAGTTTCTGAAGCACCGTTTCCGCATGGCCGGTCAGCGACTCCAGCGCCGCCTCGGACTCTTCAGAGCGGACGATGTGCACCAGCTCCACCTTTTCGAACTGATGCTGACGGATCATGCCCCGGGTGTCCTTGCCGTAGGCGCCCGCCTCGCTGCGGAAACAGGGCGTATGGCACACCAGTCTGACTGGCAATTCCTCAGGCTTGAGTATCGTATCGCGGACCAGGTTGGTGGCAGGCACCTCGGCGGTCGGGATCAGGTAGAGGTCCTTGTCGCCCTCGATGCGGAACAGATCCTCCTCGAACTTGGGCAGCTGGCCGGTTCCCGTAAGGCTCTGGCTGTTAGCAAGATACGGAAGGTAGGTTTCCGTATAGCCGTGCTCCCCCTGGTGAAGGTCCAGCATGAACTGGGTCAGCGCCCGGTGCATCCGCGCGATCCCGCCCTGCATAACGGCAAAACGCGAGCGCGCAATGATCGCGGCGCGCTCAAAGTCCAGTTGTTCCATGGCTTCCCCCAGATCCACGTGATCCCTGGGTTCAAAGCTGAATGAAGGGGGCTCGCCCCAGCGGCGGATCTCGACGTTGTCGTCCTCGCTCTCGCCTTCCGGGACGTCCTCATCGGGAACGTTGGGGATCCCCTGCAGGAAGTCGTTCAACTCCGTCTGGAGCGTGCGCAGATGATCTTCCGCATCGGACTTCTGATTCTTGAGTGACTCCACCTCGTCCAGCAACGGCTGTACGGGCTCCCCCGCCTTCTTGGCTTCCCCGATGGCCTTTGAGCGCCGTTTCTGTTCCGCCTGGAGCTCCTCGGTACGCGTCTGGAGGCTCTTGCGGCGCTCCTCAAGGGACTTCACTTCATTGATATCCAGCTCAAAATGCCGTTTGGCAAGCCTGGAAGCCACGGTTTCCGGTTCCGTGCGAACCCATTTCGGATCTAGCATGGGAATAACCTGTTTACTGTTTTGAGTCTTGTCGGGTATAGCGTTGCCTGGTGCTCTCGGCGTTGAGGCGATCCAGGTAGGCGCGCTTTTCGGCCAGCTTCGTTTCCAGCCCCCTTGGCTCGGGGTGGTAGAAACGGGTGCCGTCCAGGGTCTCGGGCATATAGGACTCACCGGCGGCAAAAGCCTCGGGCTCATCGTGCGCGTAGCGGTATTCCGCTCCGTAGCCCTGTTCTTTCATCAGGGACGTGGGCGCATTGCGAAGGTGTACCGGCACCACCCGGTCCTGGTCCCTGCGCACCAGGGCCATGCATTCGTTATAGGCGCGGTAGACACCGATGCTCTTGGGCGCCAGCGCCAGATAGGTTACCACCTGCGCCAGGGTCAGTTCTCCCTCCGGGCTCCCAAGCCGCTCCTGCACCTGCCAGCCTTCCATGCTCAAACTCAGCGCCCTGGGGTCGGCATTGCCAATATCCTCGCTGGCAATGCGCACCAGCCGCCGTGCAATATAAAGCGGATCGCAGCCGCCATCCAGCATCCGGCACATCCAGTAAAGGGCCGCATCCGGGTCAGATCCACGCACCGACTTGTGCAGCGCCGAGATCTGATCGTAGAAAACATCACCGCCTTTGTCGAAGCGCCGCAGCGAGGACTGAAGCACCTGCTGGAGGATGTCGTCATCAATGACCCGCCGGCCCTCGACGTCTTCCTCGGCCAGGTCCGCCGCAATTTCCAGGATGTTCAGCGCGCGTCGGGCGTCTCCGTCGGCGGCCCGGGCCATGGCGGCCATCAGTTCCTCGGGAACGCTAACCGCGCCGCCAAGCCCTTCCGGTGCTGCAAGGGCCCGTTCAAGCAAGCGGACAAGGTCCTGCTCTTCCAGGTCCTTGAGTACATAGACCCGGGTTCGGGACAACAGGGCGCTGTTGAGCTCAAATGACGGATTCTCCGTCGTGGCCCCGATGAAGAGGATGGTACCTTCCTCGATATGCGGCAGGAAGGCGTCCTGCTGGGACTTGTTGAACCTGTGAACCTCATCCACGAACAGCAGCGTGTCCTGCCCGCTGGTTTCGCGACGCTGGCGGGCGGTCTCCACGGCACTGCGGATATCCTTGACCCCACTGGCCACGGCGGAAAGCGTCTCGAAGACCACCGAGGTCTGCTCCGCCAGCATGCGGGCAAAGGTGGTCTTGCCGACACCGGGCGGGCCCCAGAGGATCATGGAGTGGAGCTGGTTTTCCATGACCGCAGCGCGCAGGGGCCTGCCCTCGCCCACCAGATGGGACTGGCCGACGTACTCGTCCAGATTCCGCGGCCGCATGCGGGCCGCGAGTGGCCGATGGCGGCCTTCCTCGCCGCCAAAGAGCCCCTGCTGCATCAGCGGGGCTCTCCCTCATTCCGGATGACGTCCACATTATCCGGAATTTCCAGTTCAAAGCGCTCATCGGCGACGGACTCGTTCAGCACCACATCCTCGAAACGCAGACGGCTGTGCTGGTCCAGCGAATCATGCAGGCGCATCTCCCTCAGCACGCCATCGCTGAAGACCATGGCCAGTTCAAGGAAAAGCGTGTCCTTGTCCCGGGGCTCAAGGATAAAGACCTTCCGGTCCTCTTCATCCTGGCGACGGATCCTGAAGGAAGACGCCAGATCCACGACTTCTCCGGAGAGCAGAAGCGCCGGCGTTGAGGCAATGCGCTCTTCCAGCGGGTAAACCGTCACCTGCAGAAGGTCCGGATCGTAGACCTTGACCTCGTCACCGGCGGTAACAATGGTCTGCTCCAGGGGCGGGTCGGTGTGCCAGTAGAAATCACCACCGCGCCGCGCCTTGACCTGGCCGGTGGACTCCTGGATCCGTTCCCCCTCATCCGTGGTAACGGTCTGTGTGAAGTCCGCCTGGTAGCTCTTGTAACCGGAGAGCATCTCCGAAAGCGCCTCGGCATTGGTTTTCGAACCACTGCCCTGGGCGGTCACGCTCAGAAGCAGGGCCAATACGGCAAGCAGGGTTCTCATGGGCATAAATCAGTCTCTTGGTGGTGGGGCCGCCAGCACTTCACGTCCGCCATTCTGGCCGGCGGGGCTGACCACCCCGGAGGCTTCCATGGCTTCGACCAGGTTGGCGGCCCGGTTGTATCCGATCTTGAATTTCCGCTGCACAGAGGAAATGGAAACACGGCGACTCTCGGTGACAAAGGCCACGGCCTCGTCAAAGAGGGCGTCCTTTTCACTGTCGTCATCATTCATGGCGGCGATGCCCGGCACGCTGTCACTGTCACCGCCGCTCAGCACATCCTCGACGTAATCCGGCTCACCCCGGCGCTTCCAGGCCTCAACCACGCGATGGACCTCGTCGTCCTCCACAAAGGCCCCGTGAACCCGTTCCGGCATACCGGAGCCCGGCGGCAGATAAAGCATATCCCCGTTACCCAGAAGCTGCTCCGCGCCGCCCTGGTCCAGCACCGTCCGCGAATCGACCTTGGACTGCACGGAGAAGGACATCCGGGTGGGAATGTTGGCCTTGATCAGGCCGGTGATCACGTCCACCGACGGCCGTTGGGTCGCCAGGATCAGGTGAATGCCCGCCGCCCTCGCCTTCTGGGCGATGCGTGCGATCAGTTCCTCAACCTTCTTGCCGACGATCATCATCATGTCGGCGAATTCGTCCACCACCACGACAATGTAAGGCAGTGGTTCAAGCTCGGGTCGGGCATCCTCGCTGGGATCGATGGCATTGTCGGGGTTCCAGAGCGGATCCTTGATGGGCTCACCGGCCTCTCTCGCATCCCGGACCTTGCGGTTGAAGCCGGACAGGTTGCGCACGCCCTGTGACGACATCAGCTGGTAGCGCCGCTCCATCTCCGCGACACACCAGCGCAGGGCGTTGGCGGCCTCTTTCATGTCCGTCACCACGGGCGCGAGCAGGTGCGGAATGCCCTCGTAGATGTTCAGCTCGAGCATCTTGGGGTCGATCATGATCAGGCGCACCTCCTCCGGCGTCGCCTTGAGCAGCATGCTCAGGATCATGGCGTTCACGCCCACGGACTTACCTGAACCAGTGGTGCCTGCCACCAGAAGGTGCGGCATCTTCGCGAGATCGGCCACGACCGGATCGCCGCCAATGTCATTGCCGAGCGCCAGGGTCAGGCGCGAGCTGGATTTCTCCCAGGCCTTGGAGGACAGGATTTCGGAAAGGCGCACCATCTCCCGCTCCTCGTTGGGAATCTCGATGCCCACCACGGACTTGCCGGGGATGACCTCAACCACGCGCACACTCAGCACGGCCAGCGACCGCGCCAGGTCCTTGGCCAGGTTGGTGATACGGCTGACCTTGACGCCCGCGGCCGGCTTGATTTCAAAGCGCGTGATCACCGGGCCCGGATTCACTTCGACAACTTCCACCGTCACCCCGAAGTCGGCCAGTTTCTCCTCGAGCAGCTGTGACATGTACTGCAGCGAGTCAGCGGAGTACCCCTTCTTCTTATGAGGGTCTGGTGGATCCAGGATGGTAATGGGCGGGATTGGCCCCTCGCCATTGTCAAACAGCGACGGCTGATTCGCTTTCCCCGAAGGCGCGCTGCTCGCGTTCTTGTTCCGTTTGAAGGGCGATATCTTCACGTTGTTTTCGGGCGCAGCTTGCTCCTTTGCTGCCGCCTTTTCAGATTCTTTCTGTTTCTTTCCCGTCGGTGCCGCCTGCACCGCTTCACCGGCTTCCTCGCCTGCCATCGGTGGGAGCGTCAGGGTCTCATCCGGCCCGGAGTCCGAGATAACGGGTTCGCGCCGCTCCGTCGTGACGCCTTCATCGGATTTTCTCCGCCTCAGGCGGAGGCGATTCAGCAGACGTCGCCACAGGCTCGGCTTGCCCTGATCAACCCGATCATTGATCAAGGGGGGTTCCGGCTCTGTTTTTTCCGCCTTGCGCGGCTGGTCCAACACCTTCCGGCGCGGGACTCGCAGACGACCCAGAGCCGAGGACAACGCGCGAATGACGCCGCGCGTCCCGAGCAGGAAGAACCGCACCACCTTCAGGGCGGTAAGCCCCACAGTATCCACGACCCAGATCCAGGACAGCCCCGAAAAGAGGGTCACTCCGAACAGGGCGATTGCCGCAAGGATCAGGGTGGTGGCAGGCCGGTTGAGCACGCCGACCATGGCGGTGCCGATCTCGTCACCGATCACCCCGCCGGAGTCCGGGCCCAGGCCAAAAAAGGAGTAAAGCCCGAAAAGGCCACAGCCGGCCATCAGCAGCAGGATAAAGCCACCGCTTCGAAGCAGGAACAGCGGCCAGTGGAAATCCGGATAGCGGCCACGCTGGCGGTACAGGAGAATGGCGCCCCAGCCCCCGAGAACCGGAAACAGCCAGGCAAGCTTGCCGAAGAAGGTGATCAGCAGGCTGGCAATCCAGGCACCACTGCGTCCGGCGTAATTGGTGGCTTCCGTCTGATGCCCGATGCTGGCCCAGCCCGGATCCGCCGGGTTGTGGGAAACCAGCGCCATGACCAGATAGAGGCAGAGTACAATAAGCGCAATCAGTCCGCCCTCGCGCCCACCCTGTGCAAGTAGCTGCCGGAACCGGTATTGCCCCTGCTGATCAACCGCCTGGTGGGCCTGGCCTGTCTTGGTATTCGCCATAGAATCCACTTAATGCATTTTCCCAAGTAGAACATGTAATGGCCTGATATACCACCACAATACACCGGAAGAAAGGTCCTGTCAGGTGACGCGCAGTGCCTGGTCCAGATCCGCAATCAGATCATCGCGGCTTTCCAGCCCAACGGAGATACGCAGCAGATTTTCCGTAATCCCCCCGCGCGCCTTGTCCTCATCCGAGAGCCGGCCATGCGTCGTGGTAGCCGGGTGTGTCACCGTGCTTTTAGTGTCGCCCAGATTCGCCGTGATGGAAAAAAGGTTCAAGGCGTCAATAACGCGCCACGCCTCCTCCCGACCGCCCCGGACCCGGAATGAGACCACGCCACTGCCGCCACTCTGCTGGCGGTGAGCCAGCTCATTCTGGGGGTGGTCCGGCAACCCGGCGTAGAGGACCGTCTCGACACTCGTCTGCTCTCTCAGCCATTGGGCGATGGCCAACGCGTTCTCCGAGTGCGCCTTCATCCGCAACGAGAGTGTCTCAAGCCCCTTGAGAAAGACCCAGGCATTGAAGGGGCTCATGGTTGGACCCGCGGAACGCAGGACCCCGTGCACTTCTTCCATCAGAGACTCACTGCCGACAACGACGCCCCCCACACAGCGCCCCTGCCCATCCAGGTACTTGGTCGCCGAATGGATCACCACATCCGCGCCATGACGGAAAGGCCGCTGGAGTATGGGCGTGCACAGACAGTTATCCACGACAAAAAGCGCCTCGTTGGCATGGGCGAGCCTGGCCAGCGCATCCATGTCCGCGATCTCTCCCAGGGGATTGGAAGGTGTTTCCAGAAACAGCATCCGCGTTTCCGGACGCACCGCGCCCTGCCACTCCGCCAGATCCGTCAGGTCCACGAAGGTGGTGTCGACCCCGAAGCGTGCCATGTACTTCTGAAGCAGCACCGTCGTAGTCCCGAAGACCCCCCTGGAGCAGACGATATGATCGCCCTGCTGCAACAGACCCATCATCGTCGCCAGTATCGCGGCCATGCCCGAGGCTGTCGCGACTGCCCGCTCGCCGCCTTCGAGTGCGGCAATACGATCTTCAAATGTGGCCACTGTCGGATTCGTGAAGCGCGAATAGATGTTGCCGGGTTCATCACCAGCAAATCGCGCCGCCGCCTGTGCCGCGCTGTTATAGACGAAACTCGACGTCGCGAAAATGGCTTCACTGTGCTCCAGCTCAGCACTGCGACGCTGACCGCCGCGAACACCCAGCGTCTCAATGCCAGCGCCTTGCAGGTCCGGTAGCGGTATCCCGTTGTTATCAGCGTCTCCGTGTGTCATGAGCCTACTCGTCGTTATGCATATCAATCACATCACTGTCCGCGGTCAGCTCCTTGTTGCGGTACGCCTTGCGCGCATCGGACCGCTCCTGCTCCAGCTTTTCCAGGTACTCAGCGGTTATATCCCCGGTCGGGTACTGGCCGTCAAACACGGAACAGTCAAAGCTTTCAACGCGGTCGTTGCCTTCACGGGCGCACTCGATCAGGTCATCAAGCTCCTGATAGATCAGCCAGTCCGCGCCAATAATCGACTGGATCTCCTGCTCTGTTCGCCCATGTGCAATAAGCTCGTTGGCCGCCGGCATATCAATGCCGTACACATTGGGATAGCGCACCGGCGGCGCAGCGGAGGCAAAATAAACCTTCCTGGCTCCGGCATCGCGCACCATCTGGACGATTTCCTGGCAGGTCGTGCCGCGCACGATGGAGTCGTCCACCAGCAGCACATTCTTGCCACGGAACTCCAGCTCGATGGGATTGAGTTTCTGGCGCACCGAGCGTTTGCGCATGGTCTGACCCGGCATGATGAAGGTCCGACCGATATAGCGGTTCTTGATCAGTCCTTCCCGGAATTTCACCCCAAGTTCAAAGGCAAGGGGAAGAGCCGCCGTGCGGCTTGTGTCCGGAATCGGGATAACCACGTCAATATCATGATTCGGCATTTCCCGCAGGATCTTGTGGGCCAGCGCTTCGCCCATGCGCAGGCGTGACTTGTACACCGAAATGTTATCGATGATCGAGTCCGGCCGCGCGAAGTAGACGTGTTCGAAAATACAGGGATGCAGGCTCGGGTTTTCGGCGCACTGCTCGGTGTAGAGGGAGCCGTCAGTCTCGATGTAGACGGCTTCGCCGGGATCAATATCACGGATCAGCTCAAAGCCCTGAGAGGCCAGAGCCACGCTTTCCGAGGCGATCATATACTCCTTGCCATTCTCGGTCTCGCGCACACCAAAGCACGCCGGCCGGATCCCGTAAGGATCCCGGAAGCCGACGATCCCGTACCCGGTAATCATGGCGATGGCGGCGTAGGCCCCCCGGGCGCGTCGGTGCACCGTACGCACCGCCGCAAAGATCTCGTCCTTGGTCGGGTTGAGCTTGCCCATCTTCTGCAGCTCGTGGGCAAACACGTTCAGGAGCACTTCGGAGTCCGAGTTGGTGTTGATGTGGCGCAGATCCGACCGGAATACATCGCTGGCCAGCTCCTCCGCATTGGTCAGGTTTCCGTTGTGCGCCAGGGTAATGCCATAGGGGCTGTTCACATAGAATGGCTGGGCTTCCGCGGAACTTGAGGACCCGGCGGTAGGATAGCGCACATGGCCAATACCAACATTACCGACCAAACGCCGCATATGCCGGGACCGGAACACATCCTGAACCAGGCCGTTATCCTTGCGCAGGAAGAAGCGCTCATTCTCGAAGGTCACAATGCCGGCAGCATCCTGGCCCCGGTGCTGCAGCACCGTCATGGCATCGTAAAGCGACTGGTTAACGTTGGTGGTACCAACAATTCCGACGATTCCGCACATCGGGTACTGTTACTCCGCGGTTGATGAGGATTCGGTTTCAGCGTCAGTCGGCAGCTCGGGGACCGCCTTCTGCATTTCTATCAGGCGTTGGCTTCCCTGGCGTATCGCGCTGTCTTTCGTCAGCTTTTCCCCGTCATCCGGATTGGGAAGATAGGCGTTAATGTCATCACCAAGCAGGTTCCGGGACCATTCCTCGACTTTCACCAGCTCGCCAACCATTACTGAGCGCTGCCACCAGGTATCCTCGGTGACCGGCGTCATTCGCAACAGCGCCAGAACAGCTACCACGACAATCAACCCACGCGCGAGCCCGAAAACGGTTCCCAGAACGCGATCCGTCGCCGAGAGCCCGGTGGCGTGAACGAGCTTCGCAAGCCCGTTGCTGACGAGAGCGCCAACAACCAGGGTGCCGACAAAGAGAATGGCGAAAGCGGCAACCAGCCGAACAGCCGGCGTTTCAACGGTCCCGGCCAGCAACGCCTGCATACTGGGATGAAAGGTCCGGGCAATGACAAAGGCGCCAACCCAGATCACGAGTGACATCGCTTCCCGAACGAAGCCCCTTTTCAGGCTGATCAGGGTCGAAATCCCAACAATGGCAATAATGACCCAGTCAATCCAGATCAGCGCGTCCATCAGGCGGCCTTCACTCGCTTATTGAAGCGGCAATTCTAGCAGGAAACGGGAGTCGGCCAAACCAACCGCTATTCCCCGCCGGCAATTACCAGGGTGTCAAGGCCGAAGGATTGGTCCAATTCGGCTTTGGCGTCCTCTGCAGCCGAGCGATCGATGAATGGCCCTGCAAATACCCGTGTGAGGGTTTCGCCGTCTCGTTGGAACGACTCGATATAGGCATCCATACCTGTTTCACGGGCGCGATCCCGGAGTCGTTTCGCGTTGTCAGCACTGCCAAAACTTCCGAGCTGAACCAGATAAGCCCCCTCGAGCACCCTGGTATCAGGCTGCTCCTCCGGTGACGGCTCTGGTGACGGCTCGGGTTTATCGACACCGGCGCTGCCGTTATCCGCCATGGGAAGGTCCGAGGTATCACTGTCGGGCCCCTCTTCGGTCTGATTCGGGGCAGGCACTGTACCCTGCACGGTCTCAGTCACCTCGGGTTCCGACGGTTTTTCCACGGTCACCTCCGGAATGTCCGGTTCCGGCGGTATTTCCAGCGTCTGCCGTTCGCGTTCCTGATGCGGCTCATCAAAGAGCATCGGGAGGAAGATCACCGCCAGGCTGACAATGATGAGCGCGCCAACGATTCGCTGTTTGAATCCGTCCAAAACCTGATTGCCTCGGCTGTTCGTTAATGGCGGGAGTGTAACCCGTTCACTGCTGCTGTGCCACTCTGCAGCGGTTCAAGGAGGGGACCGGCTTCCTCGACGGTATGGAAAGAACCGAAGATAAGGACTCTGTCGTCGGGCTCGGCCGTTCGCAGTGCCGCCTCCACGGCGGCTGGAACATCCTGAAAGCGTTGTACCGCACTGCCCTCCAGCACCTGCGCCAGTCTCTGCGAGAGGGTCTCTGAAGACAGGCCTCGGCTACCAGCCAGCCCGGCCAGGTACCACTCATCAACCCGCGATTTCAGGGCGCTGGCGACTCCCGCCACATCCTTATCGGAAAGCGCCGCATAGACAGCCAGAAGCCGTCCTTTGCCGGAGAGGCTGCTGAGCCTCTCCGCCAGCCAGCACGCCGCATGGGGATTGTGCCCCACGTCCAGGATGATTTCCGGCGATGCCCCGATGCGTTCGAAACGTCCCGGCAATCCACGGCCGCGCGATAGCGCCTCCAGCCGGGCCTGATCAATCGTAAACCCGAGATCGTGGAAGGCCTGGGCCGCAACCTGGTGCGCGGGAGTGAGGCGCATGGTCCCAACCGCAATCCGTTCGGGCCCGCAGTTACCATCAAGGACCAGCACCCCGGTATCTTCCCCCTCCGGAAAGCCGAAATCACGATCACGGATCCGCAGTGCCACTTCCTGCGCCCGTGCCTGGCGGACAACTGAATCCGGGGGATCGGGGTCACCGAAAATCGCGGGCAATCCCGGTCTCAGGATACCGGCTTTCTCGTAGCCAATCCGGTCACGGTCCTCGCCAAGCCATTGCGTATGGTCGAGGTCGACACTGGTAATGATGGCCAATTCCGGGTCGACGACATTGACGGCATCAAGCCGCCCCCCAAGCCCAACCTCCAGCAACGGAAACGCCACGCCGGCCTGCTGGAAAATCCAGAAAGCCGCCAGTGTCGTGAATTCAAAATAGGTCAGGGGCGTGTCGCCACGGGCTTCTTCAACCGCCGCCATGGCGCGGCATATGGCATCATCATCCACTGCCTCGCCATCAACCCGTATGCGCTCATTGAATCGATGGATATGCGGTGAGGTGTAAGCGCCGGTCAGGCAGCCTTCACCCCGAAGCAGTTGTTCCAGGCTGTGTACGGCACTGCCCTTGCCATTGGTGCCGCCCACGGTAACGACGCGGCCCCGTAACCCTTGAGGCAGAAGGCGCCGGTACACAATAAGCACCCGATCCAGCCCAAGCTCGATCTCCTGATCGTGAAGATGCTCAAGCCATTCCAGCCAGCGCGCCAGTGGCGCCGTGGCATCAGGTGATGGGTTCTTCCGGGACATCGTCTGGCACATCCTCAATGGCGTTGTCTTCGTCCGGGGCCGGTTCGGCCCGGTGCTGAAGTTTGGCCAGAATATGCGCGATGCGCGCGCGCATGTCGTGACGGTCGACAATCATGTCAATCGCGCCGTGCTCAAGCAGGAATTCGCTGCGCTGGAAGCCCTCGGGCAGTTTTTCACGCACGGTCTGCTCGATCACCCGGGGGCCGGCAAAGCCAACGAGTGCGTAGGGTTCAGCAATGTTCAGGTCCCCGAGCATCCCCAGACTGGCTGATACCCCCCCGAAAACCGGGTCCGTAAGCACCGAGATAAAGGGAATGCCGCTCTCACGCATCCGCTGCAGGGCGGCGGATGTCTTGGCCATCTGCATCAGCGAGACGATTGCTTCCTGCATCCGGGCACCGCCACTAGCGGAGAAACACACCAGGGGCACCTCCTGCTCCAGGCAGATATTCACCGCGCGTACAAACTTTTCTCCGACCACCGCGCCCATGGATCCACCGAGGAACTGGAATTCAAACGCCACGGCCACCACCGGCACACCCTGGACCGACCCGGCCATGGCAACCAGTGCGTCCTTTTCACCGGTATTTTTCTGGGCCTGGCTCAGGCGTTCCTTGTAACGACGGGTATCCTTGAACTTGAGACGGTCAACGGGTTCGAGTTCCGCCGCGATTTCCCGGGAATCCTCATCCTTATCCAGGAAGATCTCAAGCCGGCGCCGTGCGGCAATCCGGATGTGATGATCACATTTTGGACAGACATTGAGGTTGCGATCCAACTCAGGACGATACAGAAAACCGTTGCATTTCGGGCACTTTTTCCACAGCCCCTCGGGAACCGTGGAACGCTGTTGGGCATCCGAACGGATCATGCCCGGCATAATTCTATCGAGCCAGCTGCTCATGAATGCTGCTCCCTTTAAAGTGTATCCAGACTCTCGCGCAGGGGCCGGACGAGGCTGTCGAGCGCCTCGTGCAGTGCCGGCCCTGCTTCAGGGTGACGACTGATACAGTCCACAATAACACTGCCAACAATAATTGCATCGGAAACCCGGCCAACAGCCCTCGCCGTTTCGCTGTCACGGATCCCGAAGCCCACTCCCACAGGCAACTCGGTCAGGGCCCTGATGTGTTCCACCCGCTCCTCAACCGCCGTTGCATCGATGGTGGCCGAACCGGTGACACCCTTGAGAGAAACATAGTACACATACCCGGAACAATGCCTGCTCACCAGCCGGATACGCTCATCCGAGGTGGTTGGCGAGAGCAGGAACACCGCATCCAGGCCGTGCTCGTTCAGGATCGGCACAACACGATCCCCTTCTTCGGGCGGGAGATCCACCAGCAGCACCCCATCAATCCCCACTTCCTCGGCCATGGCGGCAAACGTTTCATAACCCATGGCTTCCACCGGATTCAGGTAGCCCATCAGCACCACGGGCGTCTCGGTATCCGTTTCGCGGAAACGGCGGACAATTCCCAGGACATCGCGCAGGGAACACCCTTTCGCCAGTGCCCTCTCGCAGGCTTTCTGGATGACGGGACCATCCGCCATGGGATCCGAGAACGGCACCCCGAGCTCGATCATATCCGCACCCGCGTTGACCAGGGTGTGCATGATGCGCAGTGTTTCGTCACAGTCCGGATCCCCCGCCGTAATATAGGGGATCAGTGCCTTGCGCCCCGCTTCCTTCAATCGGGGCATCAGGGTTGGGATTCGACTCATTGATTGGGGCCCTATTCGACGTCGATGTTATCCATGCGGGCGACAGTATTCATGTCCTTATCGCCGCGTCCGGACAGGTTGATGATGATGGACTGATCCGGCGTCATCTGCCGCGCCAGCTTGAGCGCGTAAGCGATGCCGTGCGCCGTTTCCAGCGCGGGCATTATACCTTCAACCGCCGTCAGTGTCCGGAATGCGTCCATGGCCTCATCGTCAGTGACCGACACGTAATGGGCCCGGCCTATGTCCTTGAGCCAGGAGTGTTCCGGGCCGACACCGGGGTAGTCCAGCCCCGCCGAGACCGAGTGCGTTCCGGAAATCTGGCCGTTCTCGTCTTCCATCAGGTAGGTCCGATTGCCATGCAGGACACCCGGCCGGCCAGCGCTCAGAGGCGCGGCATGCTGCCCCGTCTCTATGCCGTAACCGCCGGCTTCAACGCCGTACAGTTCCACCGATTCATCGGTAAGGAAGGGATAGAAGAGCCCAATGGCGTTGGAGCCACCACCGACGCAGGCAACCAGCGCATCCGGGAGCCGCCCGGTCTTCTCGAGATGCTGGCGCCGGGCTTCACGGCCGATCACCGACTGGAAATCGCGGACCATCATCGGGTACGGATGTGGACCGGCAACTGTGCCGATGATGTAGAAGGTGTCGTCCACATTGGTAACCCAGTCCCGCAACGCCTCATTCATAGCGTCCTTGAGGGTTCTGGTGCCCCCCTCGACGGCTTCCACCTCAGCGCCCAGGAGCTTCATTCGATAGACGTTGATCGACTGGCGCTTCACATCCTCGGCACCCATGTAAATCTTGCACTTAAGCCCCAGCCGGGCGGCAACCGTTGCCGTCGCCACCCCGTGCTGCCCGGCCCCGGTCTCCGCAATCACCCGCGGTTTACCGAGAAAGTGCGCCACCAGGGCCTGACCAATGGTGTTGTTCACCTTATGCGCCCCGGTATGACAGAGATCCTCGCGCTTGAGCCAGATGGAGGCTCCGCCGTTTTCCGCGCTCAACCTGTCCGCGTGGTAGAGCGGCGTTGGACGCCCCACGTAGTCTTCAAGATCCCGCTCAATGCGTTCCCGGAACTGTGGGTCATCCCTGAGCCGGCGATATTCGCTCTCCAGGTGATCCAAAGAATCGATCAGCGTTTCCGAGACAAAGCGGCCGCCATAGTCACCGAAGTGGCCCCGGCTATCGGGGAAACCCTTCAGCAGTTCCTCAGTCAGTTTCATGATGCTGGATAACCTCTCGGATAAAATTCTGGATAAGTGCCGCGTTCTTGATTCCGGGCGCGTCTTCCACACCCCCACTGACATCCACTGCCCAGGGCCGCACCCGGCGGACAGCATCGCCCACGTTTCCCGTGTTCAGGCCACCGGCAAGGATCAGCGGCTTGGACGGCCTGTCAGGGAGCCAGTCCCAGTTGAAGGTTCTGCCGGTGCCCCCGTACTGTTCGGGATCATAGGCATCGGCGAGAATCCCCGAGGCCTCATGGTAGGCACTCTCTGCCTGCGTCACCACGCCGGCGTCCCGTACCCTCACCGCCTTGATCCAGGGATGGCCGAAGGAGTTGCAGAACCCAGCGCTTTCGTCGCCGTGGAACTGCAGGAGATCCAGTGGCAGCGCCTCAAGATGCTTACGAACCATGTCGGCTTCCGGGTTCACCATAAGCCCGACAACCGTGACAAACGGGGGCAGAACGTGGCAGATGGCGCTGGCCTGGGGAATGGTCACCGCCCGTGTGCTTGCCGGGTAGAAGACAAGGCCAATGGCATCCGCCCCGGCTTGCGCCGCGGCCAGCGCATCTTCCGGCCGCGTAATGCCACAGATCTTGACGCGGGTGCGATCCACCAGGGTCTCTCCTGCCGATAAAAGCAATAGGATAGCGGTCCTGGCCCGCGAGACCAACCGTCAAGCGCCGGAAACCGCCCAAAGAGGGCCCGGCAAGGGGCGGGGAATCCCGATTTCCGGCGGATAATCGATGTCAACAAGGTACAGGCCTTCCGGGGGCGCCGTAATCCCTGCCCTGCGTCTGTCCCGGCTGGCGAGGACCTCGGCGACCCATTCCGCCGGATAGGCGCCGCGCCCGACCGCCATCAGGGTCCCGGCGATATTCCGCACCATGTGGTGCAGGAAGGCATTGGCGGTAACATCCAGAATCACGAAGGGAGCCGAGGTGGTCACCGAAATTCCGGTAATCTCACGGTTGGGGGTATTGGCCTGGCACCCTGCGGCACGGAAGGCTGAAAAATCCCACTCTCCCAGAAGGTACTGGGCGGCGGCGTCCATCGCCTCAGGATCAAGGGCGTAGTGGGTCCAGGCAACGCGCTGACGCAGCAGAGCCGGCGGTGTCTCCCGGCTCAGCATCAGGTAGCGGTAACGGCGGGCGGTCGCCGCGAAGCGGGCACTGAAACCGTCCGGGACGGAGCCTGCCCAGTGCACGCGAATATCAGAGGGAAGCGCCGAGTTGATGCCAAGGACCCAGGAACGCAGCGGGCGAGTCACCCGCGCCTCAAAATGCACGACCTGGTAACAGGCGTGAACACCCGCGTCCGTGCGTCCAGCGCAGACGAGGTCCACCGCATGATCGGCCACACTTGCCACGGCCGCCTCCAGGGTTCCTCCTACAGTGCGGATGCTGCTTTTCTGGTCCTGCCAGCCGTGAAACCCCGTGCCGTCGTATTCGATGACAAGAGCAACCGGTCCCGGACCAACCGCAACCTCCGTTGAGAGCTCGATTCGCCGCTCAAGCACGCTGTATCAGAGTTCACCCAGAAGACGCTGGGCTTCCTGCTTCTGCTCCTCACTGCCCTCTTTCGAGACTTCCTCGAGAATATCCCGGGCGCCTTCCGCATCTCCCATTTCGACATAGGCTCGCGCCAGGTCGAGCTTGGTACCGGCCTCATCCGTGCCTTCAAGGAAATCGAATTCGTCATCCTCCCCGCTTTCGCCGGAGGTCGATTCTCCCTGGGAGGCCACGGGAGGCTCCTCTCCCTCAAGTGCGGCCCTCTCCTCTTCGGAAAGCGTTTCCTGCGCACTGGTGTCCTCAAAATCAATATCCTGAAGCTCATCCCTGCCCTGGTCGGATGATTCGGCCTGTTGCTCCGTGGTCTCAGCGGATTCCTCACCAGTCAACTCATCCATCAGCGCCAGATCGTCCTCGGAGACATCAAGCTCCAGGTCGCTGAGCTCTTCTTCGGATGTCTCGGCGTTTTCAGCAGTTTCCGGCTCGGACGGCGCCTCCGTAGTGGACGTATCGGCCCCTTCACTCCCGGACTCATCCTCGGTCACCTTGTCCAGTTCCGCATCCAGTTCCTCAAGGAACGAATCATCAAATGGCTCAGCACCGGTATCGGCTTCTTCCTCGCTTTCGACCGCCGACGGTGCCTCCTCCTCAATGCGTTCGCTGATTTCCGTCATCGGTTCCGGCTCTTCCTCGGCCAGCGGCTCCCCGGATTCAACTTCCTCAGTGCCCGCGTCGGCTACCGGGATCTCGTCATCCGGATTGGCCGACTCATCGTCAAGCTCCAGGTCATCCAGGGAGAACCCGAGATCCTCTACGTCTTCCCCCGAGGCCTGCGTATCGGGCTCTGCCTCCGAGAGCTCGAAATCAATACCCTCGGCGTCACCGGAACTCTGCTGGAGCTCTTCGTCGTCAACGCCAAAGTCCTCTTCAAACTCAATGCTCTCATCACTATCCGCCGAGGCGCTTTCACCGGACGGCTCATCTTCAGACAACAGTTCTTCCGCGTCGTCGAGGGCCGAAAAGTCAAAGGAGTCATCATCCTCCTCCACCGCACTTCCGGTTGCCTCGGATTCCTCGGCGGACCCCGTCTTCAGCTCATCAGCAAGGTCGTCAATGCTCAGATCTTCTCCGGCGTCAGCCAGTTGCTCGCGCAGCGCGTCCGCCTTGGCAACAGCCTTGTCGTCACCCAGGGTGCTCAGTTCCCGATACTGTTTCTCAAAGGTATCGCTGTCGCCAGTGCCGGCATACACCTCGAGAAGCTTAAGACGCAGATCGGTGCGGCTTGGCTCCTTGGAAATTGCCTGTTCAAGGTGTTGGGCGGCTTGATCCATACGCCCATACGCCATGTAGACATCCGCATCGGCAATCGCATCATCATTGGTTTCCGGCGCCCTGGAGTCAGCCTCGTCGCCCGGTGTTTCCTCTTCAGACTCAAGGTCCAGAACATCCTGGGTTTCCTCGTCCCCGGAGACATCCCGGATCTGATCGTAGAATGCCTTTTCACGCGCGGCATTGCGCCTTGCCAGAGCCCAGAGGATAAGGAGCAGGACAATGCCGAAAAGCCCGGCACCGAACTGATACAACGGGTGGTTCACAAGCCGATCGAAAAAGCCACTTACCGTGGTGGGCGATTCCGGCATTCCGGTCCGTTCGCGGGACTCCTGCGAATCGGGCGCTGCGCCTGTGTCAGTGCTGGCGGCGTCAGGCTGGTTTTCGGTGCCTCCCTCCGCTCCGGACTCCGTGCTGTCGCCGGAGATCCCGGTGGAAGGCTCACTCCCATCACCGGCACCGTTGGTTTCAGGCTCCGGTTCCGGTCTCTCATCGGACTCAGGATCGGGCCCACCATCTCCGGCCGCGGCGGCGGCATCGGCGCGTTCGCTTTCCTCATCCGTTTCGTCTGTGGCCGCAGCCTCGTCGTCCCCCGCAGCTTCATCGCTGGCCTGAAGATCCTCCGGGAGTTCAGTATCCTCGTCCGCCTCAGCGAGACGCTGCTGCAGTTCGGCAAGCTGGTCGTCCTTAAGCTCAATCAGCTGGGCCATGGTGTCAATCTGTTCCTCAAGGTCGCCCAATCGCGACTTGAGCTCATCCCGGTCACGTTCTGCCCGGTCAAGCTCCTCGAGTGCCGCCGAGAGAGCTTCATCCCCCTCGCCATCGCCCATGCCGGCGATATCGCCCGCGCCGTTTCCGGACTCGTTGTCCGCAACCAGAATACGAAGCTCGTCGTCCCCGGAGCCCGAGTCACCGGCCGCGCCGGAGCCTGCCGCCTGGCTGGCGGAATCCGCAGCTGAATCCTGAACCACAGTTTCGGAGGCGGCATCGCCTCGAGGGGATCGATATGCCTCGTTCTGCGCCATAACTTCGCGAACGGCTTCCTGGGTCGAGCGCGCACGGATTTGCCGTTCAGACGGATACCGCAACACCTGGCCCCGGCGCAGCTGGTTGATATTGTCATTCTCAAAGGCGCCCGGGTTGGCGTCCTTGAGAGCCAGCATCACCTGCTGGCGGGTGATGTCGGCCGGTGTATTGATGCGTCCGGCAATACTCCAGAGCGTGTCATTGGCTGATGTGGGTCCATACTCATCCGGTTGACGGGATTGCGGGCGGGTTTGCCCTCCCTCCGCGGCAGAACGGCGCTCAGCAGGTTCCGGCGGGCGGGCCTGGGTCTGTCCAGCCCCACTGTCCGCCTCCGGGCCAGCCGCTTCAGGCTCGCTGGAGCGCTTCGGCGGATCGACCAGGAAAGAGTACTCCCGCATCAACCGGCCATTGGGCCAGGTCAACTCGACGAGCATCTTCACAAAAGGTTCCCGGATCGGTTTCTCGGTCGTTACTTCAACAATGAGCTTGTTGTCTGCACTCCGGGTTACCTCAAACTCGAGCTGACTCAGCATGCCCATGCGCCGGGTCCCGAAACGCTCAAACTCCTCTGGGGAAGCAAGGCCAACCTTGATCTGATCCACGGAAACGTCGCCGGGCCGGGTCAGCTCGATTTCGGCACGCAGGGGTTCGTTCAAACGGGTGAGAATCTGTCCTTCACCCATCCCCAGTGCATGGGCCAGCCCCGAACTGAGCCCACCTGCCAGCGCGAGCGCAACCGCCAGTTTGCGTACTTTCATGCCGTTTCCTTTCCCGTTTCGTTATACCGCCGATCCACGGAGTGCGCGGAAACCACGGAAATACACCAGTAATTATGAAGTTAAGCGGAAGTATTGTTGATAAACCGGGATTACGCAATAAATCGCCGGTGTTCCGGCCCCATTGCTGGCCGGAACACCGTTTATGCTGCCCCGGTGACGGAGCGGGGACGGATGACGCGTGGTCAGCCGTTGCGTTCCCGGAGAATTCCCAGCATGCGCCTGAGAGGCTCTGCCGCCCCCCACAGCAACTGGTCGCCAACCGTGAACGCGGAAAGATACTCGTTGCCCATGGACATCTTGCGCAGCCGGCCCACCGGAACATCCAGAGTGCCGGTGACCCTGGCGGGCGTAAGATCACGCATGCTGGCCTCTGGCTCATTGGGAACCACACTGGCCCACTGGTTTCCCTCGCGCAGAATTGCTTCAATATCGGCAATCGGCACATCCTGACGCAGCTTGATGGTCAGCGCCTGGCTGTGGCTGCGCATGGCGCCGATCCGTACACAGATGCCGTCGATTGGCACGGGATTATTCTCGCGTCCGAGGATCTTGTTGCTCTCGGACTCGGCTTTCCATTCCTCCTTGCTCTGGCCCGATTCCATGGCCTTGTCGATCCACGGGATCAGGCTGCCGGCAAGCGGAACGCCAAAGTTATCCACCGGGAACTCGCCGCCACGCATGGTATTGGTCACCTGACGGTCGATATCCAGAATAGCCGAGGCGGGATCCGCCAGGAGATCCGCGGAGGTGCCGTGCAGAGCGCCCATCTGCTCGAGCAGTTCACGCATGTGCTTGGCACCGGAGCCGGAGGCTGCCTGATAGGTCATGGGCGAGATCCACTCGACCATGTCCTGTTCCAGCAGCGCACCCATACCCATCAGCATCAGGCTGACGGTGCAGTTACCCCCAATGAAGTCCTTCTGGCCGGCGTCGAGCGCGCGATCAATCACGCCCCGGTTGACCGGGTCCAGAACAATCACTGAGTCGGACGCCATGCGCAGCGCGGAAGAGGCATCGATCCAGTACCCCTTCCAGCCCGCTTCGCGCAGCTTCGGGTATACCTCATTGGTGTAATCGCCACCCTGGCAGCTGACGATAATGTCCATGCCGCTGAGTTCCTCGATGGAGGTGGCATCCTTGAGCGGCGGCGCTTCCTTGCCAAAGTCCGGCGCCGGCTTTCCAGCCTGGGAGGTGGTGAAGAACACGGGCTCAATGCCGGCAAAATCGTTTTCTTCCTGCATGCGCTGCATGAGGACGGACCCCACCATGCCGCGCCAGCCGACCAGTCCAACTCTGTTCATGGGTATACCCTTATTTCAATCCAGTCGATTTCGTTCACGCCTTCACAGGCGCTTGTCCAGTGCCGCAAGCACCGCCTCGCCCATCTCGTTGGTACCCACTTTCCGCGTGCCCTCGAAATGGATATCCGGCGTGCGCAGCCCCTGATCCAGTACATCGCTCACGGCCCCTTCAATGGCATCGGCTGCCTTGTCGTGGCCCAGGCTGTAACGCAGCATCATGGCGCCAGAGAGAATCGTGGCCAGCGGATTCGCCAGGTCCTGACCCGCGATGTCCGGTGCCGAACCGTGACAGGGCTCATACATGCCCTGCTTGCTCTCGTTCAGGGCCGCCGACGGCAGCATGCCGATGGACCCCGTCAACATAGCCGCCTCATCCGACAGGATATCACCGAACATATTGCCGGTGACAATCACGTCAAACTGCTTGGGCGCACGCACCAGCTGCATGGCCGCGTTATCCACGTACATGTGGCTGAGTTCAACGTCGGGATACTCCTTCGCCAGCTCCTCCATGACTTCCCGCCACAGGACGGTGACTTCCAGCACATTGGCCTTGTCGATGGAACAGACCTTCTTATTGCGCTGGCGTGCCGACTCAAAGGCTACCCGGCCGATACGGCGGATCTCGGATTCCGAATAGCGGTAGGTATTGAAGCCTTCGCGCTCGCCATCCTCGCGGGTCTGGATACCCCGGGGCTCACCGAAATAGATGCCGCCGGTCAGCTCGCGCACGATGAGAATATCCAGGCCACTGACAACCTCAGGCTTGAGGCTCGAGGCCTCGGCCAGCTGTGGGTACAGGAAGGCAGGTCGCAGGTTGCCGAAAAGGCCGAGTCCGGAGCGCAGGCCGAGCAGCCCCTTCTCAGGACGGCTTGCCATATCCAGATGATCCCACTTCGGGCCACCAACGGCGCCGAGCAGGATGCCATCCGCCTCGCGCGCCCTGGTCATGGTCTCGTCGGGCAACGGAACGCCAGTCGCATCGATAGCGGCACCGCCGACTTTGGCTTCATCGAATTCCAGACCCATCGAGAAGCTTTCATTGGCACGACGGAGAACGCGCTCCGTCTGGGCGATGATATCGGGTCCGATGCCATCGCCGGGCAAAAACAGTACTTTATTCGTCATTTTTCATCCATTGATTCAATTGGGTAATCAGGGATCATTCCGCCGGAAAGAGCCAGGGCGCTTCCTGACGGCGCCGCGCCTCATAGGCGTGAATCGAATCGGCGTCCTCAAGGGTCACGCCAATATCGTCCAACCCGTTGAGCAGACAGTGTTTGCGGAACTCGTCCACTTCGAAGGAATAGGTCTTGCCTTCCGGCGTGGATACGGTCTGGCTTTCCAGGTCCACCGTCACGGAATAGCCCTCAACCGCCTCCACGGATTTGAACAGTTCGTCAACCTCTTTCTCTTCAAGAACAAGGGGTAATAAGCCATTCTTGAAGCAATTGTTGTAGAAGATATCCGCAAAACTCGGCGCAATGATGGCCCGGAACCCGAAATCCTCCAGCGCCCAGGGCGCATGCTCACGGCTGGAGCCACATCCGAAGTTGGCTCGGGCCAGCAGCACGCTGGCGCCCTGGTAGCGCGGCTGGTTCAGCACAAAATCCGGGTTCAGGGGGCGCTGACTGTTGTCCTTGCCGGGCTCCCCCCCGTCCATATAGCGGAGCTCATCAAAGAGGTTCGGCCCGAAGCCGGTCCGCTTGATGGACTTGAGGAACTGTTTCGGAATGATCATGTCGGTATCGACATTGGATCGATCCAGGGGGGCAACCAGCCCCGTGTGCTTGGTGAATGCCTTCATGCCGTTACCCCGCCTTGGAATAGAAGTCGCTGATGTCCACAAAGTGGCCGTTGATCGCCGCTGCCGCGGCCATAGCCGGGTTCACCAGGTGGGTGCGACCCCCGAAGCCCTGCCGGCCCTCGAAATTGCGGTTGGATGTGGACGCACAATGCTCGCCCTCACCCAGCTGGTCCGGATTCATACCCAGGCACATGGAACAGCCCGGTTCACGCCACTCAAAGCCGGCCTCCAGGAAGACCTTATCCAGACCCTCCTGCTCCGCCTGGGCCTTCACCATGCCTGACCCCGGGACCACCATGGCCTGCTTAAGCGTGGGCGCCACCTTATGACCCTCCACGATGGCGGCCGCCTGGCGCAGATCCTCGATGCGCGCATTGGTGCAGGACCCGATAAAGACCCGGTCCAGCTTGATGTCGGTCATGGGGGTATCGGCCTTGAGGCCCATGTACTTCAGGGCCCGCTCCATGCCTTCACGCTTGATCGGGTCCGACTCGTTGGCGGGGTTCGGCACCCGGCCGCCGATGTTGGTCACCATCTCGGGTGACGTTCCCCAGCTCACCTGGGGTTCAATATCCGCCGCATCCAGGTGCACCACCTTGTCGAACGCCGCGTCCGGGTCACTCGTAAGATCGCGCCAGGCTTCCACGGCCTGATCCCACATCTCACCCTTCGGCGCCATGGGCCGGCCCTTCACGTAGTCAATGGTCTTGTCATCCACCGCTACCATGCCGGCACGCGCACCCGCTTCGATGGACATGTTGCAGATCGTCATGCGCGCTTCCATGGACAGGCTGCGAATGGCAGAACCCGCGTATTCAATGGCATAACCCGTGCCGCCGGCTGTACCAATGGTGCCAATGATCGCCAGCATCACATCCTTGCCCGTAATCCCAGGCTTCAGCTCACCATCCACCTGGATGAGCATGTTCTTCGACTTCTTCTGGACGAGACACTGGCTCGCCAGCACGTGCTCCACCTCGGAGGTGCCGATGCCGTGAGCCAGGGCCCCGAAAGCGCCGTGGGTGGAAGTATGGGAATCCCCGCAGACCACGGTCATCCCCGGCAGCGTCGCGCCCTGCTCCGGCCCGATCACGTGCACGATGCCCTGGCGCTTGTCGTTCATGCCGTACTCGACGATGCCGAACTCGTTGCAGTTCTGGTCCAGCGTCTGCACCTGTGTCCGGGAAATCGGGTCCTCGATGCCCTCGACGCCGCTCTCACGGCCGGTAGTGGGGACGTTGTGGTCCACGGTCGCGAGGTTCGCATCAATCCGCCACGGCTTCCGCCCGGCAATCCTCAGCCCTTCAAATGCCTGGGGCGAGGTCACTTCGTGCAGCATGTGCCGGTCGATGTAGATGAGGGATGACCCATCCGGTCGATCCGTCACCACGTGCGAATCCCAGAGTTTGTCGTACAGTGTCTTACCACTCATGAATCCGTCTCCTATGGGCTCAATCAGTCATATTGACTGCTGTTGTCGCAATCATACAAACTTAGTTCGGATTACAGCAATTCATGTTTTTTATGTTTTGAATTCTTTTGTGGAATACTTGTTCATTGCTGAGGGTTTTGGTGTAGGCGATCTACGGGGGTGGTGGGATTCTCTCCCAGGAACCGCCACGAGTACGTCCATGTAGGCTGCCCTCCGCCATCCATGGCTCCGGAGCTTCCTGGGAGAGAATCCCACCACCCCCTCCAACTTCGAGTAGCTGTTGGTTTTGAAAAAATGATTCGTAGCGCTCTACCGGGAGATAAGGGCAAGGAGCAAGGAGCAAGGAGCAAGGAGCAAGGAGCAAGGAGCAAGGAGCAAGGAGCAAGGAGCAAGGAGCAAGGAGCAAAGGATCGCCTAAAAGACCGAGTAGGCAAACTTTTTTGGAATACCACCGTGCAGCCAAAGTTGCCACCAATGCAGAGAGGAGAGGGGGCGCCTCTTCCGGGAAGCTCCGGAGCCATGGGTTGGCCCGACTAAGGGCCAACGGGTTGCCAGGGAAGGCAACCCAGGACCGGCGCGCAGAGCAGGAAAGCGCAGCGCGACGGGCGGAGGGCAGCGTACATGGATGTATTCATAGCGGTTCCCGGAAAAGGCGCCCCCTCTCCTCTCGTCAAATAAAGCACAGACCAAACACCCAGGGGCCAAAGCCAGATGGACACCCAAGCACTAACAGCATTCGTAGCAGTAGTCGATGCAGGCTCATTCTCGATAGCCGCCGAGAACCTCCATCTCACACAGTCAGCCATCAGCAAAAGAGTAGCCACCCTCGAGGACCAGACTGGAAGGGAATTGATCGAGCGCCACGGCCGCCGGATCAGCCTGACGGATGCCGGCCGCGCCCTGCTCCCGCATGCCAGACAGGTCCTCGATGACCTCCATAATGCCAGGCAGTCCCTCACCAACCTGGATACCGAACTCCAGGGCCCGCTACGGCTCATCACCAGCCACCACATCGGCCTCCACCACCTCCCGCGCTGGCTGCGCGCCCTCACCCAGCGCCACCCGGACCTGAGATTTCAGCTTCAGTTCATGGAATCCGAGCAGGCTCTGGAGCAGCTTGATCAGCGGGATGCGCCGTTGGCCTGGGTGACGCTGAATGACCGGGTCATGGAGAAGTTCCAGGTCTGGTTTGCGTGGGAGGATCCGATGAGTTTTGTGTGTGGGACGGACCATCCGTTGGTGGCCAGGGAGTCGGTCACACTCAGGGATCTTGCTGAGCACCAGGCTATACTGCCCGCCGCCAGTACCGAGACCTACCGGGTTATATCTCACCTTTTTCTGGAGCAGGGGCTGCGGCTGGACGCGCAGATGCCGACCAACTACCTGGAGACCATCAAGATGATGACGTCGGTCGGGCTCGGCTGGTCGGTGCTGCCCGATACCATGCTTGATGACTCGCTGCGGGTCCTGTCGGTGGATCAGCCGGTTACCCGCATGCTTGGCGCCGTGGGGTTACGCGGGCGCGAGCCCGGGCGTGCTGCGCGCGAGCTGGTGGATGTGGTGCGGGAGCAGGAAGCGCCGGCCGGCTAGCCCGCCCTGCTTCCGGCATAGGCATGTTCCGGATCGGGGCGCATCCAAATCCAGGCCGCGAACATCCCGATCAGCATGGCGATCGCCCCCATCTGGAAAGCAAGCACAGTGCTCTCCCACTCCACCATAAGCCCGGCCAGGGCCGCGCCCGTGGCACCCCCGGCTCCGTAGGTGAGGCCGCTGTAAAGGGCCTGCCCCTGGCCCTGGTGCCCTTCACCGAAATGGGCGTGGATGTAGTGGATGGAAGCGGCGTGCAGTGCGGCGTAGGAGGCCGCATGGAGAAGCTGGGCCCCCAGGAGTATCCAGAGAATCGCGGAGAACTCGGCAATGACCAGCCAACGGAAGGCGGTTAGGGTTGCGGCGCAGAGCATGATGGTGCGCATGGGGAAGCGCGCCAGCACCTTGTGCATGACCAGAAAGAGTCCGACTTCCGCCAGCACTCCGAGCGCCCACAGAGTTCCGATGCTGAACTTGCCGTAGCCGATCTCCGCCAGGTGGATACTGAAAAAGGTGTAGTAGGGGCCGTGGCTGGCCTGGAGCATGAAGTTAAGAACGAAGAAGGACCAGACCTCGGGCTTTTTCAGGATGGCGGTTACCGGGCCATGGTGGGGCTGACGGCGGGTTCGGGGTTCATCCCGAACGCCAAAGGACGCCAGGAAGAGCGCGAAAAACAGCGGCAGCACCAACCAGGGCAGGATGGAAACGGGCAACCACTCAAGCACAGCCCCGAAACCCGCCACGGAACCGATGAAGCCAATGGAGCCCCAGAGCCGCACCCGACCATAGCGGCGGGCATCGGAGCCGAGATTGTGCAGGGTAATCACTTCAAAGAGGGGCAGTACCGCGTTCCAGAAGAAGCTGAAGCTGAGCATCACCAGCAGCAGCCCCCAGAACCCGGGGCGCAACAGCACGAACGCAAAGCACAGCAGCGCCAGCATTGACCCCATGCGGATCAGACGCAGGCGTTTGCCACTGCGATCCCCCAGCCAGCCCCAGAGGTTGGGCGCGATGATCTTGGTGCCCTGGATCGTGGCCATGAGCAGCGCGATCTCCAGGTATGCGAAGCCCTGATCCTGGAGATAGAGCGCCCAATACGGCATGAACACGCCGAGGGCGGCGAAGAACCAGAGGTAGAGGTTGGAGAGGCGCCAGTAGACCGAAAGCCCGGATGGCGCCATGTCAGCGTCCCTGGCGGCGCGACTGCTCGATATCCGGGGTGTCGACCTTCACATCCGCATTCTGGGCCCGATGCCGGAGGTAGTGGTCCATGACCACGATGGCCATCATGGCCTCGGCAATGGGAGTAGCGCGGATGCCAACGCAGGGATCATGACGCCCGGTGGTGATCACTTCCACCGGGTCACCATTGACGTCAATGCCCCGCCCCGGAATACGCAGGCTCGATGTGGGCTTGAGGGCAATCTGGGCCACCAGCGGCTGACCTGAGGAAATACCGCCCAGCACGCCACCGGCGTTATTCGACAGGAACCCGTCCGGCGTCATCTCATCCCGGTGTTCGGTGCCCTTCTGCGCCACGCTGGCGAAGCCCGCGCCCATCTCAACGCCTTTAACGGCGTTGATGCTCATCAGCGCACTGGCCAGGTCGGCATCCAGGCGGTCGAATACGGGCTCGCCCAGCCCCGGGGCCACGCCATCGGCAACCACCATGATGCGCGCGCCAACCGAATCGCCTTCCTTGCGCAGGGCATCCATGTAGTCCTCCAGCTCGCCAACCCGGCCCGGCTCCGCACAGAAGAAGGCATTCTCGTGGACGGCGGACCAGTCCTCCACCTTGAGCTCAATCGGCCCCAGCTGGGTCATGCAGCCCCGGATCTCGATGCCCTTCTCCCGCAGGAACACCCGCGCAATGGCGCCAGCCGCCACGCGCATGGCGGTCTCACGGGCCGAGGAACGACCACCTCCGCGATAGTCACGGATGCCATACTTGTGCCAATAGGTGTAATCCGCGTGGGCGGGGCGGAACTGGTCCTTGATCTTTGAATAGTCCTTGGAGCGCTGGTCGGTATTCTCGATCAGCAGTCCTATGGGAGCACCCGTCGTCCGGCCTTCAAAGACCCCGGAAAGAATCCGCACCTCGTCCGCCTCACGGCGCTGGGTGGTGTGGCGGGACGTGCCGGGTTTGCGCCAGTCCAGTTCCGCCTGGATGATTTCCTCGGACACAGGCAGTCCCGGCGGGCAGCCGTCGACGGTGCAGCCAAGGGCCGGCCCGTGGCTTTCCCCGAAGGTACTGACCGTAAAGAGTTTTCCGATTGAGTTACCTGACATGGTCGGTTCTATCCGGTTTCCGTTTCATCAAGACCCTGGAGCGCTTCGGCATCCAGAACAAACACACCGTGCCCACCGTTCTCGAACGCGAGCCAGGTAAAAGGCAGGCCGGGAAACGCGGCTTCCAGGGCCGGCTGACTGTTACCCACCTCACCCACCAGCACGCCGTCCGGCGCCAGATACCGATGAGCCTGACGGACGATACGCGCCATCAGCTCCAATCCGTCTGGTCCGGCCGCCAGGCCAAGCGCCGGTTCGTGCTGGTACTCGGGCGGCAGGTCGGCCATATCCTCGGCGTCCACATAGGGCGGATTGGCCAGGATCAGATCATAAGGCCCTTCCAGCGCCTCGAAAAGGTCCGACTCGATGGCGTTCACGCGGTCCGACAGGCCGTACCGTTGGATGTTGCGCTCGGCAATTTCACGGGCACCCGGCGAAATATCGGCAAGATCAACCCGAGCCTCGGGAAACTGACAGGCCGCGGCAATCCCAATGCAGCCGCTGCCTGAGCACAGGTCGAGGATACGTTCCACAGGTCGCCCGTTCAGCCAGGGGCCGCCCTCCTCCAGAAGGAATTCACCCATGGGCGAGCGCGGAATAAGCACCCGTTCATCAACCTCGAACGGCAACCCCATGAACCAGGCTTCCCCGGTCAGGTAAGGCACCGGAATCCGGTCACTGACGCGTTTCTCGATGCGTTCAAAGAGCGTCTCACGCTCCGCGTTCGTGAGCCTGGCATCAAGGTACTGGGTATTGTCCATCATGGGCAGATGCAGGGTCTGCATCACCAGCTGAACCGCCTCATCCCAGAGGTTATCGGTGCCGTGGCCGCAATACACTTCGCCCACCGAAAACCGGGAGACGGCGAAACGAAGCCAGTCACGGACCGTTTGGAGATGTTGGATGGCATCGGCCTGAGTGTCGGGCATTCCCGGATCCCTGTCCGTCAATTTAAGCGTGGCATTGTACCAGTTATTGGCTGCGGGGGCCCGGGACCGGACGCAATGGGGGCCCTGTCCGACGATATTCGACAAGGGCGTCCTCGGCCAGCATGCGACCGAGGTGGATCAGTTCCGGGGCCTTGTGGTAATCAAAGGAACGGCATACATGCTTGGGGAAGTTGATCAGCAGATCCGGCGGGTAGCCGGCCAGCTTATAGCGCGTCAGTGAGTGCTGCATGGTTTCGAGGGAGAGGTTCATGACATCGAACTTGCCAAGGCCCAGTTCCTGAAGACTGACCGGCTCAGCCCCCTCTTCCCCACTATCAGTGGAGCCACGGTTCCTATTACGCAGGGCAAAGCGCGCCTGAGCCTTTTTCAGGGCCTCTTCCTCACTGCTCGCCTTATTGCGTTTCCAGCCCCCGCCGGGGTCCTGATTGTCCCAGTCAAACCAGCGTGCCGCTCTCTGCTTGAGCTTATCCAACCATTCATCCGGGGAGGCATCCGCATCTTCGGACGGGTCCACCGCAGCCTCCTTTTCCGGATCCGTCTCCTGGGGCTCGGATTTTGGATTGCTGGGATCAGGCCAGTCAGAGCCCTCAACCTTTTCGTAGTTGCTCCATTGATCCAACGGGGGCAGGTGACGGTACTTACGATCCAGACCACTGAGGTTAACGGCGACGATCATATCCGCGTGAGCAGCCACCGTGGGAATGATGGGTACGGGATTCAACAGGCCGCCATCAACCAGGACACGGCCATTCATCATCACCGGCGTGAGAACGCTGGGTATGGCCGCCGATGCCCTGACCGCCTCGTAAAGCGGCCCCTCCTGGAACCAGATTTCCTTGTGGGCCAGCAGGTCCGTGGCCACTGCGGTAAAGTCAATGGACAGGTCTTCGATCCGGATGTCGCCCAGCATCTCGTGGACAACGCCGAAGACCTTTTCGCCCCGGATGGCCCCCGGGGACCCCAGGGAAAAATCCAACAGGCGAAGAAGCTGGAACTGGTCCAGCCCCGTCACCCAGTCCTTGTAATCCGTGAGCGTTCCCGCGCTATACATGCCGCCGATCAGCGCGCCCATGCTGGCCCCGGAAACCGCGATGATGTTATACCCCTGCTCGCGCAGTACCTCGATCACGCCGATATGAGCATAGCCACGGGCACCGCCGCTGCCGAGCACCAGCGCGACCGTCGTGCCTTCTCCCGGAAGGGCCCTGTCATTGCGGCTGGCTTTGTCACTCATCATTCCCTTCCCGAACCAGCATCACTTCGATACGACGCCCGCTTCGCTCCACCTCCACCGCACGGACCAGCGGCCCCAGCACCCGGGTCCTGATCCGTTCAGCGCTGAGTCCGCGCTCTTCCAACAGTTCCTGCAATCGCTGAGTCGCTGCCCCGGTCTGTGCCATAACCCGATCCAGGCTCGCATCCTCCAGGGGCGAAAAGCCGATGAGATATAGTGCCCCGTCCTCGTATTCCCCGGCAAGCGCCAGGATGCGGTCGTAAACCGCCGCGCTGGCCTCCATCGTGGGCGAATCCGGATTGTCCCAGGGAACGATCACGGGCCCAAAGATACGTCGTTCCTTCAGCGCCACCCCAGGGAGACTTTCACCCTCGGCCAGCCGGAATGCCTGCTCATGGACATAGACTTCCCGGTTGCCCCGTTCAATGGCATAGAGGGTGTTGAGCTGTATGCGATTCTTTGCATCCGGCCAGGCCGTCACCCAGTACCTCTGGGCATCATCGCGCCCGTAAAGCCTGGACTCATCAAACACCTGATTGGCCCAGACGTTGCTGTTGCCACAGGCGCGCCCCTGGCATTCAAAGAGCACGGTCGCTTCTTTCTCCCGGATACGGGACCGGTAATACTCTGCAACCTCTTCCACACGGTAGTTGCGCCCGACACGCAGTGTCCGCTCAAAACCAGACCAGCGCTTTCGGATCGAATCATTGACCCTCAGTTCGTTATTCACCTCGCTGACCGCCCCCAGGAATATACGCACCTCCTGGTCTTCAATGGCGGAGCGGTTTTCCAGGGTCCCCTGTGGGAAAGGCGCAAAGCCCGGTTCATCATCGGTCGTCGCGGCAACAGCAGGACTGACCAACGCCGCCATCAACAGAACAATTCCCAACCCGTTTCTCATTCCTTGCTCATCCTTTGTTCAAGCCATTCCCGGCAACCGGCGCTGATTTCCTCGACCCGCCCGTCGACATGACAGTGATGACCTCCCTGAGTATCCAGAATCCGATAATCCGGGAGATAGCCGTATCGTTCTTCCATCATTTCCCGCTTATAAGTGAGCAGACCATGGGAGGCCCTGACAACAAGAACCGGTACCGCGACAGCACGCAGGCAGGCAGTGACTTCCGCTTCATCCAGCCGGTGCATTGAGGGGTAACGCAGTCGCGGATCCGTAACCCAGGACCACCCGTTATCCGACTTTATCAGGTTACGGGGCACTATGACCTCCGCCGCATCGCGGCTCAGAGGTATGCGACCGCCCATGCGTGCCGTTACCGCCTCTTCCGGGTCGGCGTAGACCGGAAGGGAACCACGGCTGCCGCCGCGCATCCGGTCAATCGATTTCCTGAGGTCGCCCGGGAAACTCTCGGCGTCACCAACCAGCGGCCCGAGGCTGTCAATCATGATCAGCCCGCGAACCCGGTCCGGGGCGGCTACCGCGAGAAGCAGCCCAATAATACCGCCCAGGGAATGACCCAGCAGGATCGCCCCCTCGGGCGCATGGCATTCCAGGAACTGGGCCAGGTCCCGCACGTAATCGAGCATTTCGTAACTTTCGCCCGGCGGGCGATGGAAGGACTGGCCATGCCCCGGGAGATCCAGGGCAATCACCCGGTGATCCAGGGCCAGGCGGGGACCCAATCGGCTGAAACTGGCCGCATTATCCAGCCAGCCATGGAGAGCGATGATCGGGGGATTATCGGTTCGCCCCCAGCACAATCCGCCCAGCACACCGGCGGGCGTCTCAAACTGGCAGTAATCGGGCTCTGATTCGGGGTCTGTCATCACCTACATGGTGTGCGTGGGTCTATCGGAATTCAATGACCCGGCAAGATAGGCTTCAATTTTCGTTCGGGCCGTTTCGTCGTCGCCATTGAACTGGATCCCCACCCCGGCGGCACGGTTGCCCTGGGCCCCCTTCGGAGTAACCCAGACCACCTTTCCGGCAACAGGAACCTTTTCCGACTCATCCATCAGATTCAGCAGCAGAAAGACCTCATCCCCCATCCGATAGTTCTTCTGGGTCGGTATGAAAAGGCCGCCGTTCTTCACAAAGCCCATGTAGGCCGCGTAAAGCACCGCCTTGTCCTTGATGGTCAGCGTCATTATGCCGCTGCGTGCACCGATACCAGGGCCCATAGTTCTCCCGTCCACTCATTGATTTCGCTGTTTCCAGTCTAGCTTCTCAGCCCCGTTTTGCCACCCCGGGCCGTCGCATCAGCGCACGCCATTGGTCGAGGAGCCCAATCAGCTCCAGTTCGGGATTAACATTGTACTCCATCCCACGGCGCGCTTCCCTGACCCCCTCGTACACCTGGTGAAGATGCGCCGGATGCTGGCGTGCCGCCAGAAACCGCAACATGGTTGCGGCCTCCTCATCCCGGACCGCGTCCGGAAACGCGGCTGCTCTGGCAAGGTCGTGCGCCCAGTCCTGGAGCAGATCCAGAGCCTCTGAAAACGGCATCTTCAGGAACGGCTGCACCGCCTCGGAGGGCGAGTTGGCCGCTTTGAGATACTGCTGCAGCGCCCGCAGACACTCGCGCCGCTGACCAATGCGCTCCGCCTCCAGAAGCCGCTTTGCCTCCAGTGGCGCCCCACCCGCCCACTGCAGTGCCGTCAAACGATCCGCCGCACTGCTGTTTGGGCACTGATCGCCCAGCCACGCAACGCCAGTCTCGGTGTCCGGCGCCTCAACCCGCAGCGCCTGGCAGCGGGACCGGATCGTAGGCAGCAGCGGTTGCCCTGCCCGATGCAGAAGGATCAGGAAGGTATCGGCGGGCGGCTCTTCCAGCGTCTTAAGCAGTGCGTTGGCCGCATTGAGATTGAGTTGGTCCGCCCGGCTGATCAGCGCCACTTTGCGTCGGGCCACCTGGGGACTTTCCATGCTGAACGACGCCAGGGCCCGAACCTGGTGGATTCGCACAAAACGGGACTGGTCAGTTGGATGAAGAAGGCGGGCGTCAGGGTGGCCCTCGCCGATGAAAAGCCGGCACTGTTTGCACTGACCACAGGCCACAGCGCCAGCCCCCTGTTCCACCGGCGCATCGCAGACCAGCAGTGATGCCAGGGCAATGGCAAGCTGAGTCTTACCAACACCGGCTGGCCCGGTAAGCAGGCTGGCGTGTGGAAATCGCCCTTCCCCAATGCGCCTGGCCATGCTGGCGTGCAGATCCGCATGCCATGGCAATGGGTGGGGCTCATCCGCCTGGAGTGGCAGCAGTTCGGGATCGGCCATGGATTGTCTGTCTCCTGATGCGGGCCAGCAACTGGCGTGCTTGCTTCAATTCAAGTCCCGGATCGGTGTCCGGTTGATAGAAAACGCGATTCATGACGCGACCAAAAGCCTGGATCCGTTCCGCCTGTTCCGGAAAGGCAGCCACCGCCGCCTCCACCTGCGCGGATACGGGAGTGTGGCGTGCCCCGGGTATGCCACGCTTTTCCAGCCAACGGCACCAGCGATCATAGAGGCGGTACCAGGGGTTACGAAAGCGCCGACGGTGCTGCTGGACCACCGAAAGAAGAACAGCCACCCCGATGATGAACGCCACTGCACCCGCCGTGATCAGGCCCAACTCCCGGAAGCCAACGCGCCCCGGGATTTTCTCAAAGAGTGACAACTGGGTCTGCCCCTCATACCCGACAACCCAGCGCTGCCAGTAATAGTTCACCGCGTCGAGGCGCAGGCTGACCCAGTTCACCCAGCGAATATCCCCATAACGCTGCGGAGAAAACAGGTTATCCTGAAGAAAGGTACCTTCGTCCGCCATGGCGGCCTCGAGCCCGGACTCAATCCGTTCCGGCGCAATCATGGCCGTAGGGTCAAGGCGCACCCAGCCCCTGTCCGGGAACCAGCCCTCAACCCAGGCGTGAGCATCATACTGGCGCACGATCAGATAGTCATTATTGAGCCCGGATTCGCCACCCAGGTAACCGGTCATGATCCGGGCCGGTATTCCCGCAGACCGCAGCATGAACGCCAGGGCGCTCGCATAGTGCTCACAGAACCCGGATCGGGTTTCAAACAGCAGCTCGTCAACGGGGTTATCCCCCAGCCCTGGCGGTTGCAGCGAATAATAAAAAGGTTCCTGCCGAAAGTGGTTCATAAACCGCCGCACCAGGACCTCCTGGTTCTGTGCCTGCCTACGCTCGCGCGCCACCCACTCCCGCGTTCTTTCGTTGCCCTCCTCCGGGAGCTGCGTGTAAAAGCGCCGCCCCGAGCGCGATAGTTGCTCCGGCTCGGTTTCGGAATCCCGTTTCATCCGGTAACGGGTCTGGGTATCGACGCTGCGCTCAAAACGCAGCAAGCCACGAGAATCCAGACCCACGTTGGAAGATGCCGGAACACTGCCCTTCAGGCCGAATCCCCAGCGCCGGCCATGGGGCTCAAGCAGGACCTCATACTCACCCGGCTCGAGGGAATCCGAAGGCGCGGATTCGGAAACCCGGGTCAGCCCTTCCCGGTTACCAAAGTCATGCCGGCGCCAGGTGCGGCCATCAAAGCGATCCAGGATCAGAGCACGCCAGTAGCGCTGGGGCCGCGCCGGCGGCTCACCACCGAAGGTTACCCGGAAGGCGCGCTCGTCATTCTGCACCAGACTGGTGATACCGCCTGGCGTCATCTCGTCACTCAGTCCCGTCGTTGCCTGATCCGACACCAGGGGAACACTCCACAACGGCCCCACCCGGGGAAAAAGGAGGAAGAGGACGGCAACCACCGGCAGCATCTTCAGAAAAAGCCACCCCGAACGGCGCAGCGCCTGGCCCGAGAGCCCACTCACCCGGGCGCCCAACGCCACCTGGAGGCCGGTGAAGAGCAGGAAGAGGCTCGCCAGCAGGACAACCGCCCAGAGTATGGATTGGTGAAAGAGCAGCGTAACCACAGTCAGGTAGCACAGAATGAAGAACAGGATGAAGAGGTCACGCCGACGCCGGAGTTCAAGCCATTTCAGTGCCACCGTCAGCACGAGGAAGGACGCGGCTGTATCGACGGTGAACTGGCCCCGATAGAACACCCAGAAAAGCGCCGCTGCGCCCAGGGCCAGCACTGCCAGCCACCGCCCGCGAATGCCCCTGCGGTCCTGCCTGCGTATGATCCAACCCAGCACACCGAGCACGGCGGCGAATCCCGACAGCCACAGGGGCAAACGCCCCACCTGGGCAAGCAGTATCAGGACATAGGCCACGAACCAGAAATCGACCCCGCGCAGGGAGAGCGAATGCAGCGGCGGCACCTTCATAACCGCCCTCCATCGTCCCCGAAGGTCCCGAGCGCCTCAAGGCAGTTGCGGTAATGGCTCTCGGTTAGCTCAGGCGGGAAAACGTGCCCGGGCAGCTTCATCCCAAAGGGGCGATCATTGCTGTAGGCATCCTCAACCTGCCAGGCGAGATAGCTCAGGCGCAGTTCCCGATCCACCCCCGGGTACTGCTCCCAGTCGATCCAGCTGGGATCCGCCGGGGGCGAGTCCCAGTCAGCCACCGTCATGTGCCCGGTGCGGGCATAGCGCTTCCAGCTGACACGGCGCAACGGATCCCCGACACGGTAGGGCCGCAACCGGAGATCGGCCTGCCCCCCATCATGGACCGGAACATTCGGCGACTCGGTGATATTCTCATCCTCAGCCTGTGCGCCGGACGGCGGCATGATGGGCCGGGGGGTGGCGACGCCCTGGCGTTCGGGCCTGATCCAGGTCCAGGCCCGGATCAGCCCAAACGGGAAATCGGTCTCGATGCGCACAGGCGGCACCGTCACATAGCCCCGCCGCATTGAGAGCACCGGTGCCGTCACATGCTCACTGCCCCCCTCGTCCACCGATACCCGGATTTCACTCTGGTCCGGCGCCGAAAAAACCAGCGAAGGCCTCGCCACACCATCGGCCGCGGACAGCCTCAGGTGCAACGGAATCACCTCTCCGGCCACGCCCTGTCCCACCGAGATGACGGCGATGTGAAGATCATCCAGGTTACGGTAGGTCTGGAAGATGGTGCCGTAGAAGGCGGTCCCCAGAAAAAACGTGAACAGGTAGATCAGGCTGTTCTGGTAGTTGATCCCCGTCAGCAGGCAGAGGATGAGCAGCCCCGCAAACATGAGCCCCTCCCGCGTGGGGAGAACGAAGATGTTGCGCCGCCCAAGCCGGTACTCATCAGCGCGGGGAATGCGCCGGTTCACCCAGCGCCAGAACAGTTTTCGCATCCACTCACCAAGTCTTGAAGGCTGTCACGCTTGTTAACGAAACCTCACCGACTACGCACCAATCACTATTGCAAAACAGTGTCAATACCCAAATACTGTGGCATACAAACGGATTATGGACTGAGGCATACGACGATGCGCGCCAGAACGATTCTAGCCACCACCACCCTGAGCCTGGCGATCGCCAGTTCGAGTGCCGTTGCCGAGGGCGTCAGAACCCTGTCCCAGGACGAGATGGTGGACACTTTTATCCGTGATTCCGCCATCGTAGTATCACCACGTGGGAATCGCGAAACGCGAACCATCGAGGAGTCCCGTGCAATGGCCATCCGGGCCATCGTGCGCCCCGGCGAGCCCATCCGCACAGAAACCGAGGAGCTCCAGACCGCTTCAGCGATACAGAGGCAACGCCTGGACAGCCTGACCGAAGCACAGCAGATTGCGGAAGATCAGTTCCGCCGGGATTCGCTCTTCCTGGGGTCTGACCAGATCGCCAATGCCCAGCCGCGGATCGAGACTGCCCTGCCCACGCCGCCGCTCTTTGGCGTAAGCCGGCCCGAGATCCCGGATGCGCCCTTTGCCAAAAACTATTTCAATGATCAGCTGGGGCTTGCCTTCGATGGCGAGAGGGTGAACTTCACCATAGGCAACAACCTGCCCGGGGTTGACCAGATTGATGTGCCTGAAGCCATAAACGAAGGGCCAGTGCAGCTGCAGCCGAGGGCTGGTGGTGGGTTTGATCTGTCCATTGCTGTGCCGGACTGACGTCCCGTTCCTTCTTCAATCCCTCGCTTCGACTAGGGTGACACCCCCTACGCTGAGCACTGACCACCCACCAACACGCTTTTACCCCGGCCCTGAATTTTTACGTTTTCCTATTCATGCGGGATTAGGATTGAGCGAATTTGTAACCAAAATATGAAATATCTTTGCTAAACAATCTTGAAACCAATTCCACTGATTCACTGTCATAGTACTCGGAGTAATGTTTTTTTGAGCTGCTGTTCGCATTGCTTAATGGATCAGAATTAATGCCAAGTTTGGAGCATACCCGAATATAGTCATCTGGTAAATTCTCGAATCTCCCAATTTCATCCACCATGCATATGCCTTGGTCATCAAACAAACTGTGTTCAGGTACAGTTCCTGCTTTTGCTTTATATGAACGAAGAAACTGTTTAAAGTATAGCGCCTCAGGATCTCTTGGATTCAGGCGAAGATATAATGAGATCATTTGATCCCACGGGTTTCGAACGATAGAAAATTTTACGTACTTTTCAAATCTTTCAGGATACTGTTTTTTTATGGCCATTGCCGTATCATGCATATAATGCCCGCGATAATCGAGCTTGTGGGGAATATTACGGCCCCGGTGCAATTTATTATCCCAAGCATATGTTTTTTCCCCATTCTCATCGAGCAGAACAATTCCGCCAAGAGCAAGCTCTATTGAATTGCCTCCGGTACGACGGAGGTGTACAAAGATGCATTCATGTTTGTCATTTACCATATTGATACTCCTATATTTTTTTATTTTTAATACTCTGTACATGAGCAATTTTGAGTTTTTCAGCTACTTTTTTTCGCCTTATTACCGTGCCATACCTTAGGTTCTATAAATTCGCCGACCTTATGCTCGTTCCATTTTAGTTTTAATTTTCGCACTAAGTTTCTCAAAGTGTCTCTAGAGTTCGGGTCAAATAAATCTGAAGCCCATATTTCATAATATTTAACGCCAGATTCCTTAAGTAGTTCTATTCTTTTTTCATATTCACTTGCCCAAACATTCCAAAATTCCGCGCTTTCGGTGTGCTGCCTCATAAATCCAGTTCTCAAACATGAGTCTATAACCTCCTCTCTACTTCGTCTGACTATGACCCACGAAGCATTAGGAAAATGCTGTTTATAGTATGGCCATAACAACAACATTTTTGCATCTTTAAACATCCACGGTTTTTTTCCGTCGTAACCATCACTTTGAATAATATTCAATACCACGTTTTTAAAATTATCTGACGGAGGTAATCCTTCAACAGGTGGTAGCCGTTGAACTCCTAGTGGGTCGCACTTCAGCCTTCGAAGTAATTCTTTGTTTACGTGCTCCCTTAGACCAACATGCTCATAAAATCCTTTAATATTATCTTTTGTTCCAGTCACAGTGGTACCACTCCATACACCACATAAAGAGAGTATTCCTGCAGCCAAAGAGGTACCGGATCTAGGCAAACCTGTAATTAAAATTGGCTTCTTAAAATACTTTTCGTTCACCAAATAAACTCCTATATTATAAAGAATCCAACCTAACCCTTTACTTCTATGAGCCCTTTTTCAGCACACTCTTGCAACAGTGTATACTCTAAATCCAAGCGATGACCTGGATTTCCTTTTCCTACATCAACTTGACTCTCTTCATCAAAGTAATGTGAAGAGCTTTCTCTCTGGTCAAGATCGAACCCATAAAGAGTTGGGACTATCCCGGCGTCAATTAACGCTATCGTTAGCTTAACTCCATTTCTTGGGTGGTTAATTTGAGGAAATACAACGGGCGGACGAGCAAATAGCTCTTTAATAACTGCATTGATAGAAGGTATATCATTTACCATGAGATACGGTCGTTTACAGTACTTTATTACATTTTTTGTATGCCCAGGATAACAAATTATTTTCGAAGTACGACAAATATACCGAAACCTGTTTTGCAGCTTTTCGGGATGAGGATATCTCAGTGTTGTAATATCTCTTGACAAAAAAAAGAAATCCGCTTTAGTTCCAATTGCGATTTTAAACTTCTCCTCAAGTGATGCAAGATTAAAGCGAAATACATTATCGTGAGCGTCAATCTCATGGCCATAGTCAGCACTAGTTAGTTGATCACTGTTCCCAACAACAGCAACGGAACCATTAACTTCAAGCGGCTTTTTCGTTCTACAGTGCACAATTTGCCCAACCTCCGGCATGAATTTTTCCTCCTCAATGCACAAGTTACTCTTCCAAAAGGAGGAACCTAACACAGCAACATCTTAGAAACATAGATCGACCTCACACTTTAACGCAATCAGAAACAATTACGTTTTTAATTTAGCTGCTTTTCCATTAATCTCGAACCTCTCTTTCAATATACTATTAAATTCAAAAGTAGCCGAAAATTATTGATAATAATCGTTTATTCAGGTGATAAAGAAAATGGCTATTCCAATGCGCAATTCCGATGGCCGTAAACTGGATCACCAAACCCTTGAACAATTTCGGATTCGATTCGTTCAACGAGTCCAGGAGAGTGAAAGCCCGGAGACGGTCATTAAGGCACTTGGCATGAGCTATGCGCGCATTTACGAATGGTTGGCGGTCTATCGAGAAGGCGGTTTCGATGCGCTTCGAGCCAAGTCCATTTCTGGCCGGCCTCGCAAGTTGACCGGCCACCCGATTCGCCGACTCTATACGCTGATTACGAGCTTCAATTCGCTGCAGCTTAAATTTGAGTTTGCCCTTTGGACCCGGTCCGCCGTCTGATCCGTCATCAATTCCGTGTCCACCTCAGTGACGTTTCGGTCGGTCGACTGCTGCGCAACCTGGGTCTGACTCCACAGCGGCCCCTTCACCGGGCTTATCAGCAGAAACCAGAGGCGGTGAAGCAGTGGAAAGAGGAGTCTTTCCCGGAAATTAAAAAGCTTGCGAAACAGGCCGGAGGAGCCAAGATCTATTTTGGGGATGAAGCCAGCTTGCGTTCTGACTATCACAGCGGCACGACCTGGGCCCGATAAGCGAGACGCCGGTGGTACGAACCACCGGCTCGCGCTTTAGCGTGAACATGATCTCCGCGATCTTGTAATGACCCCCGGGTTTCTGCACACCTCAAGCGACTAATGCTGAATGTGCGCGTGGTGCCACATAGCCCAGTGACTGATGCGGCCTTTGCTCGTTGTAGTACCGGATCCAGTTGCCAATGGCCG
>Ga0208412_1000105_pt1 | contig 63143 bp, 61 predicted proteins | sample AntDeeMetag02WF4_FD_184758 | JGI IMG/M metagenome (GOLD analysis project Ga0208412, IMG submission 184758) | Saline lake microbial communities from Deep Lake, Antarctica - Antarctic Deep Lake Metagenome 02WF4 (SPAdes) (version 2) | ecosystem: Environmental > Aquatic > Non-marine Saline and... | reverse complement strand
ACGGCCTGTGTGCCTCAAGTGGGACAGTCACGAATGGCTGGAGTCACCACGCTCTCCCCGTCCCAACGAGGAGCACACGAACCCGCAAGTTGCCTCCGTGGACTCGGCATAGCCGAGACTCCCAGCGCGAGGAAACCCCGGCGTTCACGCCGGGGAGGATGTCATTCATGCTTCGTCTCACCGCTCGAAAAGAGCGTTCGCGCACGTTTATTGCGTTCGGGGCCGAAGCGCAGGTGTGATCGTCGTCGCCACGACAGACTTCGAGGTGTACCACGGCGTCGTCAACGAACTCCGCGAGCGCGGGACGACGTTTACCACGGTCGAACTCGACGACGAGCTGCCGGACCACGCCGACGTGGTCATCACCGGGACCGATCACGCCGACGATTTCGCCAACGTGACGACGATCGTCGCCGATTCCGACGACCCGAGGCGGGCGGTCGACCAGGCGCTGGCCGCGGTTCGCGGTGACGGCGGCCGGACGATCATCGGCGTCGATCCGGGCCGCAAGCCCGGTATCGCCGTCCTCGCCGGCGAGACGGTCGTCGCCGCCTTTCAGGTGCCACTGGGCGACGCCGTCGACCTGATTCAACGCGAGGCCGCCGAGGCACCCTCCCCGGTCGTCCGCATCGGCGACGGCTCCCGCCTCGAGAGTGCGAAACTGGTCACCGATCTCGACGACGTCCGCGTCGAACTCGTCGACGAGACGGGGACGACCCCCTACCTTGGCACCGGGACGCGAGGAATGGGTGACGTGCTCGCTGCGGTCAATATCGCTCGGCTCGAGGGGGAGGTCGTCGACGCACGAGAGATCGATCCGACTGAGGGGGAGATTCAGGTCATCAAAGACCGCTCGCGCGAACAGAGCGAGCACAATCGGGCGATCGACGAGGTGCTCGCCCGCCGAGTCGCTGCGGGCGAGTTGACGATCGACGAGGCCCTATCGAAACATCAGAACGGATCCGGCGACGAGAAGAGGGAGCGGGAGGAATAGACCGATCGGTCGGCCGGCCGAATCCGGCCGACAGCGCACCCGTTAGGTCATTCAACGGTTACACTCTTTGCAAGGTTTCTGGGCTTGTCGATTGAGCGACCTAGTTGATTCGCAGTCCAATACGCCAGTAGTTGTAACTGTACGTTCGCCAGAATCGGTGTAAACTGGCACGCAGTATCGGGAATTCGTAGGAGGTGATCGGCGTAATTTTCGGCTGTATCCGACGAATCCGTTACCGTGATTACGGGCGCTTCACGAGCTTCGACTTCTTTCACGTTCCCGATCATCTTCTCAGCGTTCGATTTACCAGAGACTATCGCGACCACCGGTGTCCGGTCAGTCACCAGTGCCAGTGGTCCATGTTTCAACTCGCCGCCGGGGAAGCCCTCGGCGTGTTTGTAGGTAATCTCCTTCATTTTCAGCGCACCCTCGAGTGCCACCGGTGCACCGTAGCCGCGACCGATGAAGAAGTACGCGTCCGAATTCGCGTAGGTGTCGACGATTTCCTTTGCGGGGGAGCTATCCAAGATCGACTGAATCTGGCCCGGTAGCGCTCGAAGTCCTTCGACGAACTTGTGAGAACACTCGCCAGTGAGGGTACTCGAGAGCATCGCTAGCGCGACCTGTTGGGAAGCGAAGGTCTTCGTTGCGGCGACGCTGATCTCCGGACCGGCGCGAATGTACATGACGTGATCGGTCTCGCGCGACGCTGAGCTACCGACCACGTTCGTCACTGTCAACGTCTCGGCACGCTCGTTATTTGCAGCCCGAAGTGCACCGAGCGTATCGGCTGTCTCGCCGCTTTGGGTAACGCCGATGACGAGCGTTTTCTCGTCGATCGGTACCGCGCTCGCATCATATTCGCTCGCGTAGAAGGTCGTGGCCGGAATGCCACCGTTACGAAACAACCGCGCAGCGTACAGTGAAGCGTGGTACGACGTCCCGCAGGCGACGAGGTGGATCCGTTCCGGCCGGTCGAGGTCGTCGAGTTCTTTGATCGAGACGGATCCGGTCATCTCGTCGACTCGTCCACGGACACAGTTACGAATCGCCCGTGGCTGTTCGTTGATTTCCTTTAGCATGTAGTGGTCGTAACCGCTTTTGCCGGCCTCTTCCGGATCCCACTCCACGGTTTTCACAGGCATGTCCACGAGTGTCTCTCGTTTGTCGGTTATCTCCACGCCCGACGGACAGAGCTTCGCGAACTGATCGTCTTGCAGATAGACGACCTGATCCGTATGATCGAGAAACGCCGGAACATCGCTCGCCAGATGGTACCCGTCCTCGCCGATTCCGAGGACGAGCGGCGATTGATTGCGCGTCGCGTATACCGCCTCGGATCCCGAGAACACGGCTGCCACAGCGAAACTTCCCTCCAACCGATCGATCGCGCGTCGAAATGCCATCTCGACGTCGGCCCCCTGGTCGAGCGACGTCTCGATCAGATGTGGGATGACCTCGGTGTCGGTTTGGCTGTCGAACTCGTGGCCTGCGGCAGCGAGTTCCTCGCGGAGTTCGCGATAGTTTTCGATGATCCCGTTGTGAACGACGGCGACGGAACCGTTGCAGTCGGTATGGGGATGTGCGTTCTCGTCCGAGGGCGGCCCGTGTGTGCTCCATCGGGTGTGGCCGATCCCGGCGTATCCCCCGACTGACCCGTCCGGAACGGTCGCTTCTAGTTCCGACAGCTCCCCGTTTCGTTTGTACACCGAGACCGATGAATTTGTGATCGCTACGCCCGCCGAGTCGTACCCTCGGTATTCGAGGTCCGACAGCCCGTCCAGCAACACGTCGAGGATATCTCTGTTCGGCTGGGATTCCGTCTGGGCTGGCGTGTATCCGATGATACCACACATCAGGAACGCACCTCCGTTCCCTCAGCGATCGTTCCGCGAACGGTCGTTCCCGGATGCACATCGACGTCGGGCCCGACGATGGAACCGGGGACGTACGTAACCCCACCGCGATCGGTGACCCGATCCGCCAGCAGCGCGCCGAGCGACTCGTCCTCGAAGATTCGGTCCTCGACGCGAACGTCCCCAGGCCCTCCGGGAATAATCGATCCCGGTCCGATCGTCGCGCCGACGCCGGTAACGCACTCGATCGCCGTCGCGTTAGCTTCGATGCGCGTGTCGGCATCGACGACGCTCCGCTCGACGACTGCGTTCGAACCGACGGTTGCGTTCTCGCCGAGACAGACATACGGTCCGACGACGGCACCCGGTTTGACGACGCAATCCTGATCGACGACGACCGGTTCACGAATCACCGCTGAGTCGTGAACGCTCGCTCCGGGACTCCCGCTCTGGGTTTGCGCTCCGTCGACGATTCCTGCATCGAACAGCTCGAACGAGACGTCGAGCAGATCCCAGGGATAGGTCGCGTCGACCCAGACCCCGTCCGAAACTACCCCGCGGACAGTCTCACCGGAGTCGATGAGGGTGGACAGTCCGTCGACCAGGTGGTGTTCCCCCGCCCTCGGCTCTGCCCCTCCCACGGCGTCGAACATCGCCGGCTCGAGAACGTAGACACCGGCGTTGAGGAAGTACTCCCGATCGTCACGCGGGTTCTCGACGATGTCCGTTACACGTCCGTCGTCGACGACGACGCCGCCGTACTCTTCGAGGCTTGAGCGCTGCAGCAGTGCAAGCGTCGCAGCGGAGTCCGGTTCGTGCCCCGCTATTGTATCACGAACGATTCGACTGTCGACAATCTGATCGCCATTGATCACGAGACACGTCTCGTCGACGGTTGATTCGGCCGCGAGCAGTGCGTGGCCAGTTCCGAGCTGTTTTTCTTGGGAGACGTACGTGATGGGGACGTTCCGGTATGTCGGTCCGAAATGAGACTGGACGCGATCAGACCGGTAACCGACGACGGCGACGATTTCGTCGATACCGGCGTCGATAAGCTGATCGAAAACGTGCTCGAGGATCGGTCTCGTTGCCGCGGGTAGCATCGGTTTTGGGCGGTTTCGGGTTAACGGTCGGAGCCGAACTCCCTCCCCGGCTGCGAGGACGATAGCGGAGTAGTCAGGCATACGTCCGCTTATCGATAGAGTATGTCTTTTACGCTATAGACGGTTCCACTAACCCAATAGCAAATATAACGAGAAACGATATTTATCACCGCAGCTCCGATGAGAGAAATGGTTTCTTATCCGGCGACAGAATCTATCGCATTCTCGTCGGCTGACCCACTATCTTATAGTGTGTATTCTACTGATTCCCGTTTAGTGTGATGGGTATCAAGCTAACTGTACCTATATTAATGAGCCAAGTAACATGATGGTTTTTCTCACGCCATCTTCTAGCTTAAGTTTGACACTTTTAATAGATCGGCGTATAGTGAGATAATTGGGACCTCATTGTCGACAATTATTACATTTTTTGCTTTAATCAATATTTTAATTTTATGATCATATACAGTTATCCTTTACTCACGTAGCTTTCGATCTTGACGGTAACTCAGTATTTTTGTCTGTCCGAGGGAAAATCCGTTGCGTCTACGAGAACCAGTTTGCTGATGACGATTCATAAGTTATTGAGTCCCACCCATCCAGAACTGAAGATGGGATAAATTACTTCATAGAGTAGTATTGTGAGAGGTTAGGAAGAGAAATTCGTTGTAAACGAGCAAGGAGCAAGCGCTGGCTATGATGATAACACTATTGCTAGGCCGTCCTGCCAGCGCTATCGAGGATGGTCACTACCTCTAGCCAGCTATTTCACGTGCGTGTTGAGTTCAGTTGTAGTCTGTGGCGTCAATACGCTTCTTATTGAGATATACCTGTGTTTCGCCCTCATGGAAGGTAAAGTCGACAAGGTCACCAGTCAGTCGAAATCGGTGAATGCTCCGTTCAATAACCCCTTCCGCACGCCCTTCCGAAACAACCGTTGCACCGTCACCTTCAGTCATTTCGATTGAACCATCTGTCGTGAATTCGTATTCCGAGCGCACACCGTTGCCGACAATAGTTAGGAGATGTGATTGTTCACCACCGTAGTTCTCAGGCGCGATTTGATTACCATTGACGTACACCCTTGCTGGGCCATCGACAGTGAGGTTTTCCAGTTCGCCGCTGAATCGGAACGCATCCCGCCATCCACCAAGGGATCCAGTCACTTGGTTACCGTCAATAATATCGCCGTCGTTGATCGAAGCACCGCTGTCGGTCGATTTCTTGACGGAACCCGTGACAGTAAACTCATATTGACTTCCTCCGACTGTGCCTATTCCGTCGAGAAGGATTATGTTTGTAAGGGAATCCTCTTCGGAAGTACCGTCGTCAGTTCCGTTGTTGCTATTAGTTTCGCCACCGTACGAGCTAATTCCATATCCACCCGTACCGTATCCGTCATTCGACTCTGCAGCTGATGCAGTTCCTGCGACGAAGGGTATTGCACTTATCCCCAGTACTTGGAGGATTGATCGTCTCTTAACATTTGATTTGTTCTCTTGATGGCTCAATTCTAGTTCATTGGCATCATGTTCTCTTCTGGAGGCGTTCTGTCTGTTATCGTCTGAGCGCCTCGAACCACTATTTTTGGGTTCCATGTATTGAGATCGTAATAGTCAGCATATCCTGTCTATGTATAGAATTTGGTATACACATGTTGTATAGTTTTAAACAATCCTATGTGTGTAGTTGACATCCATCACTGACTCTAATCGAATGAACACAGGACAGTGGTGGTTTCAGGTTTACGACACCCTGAACATCCAGAGGGGAAGGATTCAGGGATGCCTGTGGACTGTGGTAGGTGGAACTTCGAATAGTATAAATATAATTATATTTACACTCCCCACTTCATTGACCTTCGTGGTTATTCGTGCCCAGCGAGGATTGTACCAGCGTCGGCGGACTTGGAGTTGCGTTCTGTGGTGCGGGCAACAACGAACTTTAAAGCGATTCTACAGATAAGCAAGACGAGTACCTCAAGGCTTGACCTCGAGGCGGTTGACTCATCCTACGGTGTGCGACCAGTCTGCTGACCGAATACCAATACTTCGTTGACTTGTATGTGGGTTCATATTTTAAGCGGATGGAACTTGCCCTGTATACGGGATGAATTGTGAGCTCACTCCTTCTCACAAGTCAAGCGCACACCCATGGCTGGCTACTGGTCATGGTACCAGTCGACTGTCTGCTCGAGGCCCTCACGCAGCGAGACCGTCGGCTCGTAGTCGAGTGCAGTCTGGATAGCTGTAATATCCGCTTCACTATGACGGATGTCTCCGTCTCGGCCCTCTGTGTGAACAATATCGGAATTGGAATCGGTGACATCAACGATCGTCTCGGCGAGTTCACGAATACTAACACTGGTTCCAGTGCCGACGTTGTACGCCTCCCCAGCGTGGTCGGTCGTTGCAGCCCGGAGATTCGCTTGGACGATATCGTCGATGAAGACGAAGTCACGTCTTTGCTTGCCATCACCGTGAATCGTGAGCGGATCGTCGTTTATTGCTTGCTCACAGAAGATACTGATAACGCCGCTGTAGTCGCCAGCAGTTTGGCCTGGTCCGAAGACATTGAAATATCGAAGTGCCGCGGTCTCGAGGTCATAGAGGTCGTGATATTGCTTGGCATAGTGATCGACCGAGAGTTTGTCAAGCCCGTAGGGCGAGGTCGGTGTTTTGGAGTCGGTTTCTTTGATTGGGATCTGTTCGGGATGGCCATAGATGGCTGCGCTCGAGGCCAAGACGACTCGGGCATCTTGAGTACGGGCAGCCTCGAGGACGTCAAGAGTGGCGCCGACGTTGATGTCGTGACTCTGCTGTGGGGCCTCAATCGATTTTTGAACGCTGACGAGCGCTGCTTCGTGAAAGATTAAATCGACACCGTCGGTAGCGCGAGCGAGAGCGTCTGTATCGCGGATATCGTTCTTGATGAGCGTTGCCTTGGTAGGTACGTTCGCCCGCCGGCCCGTTGTCAATGAATCGAGGATGCGGACGTCGTTGTCGGGGACGAGCGCGGTCGCGAGATGACCGCCGATAAACCCTGCCCCACCAGTGATGAGCACCGTCTGGTCGGAGGGTTCGTCAGTCTGCATACCGGTAGTTGCGATAGCCGTTACTATGCTTGTTTTCGCTGCATATAGTGATTGACTCACCCCGTCCGGTTCGGAGGCGTCCACGGGCTGCATCGAATATCTCCCTCGAGGCCACCCACCTTCGCTCATCCCGGCAATCACACGGCTCCTACTGAAGCCAACAGCCGTCGACCAGTCTCACAACGGCGCATATCAATGGCACCAGCAATCGTTCACTTTCTCGTCGGTGCATCGCTCCTGTTGTTGCTCACAATACCGGTCACGGTCCGATATCGACTGGCGCTGTGGATCCCGTTGTGGCTCGTCGCGCTCGGTGGCCTCTGGGGACTGGGGCCCGATCTCCATCATATCGCACCCATCTACAAGACCGAGTTGCGCGCGTTGCACGACTCAGCCTGGGCTAACCTCTTCGCATTCCACTATCTGCTTGACCGGCCAGTCGTCCGCGCACAGTATACCGCGAGCGTCTTCGGATCGATCCTGGGCTTTCTCGGTACCATCACGATGTTCATGATGGCAACGGAGCTACGTACTCGAACTAACCTTACCGATACAGCCGTCCCCCACTTCGTCGCACTCGGCGTGACGCTGCTTCTGATCTCGTTGTTTGTCGCCGTTACAAGCAGCTGATTCGACTCGAGGGAGGCATTAGTGGCGAGTAGACCCTCTCCTCGATCGGTTTTCGGGTCGGAGACGTCCATCACTGCCCGCTCGCGCCGGAGAACGCCGACGCGAGCGTCATCGAAACGGTTCGGGAACGGACCGGAACGATCGCGTCATGCTGCTGTGCACCCACTGCAAGGAGTGGAGGTCGAAGACGAAGGTCAGGCGGGCTCGCGAGCAGCCCGAGTGTCCGAACTGGGTATCGACGTGTATCGCCGCGCTGAATCCGTGGCCGACGAGGTCGTTGAGGCCGTTCGCGCACAGGAAAAAGACGACGAGCAAGAGCGGGCGTGCCGATCGTCGAGCCTCGTCCAGAGTCACGGGAAGCAAGCGGTAATCGCGATGGCCGCGCGAGGGGTAGGACCGCACAACGCTGCCCGGATCATCAACAAGCTTCGAGAGAACGAGGACGATTTCTATCGGAATATTTTGGCCCAAGAGCGAGAGTACGTCCGGACACAGTCATTCTGGGATTGAACGGACGATCGGTCGTCCCTTCCGTTACTCTGCGAGTGGATGATCCGTCGATGGAAGGGCATCGATGCGGAAGGCACCGTATCCTAGCGCAGGATTCCATATCGAGATCGACCTCGTCGTACGGACTGTCGAACGACGTTGTTCGATGGCGAAATCGCGAACGCGCTGAGGGATGGCAAGTAGAAATGTAAGTGTGAATTCTATGCCTCTCCGTCGGAACTGGCGTCGTCGACGGAGACCAGTAGGTGAACGTGATAGTCCGCGTTCTCGGTTGATGGCTCGTCCGGAACCTTGCCGTCGACGTAAAGGAGCCAGGCGATTCTGACTTCTTCGCCCGTAATCGTCGGTTCGAGGTCGTGTTCGTGTAACCACGTCTCGTCGTGGCCGAGTCGGGTCTCGAACCGCTCGAGTTCCCGCTGTTCGCGAATGATCGTCTCGTTGTTCGCCGTTTCGACGTCCTGTTCGACGACGACGATGCTATAGTTTGCGGCCTCGTACTCGTTGTTGTCGACGCCGAGAACGACGGATTTGCTCGCTCCCGATTCGAACTCGGTCGGATAGTCGTTAGCGACTAACTCGCTGCTTTCGTTTTCCGTCACGAGGTAAATCGCCGAGAAGGATTCGCCCTGGGCCGGGGTCGTAACGGCGTACGCGACGCTCCCGACCGCGAGGAGGACTGACGCGACGAGGAGCACGTTCAGCGCCGCATCCCGGCGCGACTCGGATTCGGCTAGCGAAGCGCGGATGGTCGTCACCCACCGTCCGTACGGGAGCCGAAACCGTTCTTCTTCGGGGAGTTGCCACCGTCTCATCGCGGCGACCATCGATGCGAGCAGCGTGAACGCACTCACCGAGACCATGATCGGCAGAAGACGGATCCCCCATGTGAAATTCAGCACCAATCCTATCAACGGGACGATCGTGACGCTCAACCCCAGAGATAACATAAACCGTTCGAACCCATCGATACCGGGGTGAACCCCGGAGGGTCTGAATCGCACGTCGGTCGCTTTGCGCTCCGGTTCGGCGAACGAGGGGCTGCTCGTCTTGGGAAATACAGCCGACACGAGCGCGTATCCCGGAACGAACAGCGCGAAGGGTAGACCCAGTAGTATGCGAAGCGGCGTCTCTCGCACGATAGGTGCAAACACGGCGACGTTGACGAGGATTGTCGCCGCCACCACCGCTACCAGGTCAATCGGGAGCGTTTGGATAGTCCACAACGATCGCAAACGGTGTGAAACCATTCGCGTACCAGATCCACGTCGACGACGTAAGTCGAACGGTAGTCGTTCACGTGTAATATTGTATTGTACCCAGTGAGAACGGTGAATGACTCCGTCTAGTCCGCTTCGACCGAGGTACCTGATGCTGGATTGCAAGGGAAGTAGCAGGTGCTACGAGGCACTGCTCGTAGTTCTTCGGACTGTCTCCAGACGACGAACCCCGGTTCAGTGTGAGGTGCGCCTACGTTCGGACGCCTGCGCAGAATTTCCAACCAACACCTCACAACTGAGAACGTCGTTGGTGCTCGATCGGCAGTTTTCAACGTCGTAATACGCAAAAAGCTGTTAACGTACAGTAATAATCGATTTCAGCCCATACTTTCAAATGGATACCAAAGGATCACGAAACTATGTGTTGTGCGCGCAAATCTAAGTGGAGGTACTTTTCGCCCTATCCTGCGTCGCCTACCGCAGAAGGACTCCCGATAAGACACTGGCCATCTTTCCGCTACGGTTGTCCATCCCGTCTGAACGCTGTTCGCTCGCACTCTCGACCTCCGACACAGGTGCCTTCGCACACCCTCGAATCGGGCCATCGTCGGTTCGAGAGAGCATGCTATATGAGAATTCGATCGATGCGTTGCGGTTACGTTTTCAATTATGACAGTGGAGGATAATGATACCAGAGCGACCACAGAGACGATGGTGGATAGTGACGTGATCGACGATACGGACCACCGAACCGAACTGGAGAAACGCCCCTCGCCGGCAGTCGAGACGGATCGTCCAGAACCGGAAACGAGGCACCCCAAACGATCGCGATACGATCGGATGGCAGCAGGACTCGCCGCGTTCGGCTGCATCGCCGCGCTCGGAGCCGTCTATTTCACCGCCGAGCGAAGGCTCCTCTTCGCGCTCTCTGGGGCCAGCTTGGTCGGCGGAATTCTCGCGTACTCTCTCGCTTCCGATCGATTCGTATCCGCCTCGGTAGCCGAACACATTTATTCCGCCGCCGCAGTGAACGAAGCCGCGATCGTCGACGAAATTGGCGTTCAAGACGGTTACGTGTACGTACCCGACGAAGTGAACAGGGTCGCACGGCTCGTCATTTGGGAGTACGCCGATTACGAACGGTCGGCTGACAGCGTTGGTCCGAGTTCGACCGAAGAGGCCACCCGAAAGCTCGTGCTCGAACCGATGGGAGCGGGTCTCTTCGGAGAGTTCGAGCGAAGTCTCGCCGGCGATCTAGAATCGAAGCCCGCACCGCTCGCAAAGCAACTAACGGAGGGACTCGTCGAGCAATTCGAACTCGCCACGACGGCCGAATCCATCGTTGGGCGAGAGGGCAATAGCGTGAGAGTCAGTCTCACCGGCAGCGCGATCGGTGGCGTCGATCGATTCGACCACCCGATCGCGTCTTTTCTGGCGGTCGGGTTCGCCGTCGGATTGGGGCGCCCGATCGAACTTGACGTCGAGTCCAGCGAAGGTCGTGCGGAGTGGGTGATCACCTGCCGATGGTAACAGAAACTGATCGAATTCTTTTCGCGGTTACCGCCGTAGGATTCCTCTTCGCATCCGTGCGAAACGATGCGATGTGACGCGAGAACGCAATCACCGTTCTGCCACCATCACTACGGAAGTACTTCGGACGGTAGAACTGCCAATATCCGGAAGAAAACGATGATTGCAAAACCGACCAGCCCGAGCAGAATTAACCACGCTACCTGACCGCGCCATCTTGGCGCCACGTGTACCGGCCCTGTCAGTTGCGTTACGATCAGTAATCCGACCAACGATGAAATAAAAACCCATTTGATAGAGAACGCAGAGAGCAATGTCAACACCAGTATCGTCGCGAACATCCACACAGTGTGGCCGATAACGAATCGCGTGCGTCGGTAAGTCGACATCCGGTTCATCACAATTCGCGGAGGGACGTAAAACCAGTACCCGTACCCAGGTTCTACCGAACGCTGTTCGGATCAGAGGGAATCAGTCGTGGTAACGAACTGTCTCGTGCGCTACCTACGACGGGGCAACGTACTTACTGAGGGATGAAATAGGACCGACGGTGAACTGGAGGATGCCTCGCGGTTACGTGCCGTGCCGGAATCCGTTCCGAGTGAGGGCGTCGCTTCGTCGAAATCATCGGCATCGAAGTATGCACCGATGGTCGTTTCCGAACTCATCACCACCCGTTCGCGATTATCGGGAGTAAGCGGGCCGTCAGGAGCTGTTAGCGGGAGAGTGTGGTTGCATCCGTCACGTCTCCTCCGATCATGACGGGACGCTGTACTTCCTCACGTCCAACCGAGACGGACGTCCGTCCGAAGGATTTCCCCGTGACACCGACGACGTGATCGTTCGGCTCGATCCGGACAGACTACCGATCGGGGCTCGCAGGTTGCACACCCCACCTTCACAAGCATTGCCAGCGTGGACTTCGGTATGCAATGGCGTACCGTCCATGGAGAACAGATCCCGACCATCGGGCTCGGAACGTACGAACTCGACGGAGGCGAGTGTGCGAATACGGTACGGGACGCACTCGAGATCGGATATCGACACATCGATACTGCCGAGCACTACGACAATCAGTCCGAAATCGGAAACGCGATCGCAAACTCGTCCGTTGACAGGGAAGAACTCTTCCTGACGACGAAAGTCTGGAAAACGAATCTTGAGTACGAGGACGTGATTCGGTCCACAAGAGCCAGCCTCGAGGCCCTTGACGTCGACTACGTCGATCTGTTGTTAATTCACTGGCCGAACGAGCGGATTCCGATCGAGGAGACCTTGGCGGCGATGAACAGCCTCCAAGACGAAGGAGCGGTACGTCACGTCGGCGTTAGCAACTTTTCTATCGCTCAGCTTAGAAAAGCGATCGCGACCTCAGAAACGCCGATTTTGACCAACCAAGTCCAGTACAACCCGTTCACCGATCGGACGGACATCCTCGAGTTTTGTGTGAAACACGACGTCCTGATGACGGCGTACAGTCCGCTCGCGAAGGGACGGGTGACGAAAAACGATGTTCTCAAGGAGATCAGTAACCGATACGAAAAATCCCCGGCGCAAGTTACACTACGGTGGCTCGTTCAACAAGAGCAGGTGATTGCGATTCCGAAAGCTTCGAATAGACAGCACTTGCGGTCGAATTTCGATGTATTCGACTTCGAATTAGTAGACGAGGAGATCGATCGGATATCTGAACTCGAGGACGATCACCGACCCATTCTATCACGGTTTCGTACTATTCTTGGACTGTGACGTTCGCTGTCGAGCGACTCAAAACCGCGTATGGAGTCGTCTACAGTTGACGCGGGATCACTAAATGGGGCGAGCGTCGAAGCGAACCGTTCGTACCGATAGTCGACCCAAGCCTACCCCTCTTGAGGGAGTGGTATAGTTTATGACTACAGTTAGACGAAATTATCTGCGAAGAGACCACAGAAATACTGTGTTACTCGTTAAATGATCGTCGACGATTATCCCTCCTTCAAATGTGACTAGTGTATAGGGATTTCAATACGTGAGGGAAGCGAACGACAATGACACACCGAGACGACGATCCCACGTCTGGAGCACCAGAGAAGAGCCCGTACGAGACTGAAGAGACCGTTCATCGATACGAACGGCTAGCTCGGGAGCAAGAACTTTTCGCTGGCGAGCGAAAAGTTCTGAATCGATACTTCGCGAAGTCGGACGCGCGAGTGCTCGACCTCGGTTGCGGAGCTGGACGAACGACGAACGAACTCGACCAGAGAGGATTCGACGTCGTCGGCGTGGATATCAGCGAAGAGTTGGTCGAGCGGGGGAACACGATGTTCGACCACCTCGACATTCGCCTCGGCGATGCCACCGACCTCGAGTTCGATGCAGAGACGTTCGACTACGCGTTATTTTCGTACGGAGGAATCGATGCTATTCGGCCCGAAAAGCGTCGAGAACGGGCGTTCGAGGAGATAAAACGCGTGTTGAAGCCGAACGGTATTTTTTCGTATAGCAACCATAACTCGCTGTATACGTTGCCCGCACTCTTTCTCGATCGCGATCATGTCCTCAACTACTATCTTCTGAACGGGAACCTGTGGAACGTGGGAGACCGATATAAATTTAGCGTGTACGATTATGGCGTCCGCTGGTTCTTTTCGACCCCTCTGTATCAGATCAGACAACTGAAAAACGCGGGGTTCGACGTGTTGAATATCGTCGGAAAACGGGACTCGCCGTTGAAGTATATCGAGTACCAGCCCTATTACGTGGTCAGAAAACCGCCGTGACGGTCGTAGTACTTTATTGAAGAGGTTGCAACTATCGGAACCGAAAACGCTGTGGCGGGAGTGATCGGCTTACGTCATTTTTGTGCGCTGAGAAAACCAATAACAGATTACCTATGCGGACGACACTGGAAACAGTAGCCCATTTTTGTAACCGTTCGCGTTTGAACTGACTAACAATACCAGCGCTGGATATACTACCAGAATACCAGCGCCGGGTATACTACCAGAGAGCTAACTACCTTAGCTGTCTGGTGGTAGATACTCCCGAGAGACGCAAACATGAGCGTCCTCGAACGATCAACCATAACGAGATTGAGCAACTATGGATAAAGAAGACCTAATACAGCACCTTCCGGACGGTGCGAAGCCACTACTAAGCGAAGGATTTCATATTATCAGCCCGACCGCCTCGTGGGATCATTTCCGAAAGCGAAGGGAAGCGCGTGAAATGACCAACGAGTTTTTCGGCGGTAGCGAAACGTGGGAGGCGCTCGAGTCCGAGTTCTACGAGGAGAGCGGAATCGTCGATATTGTGATGTCAGCACTCGATGAGGTACAGGACGAGAAGGTCGTCTTCGACGCGCACCGAGGCGTCTGCGCGAGGCTGTACGCAAGTATCCGAAAGTGGGAACCGGAGACAGTGGTGGCAACCGGCGTTTACAGCGGGGTTGCGACAGCTTCGATGCTTCTGGCACTTCAGGAGAACGATCGAGGCACTTTATACTCCGTCGATTTCGCTTCCGGGCTATCGGCAGACAAGGAAGAAGGCAACTCGACTGAAAGTGAAACGGAGAGAGCACTGTCCCTCGACTACTTCGAACGCGGGCGGCCCTCGTGTGCAGAAGTCCGAAGTCACGAGATTCCGGATGATAAAGAGCCCGGCTGGATAATCCCGGAGGAACTGCGTGACAGGTGGGAATATTATTCCGGACGGGAACGGGCCGCTCTGCCGACGTTGATGGAGGATGTGTCGGATATCGGATTATTCTACCACGACTCGGATCATTCGACGTCCGGTATGCTATTCGAATTTGAACTCGCGTTCGATCAGTTACAGCCCGGCGGAATTATCCTCTCACCACACATCGATCGCAACAAAGCGTTTGACATCTTCGTCAACGAGCGCGAATGCGACCACGGCGTCTTGCATTACGACTATCTCTACAGTGACGAATACGACGTGCCCTGCAGTTGTGGATACGTCATCAAGTAGAATAGTACCGGGTGACCGGATTCGTCGCGACGCCAGCGTCCCCTCTCAACGCTATTTTCTTACGGCGGTTCCGGCAACGGTGGTTTCTCGTCGACGCGGTGCGATCGACGGCATATCCGCGAACAGACATCGGATACGCTGGCGCATCTTGGTAGCGCCGGTATTAGCGATGTTAATTCCGCAGATCGACCGTTTTACCGATCATGAGACCATTGACTGCGGCGCGCTCCCAGTGTACGATACCGTTACTTTTTACAGCCGACTGTGTCGACGCCGGTATGCGGACCGACTCCCCACGCGTTCTCGTACTCGATGGGGATAACGTCAACACGTTATCCGTCGCTCGTGAGCTTTCCGAGGATCTCGACGCGACGATTATCGGCGTCGGGACGGCTCCGTACAGCCGATTGCTGAGATCTAATTACTGCGACGTCGGTGCGACCGCTCCCGCTCCTACCGACGATGGCTATGCCGATTCAGTGTTGCGTCTACTGATCCAGTATCGACCAGATGTCGTTTTGCCCATCAGCTACGAGTCGGTAGCCATGCTCGATGCGATTCGAACGGATCTCCCGGATCACGTTTCCCTGCCTATTCCGCGCTCGGAATCGCTCAACACGGCGAAAGATAAGCACGCTGCACTCGCAGCCGGAGGGCGGATTGGAGTCGATACTCCGAAGGAATACTCGCGGGCCGTCGACCACTGTAACGACGCTGGGAGGCCTGATGATGGTTTCGACGACGTTCAGTTTCCGGTATTTCTCAAAGCACGCCAGGAGTCAGGAGGAGAGACGACGGCGCTCGTGAGAGAGCCGCTCAACTTTTGGGAGACGTACGATCACGTCACCGACCAGTCACCAGATGGTGACGTACTGATACAGGAAGTCATCGACGAAGGCGGACCGACGTACGGCTGTGGTCTGTTATTTCTAGACAACGAAGTGAAACTCATCTTCAGTCATGAGGAACTGCGTTCTGTTCCTCGACGTGGCGGGAGCGGAACCCACTTGCGCATTTTACGAGACCCCCACCTCGAGGCGAGGTCGATACGACTGCTCCGCGAAATCGGGTGGAACGGAATCGCACTGCTCGAATTCAAGAAACGCCCAGACGGAACTTACGTTCTTATGGAGATCAATCCGAAGTTTTGGGCGTCGTACGCTCTGGCCAGCAGGTACGGGTATCGGTTCGCCTCGGCTTTAGTGGCCGGCGTTCTCGACGACTCGAGAGAACCTCCGATCGGGTCGCCTGAACCCGTGGGAGAGATGGTATTTCCACTCCGAGAATTCACCTACTACCTCCGAAACCGCGAAGATGAAGACCTTTTCGAATGTGTTCGTAGTATGATTAATCCGAGTGCAACGTGGAGCGTCGATAGGAGAGACGTGCGGGCGTGGGTAACTCCGCCGGTCGAACTGATCGAGAAGTTTCGGTTGTAACGGACTGACCGTCTACTTACCACCGATGCTCGCGGTCCGCCATCGGTTACCGGCCAATCTGAAGGGACCGCAATAAATCATCGGAAATCAATCGTCGGGCCAGTAAACAATTATTAGATATCGTACGGATCTTGTACGATCGTGATAACAAAGTCCTAACTCGGCCAACTTCAGCACCCCTCTGGTCGTACGCCGTACCGGCGGCCAAAAAAAGCCCATCGATACGTACTATGAGCATAACAATCGAGAAAGTCCCTCCTTCCGAACACGAGACGTGGGACTCACACGCGTCGCAATCGAAGCAGGGAACGCTATTTCACCAGTATACCGCGTTAGAGGTGCAAGCATCGCACTCCGACACCATCGTACATCCACTCGCCGGATACAAGGGCCAAGAACCGGTAGGGATATTTCCCGTCTTCGAGATGCGGAAAGGTCCCGTCCCGTTCGTATTCTCTCCCCCGTTCGGACTTCGAGTCCAGTATCTCGGACCGGCGGTCCTCAACATGGAGAAACTGAAGCAACGAAAGCTAGAACAGCGTCACAAGCGATTTATCGACGGTTGTATCGACTGGATCGACGACCAAATCGGACCACGCTATGTTTCCACCAGGAGCGGCTGGCGGTACGACGATCTCCGCCCGTTCAAGTGGAACGAATTTGATGTCCGTCCGAGTTACACCTACGTCGTTGATCTGAACGTTTCGAAGGACGATGTTATGGAACGGTTCAGTCGAACAACACGTCGTCGCATTCGGAACAATCTCGAGGAGGAGTATACCGTCGAGGATGGCGGAAAGAAGGCGATCGAATGGATCATCCAACGGGTCAACGAGCGATACGAAGAGCAAGGGGAGACTACCCCGATCACCGCGGCTTTCGTGATGGACCTTTATGATCGGTTGCAGTCGGGACAGGTACACCCCTACGTTCTGAAAATCGACGGCGAAATCATCACAGGAACGATCCTTCTCGAGTACGGTGAAACTGCACAGCGCTGGCAGGGTGGCGTGAAGACGAACGGTGGACTTCCCGCGAACGAACTTCTCGAGTGGCACATGATGTGCGACGCGATGGACCGAGGAATCACGTCCTACGAGATCGTCGACGCCAACTTCCCTCGGCTCAATGAGTGGAAGACGAAGTTCGGCCCTGACGCTCGCGCTTACTACTCGATGATGCGTGCTTCATCCGGAATGAACGCCGCAGTCCGCATCTACGAGCAGATTCGAGAACGGAACTTGATTCCGTAACATGGTCGGTCCTGACACCCACATTCGTGTTCGACGCGCGACGATGTGGCCAAACCGCCCGATGCGATCCGAAGAACGGCTTCGATCACGTAGCGCGGATCGTCGCCGCGACCGTTCCATGACCCGAGAGACCCTCAAACGGGATTCACTTCCCTCACCTGTGAAACGAGACGCGGCGATATACCGTCGCCAGACTGTAATACTCCCATGAACGTCCTCAACATTGTTACGAATCAGAATATCAATTTCTTTAAAAATCAGGTCGGCGAACTCAACCAACGGGGCATCAGATCCTCGGTCATCACTCCCCGTCAACAGCGTGCCGACGAACTCGGTAGCGCGGAGAACTCGCGTTCGGTACTTGATTACGTACCGTTATACGGGAAAGCGATAAAGAACGGGTTAGACGACTACGACCTCGTCCACGCCAACAATGGACTCACTGCTCCGTTCGCGATCGGTCAACCCTGTCGCCCGATCGTCCTCTCGTTGTGGGGATCCGACCTCATGGGAAAATACGGCAGGTTGAGCAGGTATTGTGCCAGATTCTTCGACGAAATTATCGTGATGAGCGAAGCGATGAAAGACGAACTCGGACTGGATGCCCACGTTATTCCACACGGCGTCGATCTGGAGGCATTTCATCCGATTCCACAACAATTCGCTCGAGAGGCGGTCGGTTGGGAACCGGAGCGGAAACACGTCCTCTTCCTCTACGACCCTCGACGCGAAGTGAAAAATTACCCGCTTGCAGAAAGAGTCGTCGACCGAGTGAACGACGAATTCACCGAACAAATCGAATTACAGGTACCCTTTCCGATCGATCACGAGATGGTCCCGATGTACATGAACGCGGCGGACGTTTTGCTCATGACGTCTCGCCGGGAAGGATCGCCGAATACCATCAAAGAGGCGTTGGCGTGTAACTTGCCCGTCGTCGCGACGGACGTTGGGGACGTCTCCGAGAGAGTTTCGGGGGTTGAGCTGTCATACGCGTGCACCGACGAGGAGGGGCTCACGGAAAAACTTCGACTCGTACTCGAACAGGAAGCGCGATCGAACGGGAGGTCACACGCTCGAGACCTGAGTCTCGAACGAATGGGCGAACGGATAGAATCAGTGTACGAACGCGCCCTCGATTCGTGACCAATACGGCAGCACCCTGGAGCGTCGTCGAAGTCATTTTTGTCGTCTTCGACGCCGCCAGTTTCGGCGATATTCCCCACCGATCTCTGGACTCGCTCGGATTGGTCGGCTCTACATCATCCTGATTCTCGTCGATTGCGACACCGTTTGATACGAAGAGAGTAGCTCAATACGTAACTCACGCCGACGATTGGACGTTTTAGAGATGTTTTATGAAAGATGTTTTTTGGTTGCCATTTCTCGAATCGGTCATAATAAATTTTTGTACAGTTCGTCGTGTTGCTCACTGATGACTTCCGGTTCGAAGCGACGAAGTTCCTCGGAGCAGCGAGCTGCGTAAGCATTCAACACGGTGTCGTCGCTGAGTTCCTCGAGTCGGTCCGCGAGATCGCTTTCGTCCGTCCATTCGAACGTCAGACCCGCATCTCCGACGATCCATGGTGGCGCTCCGCAATCGGATACGACCGGGACGGTTTCGTGTTGCATCGCTTCGATGACCGTCAAACCGAAGGGTTCGGGTAGCGTCCCCGGATGGACGAACACGTCGGAGTTAGCATACAGGTCGCCGACGGCCGAGTGGTCTACGTGGCCGTGAAACACGATGTCGTGGTCGAGGCTTTCCGCCCGCCTCTCTAGGGCCTCCCTCTCACTACCGTCGCCAACGATGTCCACGCGCACTTTTTTCTCATCAAACACTGCCCGCTCCATCGCGCCGAAAAGGAATCGAACTCCTTTGAACCGCTCGAGGCGGCCGACGTAAATGATGCGGAGGTGATCGTCCGCCGTTTTCGTCCCCTCGCCGGCGAACGACGTTTCGATAAAGTGAGGGATGATTTCTACGAGTTGTCCGTTGATTCCATTCTCTACGTACATCCCTTTCACCGTAGGGGAGACTGCCACGATGCGATCTAACCGATTACATAACCGTGGGAATCCAATTCGGTTGTAGACGTAGTACGGCACCATCGATGCGTTCGAAAGCCCCGATCGGCTTGAATGATTGAACTTTTTTCTGATGGTACAGTTCTTATAACACGTACGGTTCATTCGGCTGTAATTAGTGCAGAAAAAGTATCCGTTGAAGGTGGCGACGACAGGAGTTTCACCCCCTCGCGCCCGGTACAATCCGCCCGCAGGAGCGTATCTCGGACCGTAGATGTGATAGAGGTCGTAATCGAATTGATTAGCCATCATCCACTCATACGTTCGTACCAGTTTCGAAGCGGGATCGGTGCGATCGCCGGGGACGTCGTGGACCCGGTAGGGTAATTCCGTACGCCGTCCGTCGGGCGGTTCGAGGAGAGTTACAGTTACGTCGTGGCCCCGTCGCTCGAGTTCCCTTGCCGTACTGTTAATCGCGTAGCTCCCGCCACCTCCAGTCTCCAGGTTCAATCTGCCGGAAATAATTGCGATGTCCATGGCGAACGAGATAGCAGTCAGACGACCCCGTTGGGTTCCGTTACGTTCCGCCGAGAGCCGTCGTTTAGGTGATAGCGCGTCCCGGCAGGTTCATCGGTCGGTTCGAGTCCAATGGAGACGATCACCTTGGGCAACTGTAGTGTGATCGGACAACCCGGCCGGGGTGGTTCTTTCATCGTAGGGTACTGCTTTCGTCCAACGATCAGTCGTACGACCTATTGTATTGCGCCGAGTATCATTGAGAAACGTACAGTTCACGGACGAAACGGAAGGTGTGACGGTCCAGCCGACCAAAATCGGTTGCAGGACGTGACCAACGGGAATCCAGCCGAAGGTTGTCCCACGTTGGCTGTGTAGACTACCGACAGTGTTTTATGACAGGAGGATCCGTTCGTACCCCCCCACGATTCGTTTTCCGAACACGGAGATCGGATCGGGCAACTCATCGAGCGCCTGATTCGCTTCCTTGATCGTCACTACGCGCGTTTGGAAAATCAACCCTGAATAGACGATCCCGCCAATCACGGGAAGAACGGCCAAACTGAGAATTCGGCCGGCAACTAAGGAATCGAGCGCCAATAAGACGACCAATGTTACCAGTGACGATGCGGCTATGCGCGCCAATTTGAGCTCGTTGGTCGGGTCAAATCCGATGACTCTCGCAGCGTAGACGTACGTGACGGCCATTGAACCGTATCCAATGCTCGTCGCAACTGCGGCACCGTTCATTCCGTACGGTGGAATGAGCAACAGATTCAAGATGACATTCAGAGACGCCGTGGAACCGGTCGCGATTATCAGCACTCGGAGCCGGCCGGACGCTTGCCCGATCGCGAAGATCGGCCGAGCGACCGCAAATCCGAGAACACCGGGCAACAACAGGATCATAGGTGTCACAGCCACAGCAAAATCGGCGCCGAAATATAACGGGATGAAATCATCAGCGAGGGTTGCGAGTCCGACAATTATCAGCGTCGTCGTGACAAGCGTATATTTCGTCGCTCGAGAAGCGATCATATTCAACGTTGAATGATCGCCCTCGTTCCATAATTGTGCTGTAGAGTGCAACAAGAGCGTTTGAATGGCGATCGGAACGATCCAAACGAACTGTGCCACGACGAGTGCCGATTTGTAGTACCCGGTCTGATTGTCTCCGGCGATCGGACGAAGTAACAAAACATCGAAATTATATAACGAAATCATTAGCAAGGAGAGTACGATGCTCAAGACGTTGAACAGCATCATTTGGCGGCGTGGTACGTCGACATTTTTCCGCAAAACACCGTAGACGTCGATGATTTTTACGAGGAATGTCGATCCGATTCCCACGGAAATTGCCATGGCGATTATATACCCGAGCAATACGCCAGTGATTCCGTACCCGACGTACGCCAGCGCGAGTGCAATCGCGGAGTATACGAACTGCTCCACAACGAGAAGTGGCTCCGAGACGTGTTCGTACCCGAGCGCCATCAACGTGTTTTTTACGACCTTCGCTAGCTGAGAGACGATTACGAGGACGGCCGTCAACCGAAAGTACGCCGCGAAATCGTCGCCGATGAGGCCGAAAAACCCGACCGACGAGAGAGCGATCAGTGGGAGGGTAACGAGAAGACAGAGAACGAATGATACTCGCGCGTAAAACCCGAATACACGCGAGTGCCAGCGGGGAGAATCCTGTTCGGGGAGGTACTTTCGCAATCCCTCAGCGATTCCCGAATTTGCGAGAACCATCAGGAGACCGAACACGGACATGAGAAATGCGTAATCGCCGTAGTTACCCGAACCGAGTAGACGAACGAGTAACGGAGTGAAAACGACGGAGGTTACCAAGGTTGCCATTTTTCCGCCGAAAATGGAGAGGAACGCCGATACCAACGACCGATCATGAAGGGGCATTTGAGAAGTTTCCTTATGTATACGGCTCGAGTGCCGAGTGACACCTGTTGGATCGAGAACCGAGAGGCTGCATACCCGGCGCCCTCGCCACCAGGGAACACCGGGATGTCGTCGGTACATCCATTTTTCGCACCATCTCGTTCTGTGATTTCCACTTTCGTATCGTTACTTGACGAACGCTACTGCCACCCGCCCTCGCGAAATCGATCGACCGTACATCCGACCGAAACCATCAAACAGAGTGGATTTCTCTGCGCGCTTTCGGAATGCGCCGAAGTGCGTATTACTGCCACCCAGCAGGTAATTAATGTACGTGGTTAACAGGGGTTTTCTCGAGAGTATCACAGTATTTTCGTCCGGGTAATATCGAAACCATACAGGATTGTTAATTAGCCGGCTGCGCCAGTGACTACATCTTTGATCGAAGAAATGAAGGACCGAAGCAAAGTCGGAATGGGCGTCGCTCTGCTCTCCATCGCCGCGGCAACGACGGTGCTTCAGCGGAACCCTGCACCAGGGATACTGCCTTCGCTCTACTACGGTGTCCCCTCGTACGTCTGGTTCTTGCTGATTCTTCCGATCGTGTTGTCGGCGATCATCGGGCTAACCGATACTTCGAGTCGATGGCTTGCGTTCAGTACCGCTGGTCTCGCGATGAGTGTTCTCTACTTATTACCTCGCATTCGGACAGGTTTGCCGAACGGTCGAGGTGACGTTCTAACTCACATCGGGTGGATACGATCACTATCGGGAGGGACGTTCGAACCGGATCTGTTGTTTTATCCATATATCCATATACACGTATCCCAGTTATCGTTTCTTCTCGACGTCAACACGGCAGTCGTCGTATCCATTTACCTTCTCATCATCGTGACGGTGTACGTGACTTCGTTCTACGCCCTCGTTCGATCAATTATTCCACGGGCAGAGACGCGGACTGTCGTATTCTTATTCCTCTTGCTCCCGCTGTTTGGAACTTATAGTAATCAAGTTACACCGAACGGAGTGGGATTGTTTCTTCTTGCTCCGTTAACATTTATTATATTCAAAACGCTAGATAGCGAGACCATTAGGCAGAAGGCGCGATGGAGCGTCGTTTTTCTCGTCTTTATGCCCATCATGGTTGTGTCGCACCCGTTAATCGGCTACGTGTTTATACCGACGTTCTTCATTTCCATGGCCCTATTCAAAACGAAAATCGGGGAGATCCGCTACGAGAATTCGTCACCATCATTTCTATTGGTTTCGATGATTAATTTAGGCTTGTTACTCGGCATCACGTACACGGCGTGGTACGTACTCTCTACGGAGATATGGTCGGGATTTCTCGGAGGGCTTATTCAATACTCGCAGGGAATCGAACGAGCGACGACGGCGTCGGCGGACGTGAGCGGTCGAGCGAGCGCCCTCAGCACGGCCGAGCTGGTGGAACTATTTCTCGTGCGGTACGGTGGTGAGGCCGTCGTCGGACTGCTCACCACTTTGGGCGTCGGGTTGTACCACACCGGCAAATCGAAACTAGAACCTGGCAGAGGCGGTCATTTCATCATGATTCTTCTCACTGTTTGGATGTGCGCAAGCGGAATATGGCTCTTTGTCGGGTTAGTCGAACCACAAGTAACAGTGCCGCCGCTTCGGTTTCTCAGGCTCATCTATCTCCCGTCCGCGATCTTCGCCGGACTCGCCGTTCAATGGGTAGGAGATTACGTTACCGCAGCCACGACGTGGACAGCGATCGGTCGGTACACCTTCTTGGTGGCCGTCGTACTGTTTCTCGTTTCGATGCAGACGGTTTCGTTCTACGACGGACTCCACACGACCGGCGTAAGCGGTCAACAGTCCCATCACGAAATCGAAGGAACGGACTGGTTGCTCGAGAATAAAGACGAAGATATCGCCGCTCTAGGCTATGGCGGGTATCGGTATGTAGACAGCATAATCGGACCCGAGAACCGATCGGAACGCCGTGACGAGTTTCCGAGGAGCTTCGATCGGTTCGGCGTATTGCCTCCGCGGCTGACAACCGAGGAGGGGCGGTTCATCCTCGATGTCTTGGACGAGCCACGGTACGTCCGCGTGACGGATGCAGACCACGTTTTCGGAATTCAACAGCGAGTGCTCCCATCGGACGAAAAGAAAGTGGCAGCATCGACGGATAAAATTTACACGAACGGCGAATATACATTATACCTTCACGATGAGGTAAACACCTCCGTTTCGTAGCGCGCGTACTGAAGCACTAGCAGACGTCCTTCCTCGCCGTTCCAGTCGTTCAACCCGGCCACGAAATCCGAAACAGAAGAGGGACGATTGTTGTACGTTTCCTCATAGGTACTCCCCGGATCCGATCGCAGTCGATATGATAAAAGTCCGCGAGCGAAACGGCCCGACAATATCGTACGCCTAGCACATTAACGATATAAATATAATAAGAATTTCCATAATATCAGCAATTCTTATAAAAAATTCATGAATCAGCTGTAAGTCCAAAAAGTACTTAACTACAGTGTCTGATTAACATCCGTATGTCTGATCGATACAACCGTCCTGAAGCTGGAACGACAGACTGGCACACCCCGCTCAACGAAAACTTCACGAACATCGGTGCGGACGTGGACACCATCGAGGGGCAGTTAGACAGTAAAGCGGAACTTGATCACGATCACAGTGGGGAAACCATCGCTCCGGCCGAGTTAACCGGTGACGTCGTTAGTCGATTCGAGCCGATCACCTCCTTATCAGGGAATGTTTTCGTTGTCGAGGAAGGGGCTGATGATCCAACCGAACACGATGGCGACATCGTCTTCTACATTTAATCAAATATGCCGAACAATCTCGACCACCAGGCGTTCAGAGCAAGCGAGTTTACCGGCACGCGCCGTTCTTTGGACTGGAAAGACGGCGCTCACGCCGCCCGCCACAGAGCACCCCAGGTGAACGACTCGAACGCGCCGGCCACCGAGGCGGTCCTCTATCCCGCGTTCTCTGGGAACGAACGACGCTATCTGGGCACCTCCACCTGTATTGGGTACGGTAACAAAGACGCTCCCTCGTACCAACTCTGTACCGTTGTGGGCAGCCGAGGTTTCGATTTCCGCGGGGCTGATACATGACTGAGTATCCTAACCCACCGAACCCGGGTACGACCGTTAATCTCGGGAATGAAGGCCTCTCCGAAGGAGAAGCGATAGACTCGTATCTCGAGAACTACTGGAACTCGGGGACGCACGTTCAGATCCCCGGCGGTACGTACAGTCTCAGTTCTGGATCGTCACTCAACATCTCCGCGTCGAGCGACGCGTGGCTGGAGGGAGTCGACGAGGGCAACGGTGCACAGGTAACGCTAACCGGCGGCAGCCAGAACTGTAGCATCACGGCCAACGGCTGCAATGTTCGCGTCGAAAACATTACGATGTCGGGATCGGTCGACAGCGATCGTATCCGGCCGTCCGCCACCACCAGCGGGTCGACGTTGACGTTTATACGATTCGAACGACCCGACGGCGTTTCCAGTGACGGTGATGACGCCGAAGGAATGTTCGTGCCGAACACCCATGCTGGGGAGTTGTGGCTGGTCGACTGCTGGATAGAAGGATTCGCGGACAATGGGTTGTATGCGTCGGTCCCCGGCAACAGCGATGGGGCGGGAGGCTCGACCCACGTCCGCGGTGGTCTCTACAGGAACAACAACGTTGCCAACATTCGACTGGGCGGTCCCGGTGATTCCTGTAAGGGGGCGGTTTCCGTCCACGACGGGCGTGCGCCCGTCCACAGCAACGGCGGCCACCTTCAGCGGGGGGTCTGGATCCGCGAGCACGGCACCGATATCCTATTCGAAGATGTCGATATCTACTACTCGTACACGGGGTCGTCCGATTACCAGCCGTTCGTCGTCGACCCTCGAGATAGTGGTGGGTCCGGTCAGATCATCGATTCGCGCGTGTACAATGATACATCGTACAACGCGATCACCATCGACTCGGCGGCCGGAACGTGGTCCGGTTCGGGAACCCATCTGACGGGGAGCGGCAACCTCACTAACATGACTGGCGGGACCGAGTGTTCGGGCTCGGGTTGTGACGTGGCGACGAATCAGCGCCGCTGGTGGACGACGAGCGACCAAGACTCGTCGGGAGGGGGAGTAGAAGAAGGGACCGGTAGCCCGACGCCGGAGATTCGTTACGGTGGCCAACGACGACCGCTGCAGGAGATCAAGGTGCGACACGACGGCGGGTTGCGCGGCGTCCGTCGCGTCACGGTGCGCCAAAACGGCGAGCCCGTGGAGCTCTGGTCGGCTCCGCGTCCGCCGACGGACGGACGGGTTTCGCACTACGACGCGAGCCTCCTCAACGACTACGCCGACGGAGACTCGGTCTCTTCGTGGGAAGACGCGGTCGGCGGGCTGACGGCCACTCAGTCCGACTCCGGTTCGATGCCCATCTTCGACGCCGACGGGATCAACGCAAACCCGGCGCTGCGGTTCGACGGCGGACATTGGCTCGAGGTGGGCCTGTACGACCAGATGCTATCGCAACCGTACACGATCGTCGTCGTCGCCCAGTACGACAGCGTCGGGGAGCGCAATCACTACGCGTTTTACGGCGCGGACACGGACGAACGCGCGTTACTCGACCTCAACCGGACGGGCGCGGAGGAGTTCATGTTCTGGGCGGGTACGTCCGGAGGCCTCACGCAGCCGAACGACGAGAACACGCACGTCTTCACGTGCGTGGCCGATGGAGCGGCGAGCGTCTTTCGCGTGGACGACACGGAGGTCACCGGTGACGCTGGGACCCAGGGGCAAAAGGGGCTCACCATCGGCGCTGACAGCAGCGGCGGGCGCGGCATGAGCGGTTGGATCGGGGAGCTGCTTGTCTACGACCGATCGCTATCACAAAGCGAGCGAGACGACTTGGCCGCGTATCTCTCTAAAAAGTGGGGCATCTGAAGACCGGACGATCCCCGGGCGACGACCCGTTTCGAGCGGACGAAATCGAGAGGTGTCGAACGAAATAGATCGGAACAGGACGAGTGCAGTGACGGCAGGTGCGGCTGTTCCAAGGGGTCACCGAGAGGTGAACACCTTCACTTGAATCCGACCGGCGGCACGCGTCCGCTCAACCGATGAGTCCCGTCAGTTGTCGCCTAAGGAACTGAATAGGGCGACGTCCAGCATCGGAGAAACCCGATCACGAGCAGATACAGACGCCTTCTAGTCAAAATTTGATAGCGATCCCGCCAGTAACGACTGTCGTTCGACCTCCGCTCTGCGAACGCGCACGGCGAGGCCCTCGCCCTGTATACGGCAAATATATTGAGGAGCGATCGTTGAATACTATATTGTTACTTCAACAAATGTTCTGTTACCTGTTTTGAAAAACGGATAAACAAACTGTTGAACGCGAATAGATATGTTTCGTTATTCCGTAGGGGAGAATAGCCTATAGTGCCGAATTATATGCACAAATCATTTAAAATTGCGATCGAACGAGGAAAATGAATCGCCGAACGGTGCTCTCCGGGAGCGGGGTCGCGTTCTGTAATGCTGTCACCGGTTGCGTAGATCGTGGATCGAGCGACGGCCCAACGAACCTCGGCGATGAAGGACTCACAGTCGGCGACACCATCGATCCATACCTCGACGAGCACTTTCGAAACGACCAACACGTCATTATCCCCGCGGGGGAGTACTTCCTCGAAAACCCTGGCGTATTGAGCGGTTCGAAAGACGGAACCACGCTTCTCGAAGGCGAAGGGAGAGGCGAAGAGGCCATACTGAAAACGGGCGACGACCAGATGATCTTCGTTGACGTATACACGAAAGGAGGTTCGTTAACGCTTCGTCACATCACATTCAGCGGTGTCGCCGACGGAGGACGGATTGCGGCGTACGCGAGCGAAGGAAACGGCAAAACGAGACTTGTAAATGTCAACCGTCCTGATGGGGCGGTCGACGGCGGGAATCGCACGACCGGGATATTCGTTCCGATAGAACATTCCGGAACGGTTGATCTGATTAACTGTCGGGTCGAGAATTTCTCGGACAACGGCGTGTACGCATCTACGCCGAGCGTGGAGGGCGGTGGCAGAGGAAGCGTACACGTATATGGCGGTTTGTATAAAAACAACAATATCTCGAACGTTCGACTAGGCTCGGATACCAGTTCGTTCATCGACGGAACTGCGGTTCACGACGGTGGCGCGCCGATCGCATCCGATTCATCCGAAAACCGACAAAACATCTGGGTTCGAGAAAACGGAGAAGAGATCACGATATCGAACGTAGATGTGTATCACGTTCTCGACGTAGGCCCACCGATCGCGATAACCCCTCAATATCCCAGCGGATCGGGGAAGATCGTCGATACCAGGATACGAAACGACGGATCAGACAAGAGCATCCTCTGCTCTAAAACCGCGGCGCTGGAATCGAAGTGGTCGACAAAAAACGTCCACATAACCGGTACGGGAAACTTGGCGAACGAAATCGACGAAGCGGCCTGTACGGGCGAGGAGTGTGAGACGCCGACGGACGAGGCGCGGTGGTACGAATAGGAAGGATAGGAAACCGACGGATAGTGCGTTCGCGGTCGTGCGGAGACAAAGACACGTTCGCCGGCATCCTCATGCTCATCCTTGTCCTCAGCGTTCAAAACGGTCGGTCGTGAGAAGTTCGTACAGGTCACGACAGGGACCGATCCAGGCGCCAAGGTCGTCAGCGATCCGGATCATCTCGATGTACAGGTCCCTGAACCCGGGAAAATCGGTCTCGTTGAACGTCTTTGGGTGCCACACGACGGTCATGACTGCGGCGTGGTCCTTCGCCTCCCAGAGCAGGTCGACGCAGGCGTCGCGAGCGGCCTCGTACGAACGGTCGTCGAACAGGGTCACGTCCATCACCGTCAGCGGGAACACGAGAAACTCGTCGTCGAACGGGCGTATTGGTTCGTATCCGTACTCGAATCCGTATGTCGACGTCGATCCGAGCGTTGCGTCGTAGCGCAAGCCGATCTCGCGGTGGTGACGCCACGTCTCCGGACGGTTTAGGTTCAGGTAGTGTTGACGGCCACCGATGACGACTCCACCGAGTACCTCCTCCAACTGCTGTTTCTCTTCTCGTAGGCGTTCGCGGTCGTCGTACGAGTGGTACGATCCGTGTAATCCGATCTCCCATCCCCCATCGTCCAGTAGAGAAATAACGTCCGCGATCTCGGGATCCGAAACGTCGTACCGACCGGCGTACAGTTTCCAACTCTGAGGATCGATCCACTCGGTGGGCGGTCTGTCCTCGAGGAGCCGTTGTTCGTTCAAGAAGTAAAACGACGATCGAACGCCGAGGTTGTCCTCCAATTTCATGATAGCGTCGAACTGCCAATAGGGGTTCTCGGCGGTGAAGAGTGACTTCAGACGGGAGGGATCGCGGTGTCTGAGTGCATAGTACGGCGGCTGAAATGTCTCGTACGGTCTGTCGACGTCGTGAGTGAGACAGAGCGCGAACGAATACTCATTGAACATCCTTGAGCACCTCTACGATCGTTTCGGCCGCCGTCCCGTTGCCGTATAGGTTCGGCTTGTTCTTTAGCGGACGCTCCTCGCGTAGTGACTGGGCGATGGTCTCTGCATCGGCGTTGACTAACTTGTTCCATCCACACTCGACCGTTTCAACCCACTCGGTTTCGTTGCGAAGCGTGAGGCACGGCGTGTCAAGGAAGAACGCCTCCTTCTGAACGCCACCAGAGTCGGTAGCAACTCTCTCCGCGGTGTCAAGCAAGCGGACAAAATCCAGATATCCAACTGGATCGATGAATCGAAACTCGGCCTTCGCATGTTCCAGCAGTCCGTATTGGTTAAGTTTATTAACAGTCCGCGGATGAGCTGGAAAGACGACCGGTAGTGTCGATCTCGCCAGGCCGTCGATGATCGACTCCAACTTCGCCGGATCGTCCGTGTTTTTGGGGCGGTGGACGGTCGCGAGCACGTATTCGTTCGGCGGTATGCCGAGATCCTCAACTATCGACGATTGCTCTGTTGCGCGTTCTTGCGCCCAGAGCAAGGTATCGTACATTACGTCACCAGTTTCGTAAACGCCGTCTGTGATGTTTTCTGCAGCGAGATTCGAGACTGCCCGTTCAATGGGCGCAAAGAGGAGATCTGAGACATGATCTGTCAGGATACGATTGATCTCCTCGGGCATGTCTCGGTTGAAGCTCCGGAGACCAGCCTCAACGTGCGCGACCGCCGTATCCTTCTTTGCGCCGACGATTGCCCCTGCGAGCGTCGAATTCGTATCGCCATAGAGGAGGACTACGTTCGGATCGACCTCGTCAACGACCGATTCGATCCCCTCAATCATCGCTGCCGTTTGTCGCCCATGCGATTTGGACTTGACGCCGAGGTTGTAGTCCGGTTCGGGAATTCCGAGTTCCTCAAAGAAGATATTAGAAAGTTCCTCGTCATAGTGCTGGTCGGTGTGTACGAGTACTTCGTCACACTCGGGTCGGAGCACTCGTGAGACCGCGAACGCCTTAATAAACTGAGGACGTGCGCCAACAATCGTAGCAATCGTCACGCCACGACCACCTCCTTGGTTACTTCATTATCCACTAGTTCTATGACAAACTGTGTGACGTTAATTTTGTCTTCGATCAATGCCCTTCGCTTCTGGTTCCACTTAGATTTCGAGTGGGGGTTCCGGAACCACCGAACGGCCTGTTCGGTCGCTTCGATTTCGTCCGATGTCGAGAAGAGGAGGTCGTACCTCTGCTCTAGCTCTCTGAAATTACTCATATCGCTTCCCTCAGCGAACGAATTCGATCGAATCGCTGGCGTGCCGAGAACTGACGCCTCAGTCGCCATTGTCTGCGAATCCCCGATGTACACGTTCGCGTAGTACAGTAGGTCATGGATGACATCTGCCGACACCGGAAGGCGGAACTTGTCGAACCAGGCGGGAAGCGGAGACTCGCTGGTGATGTACACCTGTCCATGCTCGGCGAGACGGGAGATGAGTCGGCGCCGTCCGTCCGCAGAGAACCCGCCTTCACCGACGTCGTGATGTGCATTCCACCCGACGAACCGAACGACACAGAACCGGTCGTCGGGATCAACGCCGTGCGCGGCGAGCAGGGTCAGGTTGGGTTCGAATTCGTCGGGGTGAAGGTATGCGAGTTCGTGGTAGCCGGGATAGCGAACATGCTTTTCGCCATAATCCGATTCGAACCGCTGTGGGGTACAAACGACATCTGCGAACGGCGTACTGGCGTAATTCGACATGACGTCTTCGTTATCGATGAAAATGATACTCTTTGCGCCGACAAGTGGCGCGACGTGTGAGACTGCGACACCCCCGATCGACATCATCACGTCAGGGTTAATCTGCCTTGCCGCTCGATACAATCGCCACTCGTACTGGAGTTGCATTCCGACAAGCTGTGACAACGACTCGGCTTCGCCCGCCAGAATTGTATACGGGAGGTCGTACGCCTGCAGGAGCTCTTCGGTGACATCTTTGTGGCGAGCAAACAGCCAGATATCATGTCCGGCGGATTTTAACCCCTTGATGATATTCCTGAAGAAGTGAACGTGTGCCGGATGTTGGATTGTGATCACTACATCCAGCGATGATCGACAGCGGCTAGTCATCGATCCGCACCTCCTGACCGCTGTTGACTTGCTTATCAACTACCATCGCGCACAGGAGGAACGCCCAGCCTATCGCGAAGAGGAGTCCACTCATCAGGCTTCGAACGACTGACGCCTGTTTGAGCCGCTTTGACGAGTAAAGGGTCCACGCCCCACCGAGTGTCCCTAACCCAGAGGCGAGTGCGCCGACAGAATAGAGCAAGGCGACAGGATGGACCCGCGGGAGAACGTACTGGACTTTCAATCGCCAAAGGAAGTTTCGGAACAGCATCATCGACACCTTCGTAATGTAGGTCCGGTATTCGATAGTCGATTCCTCGTCGCCGTACTTCGCGGGCATCGCAACGTCAGCGACGCAAAGTCCCTTCGCGTTCAGTTTCACGAGGAGGTCGTTACAGTAGCCGTAGTACTCGTACATCGATTCAATATCAGCGGCCTTGAGCGCGTTGAGTGAGATGGCGGTATACCCGTTCTGTGGATCCATCATACGCCAGTAGCCGGAAGCGATCCTCGTCAAGACTGTCAAGACAGCGTTTCCGATCAGACGAAACCGGGGCATTTCACTGCGGTACTCCTCTGACGGCAGACGGTTGCCTTTCGTGTATTCAACCGTACCGTCGGCAATCGGATCGAGAAAACGCGGAAGCAAGTTCGGATCCATTTGACCATCGCCCGCGATCACAGTTGTAATATCGATCTCGTCTTCGCGGGCACGCAAGTAGCCGGTCTTGATCGCCCCTCCGACGCCGCGATTCTCTTTGTGGCGGATCGGGACGACGCGACGGTCGAAGACTGTGTTCGATTCGCCGTTCGCGGTCACTGTCTGTCCCTCGCTGTCGGTCAGCGATACTTGGTCGTTCATTATCACGGCATGGCGTCGAATCTCCGCCCACGTGCCGTCGGTTGAACAATCGTCAACGACGTAGATCCGATCGACGTAGTCAGGCAGTGTTTCGATCACTTCACCGACAAATCCCTCTTCGTTGTACGCCGGGACAACAACGCCGATGGTGTGGTTCCGATACATCTTACTCTTCGACAATTCCGATCGTGTAGACGCGACAGTCGTCTGGCAGCGCATCTCGGTTGAGTGCGTTTCGGCCGTCGAGAATGATTAGATCCCCATCAGGCTGCTTCATGTCTGCCCAGCGGATCGACTCGAACTCGTCGTGAGGCGTGACGAGGGCAACACCGTCGAACTGGCGGTCGTACACATCCTCTAGATCGATCTGCGTCACCCCTCGCTGCTTGAACTCCTCGAACGAATCGAGCATCGGGTCGACCCCGTAGACATCCGTGCCGACCGCAGCGAATTCCTCGGCGATTGCGAGCGACGGGGAGGCCCGGATTTCCTCGACGCCGGGCCGGTACGTGAGCCCAAGCAATAGAACCGTGATGTTGGCCAGTTCGGTCCGCTCCGCGGCGAACTCTTCACAAAGTTTGTTGACCACGTACGACGGCATCGAATCGTTGACCGCTCGAGCGGTCCGCAACAGCGGCGCGTCCGTCTCGAACGGTTCGATCAGGAAGTACGGATAGAAAGGGATGCAGTGTCCGCCGACGCCGGGTCCGGGGTCGTGAATATCACAATAGGGTTGCGTGTTAGCGACGTCAATGGCTTCTCTGACATCGATTCTGAACTCGTCGGTGAACGTCGCGAGTTCGTTGGCGAGTGCGATGTTGACGTCGCGGTACAGCCCTTCGAAGACCTTCACTGCCTCTGCCGTCGCTGTATCGGACACCTGAATCACGCCGTCGTCGTTGATCGTCTCGTACACCAGTTTCGCTGCGCGAGTGCTCTCCTCGTCGACGCCACCGACGACTTTTGGGTACGCGCCGCGGATGTCTTCGATCGCCCGGCCGCTCGAGGTCCGTTCCGGACAGAACGCGACGCCGAACTCGCCACGCGAAAGCCCTGACGTCGCTTCGAGCGCAGGCAGGACTCGCTCAGCGGTCGTTCGCGGCGGGATGGTACACTCGACGAGGACGAGGTCGCCCCGCTTGAGTCCGGCTCCGATCTCCTCAACGACGGCATCGAGGATCGAGAGGTCGGGTTCGTTCGCGTCGGTGATCGGCGTCGGCACGATGACGACGTGAATCGACGCGCGCGCAGCTGCTTCCTGTGGACTCGTCGTTGCGGTCAGCGCACCGTCCGAAACCGTCTCGTCGACGAGTGACGGAAGTTGCGGCTCCCGTTTCACGTGGCAAGCGCCGTCGTTGACCGTCGCGACGACGTCGGGATCGATGTCGGCACCGACGACGTTTCCGGTCGTTTCCGCGAACACCGCTGCCAGGGGAAGTCCCATCTTCCCGAGTCCGTAGACGGCGACCGGAACCGATCCACTCAGGAACGCGTCTCGCTGTCGGTCCGTTGGTTTCTCGACACCGTACAGATCGTCGATATCGTGGTCGTCCTGCTGTCGTTGTTCAGTCATTTCTCACCTCTATATCCACGGCGTCTTGATCGCCGTCACCCAGTGCCTCGATCCGCTGTGCGATCTCGAGTGCAGTGATCCCGTCGCCGATCGTCACCTGCGGTGGTTCGTTCGACGCGACCGCCTCGATGAACGACGCGAGTTCGGCGCGAAGCGGTTCCTCGTTCGAAATGTGCGGTCGTTCGATGAGACTCTCGTGTCTGAATCGGATGTCGCCGTTGTTCGCGACATACTCGGGGATCGACTGCCGGTGGATCTCGATCGACTGATCGATGTAATCGAGTTCGACGAGACACTCCTCTGCGATCACTTCGAGAGTCCGCACTTTCCGTTGGGTCAATCGACTCGCCGTCAGCGAGGCCATCGTCCCGGAATCGAACTCGAGCAGTGCCGCCGCGTGACGATTGCCGTTCACACCGCTGCTCCGGATCGCCGTAGGCTCAGCGTCGAGCAACGAGAGGACGACGTCGACGTCGTGAATCATCAGGTCGAGTACTGCGCTGTCGCCGATCTCGCGTTCCGGCGGTGGACCGAGCCGTTTCGTCGAGATGCTGACGATCGACAGATCGTCAATTAGCTCCTCGAGCGTCCGTACGGCCGGATTGAACCGCTCGATGTGGCCGACCTGTATCGGAACCCCCGCCGCCCGCGCCTCCGACTGGAGTTTTCGTCCGATCTCGGGGTCCTCGACGATGGGTTTCTCGATGAGCATTGCGACCCTAGCATCGATACACCTCGTCGCCACATCGTGGTGGTAGGCGGTAGGGACGGCGATTGATACGGCGTCAACGGACGCGAGGAGGTCTTCGAGTCCCATCGGAGAGGCTCCGTACTCGCTCGCGACCGCAGTCGCTCGGTCCTCTTCGACATCGAAGACACCGACGAGGTTCGCGGCGGGGAGTCCGCCGTAGACGCGGGCGTGATTCTTTCCCATCGATCCGACGCCGATGACGCCAACGTCTAGTTGGCGTTCAGACTGCATAGTCAGTGATCACCTCCGTGATGCGGTCGATATCGTCGGGAGAGACGTTCGGGTGGACCGGAAGCGACAGCACCTCAGCGGCCGCTCGCTCTGCTTTTGGCGCGTCGTGAGTGACATCGTCGTACGCCGGTTCCTCGTGGATACAGTCCGGATAGTAGACGCTCGCCCCTATGTCGTGGGCCGCGAGGTGGTCCCGCAGCCCCCGGCGGTCGGCGGTTCGAACGGTATACTGGTGATACGCGTGGCGCACGTGCTCCGGTTCGGTCGGCAGCGACGGCTCCGTTCCGGAGAGCCCGTCGGTCAGCCGAGCGGCGTTCTCTCGGCGCCGCTCGAGGAACGTCGGCAGGCGCTCGAGCTGGGCACGGCCCATCGCGGCCGCGAGGTTCGTCATCCGGAAGTTGTGGCCGACGGTCGCGTGGGTGCCGTCGTCCGTTCGGCCGTGATCGGCGAACCGCTCGGCGCGGTCGGCGACCTCAGGACGGTCAGTCAGGACGATTCCACCTTCGCCGGTGGTCATATTCTTGGTCGGATAGAACGAGAAGCAGGCGATGTCGCCGAACGAACCGATGCGATCGCCGCGGTAGGCTGCCCCGTGCGCCTGCGCGCAGTCTTCGACGAGCGGAACCTTGAGGTCGGACGCGAGGTCGACGAAGGCGCCCATCTCGGCCGGACAGCCGTACAGGTGGACCACGAGTATCGCGTCGACGTCTTCGGTCCGCGCGGTCTCACGGGCGACGGCCGGATCGAGGTTGTACGTAGCTGGATCGATATCGCCGAACACCGGCTCCGCACCGGTGTGTCTGATCGCGTTCGCCGTCGCGATGAACGAAAACGGTGTGGTGAGAACGCGGTCACCGTCGCCGATCTCGAGCGCCTCGAGCGCGGCGTGGAGCGCCGTCGTTCCGTTCGACGTCGCGACGCCGCGCTTGACGCCGCAGAACTCGGCGAATTCCTGCTCGAATTCGCGGACCTCGTCCCCGTCGGCGAGCATCCCGCTCTCGATGACGGCCGAGACCCGTTCGGTCTCCGGCTCGCCGAGTTCGGGGTTCGCGATCGGGATCACTGGCCGTTCCCCCCTCGAAGCGACTCCGGAAGCGGCTCGTGGCTCGCCGGCGACCCCACCGCGAGGGTTCGTTTCGGGACGTCTCTCGTCACGACGGCGCCGGCGGCGACGAACGATCCCCGCCCGACTGTCACCCCTGGGAGGATCGTCGCGTTCGCGCCGACCGAGACGTGATCCTCGAGGACCGGCCCCTCGAGTTCGACGTCTCGGCGGAGCGGATACGGATCGTTCGTCAGGACGGCCTGCGGTCCGAGAAAGACGTGATCGCCGATCGTACTCTTCGCGGGAACGTACGCGCCCGTCTGGAAACTCGCGTTCGAGCCGACGGTCGTGGTCCCGTCAATAGTCACGTTCGTTCCGACGACGACGTCATCACCGATTTCGGTTCGCTCGCGTACGAGCCCGAAGTGACCGGTCGTAAATCGGTCACCGATGACCACGTCGTTGTAAATAATCGTCCCCGGTCTAATCGTCGGATCCTCCCCGATAACGGGGTCTCGACTCTCCTCGTCGTATTCGTATCCGATGGCTTTCGACCCTGCTACAGTCATATCTAGGTTCCCTGTGCTCATGCTCTCGGTCGTGGCATGGCCGCTGTATTTCAAAAGGAAGAGAGATCGTTTCGACGGTAAAGAGATGTAGAACCGACGAACTGCCACATCGATCAGATCACTCGCACATTGGCCATCGGGTATCTCCTTTGGATATTGTTATCAGAAAACAAGGAGACTACTGGATGCAATATCGTGTTTCTGGGGCGAAACATAGACCGGTGGTGCAACGCGTTCGTGCGAACGCCGCGATGCCGATCGCATCTCCCTCGAAACCGTCCCTCATCGCCGAAATATCTACTTGTGTGATATCTAGTCGATATTACGTTGCCGCTGTAACGGGTAAATGAGCACAGTACCGTGTTCCGATGCTACCGCATGCTGCTAACGAATGTCTCTCTTTGCAGCCAGAGCCGATGGACGGGAGAAACGAACGCGTCCAGTTACGGCATCGACCGACGAGCTATTGACCGTCGGAGCGTCCGTCACGGCGCCGTGTGAAATCGTAACCGGATCCGCAAAAGAAACGGGAGCTGTAGTCACGCCGGTCGAAAATCGACCGAGTGACGGATGCCAGTTACGCTTCGACCCAAACGTTCGCCGAAGAGACTGATGCGAGCTGGATGTTCTCGTTCTCCTGCATGCTCATCTGTGAGCTGCTGGCACTGCCGCCGTCTTCGGCGACCGCGACGGACGTGTGCTGCTCGTTCAGGTTCTCCTGCGTGACGAACTGCTGCTGTTCGATCGCTGCGCTGGCCTCCTGGTCGATGTCGTTCGTCTGTGTCGCGTTGCCGTCGTAATCGTACGACATACCGGGGTTGGACGCGTCGGCGTCGCCGCCGATGGTCACTGTCGTACTCATGGAGCGCGTGACGTCATTGGAGACGTAGCCCGGGCTCGCGTAGACGTTGAGCGCGTCAGCGTAGGCGATCTGCGCGTTGTAGTTTTGCTGGTACGCTAACTGGGTAGCGCTGGCTTCACTCCCATCGAACGCAATGGCGAGAGCAGTGTTTTGCAGATTAACGTTCTGCTGTTCGACACCCTGCTCTTGGTTCACACCAGTGGTCGCCGTCTGCTCGGAACCGTCGGTAACACCGTCTTTCTTGTCCTTCTTATCGGGTTCGATGAGTTCGGTTTCGGTCGTCAGGACGTCACCGTTGACATCGCCGGCGGTGGCGATATTCATCCCCGGCGACGATGCCATCAGGTTCGTAGCGTGGGCGTGTCCGATCTGCGTGTTGAGGTTGCTCTGGTCGGTGAACTGAACCGCCGTGGCGGTACTGTTCTCGCCGACTGCGATAGCGATGGCAGCGCCCTGTTCGTTAACGTTCGCCTGCTCGACGTCCTGTTCTTGTGCGAGCGATGCCGTCGCAGTCTGGTCGGCGTACTCGCCGTCACCGATGTAGACGTTGGTCGCGTTCGCGGTACCTTCCTGCAGGTTCTCGTTCCGTTGGTAGGACTGCTGGACCGCCGTCGAATCGCTGTCGTTCACGGCGATGGCGAACGCGGTGCTCTGTGCGTTGTAGTTCACCTGTCCGACTGCCTGAGACTGGGTCACACCGACCTTGGACTTCTGAGTGACCGTCTCACCGTCGCCATCCTCGTCAGTGACCGCCCAGCCGTCGAACTGCTGGCCGTCACCGTTTCCGATGATGATGTTGACGTCGTCGACGTTATCGAACTGCGTTTCCGCGGTTCGCACGTCAATGTTCTCGGCGGTTGCCTCACCGGCTTGTTCATTGTCGTTCTGCTGGTTCGCCTCCTGGATGGCAGTCGCCTCTCCGCCGTCGATCGCGATGGACACCGCGGGGCCTCGCTCGTTGATGTTGACCTGGTCGACGTCCTGATGCTGAATGATCTCAGCAGTCGACTCGCTCGAGCTGTCCGCGTGTTCTTCGACGTACTCTTCCAGTGACTGATCACCCAGGTCGGCACCGAAGACCAGATAGAGGTCTTCGCCGTCCTCGAGTGCGTGTACCGTCCCAGCCTCCAGTTCACCGTCGCCGCCCGCGGTGGCCGCGGGCACACCGGCTGCCACCATCGACAGGGCGACCATACAGGCCATAAGGAGTGTCGTAGTTCGTGAGCGTCTCGTCGTGTTGCTTGTCATTGAAGCTTGGATCTATTTCGTGAGTGTCTTTCGTTTCTGAGTCTGTGCGACGCAAAGCATGCTATTCGAATGAGTATCTTTGTTACCGACCAATTGGAAACCGTATGAGGCCGCCTATGGATTCGAAGGGGGGTACTTACTGAGAGAAACCAGCGGCTTCCACGGATTGTGCCGGAACAGAATTCCGAAACCAGAACGAACTTATGGTTGATTATCACCGGGATTGATTTTTCAGTGACATGATAGCACGAACTGTTCCGACTCGAGGACTGTTTCGACGAGGGAATGACGCTATTAGTGACACGAGAGAGAGTGACAGCCAGTTCACAGCAGATATTTCGGGGACGGCGGGGCGGAACGAAATCGTTGAAAAGGCGAGTAGAACTCGTGATAGGGTCGTCAAAACGACGACAGTTTCCACTCTACAGTTGAGAACAGCCTGCTTGAAACGATAATCAACTCTATCACCCGCTCTAATTCCACGATTCGTGTCGAAACCGTTTGCCGGGTTCAAAGGGGTCCCTGTACTGAGTAGCGACTGGGCAACGCGCCGTAGCGGGGAGCTACCGGGAGGAGACAGCCCGTTCGTGATGAGCGACAGCGCTGTCTAAAGAGGTGCGGACTCTCCGCCGATGCGATACGTACTATACGTACGCGTGCTGCCCGACATGGTGACCAACCAATGATAAAACGCGCAATCGCGATGACACTGGCGATAGCATTGATCGGGAGCGTACTGTTCGCGGGATCAGCAGCTGCGTTCGAAATCGATACCGAATTCGAGCAAGAACAGGATCAGGAGCTGGAACAAGAGGCTGAGTCGGAAGTCGAGCAAAAGCAGGCCGTGAACCAGCAGAACTACAACGCGGGCGGCGGTCAGCTCGCGATCGCTGACGACTTCAGCGAGGCGGAGAACGAAAACGAAGTCGAGCAGTCGAACGAGAACACACAGTATGCTGAATCCTCTGCCGTGAACTACGCTGACCAGGACGCCGAGCAGGATGGTGAAGTCGAGACAGAAACCGAGTTCGACGACTACTGGGACATCTTCTAATCGAGTGACCTATTGATGATAAAACGCGCACTCGCGATGACGCTGGCGGTAGCATTGATCGGCAGCGTGCTGTTTGCGGGATCGGCAGCTGCGTTCGAAATCGATACCGAATTCGAGCAGGAGCAGGAGCAAGAACTCGAACAGGAGGCTGAATCGGAAGTCGAGCAAGAGCAACACGTCAATCAGGTGAACGCAAACGCGGGCGGCGGTCAGCTCGCGATCGCTGACGACGGCAGCGAGGCGGAGAACGAAAACGAAGTCGAACAATCGAACGAGAACGAACAGATCGGCGTGTCCGGTGCTGCAAACTACGCTGATCAAGACGCCGAGCAGGATGGTGAAGTCGAGACGGAAACTGAGTTCGACGACTACTTCGACCTCTTCTAACGCTCGAGGTCGAAACGTCTCGTAGTGGGTACTCGCCCGCCTTCGGTTTCATTTTTGGAACGAAGCTTCAGGACCAGACCGATCGAAATTTCGAACGAAGTCCGAACCGCTCGTCAACCACGAACCCAGCTAACTCGACACGAATTTATGTGGAAGAGACTCCGCGAATGGCTATCCACGACGGACACGACCGACGGCAAAACGACCGTCTCGAGTCGATCCCGTGCCGAACAGCATTCGCTTTCTCGAAGCACGGCCGAGGTATCAGACCGAACCGTCTCGGTATCGCGGTCAATATCCACAACGGATCGAAACGGGAGTGCAACAGCGGATCACACCGCCTCGATTTCGCAGAGCACGTCCGCGACCGCGTCAAATTCGAAATCCACGACGGTTGTAACACAGACCGATAGGAACGTCGAAGTCTCGGTTAGTGATGACGAATCGGGATCGAACGGCGACGCTCCCGACTGATCCCGACTATCCACAGCGGATACGGTCACGCTCGATCGGACACGAACGATTCCTCGAACGCACTCTCGGTCTGCCGTCGTATCTTTCGAATCGGAACTCCGATCTCTCGAGCAACCGCCATCGCATCGTCGTACTCCGCACTCACGTCGTACACCTCCCCATCGGAATCGCTCGCGATTTTCACGGTAACCTCGTACTCGTCGCCGTCGATCTCGAGCGTCACCGTCTCGAACTCCCGCTCGGCGATCCACCGGTGGGTGACGCCCGCGTCCCGCACGCCGAGCGTCCCGGTCTCTTCGGCCAGCGCTCGAGCGACGCGCTCCCGATCCGCGGGCTTGCAGATGACCTTCACGAGGTGGCCGGGACGGGACTTCTTCATCGTCGCGGGGAGGATTGAGACGTCTCGAGCGCCCGCGTCCGCGAGGGTCTCCTGGAGCCCGCCCAGCACTTCGGGCGTCGCGTCGTCGAGATTCGTCTCGAGGACCGCGATATCGTCTTTCGCGAGTTCGCCTTGTCCTGCTCCGTCTCCGACCAGTATCCGGAGGACGTTCGGATGGGGATCGAGATCGTAGCCGCCCGCGCCGTAGCCCGACGCCTCGAGTTCGAGCGCGGGCAGTGCGTCGATTCCGTCGGCGACGTGGCCCAGAATCGCCGCGCCGGTGGGCGTGAGCAACTCGGCGTCGACCGGACCGCCGCGTAGCGACCAGTCGGCCCGTTCGGCGATTTCGACCACTGCCGGCGTCGGCACGGGGTACTCGCCGTGACTCATCGAAACCGTCCCGCCGCCGGTCGCAAGCGGGGTGGTGACGACCCGTTCGGGCTCAAGGTCGTGAAGCAAGGCCGTGGCACCGACCACGTCCGCGATCGCGTCGTCGGCTCCCACCTCGTGGAAGTGAATCTCCTCGAGTGCCTCGCCGTGGACGCTCGCCTCCGCCTCGCCGAGCAGTCCGAAGATCGCGAGCGCGTCGCGTTCGACCGGCGGCTCGAGGTCCATCTCGGCGACAATCCCGCGGACCTCGAGATAGCTGCGGTGGGGGCCGTGACCCTCGGCTCGAGTGCCGTCGTGGTCGTGCTCGTGACCCGAATCGCCCTGGTCGTGGTGGTGATCGGTGTCGTGGTGGTGATCGTGGTCGCGTCCGTCTCCGTCGCTCTCCTCCTCGCCCGTCAGCAACACGTCGACCGTCGTTGCGGCGATGCCGCGCTTCGTCGTCTCGTCGATCCGATACTCCACCTCGAGGGCGTCGGTCACGGGCTCGAGGACGTCGGGGTCGGCACCGGCGTCGAGGAGCGTGGCGAGGATCATGTCGCCGCTCGCGCCCATGCGACCGTCGAAAGCGAGGATTCGCATGCCTACGTTTCGGAGGGGGAGACGCAAAAAGCCACCTGTCCCGGTCTTCGACGGGCTGTCGATACGGCCAAAACCGACCGGGTCCGGTACATCTTTGTAGCGTCCGGTCGCATCTATCTATGGTAGTGACTAGCACAGAGATGTGGGTTAACACAAAACCTATCCGCTCACGAACCGGAGTGAAAGACATCGCCGTCCATCCCTAAACCATGAACGAAGTCCAACTGGAGGTCGCGAAAGCGTACCCGAACGACTCGGGTCGTGGTATCGCCCGACTCGACCCGGACACGCTGTTGCATCTGAAGCTGAGTCCGGGCGACATCATCGAAATCGAGGGTGCAGACACGACTGCCGCGAAGGTCTGGCGTGCAGACCGGCAGGACTGGAACACGGACACCGTCCGCATCGACGGCTTCACCCGTCAGAACGCCGACGTGGGCATCGGCGAACGGGTGACGATCCGAAAGGCCGAAGCGACGAAAGCTGACAAGCTCACCCTCGCGCCGCCGGAGGAGGCGTCGGTCCAGTTCGGCTCCGACGCCGCCGGCATGGTGAAACGGCAGATCCTCAAGCGTCCGGTCGTCGGCCGCGATATCGTCCCCGTGATGAGCTCGACGAATCATCCATTCATGCGGTCGCCGGGCCAGGCGATCCCACTCATAGCCGTCGAGACCGAACCGGAGGGCGTGGTCCTTATCACCGAAGACACCGACGTCGAACTCCGCGAGGAGCCGATTTCGGGCTTCGAAAAGACCGGAGGCGGGATCACCTACGAGGACATCGGCGGCCTCCAAAACGAGATCCAGCGGGTCAGGGAGATGGTGGAACTCCCGATGAAGCATCCGCAGATCTTCAAGAAACTCGGCATCGAGCCGCCACAGGGCGTGCTCCTGCACGGTCCGCCGGGCACCGGGAAGACCCTGCTCGCCAAGGCCGTCGCCAACGAGACCTCTGCCAGTTTCTTCTCTATCGCCGGCCCGGAGATTATCTCGAAGTACTACGGCGAGTCCGAACAGCAACTCAGGGAGATCTTCGAGGACGCCACCGAGGAGTCGCCGTCGATCATCTTCATCGACGAACTTGACTCCATCGCACCCAAGCGCGAGGACGTCACGGGCGAGGTCGAACGCCGCGTCGTCGCACAGCTGCTGACCATGATGGACGGCCTCGAGTCGCGAGGCCAGGTTATCGTCATCGCGGCGACCAATCGCGTCGACTCGGTCGATCCCGCGCTGCGCCGGCCCGGCCGGTTCGACCGCGAGATCGAGATCGGCGTCCCCGACGAGACGGGCCGCGAGGAGATTCTGCAGATCCACACCCGCGGCATGCCCCTCTCGGACGACGTCAGCCTCGGCCACCTCGCCGACGAGACCCACGGCTTCGTCGGTGCCGACATCGAGAGCCTGACCAAAGAGGCGGCGATGAAGGCGCTTCGGCGCTACCTCCCCGAGATCGATCTCGACGAGGAGGATATCCCGCCGAGCCTGATTGATCGGATGATCGTCAAGCGGACGGACTTCCGCGGGGCGCTCAACGAGGTCGAACCGAGCGCGATGCGGGAGGTCCTCGTCGAACTTCCGAAGATATCCTGGGACGACGTCGGCGGCCTGCAGGACGCCAAAGACCAGGTCCAGGAGTCCGTCGAGTGGCCGCTCTCGAACCCCGAGCGGTTCGATCGGCTGGGCGTCGACCCGCCCGCCGGCGTCCTGCTGTACGGCCCGCCGGGAACCGGAAAGACGCTGATGGCGAAGGCCGTCGCCAACGAGACCAACGCGAACTTCATCTCCGTGCGCGGCCCGCAACTGCTCTCGAAGTGGGTCGGCGAATCGGAGAAGGCCATCCGACAGACCTTCCGCAAGGCGCGGCAGGTCTCCCCGACGGTCATCTTCTTCGACGAGCTCGACGCGCTCGCGCCGGGCCGGGGCGGTGAGGTCGGCTCGAACGTCTCCGAGCGGGTCGTCAACCAGCTCCTGACCGAGCTCGACGGACTCGAGGAGATGGAGAACGTGATGGTCATCGGCGCGACCAACCGGCCGGACATGATCGACCCCGCATTGCTTCGCTCGGGCCGATTCGACCGGCTCGTCATGATCGGCGAACCCGATGTTGACGGCCGCGAGCGTATCCTCGAGATTCATACCGAGGACACGCCGCTGGCTGCCGATGTCACGCTACGCGAAATCGCCGAGATCACGGACGGCTACGTCGGCAGCGACCTCGAGTCGATCACCCGCGAAGCGGCCATCGAAGCCCTCCGCGAGGACGAGGAAGCCGACATCGTCGAGATGCGTCACTTCCGACAGGCCATGGAGAACGTCCGGCCGACGATCACCGACGACATCCTCGACTACTACGAGCAGATCGAAGAGGAGTTCCAGGGCGGCACGAGCGGCCCCGATCCGTCGGGTCGTCGCGGCAGCCGCATCGGCTTCCAGTAGTCGCGGTCGTCGTCCCGGTTCATCGACGCGTTTGCGGATCGATTTTCGGTTTTCGCTGGTAGACCGCGTGAGCATCGGTGACAGATCGGTCTGGTAGCTGACGGTATCTCTGCTCGAGCGGTGCGAATCGTCACTCCACCCGTTCATTCTCATTGCAGGCCACACTGCCGCTCACGGTCGGACTCGTTCCCCCGTGGGGTGTGTCTCGAGACCGAATCCGGGCAGCGTGGATCGTCTCCGTTGCGTCGTCGATGACGAGGACCTCCCCAGGCGCGTCCGGCAATCGCTCTGCATCGGCCAGCGAGCCGTTCACGTACGTCGGTTGTGCGTGCTCGAGTGCCGCCAGATCGTCTCGGGCGGTCAGTCGGTGTGCACAGAGGATGTCCGACTGTGAGATGCCGACCTCGGGGACGGCACTCGGTCGTTGGGTCGCGGCGACCAGACTGACGCCAGGCGCACGGCCCCGCGTGAGGATCGTCTCGAGGGCGGGTTCGGCCACGCCGTCGAAGAACGCGTGGGCCTCGTCGAGCAACAGCCAGGGGAGCCGATCGATCGATTCGCGGACCCGCGCTCGGTACAGCGCCTCCGCGACGCCGCGACAGACGGCGTTCATCGGTGCGGCCGCGAGCCCCGAGATGTCGACGACCGATATCTCCGGCCCGCCGAGGGCCGTCGCATCGAGTCCGTCGGGGTCGAAGACGCCCCACGAGTCGGCGAGGCGCAAGTGGTTGGTCGCGGCGCGCACTGCAACCCTCGAGGCATCGGTGGACGCGACGTGTGCCAGCATGTCCTCGATCGTCGACTCGTTCTGTGCGGCCCGCCAGAGCAGGCTGCCAGCACCGCGTTCCGGCGAGAGGCCGAGCAGTTCACACCACGATCTGGGATCGAGGGAGGCGGCCGTGACGGTCGGTTCACCGACGACGCTGGCCGGCACTGCCTCGCCGTCGGCCGATTCCGCCAGCGTGTCGAACGCGCCCATCGGATCGACGAGAACGGGCGCAACGCCGGGTGATCGAGCCAGACTTTCCGCGATAACGCCCATCGTGTAGGACTTCCCGTAGCCGCGCTTGCCAACGAGCAACATCGCGTGTGGCCCGTCGAGATCGAGGTGGAGGGGCGCACCGTCGCTGCCGTCGAGCGCTCGGTAGGAACCAAGGCGACCGACGGGGCCAGCCTCGCGATCGCCGTCGCGGCCCAGTACGAAACTCACGAGCGTAACTGCTGCGGCATCGTATTTGAAGCCACGAGCCACCGTTTAAATGCGAAGCCGCGGCCAAGCGAGGCGTGACTTCGAAACGGACCGACTCGGATTCGACGGATGGAACGAACCGGTCGCAGTCGTCGTTCGCTCGAGACGATCGCGCGATCGAAGGACTCCCGATTCGGCTGGTGATCGCGCTGGTCGTCGGCGTCGCGGCGCTGGCGATCATGCTGAACATGCTCGGCGGAATCGGCAGCGTGGGCGATACGGAGGTGACCGTGAAAATCGCCGACGCCGATCAGGTGATCGATGCGGATGCGACCGGCAGCGACGCGAAAGTGGACGTCTACGCGATGGACGAAAACGGGAACAACGTCTCGGACGCGACCATCGTCGCGACCGCTGACTCCGCCCAGCTAGACGGCGTTCTCGACAAATCGACCGGCGATGACAACCACGCAGAGCTCGACTTCGACGGCTCGCAGAGCCTTCGAGCGGATCAGGACATGGGAACGATCCAGCTCGAGGTGATCCCGCCGTCCGACAGTAACTACATCGACGAACAGCCGAATCCGAGCATTCGGGTCGTCTCCCGATAGCGATGATCGAGACGAACGATGACCGATACGACCGATGATCGAAACGACGACCGAACTCATCATCGGTATCGCGTTCGGACTGGTCGTCGGAATTGGCCCCGCGATCGCCGCTGGAGCCCTCGGTGCTGTCTTCAGCGCCCGCGGCTCGAGGCTGCCGTTGCCCGCGAGCGTCGCACTCGGCGTGGCGCTCGCCGCCCTCAACGGCTACTTCGTCGGCGTGCTCGAGCCTGGTCTCGTTCGAACGCAGCTTCCCCGCCTCGCAACCGGGACGCTCGTCGTTGCCATCCTGACGGTGTCCGCGGCCAGTCAGGGCGAGCGCGTGGCGTCGGAGCTTCCGTTCGGAGCCGGGCGGCCGACCCAGCGAAACCGGTCGCTCGCCGCTGCGGCCATCGACTCGGTCGATGCGATGGGACAGGTGACGGTCCGAACGACGGGGCGAATTCGTGATATGGACGGCTATCAGTCGCTGTTGCCCGACGTTCGGCAGGCACTCGAGGCGGACGCGTGGCGATTCCCCGCCGATCTTCCGTTGTCTGCGCTCGAGACGCGACTCGAGACGCGACTCCGAACCGAGTACGAACTGGCTGCCGTCGCCGTGTCGATCGACGGGTGCGGCCGGGCGACCGTCGCCGCCGCACCGGAATCCGGCGATACCGCGACGGCAGTGCCCGACGGCTGGCGCGCTGTTTCGATTTCGGCGCTCCTTCCGACTGGACTGCGATCGGGTGACGATGTCGCCGTCCACGTTCGAGGCGAGTCGATGACGGCGACCGTTCTGAGCGCCAGTCGACGCGATCAGTCCGGGCACGGACAAGCTGGCCCGTCGCTCTCGGACGATCTCCCAGTATCGGGGCCAGCCACCGATTCCGGAGCCGGGTTCAGCGAGGGAGAGACAATCGAGAACGGGAGCCGTCCAGCAGTTGGGGCGACGAACGCGGTCCCGCGTCCGACCGCCGAAACGGTCGGTGGCGAGGGTCGCGTTACCGTCGCCGTTCCGTCCGCCGACGCCGACTCGCTACTCACTGCTGATCGCGCCCGAATCGCCGTCCCCGCCAGTGGACTGGACGCCGACCGCCAGGCTCTGTCCCGGCTCGAGCGAGCGGATTACTCGGTTCGTCGCGTATCGTTCGGTGCGGTGAGGGAATCCGTCGATACGGGCGACGGAGCGACCGACGAGACGATCCGTGTCCTCGCGGCGAGCCGCCCCAACGCCGACGGCGACGGCACGGGGCCGACGAGCATCGATCCGGTCGCCGAACGGGAAACGTGGTGTCTCGACCCCGATGTGGCGACGCTCGACGACCGGGACGACGTGTTCGTCGTCGGGGAACGAATCGAGTTACAGCGGCGGATCGACGATGAGTGCGAACCGACGCCGCGTTCGACCGTTATCCCGGCACTGGAGGGTGAATCGTGACCGGAGTCGTCGTCTTGCAGACGGCAGTCTCCGAGTGGACCGAAACGGCACTGATCAATATACTCGGGTTCGCACTGATCGCCGGCATCGTCACGACCACAGTTGCGTTCGGGTATCGGGCCGTGAGTACGCGAGGGGCTCCGGTCGGCGTCGGCACGTTCGCCGGACTCGCCGTCGTTGCGGGCTGGCTGAACGCCGCCGGTCTCGAGCAGGCGACGATCATCGACGAAACGCCGCTCGTCCACCACGCGACCGCGACGTACGTCCTCGGCGCGGTCGTCGTCAGCGCGGTCGCTGCCGAGATCGGCCGACGAATCGGTGACGAAGTCGCGCGTGACGTCTTCGATATCAACCGGCTGGCGGCCACCGGCGAGATTGCCTCACTCGTCCGATCGGCGCGGCTCTCGATAGCGATCCAGTTACCCGAACGAATCGATGATGCGGCGGGGTATCCGCCGGTTGATCCGTCGATCAAACGAGATCTCGCCGGCAGGACGGTGTTGGTCCCCCAGATCAGCGACGAATCGGCACTTCGCTCTCGACTCGCGACCCGCCTCGAGCGCGATTACGGTCTCGGCCACGTGTCGATCACGGTCGGAGCAGACGGGACCATCGAGCGACTCGCGATCGGCGGCACTCGCTCTCGAATCGGGTCGAGCCTTCCAACGGGAACCGTCGCGATGGCGATCCGTACCGATCCGGCACCGACCGCAAGCGTCGGCGATCCGATCGAGGTCTGGACATCCGAAGAGGACTCGAGTCGACTCGCGGCGACCGGAATGGTACGGGCCACTGCTGGGGATGTGGCGACGATCACAGTCGACGCCGACGCCGCCGACCGACTCGCCGATTCCGGCTCGAGCTATCGACTGACGACGCGGTCGGAACCGCCGAACGACGGCGACGGGCTGTGTTCCGTGCTCCGTGCCGCCGACGAGACGGTGCGATCCGTCACGGTCGAAGACGGCGGCACCCTCGACAACGTGTTCGTCGGCTGGCTATCGGGGATCGTTCTCGTCGCCGTCCGTGACGGCGAGGTGATTCCGTTCCCGGACGACAACGAGACGCTACGGGACGGCGACGAACTCTCCGTGCTCGGAACGGCCGGTGAACTGGCCTCCCTCCCGCCGAACGAGGCGAGTACCATGCATTGACAGTCCGGCTGTGAGTAGCGGCCCGATGACGATCGATTCGGTTCACGTTCGGTTGGTCGAGTCCCGCGCGACCTCGAAGTGTCGTCGCTCGATTCGGACCTCGTCGGCCCGCTCATTGGCCGTTTCGGGGTCTGAATCCGCGGCCACCTCTCGAATCGCCCGCATCGAGGCGTCTCTGACCAGCGCCTCGAGATCCGCGCCGGTGTATCCCTCGAGTTCGGCCGAGAGTTCGTTGACATCGACGTCGTCGGCGAGCGGTTTGCCCTGCGTGTGGACCGCGAGGATCTTCTCGCGGGCGTCCAGGTCGGGCTCGCCGACGAAGACGTGGGTGTCGAGTCGACCGGGTCGGAGCAGCGCCGGGTCAATCTGATCCTTCCGGTTGGTCGCGGCCAGGACCACGAGATTAGGGTTCTCTCGCATTCCGTCGAGTTCGGTCAGGAGCTGCGAGACGACGCGTTCGGTGACCTCGTGGCCGTCGCCTCGAGCGGCCGCGATGGCGTCGAGCTCGTCGAAGAAGACGATCGACGGGGCGGACTGGCGGGCGCGTTCGAACACCTCGCGGATCGCCTTCTCCGACTCGCCGACGTAGCGATCGATGATTTCGGGGCCGTCGACCCGGACGAAGTTGACGTCGGTCTCGCCCGCCAGTGCGCGCGCGAGTAGCGTTTTCCCGGTGCCGGGCGGGCCGTACAGCAAAACGCCGGAGGGCGGATCGGTGTTGGTCTCCTCGAAGAGTCGATCGTAGGTCAGCGGCCACTCGACCGACTCCCGGAGGGTTTGCTTTGCCTCGTCGAGACCGCCGACGTCCGAGAAGTCGGTCGTCGGCGACTCGGCGACGTACTCGCGCATCGCCGACGGTTCGACGGACGCGAGCGCGGCGTCGAAGTGGTTCTTTCGGACGGTCGGATTTCGGTTCCACTCGCGGCGGTCGTCGGTCTCGGTCGGCCGATCGCGGATGGCTGCCATCGCGGCTTCGCTCGCCACCGCATCGAGATCCGCACCGACGAAGCCGTGGGTCCGGCGTGCGATCGCGTCGATATCCACGTCGTCGGCCAGCGGCATCCCACGGGTGTGGACCTCGAGGATCTCCCGGCGGCCCGTCTCGTCGGGGACGCCAATCTGAATCTCGCGGTCGAAGCGGCCGCCGCGCCGGAGCGCGGGATCGATCGCGTCGACGCGGTTGGTCGCGCCGATGACGATCACCTCGCCGCGGCCGTCGAGGCCGTCCATCAGCGTCAGTAGCTGGCCGACGATCCGATTTTCGGCGTCCCCGTCGTCGTCGCGCGTGCCGGCGATCGAATCGATCTCGTCGAAGAAGACGATCGTCGGGGCCTCCTCGCGTGCTTTCTCGAACGTCTCTCGGAGCTGTTCTTCCGACTCACCCTTGTACTTCGACATGATCTCCGGCCCCGAGATCGTCACGAACTCGGCGTCAACCTCGTTGGCGACGGCGCGTGCGATCAGCGTCTTCCCGGTGCCGGGCGGGCCGTACAGCAGGACGCCCGAGGGCGGTTCGACGCCGAGGCGTCTGAACAGTTCCGGCTCCGACAGCGGGAGTTCGATCATCTCGCGGACCAACTCGAGTTCCTCGTCCAGGCCGCCGATGTCCTCGTAGGTGACGCCGGATCCCGGCTCGAGTTCGGCCGTTTCGGTCTCGAGTTGGGAGTCGGAACCGGTCGGCGCCCCGGCTGATCCGTCCGACTGTCGGCCGCGACCGGTGGATTCCGTCGTGCTCGAACTCGGAGTGGCGTCCGGTCCAGACTCGAGGTCGGCGAGCCGAACCGTCGTCGTGCTCGTGATTCGAACGTCACCGTCGGGATCCGTGTCGGTGACCCGGAACGGTTGCTGATCGATCCCCTCGATCCGAACCTGCTCCCCCGCACGGACCGGTCGATTGCGGAGTTTCTCCGCCGCGCTGCTCTCGGCGGCTCGTCGCTGACTCTCGGCGAGTCCCGGCGGCGCGACGAGCGTCACCCGATCGGCGTCGGCGATGGTCGACTTGTCTTTCGCCCGGACGGTAACCGTGTCACCGACGTGAACGCCGGCGTTCGCTCGGGTATCACCGTCGACCTGAATGGCGGTGTCGGGGACCGACGGATCCGCGGGCCACATCTTGGCGACCGTGGACTCCTCGCCATCGATCACGACGGCGTCGCCGCTGAGAATGCCGAGCTGTCGCCGCACCGGTTCGGGAATTCGCGCGACGCCCCGGCCGGCGTCTCCCTTTTCGGCAGCGCGAACCGACAACGTGACGCCGTCCGATTCCGACGAACTCATACCCGTTCCTTTCGGGCCGGTCGTCTTGAGAATTGTCCCATCGGACGCCGCTGCATGCACGCTGAATCCGAGGCGTTGTCGGTTGCTCCGAGGCGGTGCCGTCGGTCGCTCGCGGCTACAGCGCGTTTTCCAGCAACCGGTCGATTCCGCGCCGGAGTCGCTCGGACGCCGACGGTGCCGAAATCCCCAGTCGATCGCCGATCTCCTCCGTCGATGCCTCTCGCGGGACGTCGAAATAGCCCGCATCGCGGGCTGCGACGAGCGCCTCGTACTGTTCGGGGGTGAGTCCGAACGGCGGATCGTCGCTCGACGATTCCCGAGTAAGTCGCTCGAGTTTGAACGTTCCGCCCCGATCCGTACAGAATATTCGGTACTCCGCGAGCGCCTCCCTGTCCGGAAACCGCGCTCGGGCCCACCAGCCGTCGACGGTCACGATCCCGCCCAGCGGCGTGGTTCCGAGTTCGACGTATTTGCGGTAGATGGGGAGCGGCGGATCGCGTAACCTGATCCGGTGCGTCGATCCGCCGCCCGCACCGTCTACCGCCGTGTGTGTCTCGACGGTGGGATCGTCCTCGAGCGCGGGCCCGAACTCGTCGTCGGCGTCGTCGACCGCTCGGCAAAGGACGACCGGTCGATCGGGATCGTCGACGAGAATGCGGTCGATGTAGACTGTAATCTCCGGGACGGCCGCCACCGCGCCCGTCAGCGGCAGGTCTGGGGAGTTTACCTGAAACTCGGCGATGAGGCCCATACCCTCTCTTCGACCCGCCCCAACTTAAATACCCTAATACGTGAGATATAGGTTGATCGGACAGCGATGCATCTGTTCGGGTGAGAATGGCCACTAACGAGCCGTCGATGCAACTCGAGACCGGAACCCGATCGCACAACTACTACCGAAATGCGGTTGAGAAGCACTGGGATCCCCACGAGATCGATCTCGCGGCGGACGTAGCGGGAGCGGCCGAGCTCCCCGAGCCGGCCTTTATGGGGCTCAAGCAGTCGCTCGCGCTGTTCGGCGCGGGAGAGGAGTCGGTGACGGAGGATCTCGCACCGCTGGCGGTCGTCCTGGAGGATATCGGCGACCAGATGTTCATCACGACGCAGCTCTACGAAGAGTCCAAACACACCGACTTCTTCGATCGTTACTGGCGCGAAGTAATTCACACCGAAGAGGAACGTCGCGGGCAGGAGCTTTCGTCGCCGACCGACGAGAAGTGGTTCAACGAGCCCTACGACGAACTGTTCGAGCGCAACGAGCGGGCGATGGCGCTCCTCCTCGAGGCGGACACGCCGGAAAACCGCGCGAAGGCCCACTGTCACTATCACCTGACGATCGAGGGGATTCTGGCCCAGACCGGCTACTACGGACTCACCCTCGCGTACGGTGAGACCGAACCCGAACTCCCAGATCTGCCGGGATTAGTCGAGGGGCTCAAACTGATTCGCAGCGACGAGGGACGCCACGTCGGCTTCGGGATGGCGAAACTCAAGGAACTCGTGAGCGAGGGCGACGTCGATCCCGACCTCCTCCGCGAGACGGTCGACGAACTGGTGCCGCTCGTCCAGGAGAGTCTGACGAGCGACGATGGGGCCAGCTCCGAGGGGGGTCCCGGTCCGAGTCCCTCCGACCTCGCCGACTACGCGTACACGAAACACGAACAGCGAATGCGCCAGATCACCACGGCGAGCGAGCAGATTCCGGACGTCGAGGAACTGACCGAACTCGACGCCTGACGACAGCGGTTCGCGAGGGGGCTATAGTAGCCACTGAAACGAATTACACACTAATCGCAACGTCGTTATGCGATTAGGTGTGCAGTGACTTTCAGTGGCTACTATAGGGAGTATCGTAGACCTTCATCGAGTCGGAATACAGGACCGAGAGACACGACCGAGTCGAGAATCACGAAACCCCAGGTTGGTGACGATACTCCCTCCCTGTCGTCGTTCGGTCTCGCTGCAGTCACCGGAGAAACGCCTTTTGTCGTTCGTGTTCCATCCTCTACCATGGTAGTCCAGACCGAACGCGACGACACTACCTGGTACGAGTGCGAGACCTGCGGGCTCCTCTTCGACGAGAAGTCGGACGCGACGGAACACGAGTCGCGGTGTGACGACAGCGATCCGTCCTACATCCAGTGACTCAGCCGGGAGCCGGAGCTCCTCACTCGAGGCGCTCGCGGTGCTCGTCGGCGAGTTCGCGGGCCTGCTCGAGCGTGTGAGCTTCGGTCCACCGGACGCGGTCGCCGTCGCCGTATGCCAGCACGCTCTTGAGTTCGTCCCGAAGAACGCCATGGTCGACCGCCAGTACCGTTCCTGAGGCGTCGCCGAGTTCGTAGACGCCGGGCCGGTCCGGCGCGGCGGCGATCGTCTCCCGCTCGAGGTCGCGCCAGGGTTTCTGCAGCGGCATCAGTCGGTCGCCTCGACGAGTTCGTAGGCGTGTTCGCTCATCTCGTCCTCGGCGAAGACGAAGACGCGGCCGTCGACGACCGAGAGGTCGGCTTCGACGCGGACCGAGTAGGCTTCCGTCGCAACGGTGACGCCCGGGAACAGTTCCTCCTCGTCGTCACGCTCGAGCATCACGCGGCCGACGCCGGTCGTCTCGAGAATGTCGTCGTGCGTGTTGCGATCGTTGACGTACGTCATGACGCCCTCGACTCCGTCGGGGTCAGTGACGAGGACGTGGACTTCCTTCCCCGGCGGCGTCGTCAGCGGTCCGTTGACGGGTTCCGGCGGACCGTGGTAGAACACCTCTCGACCGTCGTGGTACTCGACGACGACGCCACCGTCGACGAGATCGACGCCGATCGTACTGGGGGCGACGTTGTTCCGTGCGCTCATGGTCTCCGCTTCGGTCGGATCGGGGAAAAACGGTGCGTTCTCCGGTCTCATTGCTTCGCAAAGGAGCGGTTTCTCCATCGGTCGGTCTCGAGGATCGTTAGCCGTAAGTACGCCTGCTGAGAGTGTCCGTGTATGGATGGCCGCGCTGTCGCCCCCGCAGCCGGGACGGTACTTAACGCACTCGCGACCGGAACCGGATCGGCGTTCGCGATCGACCTCGAGACGACGGCATCCGTCGAGCTCACGAACGACGGCGAGATCGTCGGTACGATCGCCGGCCAGCCCCAGGCTGACACGACGCTCGTCGAGCGCTGTGCCGCGATGACGATCGTCGAGTACGCCGAGCGGGCCGGGCTGGACGAGACCGACGTGGGTGCGCGCATCGATACCGAGAGCGAGGTCCCGATGGCCTCCGGACTGAAGAGTTCCAGCGCCGCGGCCAACGCGACGGTGCTCGCGACGCTCGACGCCCTCGAGGTCGCGGATTCGGTCGAACGGATCGATGCCTGCCGACTCGGCGTTCAGGCGGCCCGCGAGGCCGGCGTGACGGCGACGGGCGCGTTCGACGACGCCAGCGCGAGCATGCTCGGCGGCGTGACGGTGACCGACAATACGGCCGACGCGCTGCTTGCCCGCGAAGAAGTCGACTGGCACGCACTGGTTTATACGCCGCCCGAACAGTCCTACAGTGCGGACGCCGACGTGTCGGCCTGCGAGCGCGTCGCTCCGATGGCCGACCTCGTCGAAGAACTCGCGCTCGAGGGACGCTACGGCGAGGCCATGACCGTCAACGGCTTCGCTTTCTGTGGCGCACTCGAGTTCTCGACGGGACCGATGATCGACGCCTTGCCCGACGTTACCGGGGTTTCGCTCTCCGGAACCGGACCGAGCTACGTCGCCGTTGGCGAGCGGGAGACGCTCGAGAGAGTGAAACCGCGATGGGACGAGCGCGACGGAACGACACGACTACTGCAAACGCGAACGGACGGAACACGAACGACATGACTCGAGAGCACACTGAGACGGTGACGGATGGCGGAATCGACGAGGAGGATCGTACGCCCGAAGAGATGGACCTCGACGAACTTCGCGAGGAGATCCGGACGATTGATCAGGAGATCGTCGAACTGATCGCTCAGCGAACCTACGTCGCGGACACGATCGCTGCGGTCAAGGACGAACAGGGGCTGCCGACGACCGACGAGAAACAGGAACAACAGGTCATGGAGCGGGCCGGCGACAACGCCGAGCAGTTCGACGTCGATGCGAATTTGGTGAAGGCTATCTTCCGGCTGTTGATCGAACTGAACAAAATCTCCCAGCGTGATAAACGGTAGCGCATAACATTACAAACGGATAGTAGGTACCGGAACTATCCCCCACTATTGTCATGCTGACTGACCATAGCCGTCAAGAGAGTAGCTAGTGTCGTTTTGTGAAAACGATGTACATATTGTTCAGTACAGGGGATTCACTTATGGGTGCAGGCAGCGTATTGTTCACTATGCCTGAAGAAGTCCTATTCAAATCAGAGAGTGACCAGAGCCGAGAAGACATCGCCTCGTATCTCCGCAGTGTCGCTGACAAGCTCGAACAAGGGGATGCAGTCACACTCAAATCCGGTTCCGAGTCCGTGACAATGGAACCGCCATCGCGCCCGACATTTGAGGTCAAAGCCGAACGCGAGGGGCCAACGGACGGCCCCGGTGAATTGAGTATCGAGTTCGAACTCGAATGGGGCGAGAACGGAAGTGAGGGAGACAGTGGGAGCAGTCAGCTAGAAATCGAGTAATAAACTATCGCTGTGTATGGAGTACAGCCGCTGAAACCGAACACGGGTCGAAGATTCAAAATAAAGCCATTCTATCGAGTTACTCGTCGTGTCTAACTGTGATGACGGGAACCGGCGCTGAGCGGGCAGTCTTTTCAGCGACGTTCCCGAGTAGTATTCGATCACTTCCGCGCCTCCCGGTCGTTCCCATCACGACGGCGTGGATATCGTTCGATTCGATAGTGTCGAGTATCATCTTGATAGGAGATCCGTGTTCAACGTGCCGGACAGTGTTCGAAACGCCGCGTGTCTCCGCCTCGGACACGACGTCGTCAACGGCATCAGTTCCAGCCTGTTCACTTCCCCGTCCCGAAATAGTTGAGCGAACGTCCAGACCCAGCGACGTATCGTCGACGACAGATAGCACGTGAACAGTCGCATCGAGAGCCGCTGCAAGTGAGAGGCCATGCTCGGCAGCATGAGCTGCACTAGCACTCCCGTCGGTCGGTAGGAGGATGTTCTCGTAGGGGAACACCAATTGTTCATCGGGCTGCATCCGTTCCGTCAAAACGGGGACGGAAGACAGACGGATGACCTTCTCCGTGACGCTTCCAATGAGATACCGTGACACCCCTTCTCGACCGTGTGTCGGCATTACGATTAAGTCGTAGTCGTATCGCTCAGCGTATTCGGCGACCGTCGGCGCTGGATTTCCCTGGACGACGTCGGAATCGTAGTCTACACCGAGTGTGTCCAGTGTCTTTTCTGCTTCTTTAACGATGCCCTCGCCTTCCTGAACAAGTGCGTCAACGACCTGTGTTTCGACGACGGTGACACTATCGCGTGTCGTATCCGCGACAAACAGAACGTGAATAGTGGCGTCGGCCCAGTGTGCAATCTCGGCAGCGTGATGCAGTGCCTCCGCAGCACCATCGCTTCCATCGAACGGAAGCAAAATGTCCTCGTACATATGATGAGTAACTATGTGAGTTACCGTCAAATGGTTTGTCACCCACTAGACTTCGGCTCATGAACACACATCACCGGAACTGGTATGATTTAGGCGACCTCCATACCCACCCCATCCGTCATGTATCGGTTGAAATCCGTCTCGCCATGCGTATCCACAGTCGGGATCGACTCAACTCACACAACTCCCCAGGTTCGGCGAGAACAGAACGGCGATTTCGACTCAACTCTACCAAGGGGGTAATCGGAAACCGGTAAAGTACACGCAACCGTGTAACGTGAGTTATAGACCTGAACAAAATCTCCCAACGTGATAAGAGGTAGCACACAACACCATAATCTGATAGTGGGCACCAGAACTGTCCCGTTCTAATCAGGATTAATCGAGTTACTCAACCCAACAACTCATAGTGGACGTATCTCGGTGAAATGCCTGACATACGTGCTCGAACGCCTCCGAGAACGTCGGGAACGGGTGAGCGGTGTCAATGATGTCGTCTCCGGTTAGCCCGTACTTGACCGCCAGCATCGTCTCGGGAATCATATCCGCCTCTCGTAGCCCAACCATGTAGACACCAACGATCTCGTCCAGGTGAAGTCATTCTGAAGAGACAGAGCGCATACGGCACGAATCGAAAATTGATCGAGGAGCTAATTAGCGTAAATGATGGTGAGACGCAGTGAGAGTTGTGAGGGGCACATAGAATCCATGTGACAAACCCCCAAAGTATCAAACAAGGAGGCGTCTTACTATCCGTAATGTACGATGATATCCTCTTAGCGACTGACGGGAGTGATACGGCCTCAAAAGCGGTTATGCAGGGGTTTGAGGTCGCAGCGAAATTCGATGCGTCTGTCCACATCCTGTGTGTTGGGGCACACGCTGACCAAGCAAATGGGAAGACATCGGTTACCGACGCCGCCGATTCAGCAGAAACAATCATCCAAAATGCGAAACAAAAGGGGCGCGATTTCGATGTCGATGTCCGGTTGGCCGTCCGGACGGGCCGTCCTCATCGAGAGATTCTTGCGTATGCTGACCAGCAGGGGATCGATCTACTGGTGCTCGGAACGCAAGGACGGACTGGTCTCCGCAAATTCATTCTCGGCAGCGTTGCGACGAGCGTCGTTCGGGAAGCAACGCAACCTGTTCTCACCGTCAGCAAGAACGTCACGAACGTTCGATCAACGTTTCACGAGATTCTGATTCCAACGAGCGGACGGCCTGGTACATCTGCGGCGGTTGCACATGGAATCGAGCTATGCACTGCATATTCAGCACAAGTTCACGCCGTGTACGTCGTCGATGACACGATCTCTCGGGTACCGGCATATCTCGATACAGTACGAGAATTCGGGCGTGACGCAACGGACGAAGTTGCAGTACAGGCAGCATCAACTGGTGTCGGAACGACGCGACAGATCCTTCGAGGAGATCCAGCGACCAAAATTCAGGAGTACATCGGATCTCACGGTGTGGATCTCGTCGTAATGGGGACGGAACGCCGGACTGGAGTGGAGCGTCTCGTTTTAGGAAGTGTTACGGAACGAGTCCTTGCATCGTCCCCTGTCCCTGTTCTCACTGTCCGAGCGCATGATTCGCAACAATAGTAATTCCGATCGGTAGCGTGACTGCAAGCAGTTAGAGACTTATCGGACAATAATAACGGGAACTGGTGCTCGTTTGGACACGGTTTCTGTAATGTTTCCAATGAGAAATCGACGTGTCGCGCGACTCCAGTCCTCGCCATGTGCTCCGAGCACAATCGTATCGTACTCTTCAGATCGGTCGAGGATGTTCCGGGCAGGGTGGCCGACTCCGACGACCGTGTTGATCTCTCGACCACGTTCGTCGGCAATTTCACGGGCACGCTCGAAAACGGGTTCAGCGCGTTCGGCAGCAGCTTCACTGATGTGGTCTTCGAGGGAGAGACCGACCGCCTGACCCATCATCATCGACGGGACGCCGAAGATCTTGGCGATGAGGATGCCCAGTCCAATGAAGAAGAGGACGGCGACGCCAGCTGTTAGCGTGAGATCGATTGTGATGATGCCTTCGCTCAGCGTGTCCATCACGTTTCGTCCGATAGTCCACCCGCCGAGAAAGACGAAAAACGTCATGAGCGCTGCTGCCGTTGTCTTTTTGACGATACCAGCACCGACGGGTGGCCCCCACGCGATTCCTGTAGATGAGCCACCGATATTGAACCCGACAAAAACAGACGCAACGATCCCAATTGCGAGTAGGGTTTCTACCATCAGTAGATAATAAGAGTGTCGTAGCAAAATAACTAACATAGTGTATAGATAAGTTGTAAAATGTTCATCGAACTGTTGTGTCTATTCGTCCAATTCACTCCTATTTGGGCGGTAGAACTTCTATACTGAACTATTTAGTCCAGATGTACACTACTCGTGCTTATTGACCGCTGGGATTCCTACCAATTAGCGCATCTGTTCGAAGAGTCGTAATGAATACAAAGCGCAGGCCATGTTTAGACGCCGCTTAGTTGATGTCTCGCCTGGGATTATGAGGGATTGAGTGAGGAAGCGACGAGTATGCCGTCTCAACTCGCCCGTTTTGCCGACCGATGCGTCGATTTGTCACAGAACGCTGTCATAGGCGAGCCAGCACCGGCGATCGAGAAGGGTGACGGCGGCTACGCTGACTGGGTGATCGTCTCGATTCACTGTCTCAGAGAGTATCTGAACCAGCCCTACCGCCGGTTGCTCGATATTCTGTACGAAATGCCTGGAATCGTCGCCAAACTCGATCTTGCGGTGGATCAACTGCCGGATTTCACGACCGTCTGTACGCGGAAACAAGATCTCAAAATGCGGATCTGGCGGGTGTTGCTTCGGTTGTCTGTCTCACTCCACGAGCTCGGCGACGTTCAGGCAATCGACGCAACTGGGTTCAAACGCCACCAAGCAAGCCGTCACTACGTTCTCCGTGTCGGATACAATTTTGACGATATCAAGACGACAGCGCTCGTCGATTGCGATACGAGCGTCATCCTCGACATTCATTGCTCGATGAAACAGCCCCATGACACCCACGTTGGACGGCAGGTACTCACGAGAAATCTGGCACAGTTACCACGATCACAGCCGACAAAAGCTACGACTGGGACGCGCTCCGGCACGAACTCCGGGATGCTGGCATCCGCCCGGTGATCAAACATCGTGAGTTCTATGGACTTGACAAAGCGCACAACGCTCGCCACGACGAGAACGTCTATCACCGTCGCTCGATCGTTGAAGCGATCTTCTTCGCATTGAAACATCGGTTCGGCGAGACGTTGCGGGCGAGAACGTGGTTTGGCCAGTTCAGAGAACTCGTCCTAAAGGCCGCCGTCAGAAACATCGAGCAAGCCGTGAGGCTCTAACACCACTAATCTCACGCGTCTAAACAAAGCCCAAGGTACGTAGTTAGCAAGTCGAGTGCTAGCAAGAGCGGACGGCGGAGTCGTTCGGCCCCGCCACACTGCTCTATGGGTGGTTTTTACAGCCAGCGTGACATCGTTCGAGTAATGGCTACTGAGGCGACCTTTACCATTCCATCCGATCAGTTCCCCCTCGGAACCGTGTTCGCACAACTGCCGGACGTGACGGTCGAATTGGAGCGACTGATCCCGTCGCGTGACGTGGTGATTCCCTACTTCTGGGTTCGAGGAACGGAAGTTGAGAACATTGAGGAAGCGTTTTCTGACCACCCGGGCGTGAAGCACATCCAACTCGTCGATTCCGTCAATGACGAGTATCTACTGCGTGTCGAGTGGTCACTCGAATACGACGACGTGCTGAGTGTGCTGACCGAGACAGACATCCCGCTCATCAAGGCGACCGGCACGAACCAGCAGTGGACGTTCGACATCCGCGGGGACACTCGAAGCGATATTTCAACCTTTCACTCTCGGTGTCGAGAATTGGAGATTCCGGTCACGCTGGCGGAACTGCATGCACTGACTCCGGTCGAAACCGAAACCGAGGCAGCACTCACTGACACACAGCAAGAAGCGTTGGTACTCGCCTACGAGCGTGGGTATTTCGAGTCCCCGCATGAGGTGACGATGGAAGAACTCGGCGACGAACTCGGTATTTCTCAGCAGGCCATCGCGTCTCGGCTCCGCCGTGGGATGAAACAGATCCTCGGGAACACCCTTCCCGAAACGGATGATTCAGATCGATAATTCGATTAAAAGGATATTGTATACTCAAAAGTAGAGTTGACACCGCTACCCATCGAAGAAGGATTGAGAATGCCCGACGGGGAGAGCGAACGGACGATCGCCAAATGTCTCGACTGCGGAGCGGCCTATGCGGCGAAGGAATGGCCGGACGGGACGATTCAACCGATCGGGACAAGAAACGGATGCCAATGCGGTTCATCTGAGTTTCAAATCGTCGAACAGACGAGCAGTACCGATCTCCGTGAAGACTGAGTTGACTGACTATTGAGATACACCGGGCTACTCAGGAATCGGAGGAAACACTCAAAACTACTATGCTGCACATACTCTCTGTATTCAGCACGCCCCTCTTGACAGCAGTTCGGCAGTTCGATCAGATTTTGCTGAATACAAGGCGCGAATGGGGCACTGAGTGAGGAGCGACCAATGTAGAAGGTCGAACGCTCAATACAGGTCAAGTAAGTAACGGCACGACGACCGATTTATCCGGGAGATAGCAGAAATAGCGTGCTGAATACAGGGAATGAGCCTTGTTTAGACGCTACTGAAACCGTCGGTTAGTAGCTCTATTGGTGGGACAGAATCCGCCTATGAGTCCTTCTCTCCGCGAGTTCATTCTTTGGGCAAAGGCCGTGGTGGACGATCTGAACCGCGTCTAAACAAGGCCCAGGGAATGAGTTCAGCAATTCAGATTCAGTTGATCGAGATTATTTTATAGAACCAGAAAATCTGTATTCAGATTGGGCTGTGTTTCCTTCGCGCTGTACTCGATTGTTCTGGTTATGGGCGGATAGCCAATGAGTTTTATTGATGGTGATCATGTGATCTGTATGCCGAACAATTCGATCCCGCTGGACGAGACCGAACGGGCGATCTTGTATTACTTGCAAAACGATGCACGCAATATTACGAATGCAGAGATCGCCGACAAGATCGACGTTTCCGCGACGACCGTCGGGCAACGGATTAACGACCTCGAAGACAGGGGAATCATCCAAAATTACCACACAATGGTTGACTACGAGAGGGGTGGTTTCCCCCACCGTATTCTCCTATTATGTACGGTTCAACCGGATAATCGAGCTGAGGCTGCTGACGACGTTATCGACATAGATGGGGTCATCAGCGTTCGTGAATTAATCACTGGCGAGGAAAACCTCCACGTCGAGATTATCGGGCATACCCGCGAGGAAGTTGTAGATACGATCAGCAATATCGAACAGGTTGGGATTGAGGTTGTCGACTCTGAGATCATTAAAAACGAGTGTAGACAGCCGTTCGACAGCCTCAAACCGGAGTAATGGTGTTACTTTCCACCGATTGGATTAATACGCTTAGTAAATAAGGAAATTATATTCTATCCGTGCCCCCAGACAGGAATTGCTCCCCAGGATCTAAACCAGAATAAACCGAACTGGGAGTATGGTTTCAAACGAGTCACCACATAATGGCCATGACGTTACAAAGATCATCGTAGAAATTGCTGAGACGAAAGATGTCGATCCTATCGACCTTGACCCACTTTACGAAAGCATTGACCCTGACGCGGTCAACGCCTTACTTAAGAAGGGATTCTCCGGAACAATCGAATTTAGCCATGCCGGTTGTGCAGTGACGGTTCATTGTGAGGCAGGAATCGACGGTGGTGCATCATCAGTGTCGACAGAAATCAAACCGAAACCAACTGAATTCTGTGAGGAAAGTACACTCAATCAAGGATAAAAAGATAAACGAATACATTGAGTGCATCAAATGCGACTTCGTCCTCCGTTCAACGAGCAGTGTTGAGCCAATTCCGCTGGCAGATGATTCGTATCCAAATTGTGGTGGTGCTGAATTTAAGTTCATCGGAAAGTAATTTGTTAAGTCGTACTCTTCGCCGAGCAAGGTTAGTTTGTAGTACATTCGCGCTCTGTATTCAGCACGATTCTGCAAACATCACCGATATCTGATAGAAGTGCCGGCGTTAGATACGCAGATCTACGGAACGGCTGGTTCAGTAGGCGGGCGTGAAACAAACGAGATCGTCGTGCTGAACTCATCCTCTGAGGGCACAGGAGAAAGGGGTGTTCCGCCGGGAACACCCCGAGTGATCACGACGACTGATTTGCTGAATCGCTCACCAACTCGATGAATCCAACTTCCGAGCCGAGAAAATTCCCTTCTCCT
>Ga0208412_1000102_pt1 | contig 63979 bp, 56 predicted proteins | sample AntDeeMetag02WF4_FD_184758 | JGI IMG/M metagenome (GOLD analysis project Ga0208412, IMG submission 184758) | Saline lake microbial communities from Deep Lake, Antarctica - Antarctic Deep Lake Metagenome 02WF4 (SPAdes) (version 2) | ecosystem: Environmental > Aquatic > Non-marine Saline and... | reverse complement strand
AATCACCGACAACCTGTCCACTTCTTTGCGACTCATCTTCACAACCTCCTCCGCCATCACCCCTCCTGAAACCAAAAGGGGACATTTTAGAATGTTACGAAGGGGACATTACCGCTTTGGGCTAACACGGGGTGGCAGCTCCCGCGCCTGGCCCTTAAAATAACGCCTTTCCTTCAAAGGTGGCCCGATCCCATGAGCGCAGCAGCACAGTCCCCCCACCGGAAGGTTCTGGTCACCGAACCGCCAACCAGGCCCGGCGACCACAGACACTGGGGCGAACTCAGGGGCAGCAGCCGGTCCCTGGCCATTGTCGATGCCGCCGAACGGTTCGATGGACTTACGCTGATCATCACCAGCAGCACGGACGAGGCACTGGCGATCGAACAGGAGCTTCACTTCTTCCAGTCCGACCGCGAGGGCCACGAACTGCTGTCGCTGCCTGACTGGGAAACCCTCCCCTATGACATGTTCTCGCCCCATGAGGACATTATCTCGCAGCGCATCCAGACCCTTCACCGCCTGCCAAGGGTGGCACGTGGAATACTGGTACTGCCCGCCAGAACATTGATGCACCGGCTTCCGCCGCTGACCTTCACCGAAGGCAACACCCTGTTGCTCAGCGTGGGCGACCATTTGTCCATCGAGCCCTGGCGCGAACGACTCGAGGCTGCCGGTTACCGCCATGCCGAGAATGTGCACGAGCATGGTGAGTACGCGGTTCGCGGTGCGATTCTGGATATCTATCCGATGGGCGCGGACTATCCCTATCGGATCGAACTCTTCGACGACGACGTCGAAACCCTCCGGACCTTTGATCCGGAAACCCAGCGTTCCATCGAACAGGTGGAGCGGATCGAGCTTCTTCCGGCCCATGAGTTCCCCTGGCACAAGCAGGCACGCATGGCGTTCCGCAACCGCTGGAATGAGGCCTTTCCCGATGCCCCCAGGGAAGCCCCTGTCTACCAGGATGTGGTTGCGGGAATACGCCCTCCGGGCATCGAATATTTTCTGCCGATGTTCTTTGAGCAGACGGCCACGCTCTTCGATTACCTGCCCAGGGACTGCCTGATCCTGACGGACCCGGCCCTGGAGGACGCGCTGAACCATTTCCAGGGCGAGGTGGATGAGCGGTACGAAGAGCGCCGGTATGACCGGTTCCGCCCCATACTGCCCCCCGGGGAGCTCTTCCTGCGAACCGACGAGTGCTTCGGGCAGCTCAAGCGCCACCCACGTGTAACCTGGCACTCAGACACGGTTTCAGATAAGGCGGGTGCCATCAATATGGGGTGTCCCAGCCCGCCGGACCTGTCTCTCGACGCCCGCGCCCAGGATCCCGCCTGGCGATTGAAGCAGTTCCAGCAGGAACATGGCCCCGCCCTGCTCTTCGCGGCGGATTCCGCCGGACGCCGGGAGGCGCTCCAGGATCACCTGTCAGATCAGGGCATTAAAACCGCCAGCGTCGCCGACTGGGCTGATTTTCTGAATCGGGGACTCGACTCAGCCATCACAACCGGTCCCCTGGAACACGGAGCCTGGATTCCGGCGGCCAACCTCTGTGTAATCGCTGAGGCCGAACTCTATGGCCAGCGCGTGATGCAGCGCCGGCGGCGCAAGCGCAGCTCGGAATCCGAGAACGAGGCCACTCTCCGGGACCTCTCCGAGCTCAGGGTGGGTGCCCCCGTTGTGCACATCGACCATGGCGTTGGCCGCTACCAGGGACTGCAGACCATTGAAGTGGGGGGGCAACCCACCGAATTCCTCACGCTTGAATACGCCGATGGCGCCAACCTCTACGTCCCCGTCTCCGACCTTCACCTGATCTCACGTTACAGTGGCACGGATGACGCGACAGCGCCCCTGCACAAGCTGGGCTCAGAGCGCTGGACCCAGGCGAAACAGAAAGCACTGGAAAAAGTGCGCGATACAGCCGCCGAACTGCTGGATGTCTATGCGCGACGCGAGGCCAGCAAGGGCTTCGCTTTCGCGGAACCCGACGAGTCCTATCACAGTTTCTGCGCCGAATTCCCCTTCGAGGAGACACCGGACCAGCAGGCTGCCATCGAGGCCGTCGAACGGGATATGGTGAGCGAACGCCCCATGGACCGGCTGATCTGCGGCGATGTTGGCTTTGGCAAGACCGAAGTTGCCATGCGCGCGGCCTTCCTGGCCACTCACTCCGGCAAGCAGGTGGTTGTGCTGGTACCCACGACACTCCTGGCCCAACAGCACTACGATTCATTCCGGGACCGATTTGCCGATACGGGCGTGCGCGTGGAGATGCTCAGCCGGTTCCGCAGCAGCAACGAACAGAAGGCAACCCTGGAACGTGCCAGCAAGGGTCAGGCCGACATCATCATTGGCACCCACAAGCTGCTGCAGAGCAACCTGGACTTCCCGAACCTGGGCCTGACCATCATCGATGAGGAGCACCGTTTCGGCGTCTCACAGAAAGAGAAACTGAAACAGCTGCGGGCCCAGGTGGACGTGCTGACGCTGACCGCCACCCCGATCCCCCGCACCCTCAATATGGCAATGGGTAGCCTTCGGGATCTGTCCATCATCGCGACGCCGCCGGCGCGCCGGCTTTCCGTAAAAACCTTTGTCAGGCGCCGCGAAACCGCCCTGATCAAGGAATCCGTGCTGCGGGAAGTACTGCGGGGCGGCCAGGTCTATTACCTGCACAACGACGTGGAATCCATCGAGCGGCTCGCCGAAGAGCTCCGGGAACTGGTCCCGGAAGCCCGTGTTGCCGTCGCCCACGGGCAGATGCGCGAGCGCGAGCTTGAGCAGATCATGTCAGACTTCTACCACAAGCGCTTCAACGTGCTGGTGTGCACAACCATTATTGAAACCGGTATCGATATTCCCAGCGCCAATACCATCGTCATTGAGCGGGCTGACCGTTTCGGGCTCGCACAGCTGCATCAACTGCGGGGGCGCGTCGGGCGCTCACACCATCAGGCCTACGCCTACCTGCTGACCCCGGAAGGCAAGACGATCACCAAGGACGCAGAGAAGCGCCTGGATGCCATCGCCGCGGCCCAGGACCTGGGGGCAGGCTTCATGCTGGCCACCCACGACCTCGAGATCCGCGGCGCCGGCGAACTGCTGGGTGATGACCAGAGCGGCCAGATCCAGGGGGTTGGGCTCTCACTCTATATGGAGCTCCTGGATGAGGCGGTCAAAGCCATCCGCGAGGGACGAACGCCCAACGCCGGGCTCCCCATGCACCATGGCACCGAAATCAACCTGCGTATTCCCGCGCTTATCCCGGACGATTATCTTCCCGATATCCATAATCGCCTGGTTCTGTATAAACGCCTTGCCAGTGTCCACTCAAAGGAGGGCCTCAAAGAACTCCAGGTGGAGATTATCGACCGTTTCGGCCTCCTCCCGGAGCCCCTCAAGAACCTGATCCGCCAAACGGAGTTACGTATCCGCGCGGAGACGCTTGGCATTGCCAAAGTGGACGCGGGTGGCGAATCGGCGCGTCTTGAGTTCAATGCAAACACCCAGGTGGATCCACTGGTTCTGGTGGATCTGGTGCAGAAACAGCCAGACCAGTACGCGCTCGAGAGCGGCAACCGGATGAAGTTCAAGCTGAAGGGCGAAAGCGCCGATGATAGACTCTCCAGTCTGGACCGTTTTCTGACGCTGCTTGATGAGCGCTCATCGACCACGGAATCATCGCAATAAGGAGCATCGAACCTTGTATTGGGGCATGACGCGAACACTGCTGTTGATAGCGCTTCTGGCTGTTGGGGCAACCCAGGCACAGGCAGGCGACCTGTACCGTGTCGAGCTTCTGCTGTTTGAGCGGATACACGGCGAGGCGGAGCTTGAGTCGGCGGATGCCCCTCCCGAACGGCCGGACCATGGACTGCCCCTGTGGGTGAATACCGGCTGGACGCCCGAGCTTGGCGCCGAGGCAGCCCTCGACAATGAATCACAGGCCATACTCAAGACGCCAGACATACTGGCCCTTCCGCAGAATGGATTAAGGCTTGGTGCCATTGCCCGCACACTCAGAAATGACAGCGATTACCGGTTACTGGCGCTGACAGGCTGGCACAATGCGCTTCCACCGGGCTATCGCTCAGTCCCTCTCGTAGTCGATCTCATCGCCGGCGACGACGGGGAACACAGGATCCGTGGCAGCCTGAAACTGGACCGTCGCCGCTACCTGCACCTCGACGCCAACCTGGCGCGAATGAAAGCGGTGGAGCCACGATTCCGGGTTGCGCCGATCCCCGTTCCGGAAATCACCTATCCCGGCATGGGAATTATCCAACGGTCCCTGTTCCCAAAGGACTTTCTCTATCCGGAAACGGAAAAACACTGGGTAACAGAAACCTGGCTCAGGGAACTTCGTCGGATGCGCAGTGAAGAGATCCATTACCTGGATGCGCCGACATTCGGCCTGATCGTGTATTTCCACCCGATCACAAGGAATGAATCCGACTAGCCCAGGCAGGTCTCGAGGAGGGCGTGTACACGGCCAATACCAGCCTCAAGATTGGCATGGATCTCATCGAGCGTGATCTCGTTTTCGGTTTTGCCGGCAGCCCAATTCACCACAAGGCATAGCGAGGCGTAATCAATGCCCAGCTCCCTTGCAAGGGCCGCTTCCGGCATACCGGTCATCCCTACCAGATCACAGCCATCGCGCTCCAGCCGATGGATCTCGGCCGCAGTCTCCAGTCTCGGGCCCTGGGTGCAGGCGTACACGCCGCCATCCGTCAGTCCAATCGCTGCTCCCCTGGCCCCTTCCAGGAGGCGACGGCGAACCGAGGCACTGTAGGGCCAGGTGAAATCGATATGGGTCGTCGCTTCGAGACTGCCCTCAAAGAAGGTCTGGGGCCGCCCCCAGGTGTAATCAACGATCTGGTCGGGCAGCACAAGCGAGGCCGGGGTCATGGCGCTGTTGATCGAGCCCACGGCATTGACCGCGATGATACGTGAGACGCCAGCGTCCCGCATTGCCCTGAGATTCGCTCGATAATTGATTTCATGGGGCGGAATCCGGTGGGGATTGCCGTGGCGGGCCATGAACACCACCGGTTTTCCGGCAAAACGGCCATGCTGGATAGGGCCGGATGGCGCCCCCCAGGGTGTGTCCACCTCCTCCGCTGCCCCGATCTCCAAGCCATCCAGCGCGGTCAGCCCTGTGCCCCCGATAATGCCCCAGATTCCGGAATCCTGATTCATTCTTCCCCCTGCGCCGCCTGGTTGGCACCTGATTGTGTTCCCGCCGGGACCAGCCCCGCATGCGCGGGCTCCTCGCTGTTGTTCTGTTGCAGATGAAGGGTGCGTGTGGGGAGAGCCACTTCCGCCCCATGATCCTCAATAATGCCGCTGATCCGCAGAAGAATTTCCTCTTTGACGCGATGGTACTCAACCCACTGTAGCGTCCTGGTAAAGGTGTAGACCATGATGTCGAGTGACGACGCATTGAAGGTGACGAAATTAACAATGAGGGTCCGGTCCTGATCAATATCTTCGTGGGACTCCAGCATGCTGCGCATCGCTTTAACGATGTTTTCCACCACCCCAACATCCCCATAGCGCACACCGATGACTTCATAGATGCGCCGATTCTGCATCCGTGACGGGTTCTCGACACCGATGGTTGTGAAAATCGCATTAGGCACATAAAGCGGGCGTGACTCGAAGGTTCGGATACGCGTGATACGCCACCCGATATGTTCCACCACCCCCTCAATGCTGGCGTCCGGGGACTTGATCCACTCCCCCACCTTGAAGGGCTTGTCCATATAGACAACGGCACCCCCGAAGAAGTTCGCCAGCATATCCTTGGCCGCAAACCCCACGGCGATACCACCCACGCCACCGAAGGCCAGGACACCGGCAATGCTGTAACCCAGGTTCTGGATGATCACGAGCGCGGCCGTAACGATAAGGATCACCCTGGCCAGCTTGCCCATCGCCGATACCGTAGTGTAGTCCATGGGCTCGGCGACCCGGTCCGAGGTCAGAAGCTCCTCCGCCTGCCCCACGAACCGGAGCAGGCACCAGACCAGAAGCACGATAAAGCCGAACCGCAGCACCAGGTCATTCAGGGCGATGTGATCGACCTCATAGAAGCGTTGCCCGGCCTCACTGGCCCAGTACAGCCCCTGGAGCCAGACATACCAGTACACCGGACGCCGCGCCGCATGCAGGAAGACGTCGTCCCAGAGGTTGTCGTTGGCGGAGAGTCTGCGCTCGATGGCCGCCAGAATCCGAGCTAGCACAACGGCAACAACCGCAGTCAGCGCCAGGATAACCAGGATCCAGAAAATACCCCGGAACTCAGCGGCGATGCCCAATGAATCGAGGAATTGATCCAGGTACGCCAGGGTCATGCAGACTCCTGGTCCAGCATCTGAAGAATGGCGGCCCGGCTGTCGCGGTAGCGCCCGGTACTGCGGAAAGCGCCCCTGGGACCAGGCAGCGGCTTGCCTCGGAGTGCTGCAAGACCGGCGGGGGCCTTGCCGGCCTGGGCACTGACATGCTCAATCAGCGTGTCCGCCATGTCGGGATTGTTGCAGACAAGTAGAAGGTCACAGCCGGCGCGAAGTGCCGCGTCCACGCGTTCGTGGGGTCCTCCGGCGACGGATGCCCCTTCCATGGTCAGGTCGTCGCTGACCACCACGCCGCGGAAGCCCAGTTCCCGGGCCAGAATATCCCGCAACCAGAACGGCGAGAAGCCAGCAGGGGCGGCATCGACACTGGAATACACCACATGAGCGGGCATGATGGCATCAACCCGGTCAGCAAGCTCCCGGAACGGCACGGCATCGGTTGCCAGGATGGTCTCCAGTGCGCGCTGATCCTCGGGCACTTCCACATGGGAATCCGCCTGAACGGCACCATGGCCGGGGAAGTGCTTGCCCACAGCCGCCATGCCCGCCTCGTGCATGCCATCGATCCAGGCGCCCGCCAGGGCGGTTACAACGCGCGGGTCACTGTGGAAACTGCGATCACCGATCACAGCAGACGCGCCATAATCGAGATCCAGCACCGGCGCAAAACTGAAATCCACGTCCATGTCACGGAGTTCGGCGGCCATGAGCCAGCCGGCACCTCGGGCCATGGCCAGCGCCTTGTCGGCATCACGGTCATACAAACGACCGATGGCGCGCATGGGTGGGAGGCGGGTCAGCCCCGACTGGAAACGCTGTACGCGCCCGCCCTCCTGGTCCACAGCAATCAGCAACCCGGGCCGAACGCTGCGAATGGACTGGATCAGCGTCCGGAGCTGCGCCGGAGACTGGTAGTTACGGTTGAAAAGAATGACACCGCCAACAGCCTCATGGCTGAGCCGCTCGTGCTCAACCTCGGTGAGGCGGGTGCCTTCAACATCAATCATCAATGGACCGGTCACTGTTCCTCCCTCTCCGGTAACCAGCGTTGGCTCCGGACGGATCAGAGCCCCTCGAGAATGTTGACGGGCGTGCCCGGCGTCACCCATTCCCAGAGCTGAAGAATGTCATCATTATCCATCCGGATACAGCCGTGGGATGCCGGCACGCCCATGGGCTCCGTGTCCGGTGTGCCGTGGATATAGATGAAACGTCTCATACTATCAACGTTACCCAGGCGGTTATACCCGGGAACCTCGCCGCAGAGCCATAAAATTCTTGTAAGAATCCAGTCACGTTCCGGATAGCGTTCAGAGAGTTGGGGGGACCAGGCTTCGCCTGTGGGCCGGCGCCCCCGGAAGACGGCGGCCCGGGGCTGCCCGGCACCGATACAGGCGCGGACGCGATGGCGCCCCCGGGGGGTGCCGCCAGACCCATCCCGCTCGTCAGGTCCGGCCAGCGCCGTGGACACTCGGTAGCACAACCATTCCCGCCCGTCGTGGAAAACGGTCATGACCTGATCTGACAGGTTGATCTGCAATGCAATGAATGTGCTCGAAGCCATCAGGCACTCTCGTTGCGGGTGTCGGACCCCCCCACCACGGGCGGCCCCCTCATGCCGGCCGCAAGGAATGGCACCAGCTGGTCCACGATTTCTTCAACGTTGGTTTCGACACCCAGTTTGTTCCAGAGAATTTCGGTCAGCGCATCGCTGCTCGATAGGGTAAACGCTGTCGATCCCAACATGAACTGGATGCGCCAGTATCGATCTACAGCGGACAGCTCCGGTGTGGCATCCTTCAGAAGCCGCATGAACCGCCCGAAGGTATGGCTGTATTCCTGTTCCAGAAAACGCCTAAGGTGCCCCTGGGACTGGGTGTATGCCAGACCCTGGAGGCGCATGTAGATGGCGATGCTGCGGTCGTGCTGGCGGGGCATTTCAACCACGGTCTCGGTCAAAGCCTGAAGCACCCCGTCCAGAGATGGCGGCTCGGCTCCGGCTTCCTGCTCCAGCCGGTCAAAACCGGCTTCAAGGTGCAGACAGAACGGCGTGAGGAAACGCGCAAAAACAGCCTGGATCAGCGACTTCTTGGAACCAAAATGATAGTTCACCGCAGCCAGGTTAACACCGGCCTTCCCCGTGATCATGCGTAACGACGTTTCCGAGAACCCTCTTTCAGCAAAAAGTTCCTCGGCCGCGTCCAGAATTCGGTCCACCGTGTCCGACTGCGCCATGGGTCCCCGCTCAAACAACCAACCAAACAATTGTTTGAAACATACGTTTGAGTCGCGGAAGTGTCAAGAAATTCGCCGCGCAGCCGACTTGCCATCCGGTAAGGATGATAATCAGGATCGGTTGCCGAGCACGCTGAGTCAAGTGGTTCCTTCGCTTTTAGCGCACAACCCTGACGGATCACTGTAGCGTCTTATTGCAGGGTAGCGTATTCTGATTCACCCTTAGTGGAACCCGACACAAACCATTACAGAGGTCTGACCGGAATGATGAAACCAAAAATTCTGGTACGCGATTACATGCGATCCCTTTCTCTTTACTTCTCCCCTTCCAGCTCGGTGGAAAATGTTGCCATGACGCTGGTTAAGCATCATGAACTGGGTGCACCGGTTCTGGACGAGCACAAACGCCTGATTGGGTTTGTGACCGAGCAGGACTGCATGAAGGAAATGCTCAACGACAGCTATTACGCCCAGGAACATCAGCTCGTGAGCGATATCATGTCCCGCAGAACCGTCTCCGTCGGCCCCGATGAAGACATCACCCATCTTGCCGAGGAAATGGCGGGCCCCAAGCCCAAGATCTATCCGGTGTGCGAGGATGGTCGTGTCATAGGAATAATCACGCGAGGGGATGTGCTCAAGGCGCTGACGAAAATCCGCAACCAGGGTCATGGCCACATCTGAGGAGCCGACTTGTTCACGGGTATTATCCAGGCGAAAGCCAATGTCGAACAGATTGAACGGAAAACGGGCCTGAACCGGATCGCGTTGCGCTTCCCCGGAGGCATGCTTGAGGGCATCCAGCGTGGCGCATCGGTCTCTGTCAACGGGGTCTGCCTCACCGTAACGGATCAGGACGACAGCCTGGCCTGGTTCGACGTTATGATGGAAACGCTTCGCGTCACCACGTTGGGGAATCTGACGGAAGGTGTCGAGGTCAATGTTGAGCGGGCCGCCCGGATCGGTGATGAGATAGGGGGCCACCTGCTCTCCGGTCATGTTCACTGCGTTGCCACGCTGACCTCACTGGAGACGCCGGACAACAATCGTCACCTGTGTTTTTCGGTGCCGGCGGAGTGGCGCGAGTATCTGGTCGCCAAGGGCTACATCGCCGTGGATGGTGCAAGCCTCACGGTGGCTGAACTCACCGACTCCGGATTCTGTGTCTATCTGATTCCGGAAACCATCCGGGCAACCCGCTTTGGCTCGCTGGCGCCGGGCGCTCAGGTCAATATTGAAATTGACCACCAGACCCAGACCATTGTGGATACGCTCAGGCGGATGAACCTGGCCCCGCCGGCCGACTAACGCTGATAGCCTGGCCGCAGGAAGGGCATCTTGGCGACCGTCATCGGCCGGCGCTTACCGCGCACATCCGCTTCAAGTTCAACCCCCGGATCAGCAAGCTCACGATCCACGTAAGCCATGGCCACGGGTGCCTCAACGCTCGGTGCAAAATTGCCACTGGTTACGGTGCCAACCGGTGTTTCACTGCCAACCGTGTAAAGCAGAGCGCCTTCACGTACCGGTGCCTTGCCCTGCCCGATCAATCCGACACGCTTACGGGCTGCTGATTTCTGCGCAATCTGCTCAAGAATCCGATCGGCACCGGGAAAACCGCCAGGCCGCTCGCCGTCCGCACGCCGGGCCTTACCAATCGCCCAGATCAGGTTGGCTTCCACCGGCGTTGTCTCCGTATCGATATCATGGCCATACAGGCACAGCCCTGCTTCAAGACGAAGCGAATCACGGGCACCAAGGCCAACCGCCTCAACGTCTTCCGCCTGGAGCAGACGTCGTACCAGGTCTTCGGCAATCGAGGCCGGAACGGAAATCTCATAGCCATCCTCGCCGGTGTAGCCACTGCGGGAGATGATCGCAGGCTCACCCATCAGGCTGAGTTGCCAGTTGTCCATGAACGTCATCTCGGCGACTTGCGGCTGCAGCTCAGCCAGAACCGCCTCGGCCCTGGGCCCCTGCAGCGCGATCAGGGCACGATCAGTCATTTCCGTCAGTGTCACGGAATGACCAAGCCCAGCGCGAAGGTGGGCGATATCGGCGTCCCGGCAGGCCGCGTTGACCACCAGATAAAAGCCATCTTCGTGGCGGCTGATCATAAGGTCATCCAGAATACCGCCGGATTCATTGGTCAGCAGTGCATAGCGCTGCCGACCAACAGGCAGCCCGACAATATCGGCGGGCACCAGCTTCTCCAGGGCCTCAGCCACATTGTTCCCGGTGAGCCAGACCTGGCCCATGTGGGACACATCGAAAAGGCCTGCCGCCTTCCTCGTGTGCAGGTGCTCCTGCTTGATCCCGGCCGGGTACTGAACCGGCATACTGTAGCCGGCGAAAGGGACCATCCGCGCCCCCAGTTCCTCGTGCAACGGTGTCAATGGTGTGGTCCGCATTGCGTCATCACCTGCCATGCCCTGTACTCCTGTCTTTATTACCGAAAGCGCCCTTCTTAATGCTTTTCCAGGCACTATTTCCTACTATCTTGCCGTATTTCCGATCGGAAACAAAATTTCCATCACGCCGTCACCCAGAGCACTTCCGCATCACTATCGCTGACAGAGACCAGCGCATGCCCCATGGTGCAATCGTAGTAGGCGGTATCGCCCGCGTTCAGGCGCACCGGCTCATAGAATTCCGTGTAGAAAAGGATGCTCCCGGAGAGCACGTAGAGAAATTCCTCGCCGTCATGCCGGATCCACTCTGGAAAATCCTCGAAATGGCGAGCCCTTACCCGGGTCGTAAAGGGGACCATTTTTTTGTTACTCAGATCCGTCGCCAGCAGTTCATGCTCGTAGGTTGCTGTGGGGTGGGGGCGACCTTCGCCGCGACGGGTTATATCACGCCGACCACTGGGCTGTGCCCCCGAGGAGGGCTCTGAAAAAAGCTGGGGCAGATCGATCCCCAGGCCATGAACCAGCTTATGCACGACGGTGAAGGTGGGCGAGATCTGTTCGTTCTCGATCTTGGACAGTGTTGAACGCGCCAGCCCGGTCAGTTTGCTGGCTTCTTCCAGTGTCAGGCTCTGCCCGAGACGCAGCGCCTTGACCCGCTCCCCGAGCTTGAGTGGCTGCAGTGTTGCCTCGGTTTCTCCCTGATGAACCTGCAGTGATTCGTGAACCGTATCATCTACAGAATCGCGTTCGTGCGGCATGGTCGAGTGTTTCCTATCGGAAATTTACGTTGTTTCTGGGAAATTCAATTGTTAATCTAACATAGAGTCAACCACAACCATACGAGGACGGACCAATGACAGCGACGCCAGAGGAACTGTTATACACCCCCAGCCATGAATGGCTCCGCGACAACGGTGATGGCACCGTCACCATGGGTATCACCGACCATGCGCAGGACCAGCTGGGTGACGTCGTGTTTGTTGAGCTTCCTGAGGAAGAGCAGACCATTGCCAAAGGCGAGGAACTGGCGGTCGTAGAGTCCGTGAAGTCAGCGTCCGATATCTATGCCCCCGTCAGCGGCACCGTTGAAAGCACCAACGAAGCGCTGGAAGACGCGCCAGAGACTGTCAACGAGCACTGCTACGGCGATGGCTGGATGGTCAAGATCAAGCTTGAGAACCCGGACGAGCTCTCCGAGCTGCTGTCCGCCGATCGGTACCAGCAGATGGTCGCCGACGAAGCCTGAATCCTAGGAGGTATCCCATGAATGCGAAGTCGCCCCTGGCGGGAACTCCGCTTGCGCAGCTGAACAAACGACCGTTCAGTGATCGCCATATTGGCCCCCGCCCCAGTGACCAGTCCGAGATGCTGAGTACACTGGGCCTGTCATCCGTGCATGAGCTGGTTGACCAGATCATTCCCCAAAACATTCGTATGCCGAATGACCTCAATATGGACCGGGGGCTTACGGAAGACGGAGCCTTGGCGGAGTTGCAGGAAATCGCGCGGGAAAATACCGTCAACCGCAGCTTTATCGGCCAGGGCTACTACCCGACTCGCATTCCAGCGGTTATCAAGCGCAATGTGCTGCAGAATCCGGCCTGGTATACGGCCTATACGCCCTATCAGCCGGAGATTTCCCAGGGTCGCATGGAATCGCTGGTGAACTTCCAGCAGGTCGTCATGGACCTGACAGGGCTCGATCTGGCGAACGCCTCTCTGCTCGATGAAGCCACCGCCGCCGCCGAGGCCATGGCGCTGTGCAAGCGCGGCAACCGTCGCAGCAAGAGCAACGTCTTCTTCGCCGCCGATGACCTTCATCCGCAGACCCTGGACGTCCTGAAGACACGCGCCGCGTACATGGACATTGACCTGGTGATTGCACCCGCGGACGACATCGGAAACCACGAGCCTTTCGGCGCCGCTTTCCAGTACCCGGGAACCGACGGCAACATCCCGGATCTGGAGGCGCTGGTCAAGACCGCCTCAGATCAGGGCGCCATGGTATCGGTAGCGTCCGACCTGCTCGCCCTGATGCTCCTGCGCTCACCGGGTGAGCTTGGCGCGGACATCGTTTTCGGCTCCGCCCAGCGCTTTGGCGTTCCCATGGCTTATGGCGGTCCCCACGCGGCCTTCTTCGCCGCCCGGGATAACCTCAAACGCATGGTTCCGGGCCGGATCATCGGCGTATCCAAGGACAGTCGGGGTCAACCGGCATTCCGCATGGCCATGCAGACCCGCGAGCAGCACATCCGCCGCGAAAAGGCTACATCCAACATCTGCACAGCCCAGGCACTGCTGGCCAACCTGGCCGCCTTCTTTGCCGTTTATCACGGTCCTGAAGGACTCCGGAAGCAGGCAGAGCGCGTGCACCGGCTCACCGCCATCCTCGCCGAAGGTCTCAGGGCCGGTGGGCTCAAGCCACAGGATCGGTATTTCGACACGCTGAGCTTCGAAGCGGACGATGCCGTACACGAACGCGCCCACAAGGCGGGCTGCAACCTACGGCGCCTGACGGATGGCCGTGTCGGTATCAGCCTGGATGAAACCACGGGGGCGGACGACATCGCCCTGCTGTTTGATATCGTCCTCGGAAGCGGCCACGGCCAGTCCGTTGCGGAGCTCGACGCCCTTATCGCTGGCGGCGCCGCCACGGGCATCACCCACGACATGCGCCGCCAGGATGCTGTGCTCACCCATCCGGTATTCAACCGTTACCACAGCGAGACCGAGCTCCTGCGCTACATTCGCAGGCTTGAGAACCGGGATTTCTCCCTGGTACACGGCATGATCCCGCTGGGCTCCTGCACCATGAAGCTCAACGCCGCCGCCCAGATGGAGCCTATCACCTGGCCGGAATTCGCCGAGATTCACCCCTACGCCCCGGCTGAGCAGACGCGTGGCTACCAGAAAATGCTGCAGCAGCTGGATGAGCAGCTGCAGGAAATCACTGGTTACGACGCCTTTTCCCTGCAGCCCAACTCGGGCGCCCAGGGGGAATACGCAGGGCTTCTCGCCATCCGCCGCTACCAGCAGGCCCAGGGCGAAGGCCACCGCACTATCTGCCTGATCCCTGCTTCTGCGCACGGAACCAACCCGGCGTCGGCGGCCATGATGGGCATGAAGGTGGTCATCGTTGACTGTGACAGCCAGGGGAACGTGGACCTGGATGATCTCCGCGCCAAGGCGGAAAAGGCCGGGGACAACCTCTCCGCCTGCATGATCACCTATCCCTCGACCCACGGGGTCTATGAGGAAGGCGCCGCGGACCTTTGCCAGATCATTCATGATCACGGCGGACAGGTCTACATGGACGGCGCCAATCTCAACGCCCAGGTGGGCCTGGTACAGCCGACGCTGGTTGGTTCGGATGTGTCCCACCTGAATCTGCACAAAACCTTCGCCATCCCCCACGGTGGTGGCGGTCCGGGCATGGGCCCCATCGGGGTGCGCAGCCACTTGGCTCCCTACCTTCCGGGACACGGCGACACCGGCGATGCCGAGGGCGCGGTTTCCGCGACCCCCTACGGTTCAGCGGGCATCCTGCCGATTACCTGGATGTACAACCGCCTGCTTGGTCGTGACGGCCTCAAGCACAGCACCGAGGTCGCAATCCTCAGTGCGAACTACATCGCCAACGCCCTGCAGGAGGACTATAGCGTTCTCTACCGGGGTCGCCATGATCGCGTTGCCCACGAGTGCATCCTGGATCTGCGACCGCTCAAGGACTGGTCCGGTATTACCGAGGAAGACGTCGCCAAGCGCCTCATGGACTACGGCTTCCATGCGCCCACCATGTCGTTCCCCGTCCCGGGCACGCTCATGATCGAGCCGACGGAATCCGAATCCCGGGCGGAACTGGATCGCTTCATCCATGCCATGAAGGGGATCCGCCGGGAAATCGACCAGGTTGCCGCCGGGGAGTGGCCCGCCGACAACAACCCACTGGTCAACGCCCCGCATACCCAGGACGACCTGGTGGAGGACTGGGATCGGCCCTACAGCCGGCAGCTGGGTGTTTTCCCATCCGAGGATGTGCGCGCCAGCAAATTCTGGCCAACGGTCAACCGCGTGGACAACGTCTACGGCGACCGAAACCTGATCTGCAGCTGCCCCAGCCCCGAAGCCTACCGGGACTAGAGCAGTTACCTGGATTAGGGTGATTATTCTAATTTTTCACCCTAATCTGGGACTAGATCCTGGCGTTGCAGAATGGTAGCGCTAAGGCAGAGAAACCAGCACAGAGGCAGGTCAATCCGATGAGTGAACTGACACGCAAGCTTCAGGAGCAGTCCACACAGCAGTGGCAGAAAGCCAACGAGGAGCTTCAGCGTATCCTGAAGGAACTCGGTGCTGACAATACGGAAGAGCAGTCGCTGAGCGGCATGATCCGCGACATCCGCGAAAAGAACCCTTCCTTCCGAGACCTCATGCTGAGCGTGGACGCGGCGACCTACGATGCGCGGAAAAAGTTCTCATGGAACGCGCACATGACATCGGCCTATGTCCTCAACAAGGTGGAGGCATCCTACACCAATGATCTCAAGCCGATGATCGAGAACTACCGCCAGCAGGCCTACGACCGCCTGCAGGCGCTTATCGCACAACTTCGCAGTGCGCGCACCCGCTTTGTCGCGGCAGCGAAGGACACCGAAAACGAGGACAGCCAAACCGGCTGACACCTCCAGCGCTTCATCTCCTTAAGTCCTACCCCTCCTCCCCCGTCACCGTACGGGGGCTTTTTTTGCCTGAGGACAGGCCACACCCGTCCCCCTCAGACCACAGTAACCGCCCGGATTCTTGTGCAGATACTGCTGATGCCAGTCCTCAGCGTAATAGAACACCACCCCCTGGCGTATCTCCGTAGCCACCGGCCCCAGCCCCGTCTTCAACAATTCAGCCTCATAAGCCTCCCGCGACGCCTCCGCCTCAGCCAAAGCCGCCCCATCCGGCACATAAATCGCCGACCGATACTGCGTCCCCACATCATTCCCCTGCCGCATCTGCTGCGTCGGATCATGCGACTCCCAGAACACCCTCAGAAGCTCACCCAATGAACACTCCCCCGGATCATAAATAACCCGAACCGCCTCCGTATGCCCCGTCTTCGCCGTGCACACCTCCTCATACGACGGATTCGGCGTATACCCCCCGGCATACCCCACAGCAGTGGTATAGACCCCATCCAACTCCCAGAAAACCTGCTCAGCACCCCAGAAACACCCCATACCCACAATCAACTCCCGACACTCCGCCGGAAACGGCGGCATAATCGCCCGCCCATGCACCGCATGCTGATTCCTAACCCGCAACGGCTCCCCCCTTCCCGGCAACGCCTCCTCCGGGCTCACCATCTTTGTCTTTTCAGTATCGAACAAACCAAACATAACGACTCTCCAAAGTTGGATAACCCCGAAATCATGAGAAGGTGGGCGGGTAAGGCTTTCCAGGAAGCTCTTTCGCCATGGATGGCGAAAGCGCAGCGTCCAGGGATGGATTCATAGCGTTTCCTGGAAAGCCTTACCCGCCCTCCTTCTGCACCCAATTAACAGTATTCTCTAACACCCAATATACGCCCCATCCTAATGATCAGCCCAAGCGGTTGCCCAGACAATAAAAAACCCCCACCGGAAAACCGATGGGGGCTTCAAACACCAACCACTAAAGGTCAGTAAATACCAGAACCCGTCCTCAGAACTGGTTCATGGTATTGTCGCTACCGCCAGCCTTCAGCGCACCTTCACCGGCAAAGTATTCCTTGTGGTCATCACCGATGTTGGAACCGGCCATGTCCTGGTGCTTAACACACGCCAGCTGCTTGCGGATCTCCTGACGCTGTACACCGCGAACGTACGCCAGCATGCCTTCCTCACCGAAGTAGCCCTTAGCGAGCTCATCTGTGGACAGGGCAGCCGTGTGATACGTCGGCAGTGTGATCAGGTGATGGAAGATGCCCGCTTCACGCGCACCATCTTTCTGGAAGTTCTGTGTCCAGCGATCCGCTTCCGCAGCAAGCTCGGTATCGTCGTACTTGCTGTTCATCAGATCCGCACGATCGTACTGGGACACATCCTTGCCTTCCTGCTTCCACGCATCGAATACCTGCTGACGGAAGTTCAGGGTCCAGTTGAAGGACGGGCTGTTGTTGTAGACCAGCTTCGCATCCGGCACTTCTTGCTTGATGCGGTTGACCATACCCGCGATCTGGCCAACGTGCGGCTTCTCGGTTTCGATCCACAGCAGGTCCGCACCATTCTTCAGGCTGGTGATGCAGTCCAGAACCACGCGGTCTTCACCGGTGCCTTCCTGGAACTGGTACAGGCCGTTCGGAAGACGGACCGGCTTGTGCAGCTCGCCCTTCTTCTTGATGACCATATCGCCTTCCTGAACGTCCTCGGCGGACTTCACAGGCTCGGTCTGCAGGTAAGAGGTATACTGGGCCGCCAGATCGCCAGGCTCCTGGGAAACCGGGATCTTGTGGGTCAGGCCAGCGCCCAGGGAGTCGGTACGGGCAACGATGACACCGTCATCAACACCCAGCTCCAGGAACGCGTACCGAACCGCGTTGATCTTCGCAATGAAGTCCTCGTGCGGGCAGGTAACCTTACCAGCCTGGTGACCGCACTGCTTGGCGTCGGAAACCTGGTTCTCGATCTGGATGGCGCAGGCGCCCGCCTCGATCATCTTCTTGGACAGCAGGTAGGTCGCTTCTTCGTTACCGAAGCCGGCGTCGATATCAGCAATGATCGGGACAACGTGGGTTTCGAAGTTGTCGATCTTGTTGATGATTTCCTCTTCCCTGGCCTTGTCGCCCGCATCGCGAGCCGCGTCCAGGTCGTGGAACAGGTGGTTGAGTTCACGCGCGTCCGCTTGCTTAAGGAAGGTGTAGAGTTCCTCGATCAGCGACGGTACGGCAGTCTTCTCGTGCATGGACTGGTCAGGCAGCGGACCGAACTCGGAACGCATGGCCGCAACCATCCAGCCGGACAGGTACAGGTAGCTGCGCTTGGTGGTACCGTGATGACGCTTGACGCCCATCATCTTCTGTTGGCCAATAAAGCCGTGCCAGCAGCCCAGGGACTGGGTGTACTTGGCCGGATCCTTGTCGTATGCCGCCATGTCTTCACGCATGACCTTGGCCGTGTACTTGGCAATATCCAGACCGGTGTGGAAACGGTTCTGGGCGCGCATGCGCGCGACGTATTCCGGCGTGATGTGATTCCAGGTCTTGCCCTGGCTGTCACGCAGCGCGGAGATCTCTTCAATGTCTTTTTTATACTGAGACATGATTCACCTATGCGTTGGGGGGTGTTACGTGGATTGTCGATGGGTATTCTAAAGGGATCGCATCCATAATTAAAATCAATGCTATAAATTCCCATCATTTCCTGCGTGAATGTTTGTCTTTGCAGGCTCTGTAAACCCGAAAGTCGCCGTCGTCCGCAAGCACCGAAACGCGGCCGAACGCCCTTTCAAGTGAGCGTGCGTAAGGCAGGAAGGCATTGGCAACCAGCCGAATTTCGCCTTTCGGAATCAGATGCCTGGCTGCATGCTCGATCAACGTTTCAGTCACCCTTGAATCCGTTGCCACCCCCTGATGAAAAGGCGGGTTGGTAATCAGGGTTCCATAGTCTGACCCAACCCGGGACAGGCCGTCCGAGCCAACGACGTTCACGCGTTCATTGTCGCGAAAAGCCCGGCGGGCACAGGTCAGTGCCTGCCACTGCACATCACTGAGCGTCAGTTCCAGTTCCGGCCAGGTCTGGCTGAGCCAGGCCCCAATGACACCGTTACCACAGGCAAAATCCAGTACCGGCCCTTGCGGGCAGTCCGTAACAGTCTCGAGCAGTAGTTGTGTCCCTGAGTCCAATCGACCTTCGCTGAACAGCCCCGGAAGGCTGAACAGCGACAGGGTCTGACCACCAACCGTGAGCGGCACCGAGCTCAGCCAATCCTCGGTCCGGAACTCCGGCGCCGCGACATCCGCATCGACACGAGTTTTCCAGAGCTGGCAATGCCGCGCGCTATCCGCCTTATAGGCATCCGGGAATCGCGCCAGGAATCGCTTGCCACCGCCGGCGATCCCCTCTTTCCGGGCACCCACGAGCCAGATCCCGCCTCCTGGCCTGACCCGGCTCACCGCCCATTCACAACGCATGGCGAGTTCGCTTCGGGCCTTGGGCATGAAAATGACCACATGATCAAAGACAGCCGGCAACGCCGGGTCGTCATAGCCGAAATACCATTGCTGGTCGTGCCCTCCGTGGTGCTCCCACTGACCGAAATGGGTTGTCAGACTGTGGATGGCGTCTTCGTCCGCGGCCAGCACCTGATCCGGTGCCCCCAACATACAAACCGACCCGGAAAGCCCTTCACGGTTTCGTTCAAACACATCCAGTACGGGGATTCCGCTCATGCCTTCCCCCAGCGTTTATTGGTCATTATTCACAGGTGCTCCCGAATAGGTGAATCGCAGGCTCTGATAGTACTGGCGCACGATGGACGGGGAATCCGGTACACGATAGCGTTCAACCGCACGCACCGCTCTCAGGGCACTCTCATCCAATGGCTCATGCCCACTGGGCAGATGCACCCTGGAGGTACGCAGGTAACCACGGCTATCCACGGAAAACCGGATCTCGCCCTTATGCCGGGCATTGGCGGTGTCCGGTTGGTCCCAGGCCGTCACAATCTGGCGTTTCATGCGCGCCAGGTACTCGTTCGCCATCCGGATACGGCGCTCTTCAATCTCGCTCACGGGTGACTCGCCACGGATAGCATCCATTTCCTCGTCCTCGAGTGCCTGGATGCCGCTGTCACCTCCAAGGGCATCGCCCGGGATCGGGGACGCCTCGGAAGCCTCCTGTGACGGGATATCCTCCCCCAGTGACATGCTGGCACTGTCCGCATCCGGAAGATCAGAACCGTCGGCGTCCGGGGTTTCCACGCGCTCCATTCCAGTCGCGGATTCAGGTGCCCCACCGCCGGCGGGAGCCGCACTTTCAGGCCCTGACTCACCCGATTCCGCCAGGGGTGCCTCCTGCTCCGGCGCTTCAGTATCCGTACCGTCCAGGTCCACGGTTTCGTCCGTATCCCGCGGCAGATGCATTTCCTCCTCGGGCTCTGGCTCTGGCTCGGGTTCCGGTTCGGGCTGGGGCTTGTCCTGCTCTGGTGATTCTTCCTCAACCGTCGGCTTCTCCTCCGGAACATCCTCCTGCTCTTCAGGTTGGAGCGCGGCCTGTCCGGGAACAGGCTGCTGTTTGACCGTTACGTCAAACTGCATCCCCGGAAGCACGTCCGGCTCACGGAACAGCTCTCTCAGCGCCGGCCAGAACACAATCAGCAACAGCAGGTGAAAGAGTGCGCTCAGAAACAGGATTTTCAGCCAGACCCTGGTTGGCATGGACGCGCGATTCCGCATGACCGGATCCGGACTCAACGCGCGGGAAGCAGGTTTCCGGAGCGCCGCCGGCGACCCAGGCGCTGTCGCAGCATATTAACCGGGAAAAGGCTCACGTCCACTGCAAAGTCGCGGGCCATGGTCAGCGCTGAGATGTCGCGGTAGAGGTTGGCATAGGTGCCGCCCATGGCCATGAGAGAGCGCGACAGGTGAAGGTAGTCGCTCTGCAGGACCAGCCTGAGCTGGTAGGCGTTCGAAGCCAGATGCGCCGCTGTCTGGAGACGCCGTTGAAGCCCCTCATAGCCCTCCCGGTAGAGGCGGCGGAGCGGTTCCTCGGTAAGCGGCGTCACGCCCTTCTTGGCGAGGGTATCATCCAGGGCCTCAATGATCTCATCGCGACGTTGCCGGTTACCCTCGGGGTCCGTACTCATGGCGATCAGGCAGTCTGCAAGCCGCCCTGTATCGCCTATCAGCACCGCCATCAGGTAATCCCGGATCATGACCCATTTACCGCGCATGTCCACGACATTCCCCCAGTCGATCAGGTAAAGGGAGCCGTCCGGGCTGGCCATGATGTTGCCCGGATGTAGATCACCATGAAATTCCTGGTGGACGATAAGGTGCTCAAGCACGGTGAACAGGAAGTTCTCGGCAAGCCGGCGCTGCAACCGCCGCCGGCCCCGACCGGTCTGCCCCGCCAGAGCACGGTTGATGGACATGGCGTCATCCAGGAATTCCATCTCCAGAATACGCCCGGTTACCTCGTAAACCTCGGGAACATGCCAGTTTTTGGAACCACGCGCCCGTTCAGCAAAGCGGTTCTGAACCACCGCCTCTTCTTCAAAGTCCAGCTCCCGCTCAAAGCCCCTGGAAAATTCCTTGATCTGCTCGGCCATGGCCTCCAGAAACGGCAACAGTTTGGAGTGCGGCGCCCAGTACTGGCTGGAGACCAGCATCAGCTCAATAGCCAGCGACCCCATCTGGAATTCACGCTCCAGATTGTGCCGCGCCACCTTGACGATGATCGGCACCAGCACTTCAACGCCGTCCTGTTCGACTGGCTTCTTGGCAACATAGACGGAGCCGATGGAGCCGGACTTCAGGGGCTTGTCCACCTTGAAATCAAAGTACAGCTCCTCGGGCGGGCAGCCTTTGGACTCGATGAAGGCCTGGCGGACCTCATCGCCGGTCATGGGTTCAACGTCCTCCTGGAAGACCGCCAGTTCCTTCGCAATCTCCTCCGGCAGGAAGTCCGCATTGGCCGCCGCCACCTGCGCCATCTTGATGAAGAGCGGCCCAAACTCACGCACCATCTTGGCCACGATCTGCGCCTGGGCATGGAAATCCTGGGGGTCAGTCTGCAGGAAGGGTTTGATATAACGGATGGCCCGGATCTGGCGGCGCAGAATCACCAGATCGCTACGCAACACCTGCACCTTGCCGAGCATATCCCCCATAGTCGCCTGGTTCTGACGGCGAAGTTCCTTGACCCGGTTCGCAAGGTCCACCAGCAGTGGCTCATAGGTCCTCAGCACCACCCGGGTGATATCAAGGTTGAGCTCCACCAGCCCCTTGAGCTCCGGCGCGCTGATCAGCTCGTGGAAGAAACTCCAGAACTCGTCAATAATGGCATCCGGAATCTCCACCGGACTGCGCAGCATCACCTGCTTGACCATGAAACGGATCAGGTTTTCCGTGGATTCCTCATTGGGAATCATCCGGTAGCGTCTCAGATAAACCGTGAGCGAGCGGCTGTGCTCGGAAAGGGGGTGCTCATAGAGCGCCTCAAAGAGGCGATCCAGTTCCAGCGAGAGCTCCTCACGTGTAACATCCTCGTCGCGCATGACCAGGCGCGCCACCGGCGTGAAAGCACGCGGCAGCCGCACCGTACTCATGGCAAAATCGCCCGCGCCGCGCAAAGCGGAGCCAGTCCGCTCCCGCAGCACGGGCAGATTAATCTCAATCACTTTTCTGGAGTCTTCGACCATGGCTACGATGATAACCGGTGAAGCCCCGGAGAGCGAACCAATTACCGTCCTCTACCAGGACGCTCACCTGGTTGCCGTACATAAGCCCTCCGGCATGCTCGTACACCGCACCAGCATCGACCGCCATGAAACCCGCATCGCCCTGCCCCTGGTCCGCGACCACATCGGTCAGCACATCTACCCCGTACACCGCCTGGACAAACCCACCTCCGGCATCCTGCTCTTTGCACTCGACAGCGAAACCGCCCGACTCACCGCCGACGCCTTCATGAACCACCGCGTACGCAAGGACTACATGGCCCTGGTCCGCGGCTGGCCCCCGCTCGGCGGCATCATCGACAACCCCCTGGTCCCAAGGGACCCGGACAGCCGCAAACGAAAGAATCAGACCAAGACGCCACAACCGGCCAAGACGCTCTATCACCGTCTCGCACAGACTTCGGTGCCGGTATCCGTGGACGGGCGCTACCTGCACACCCGCTACAGCCTGGTTCGCCTGCGGCCCATCACCGGCCGCCGGCATCAGCTGCGCCGCCACCTCAAGACCCGCAACCACCCCATTATCGGGGATGTGAATTACGGCAAGGGCGTTCACAACCGGTATTTCCGTGAGCACTATGGGCTTGAACGGTTGCTGCTGTCTGCGACCCGGCTGAGCATGGCGCATCCGATAACCGGTGCCCCCCTTGTCATCGAGACGGAACTGGACGACGATTTCATGGGAATCGCTGAGCAGATCGGGCTTTGGGGGAGTGGCCAATAAGCCAGGGTTGGGGTGGGTCTTTCAGGGAATCGCTGTGAATACATCCGTGTACGCTGCCCTCCGCCATCCATGGCTCCGGAGCTTCCCTGAAAGACCCACCCCAACCCTGGCTTATTGGCCACCAGACCTCAGAAGTATCCGAGACATCAACAACAATAAATAGGAACGGCACTATGAAAGTACTTGTAACCGGGGCCAACGGTCATATTGGTTGCCACGTGGTCAAGCAGCTGCAGGACGACGGCCATGAGGTCCGGGCCTTTGTGCGGCCGAATTCCGATCGGCGGGGGCTGGAAGGGCTGTCACCGGAGCTGGCGGAAGGTGATATCCGGGATGCGAATGCCGTCAGCAAAGCAGCGACTGGCGTCGACGCCATCATCCACATGGCCGCCGTCTACAAAACCATGGGCGCCGACGCCGACAGCATCGTGGAACCCGCCATCCAGGGCGCCAAGGCCGTCTTCAATGCCGCCCGTGAACACGGCATCCAGCGCGTCGTCTACACCAGCTCCGTCGCCTCAGTGGGCTTTTCCTACGATCCACAAACCATGCTCACCAGCCGGGACTGGAACACCGATCCCCACAATCCTTACTACCTCGCCAAGACCCGCAGCGAGCAGACCGCCCAGTCGCTGGCAAAGGAGTACGGCGTCGAGTTGGTGGTTATCTGCCCGGCGATTGTGATGGGGCCGTTGGATTACCGCATCACGCCCTCCAACCAGCTCGTGAAGGACTGGCTCAACGGCGTGGGCCAGACCTACCGGGGTGGGCTGAACCTGGTGGACGTGCGGGATGTAGCCCAGGGCCATGTTGCCGCCCTTACGCGCGGCCAACCCGGTGGGCGCTACATCGTTGGCGGCGAGAACATCGAAGTGCGGGAGATCGGTCGTTTGTTGAAGGAGATGACCGGCACGAAGCCGATTCATCTGGGCACCGGGCGGGGTCTGACCCTCTGGACGGCCAAGTGGGTGGAACGCATCTGCCGGCTTTTCGGTATCAAGCCGCCCTTTACCTACGACCTGGTCTACGAAGTAGTGGAGCGCTATGCCTACATCGACATGAGCGAGGCCAGAGAGGCGCTGGGTCTGACGCCCCGATCCGCACGTGAAACCCTGCGTGACACCATTGCTTGGCTGCTCCAGCAGGAACAGCTGAAGCCCGCGCTAGCCCGTCGCCTGGAGTCGGATTTTCAGCTCGAAAGCAGTGCCGAGAAGGCGCGCTCGTAACGGGGCAGGACCCGGCTCATGCGATAGGCGTCCGGCCTGAATGTATCTATGGCGGGGCGTGATTTACCAAGTAGATCGCCGATCAGGGCCGCCGCGCCCGCGGCCTCCCCGGCAACATCGGCTTCGTTGCTCCCGTAGCGGAATTCTGCGGGCACGTATTCCGGGTAGGCCAGGCGGTCAGGAACAACGGGCACTGCTCCGGCAGCCATTCCTTCCAGCACGGCCAGGCCCTGGAAGTCATGCAGGGCCGTGGACAGCACCATATCCGCCTCACCCAGCAGTGCGCGATAGGCCTCTTGCGAGGCAAGAAAGCCAAAATGCACGAGTTGCTCGCTGAATTCGGTGCGAATGGCCTCGAAGGCGTCTGGGGCGGACCGGAACTGCTGGCCCACCACGCTGATCCGGAAGGCCTCGCCCTCATGCCTGAGCGCGCGCAGTATGGCCAGCAGGCGTTCCGGGCCCTTGTCGTACTCCCAGCGATGGTTCCAGACCAGGTGCGGCACCGGCGACCAGGCTCTGTCCTCGCCCGTGAAAGCCGCGTCGTCAATGGGAACCGGTACAACCTCGCTCCGGGCTTCAATCCGCTGCGCCAGGTTCCTTGGCTTGTGGTCCGGGAGCTTGCGCATCAGCGCTTCCACGCCGTCCATAAGGCTCCGCCGGTTCCAGGCACTGTTGAACAGGACCCGATCCGCCGAGAGCGCGGTATAGAGATTGACGATCCCCGGCTCATTACTGCCCTGCCCCGTGCGCCGGTCCGGGTAGGCGAACTGATTTTCATGGAAGTAGGCAATGGCCGGGGTTCGTGCCAGCGCGGGCTGGATGCCGCGCAGCGTGGCCAGGTCCACCATGCTGGTGGCGATGACCAGGTCCCAGGTTTCTTCAAGCAGCGGCTCGTTGAGCCAGCTCAGCGGATTGCCCCGGATGCGCCAGCGGAAATGGCGCGGCGGCAGCGTCAGGCTGTGCCAGTCGTATCCCGTAAGATGGTGCTGCAGGCATTCCCGCCATTGGCGGTGACTGGCTGCCTCGTAGGCGGAGAGGCAGAGCACTCGGGGCGCTGGATTACCAACGGCCATGGGATTCCAGCCTCACTGCAGGTTCATTGCCGTTTACCAGATCCCGGAGAAGCGCCGCTGAGCCGCAGGCATGGGTCCAGCCCAGGGTGCCGTGGCCGGTGTTCAGCCAGAGATTGGGCCAGTCCGTGCTTCCGATACAGGGAACACTCGAAGGCGTCGCCGGCCTGAGACCTGCCCAGAACTGCGCCCTGTCCCAGTCCCCGCCATCCGGAAAACAGGCGGCGGCCCGCGCCAAAATCTGGCGGCAGCGGGCGCGGTCAAGATCCTGACGGTAACCGCCGATTTCCGCCATGCCGGCAATCCGCAGGTCATCCCCCAGGCGGGAATAGACCAGCTTGTACTCGTCGTCGATGAGACTGACCGTATAGGCCCTATCAGGGTCCCTGACCGGAACCGTCAGGGAATAGCCCCGCGCTGGATAGACCGGCACCCGAATGCCCAGTGGGCGCAGCAGGGGTGCCGAGAAACTGCCCAGTGCCACCACATAGGCATCCCCTTCAACCCGGTCGAAAGCGCCATCCCGGTTCACCCGCACACCGGTGATACGGCCCCGATCCGTCTCGAGGCCCATAATCCGGGTGTTGTAGTGGAAGCGGACTCCGGCTTCCGCGCCCATCGCCGCCAGGCGCTGGGTGAACAGCCGGGCGTCCCCGGACTCATCCCCGGGCGTGTAGGTTGCCCCCTGGACCCGGTCCCTGATGCCGTTGAGGGCAGGCTCTATGCGGGTCGCTTCATCGGGATCGATGACCCGCCGCTCACAGCCCAGTTCCGTCATGCGTTGCGCCGGCTCCCTGGCCTTATGGAACACATCACGATTCGTGTAGAAGTGGAGTATGCCTTCCTCCCGCTTATGGTATTCAATCCCCGTTCTCTCCCTGAGCGCCTGCAGGCAGGCTCGGCTGTAGAGCCCGAGGGTCACTACCTGGCGGAGATTGCGCTGGTATCGGCTGGTGCTGCACTCACGCAGGAACTGCAGCCCCCATAACCACTGATCCCAGTCCATACGGGGCTGGAAACGCAGGGGGGATTGGGGCGCGAAAAGCCAGCGCGCGAGCTGGCGCGGCGCACCGGGGCCGGCCCAGGGTTCGGCGTGGGAGACGGAGATCTGGCCGCCATTGGCGAAGCTGGTCTCCTGAGCGGCGCCACCCCGGCGTTCCAGCACCGTCACCTCATGGCCCGCCTCGCGCAGATACCAGGCGGTGGTGGTACCGATTACGCCAGCGCCAAGAACCACTATATGCATGGGTAGATCATTCCAGATTCATGGTGCGCGGCAGTGTAACGGCCAACCCGGACTTCCACCAGAGCAGCACTATACCAACGCCATGGAGGTTGATCAGGATGATCAGGTTCCAATCGAACGCGTACTTGATGCTGTCCCAATCCACCGCCGGAATGGATTGCAGGATCAGCGACAGCATCGCTACGCCCAGGGTGAATCCACTGAGCATAAGCAGGCGCCGACCGCCGCGCATCAGTAGTGGGTAGGGGGAGCGCCAGAGTACGGCACCGAGAAGAATCTGGACAATGCCGGTAAGACCCACGTTGCCAACCGTCCCGATCCTGCGTGCCAGCTCAAACCCCTCGCCAACGTGGCCCAGGCTCAAAACATAAGGCAGGAAGCAGACACCAGCGGCAAAGCCAAGCCACCCCACCCCCTTGCCTCGCGGGTAACCCAGGGATTTGAGCCATTGATGATTGATGGCCCAGAAAATCACCTGAAGGGTGATGCCGGGAATCATGGCGCCCTTGAAAATGAAATACCCTGCCCCGTGGTGCCCGGTGGCGCTGATGGAGGTACAGGCATCCCAGTAGGGAACGCACCATTCCACATGCCCCTGTGACGCCGAAACCAGATAGGTGATATGGAAGGTAACCAGCGGCAGCAATACGGTGACCAGACCAAACCCGGCCAGTGGAATGACGGTATCCTGTGTATTCCGGCTCTGCATCGTCAGCATCATCAACAGGAAAACATATCAGTTCGTTTGTTCCAGGTCCCGGCAAAGCTGAAGCCATTGCTCGACACCCGCGCTGCGGTATTTCTGCCGGTGCATTATAAAATAGAAGGACCGCTCCAGATCCCTGTGCGGCACCGGCAGCGGAATCAGCGACCCGCGGTCAAAGGCATCCTGGAGCGCCACTTCCGAGAGACAGCCCACGCCCATGCCGGCAGTCACGGCGCGCTTGATGGCTTCGGTATGCTGCAGTTCGAGCAGCACATTCAGATCCGGCAACAGCCCGTGCATGGCCCGGTCAAAGGTCTGACGGGTCCCCGATCCGCTTTCGCGCAGAATCCAGGTGGCCGCAAGTAGATCCTGATCAGTCAGTTCCGCCTTATCCGCCAATGGATGATCCGGCGCGCAGAACACCATCAGCCGATCGCCACGCCAGGGAATCACATCCAGTTCGGGGGAATGGATTTCCCCTTCAATCAACCCCACATCCAGTTCAAAATCAGCCACTTTACGTCCGATGGTCCGGGTGTTGGCCACTTCCAGCGAGACGTTCGCGCCCTCGTTTTCGTTCATGAATCGTGCCATAATCGGCACCGCTATGTAGTTACCAATGGTCAGAGTGGCGCCAACCTTGACGTGACCGACTTCCGCGTGACGGGCCAGCGCGTGTTCAAGTTCATGGGCTTCATCCAGAAGGGCGGCAACCTTGGGCCGGATCAGACGGCCAAGTTCGTTCAGCTGGAGCCGCTTGCCCATGCGATCGAAAAGCTGAACGCTGAACTGGCTCTCCAGATCACGCAATGCGCCACTGGCTGCGGACTGGGACATGGCCAGTTCGTCCGCGGCCCGGGTGATGTTCTCATTACGGGCCGTGGCCAGGAATACCTCCAGCTGACGCAGCGTATACTTCATAATCGTTTTATCCGATAAAAATTATTCGAATCATTTATTGAACCAATACGGTAACCACTGGGTAGGTTTCAGGCAAACCCCCGGTCAACGAGGTTAGATGTTATGGCGAAGTACAATGTTGAACGCGTCCTGAGCGTCCATCACTGGACGGACGACCTGTTCAGTTTCCGGACGACCCGGGACCCCGCCTTCCGCTTCAAGAACGGCCAGTTCATTATGATCGGCCTGCACCAGGAGGACGGCAAACCGCTGATGCGCGCCTACAGCATGGCCAGCGCCAATCACGAGGACACCCTTGAGTTCTTCAGCATCAAGGTCCAGGACGGGCCGCTGACCTCCCGCCTCCAGCACCTGGAGGTGGGGGATGAGGTCCTGGTCGGCCAGAAGCCAACCGGGACACTCATCGCCGACAACCTGCTGCCGGGGCGCAACCTGTACCTGATCGGCACCGGCACCGGGCTGGCCCCCTTCCTGAGCATCATCAAGGACCCGGAAGTCTATGAAAAGTTCCAGCGGGTGATCCTGCTTCACGGCGTGCGCTACGTGGATGAGCTTGCCTACCGCGAGGCCATCACCAGCGAGCTGCCGCAGCACGAGTACCTGGGCGACATGATCCGGGACCAGCTCACCTACTACCCCACAGTGACGCGCGAGGAATTCGAGAACCAGGGCCGGGTCACCGACCTGATCGAGAGCGGAGACCTCACCCGGAATCTTGGTATGCCGGAGTTGAGCCTGGAAGACGACCGTTTCATGGTCTGTGGCAGTCCCGGGCTTCTCAAGGACATGGTGCAGATACTGGAAGATCGGGGCTTCAGGGAAGCCAAACAGGGCCACCAGGCTCATTACGTAATCGAAAGGGCCTTCGTCGAGCAGTAATATCGCCGCTGCCGGCCAACCGTTACACTGGATGGACCGTATAGGGAAATAACGGTTCCATTTGCACGGACAAGCGGGAGGCCGATATGCGCCCTGATGAATTCCGGAAAAAATACGGCATTGAAGCCAGTGGCGACGAGCAGGGAGAGCGGGACCATTCGCTGCAGGAGAACGCCTGGGAGCGCGCCGTCCGGCTGCACCAGCCCAATGCCGGTACCCCCCATGACTGGGAGGACTGGGAGCATGCCAGCGAACGCTTCGGGATTGATGTTGAGACGTCCGAGGATCCTGACGATCCAACCCGGCCCCACCCTGAACTGATCTCGAAAGAAGATGACCAACCACGGGTTATCGACTGGATAATGACCCGATTGCGGCGGCTGCGGCGCCGAATCACCGGTCGCTGATCCCTGACGGACGCGGAATCGCACCACTGGTTGCCAGGAAAAGGTACTGCTCATATACTGTATATATAAACAGTTATTGGGTGCGCCATGACGATCCATACCGCCAATCGGCTTGAGAATGACCCCCGCATCTGGCGAGCCAGTCAGCACAAGACACCGAATGCAGAGGCCGTGGCAACGGGATTCCCGGAACTGGATCACCTGCTTGCCACCAGCGGGTGGCCGCGGGGAGCCCTGATTGAGTGTCATTGCCCGGACTCCGGTATTGGCGAAATCCGGCTTTTCCGGAGGGTCATGGAGCTCTGTTCCGGGCAGGGACAGACTGTTTTCTGGGTGGACCCCCCGCATACGCCCTATGCACCGGGCCTGAGCCAGTTCGAGATGGCTCTGGAGCACTTCTTCCTGATCCGGACCAATGACGATGAAGACCGGATATGGACCCTTGAGCAACTCCTGAAATGTCCGGCCGCCGGACTGGTGATGGGCTGGAGTCCGTCCTTCACCCCGGCCCACCTGCGGCGCCTGCAGCTTGCCGCGGAAGGTGGCGACACCATGGGCGTTGTGGTTATCACGTCCGGGCCCGTTCACTCGGCCTCGCCGGCGCCGGTGCGTCTTGCTCTCACACCGGCGCTGACGCAGGGCCTGCGGATTGATATCCAACGCCAGCGCGGCGGCCAGGCGGGCCGGTTGAGCCTGGCGCTGCCACCACTACTTCCTGATCATGGATCTGGCAGCGAAGGCCATTGACCATGCTCTGGCTGTATATCCATTTTCCGCTGATGCTGGCCGACCATTACCGCTCCCGGACTGCAGGTACGCCTGTGGCCCTGACCCGGGGAACGCCACCCGTGGTGATCCAGGCCAGCGGTGATGCCCACAATGCCGGCGTCCAGCCCGGGCAGTCCCTGGCTACGGCCCAGGGACTGTGTCCGGAACTGAACCTCTTCCCGTTCAGGGAGCGTACTCAGACCCGGGTTCTGGAACAGCTGGCCACGGCCATGTACCGGTTCCTGTCGCCCCTGACCCTCTGGGAACCGGATGGACTGCTCACCCGGGCCGACCAGTTGGGGCAACTGTATGACAGCCTGGAGGCACTGACAGGCTGTATTAACCGGGAACTCCGGGGAATGGGATTCCACTGCCGTCCCGCCACCGGCACGACCCCTCGCATGGCCCGGCTCCTGGCCCGTCACTCCGGTTTCTGCAGCGAAGACGGCCCGGCTCTTATGAAGGCAACCCGGGCGTTGCCGGTAACTGCCACTGACTGGCCCACTTCCGTCAAGCAGCGGCTGAACCAGATGGGGCTGCACACCCTGGGCGACCTTCTGAACTGCTGCTCGAATGAGCTTGCCAGCCGACTGGGGCCGGAACTCCAGGAGGATCTGCAGCGCATCCTGGGGAAGCGGGCGGACCCCCTGGATGAATTCCACCCGCCTGATCGTTTCCATCAATACGCGGAACTGCCCCAGGAAACACGCAACGCGGACCGGTTGCGTTTCCCCCTGGAGCACCTGTTCAGGGCCCTGGAACATTTCCTGAGGGAACACCAATACGCCTGTGGCCGGATCAGGGTGACACTGCACCATCCCGACCGCCCCGCCACTCCCCTGGAACTCCGGACCGCCCGCCAGGAATACCAGGCGGAAGCCTTTCTGGAGCTGGCGCTGCTGCACCTCAATGCCATAAAGCTGGAAGACGATGTCGAGGCACTGAGCATTGATGTCTCCCACCTGGTCAGCCGGGACCACGAGGTCACGGACCTTTTTGGAAACAACCGGACCCGGGGCGAAGCGCTGGCAGCACTCCTGCACCGGCTCCGGGCCCGCCTGGGAGCGGACTCCATCCACCAGCCCGGCTCCCGGGCGGATCCACGTCCGGAGAAGGCGTTGCGCTGGCATCAGTCGGCAAGCTCACCGGATCCAAGCGGAACCGGCCCCATCCGGCCCGTATGGCTGCAACAGCCGCCCATACCGCTCCGGGAACCGCCCCACCGCTGGCTGAATGGCCCCGAACGCATCCAGGGCGGATGGTGGGACGGCGATTATGTGCGCCGTGATTACTACATTGCCGTCCTTGCCAGCGGCCGTTGTGCCTGGCTGTACCGCAATCACCAGCGCCAGTGGTTCATTCACGGGTGGTTCGGCTGACTATGGAATATGCGGAGCTGCACTGCATCAGCAACTTCACCTTCCTGCGGGGCGCCTCACACCCCAGTGAACTGGTGGAGGAAGCCCAGCGCCTCGGCTACAGCGCCCTGGCGCTGACCGACGAATGCTCCCTTGCCGGCATGGCCCGGGCCCATATCCGCGCCCGGGAACTGGAACTGACGCTGATTACCGGCAGCGAGCTCCACCTCCAGGACCTTCCCGGGACCCTAGTCCTTCTGGCGCCCTCGCGAGCCGCCTACGCAGCCCTCAGCCACCTGATCACCCGCGGGCGACGACGCTGCGCCAAGGGGCGCTACCAGCTCTGGCGGGAGGACCTGGAACTGTGTCACCAGCACTGCATTGCCCTCTGGCGCCCCGGCTTCAGCAATGAAGACAGCCTGCATGGCGAAGCCCTGAAAGCCGGTTTCGGCACCCTGCGCCTGATGGCGGAACGTCCCCTTGAGCAGGCAGACCACCATCGCAACCAGTGGCTGACACAACTGGCCCGGGAACTGGAATGCCCGGTCGTTGCGACCGGCAACGTCCACATGCACCGGCGCGGACGCAAACCCCTCCAGGACCTGGTAACCGCCATCCGCACGGGCACGCCCCTGCCCCAGAGCGCCCGGGGACTCCAGACCAATGCCGAGCGCTACCTGCGCCCGCGCCAGCAACTGGAACGGCTCTTCCCCTCACACTGGCTCGAGGAAACTCTAAGGGTTGCCCGGCAGTGCGATTTTTCGCTGGATGAACTGCGTTATGAATACCCTGAGGAACTGGTCCCTGTGGACCACACTCCCACAACCTGGTTGCAGAAACTGGTCGAGGATGGCCAGGCCTGGCGGTTCCCCGATGGCACACCCACGGCCATCCAGAGCCAGCTCAACCATGAACTGACCCTCATCGAATCCCTGGGCTATGAGCCCTTTTTCCTGACCATCAACGACATTGTGCGGTTTGCCCGGCAAAGCGGAATCCTCTGCCAGGGCCGTGGCTCGGCGGCCAACTCCGTGGTCTGCTATTGCCTGGGGATTACCGAGGTGGATCCGCGCCGCATCAACCTACTGCTGGAGCGGTTCATCTCGAAGGAACGGGGCGAACCCCCGGATATCGACGTGGATTTTGAACACGAACGGCGCGAGGAAGTCATCCAATATATCTACCGCAAGTACGGACGGGACCGGGCGGCCCTGGCGGCCACCGTGATCTGCTACCGCCCCCGCAGTGCCCTGCGCGATGCCGGCAAGGCCCTGGGGTTGGATCCACTGCACGTGGAACAGCTCGTCCAGGGCATTGACTGGCGTGACAGGGAGGACGACTGGCAACAGCAACTGGAACGCAAGGGGCTGCTCAGCAACCAGGGGCCGGCACGTCACCTGATCCCCCTGGCCCGGGAACTGCTCGGCTTCCCCCGTCACCTGTCCCAGCACGTGGGCGGCTTCGTGATCGCCTCCCGGGACGTTGCCGACCTGGTGCCGGTGGAAAACGCCGCCATGGCCGACAGGACCGTCATCCAGTGGGACAAGGACGACCTGGAGGCCCTGGGCCTGCTGAAAGTGGATGTGCTGTCACTGGGCATGCTCACGGCCATCCGCAAGGCCCTCGAGTTGATGGGGGAACGCCACGGTGGACACTGGACCCTGGCTGACATCCCGACCGAAGACCCGGCTGTTTACCGGATGCTCCAGCAGGGCCGGAGCATGGGCGTATTCCAGGTGGAGTCCCGGGCCCAGATGAGTATGCTGCCGCGCCTCAAGCCCGAGTGCTATTACGACCTGGTGGTCCAGGTGGCCATCGTCCGACCCGGCCCGATACAGGGCAACATGGTCCATCCCTATCTGCAGAGACGGCAGTCGCCACACGCCGTGGCCTATCCCGATGAGCGCATCAGGGCAGTGCTGGAATCCACCCTGGGCGTGCCCATCTTCCAGGAACAGGTTATCCGCCTTGCCATGGTAGCGGCTGGCTTCAGTGCCGGTGAAGCCGACCAGCTGCGCCGGGCCATGGCCGCATGGAAGCGCCATGGCGATCTGTCCGGATTTCGCGAAAAACTGGTAAACGGCATGAACAGTAACGGCTATAGTACTGAATTTGCAGAACAATTATATCGGAAAATGTGCGGATTTGGTGGTTACGGATTCCCGGAATCCCATGCAGCCAGCTTCGCCCTGCTGGTCTATATCAGCGCCTGGCTGAAGTGCCACGAGCCGGCCGCCTTCCTGTGCGCGCTGCTCAACAGCCACCCCATGGGCTTCTACTCAGCTTCACAGCTGGTCCAGAATGCCCGCCGTGAAGGCGTGGAAGTGCACCCCGTTGACGTCAACCACAGCGGTGTTGGGCACCGGCTCGAATACCACAGCCATAATGAAGGCCCCGCGGTCCGTCTCGGACTGACCCTGATCCGGGCGCTCACTGGCGAGGCCGCCGAGCGGGTGGTCGCCCGACGCCCACCAACCGGCTACCAGACAACCGAGGAACTGCAATACCGCACCGGCCTGAACCGGGCAGACCTGGAAGCCCTGGCCGGCGGTGGCGCCCTGCGCTCGCTCGCCGAGAACCGCCACCAGGCCCGCTGGGACCTTCTGGAGCCCAGCATGGAGCTGGCACTCCCCGACGTCAGCCCCTCAACATCCCACGAAACCGCCTCGGTCATGCCCGCCCCCCGGGAAGCCGATACCCTGCTTGAAGACTATGCCAGCCTCGGACTGTCCCTGGAACGCCACCCGCTGGCATTGATCCGGGGCCGGGGGCAGCTGCGGCACTGCGTTACCGCCGACAGCATCCACCAGGTCGAACCCAACCGCCCCGTCGCCGTGGCAGGACTGGTCACCGGCCGCCAACGCCCCGGCTCCGCCGCCGGCGTCACCTTCGTCACCCTCGAGGATGAAACCGGCAACCTCAACGTCATTGTCTGGCAGGCCACCGCCCGACGCCAGCGCCGCCCCCTGCTCAATGCCAGGCTGCTGCACGTCAAAGGCACCGTGGAACAGCAGGACGGCGTCACCCACATCATTGCCGGGCGCCTGAGTGACCTCAGCCATCTCATTGACAACCTCAATGTCAAAAGCAGAGACTTCCACTAGAATTCGCCGCTCACTCGCACGGGAGACCCCCATGGCTGCCGACCAGGACGGCTACAATCCGGGCCAGGACCTGACCCTCATTCTCGAGCGTTACCAACCCGCCTCGATTGTCTACACCGAGGGCCTGGCGGAAGACGCGGTGCTTGGCTGGTCGGGCTGTCCGAGCGAGGATGCCCGACTGCGCCTGCCCCCGGAACAACCCACAGGCGCCTTCCCCCTGCCCCGACTCTACGACCTGGCCCTGGTCACCAACACCCTCGAAAACCTGAGCCACGACCAGGGCGAACTGATTCTCGGCCAGCTCCGCAACATGGGTGCCACCCGAATCGCAGTCCTGGCTGGCGACGCCAGCCCCTGGGGCTTCAAGGACTTCATTGGCATGGGATTCACCCGCCTTTACCATTATTCGGAACCGGTGTCCGCAACCCTGTTTGCGTACGATTTGGATACCTACAACTACGTGCGGGAATGGAACAATCCGGACAATTGGGCCAACCCGGAAATGTGGGACAAAGCCCGGTGGTGAGATGGGGGTACAGGAAGCAGTAGCTGGGCTGGGGAGTCCTTTCCGGGAATCGCTATGAATCCATCCATGGACGCTGCGCTTTCGCCATCCCTGGCGAAAGAGCTTCCCGGAAAGGACTCCCCAGCCCAGCTACTGCTCCCTATAGACTGAGAGTATCGAGGAGGAACCATGGCAGAAATCTGCGTTCGCGCCATCGTCGAAGGCCGGGTCCAGGGTGTCAGCTTTCGTGACAACACCCGGCGCCAGGCTATGCCCCTGAATGTCACCGGTCACGCCAAAAATCGACCCGATGGCACCGTCGAGGTGCTCGCCTGCGGCGAGGAAAGCGCCGTCAACCAACTCGTAGACTGGCTCCACAAAGGACCACCCGCCGCCAGCGTCAACAAGGTCACCGTCCACCAGGAAGACCAGGCGCCTCCCGCCAGTTTCACGACCGGCTAACACATCACAAAATTCTCACCGGGTCAGCCCACTGTGACTTTACAAGTCGAAAAAACCTGTATACATTGACAGTGTACTGTACAGACAAACAGTGGCTGACTTATGAAACTGACGAAACGCCAGGAACAGATACTCGAACTCATCCGGGAGCATGTGCACAGCACCGGCTACCCGCCGACACGCGCCGAAATCGCCAGCGAACTGGGCTTCCGGTCCGCCAACGCCGCCGAGGAACACCTGAGGGCTCTGGCCCGCAAGGGGGCGATCGAGATGGTCAAAGGCGCCAGCCGTGGCATCCGGCTTCCGGAAGCAGAGGAAAGCCCCGGGATTCCGATCGTTGGCCAGGTTGCCGCCGGTAACCCGATCCTGGCCGAGGAAAATATCGAGGACCACTGCACCCTGGCCCCGGAATTCTTCTCACCGTCCGCGGACTACTTCCTGAGGGTGCGCGGCACCAGTATGCAGGATGTGGGCATTCTTGACGGAGACCTTCTCGCCGTCCATCGCACGCGGGATATTCACAACGGGCAGATTGTGGTGGCGCGACTCGAAGACGAGGTCACGGTCAAGCGGTTCCGCAAGCAAGGGCATGAGGTGTGGCTGATTGCCGAGAATGCCGAATTCGACCCCATTCACATCGATCTTCGTGAAACCGACCTGGATATTGAAGGCCTGGGCGTCGGTGTCATACGTCGCGGCGATCTGCACTGATCCAGTGGTCTCAAACGCTTATTAAAGGAGCAGGATCATGGAACAATTAAGCCTTACTCCCTACGCCGAATCCGGTAAAAGCGAGCAGACGTTGCCCGCACCACCGAGGGGCCAGCCCGCAACGACGCCTGACACGTCGGAGCAGGCCAATGTGACGGAGATCATTCTACCGGCGGAACAGGTGGAAAACTTCCAGTTGCTGCTGCCGATGCTGACGCAGCTCAACCGCGAGGAACGCTGGCTGGCCTGGATTGATCCACCGGCTGGCCTGGTGCAGAAGTGGCAGCAGCATCATGGCATTATCCAGCACCAACTCCTGATCCTGAGATCATCGACCCAGCACAGTGCCGAGATCCTGGCCGAAAAAGCCCTCTCGGCGGGCACCTGCCATGCCGTGGTGCTCTGGACCACCGGGCTGAGCCGCCAGAACACCCGGCGCCTGGAAGAGGCGTCCGTCAGGGGGCACAGTCATGGCGTGATACTGCGTCAGCGCCAGTCCCGTTCCTAGTGGACGGTCTGGTTATAGGCGGGGGGCATGGTGTCGGCTTCTTCCTCTTCGAGATCCACCTCGCCAATGTCACCATTGGCGGTCCCTGCCGCTTCAATACCTGCCGTAATCATTGCCTTGGCCACAGCAAGATCATTGTCCTGCAGCATGTCCTTGGCTTCCTGGGAAAAGCGAATCCTTACCAGGGGCGTGCTCTCATCGTCTGACCGGCGCAATGCGAATTCGCCGGTGGGAAGCTGTACAATTTCCAGAAAGGAAGTCGGCATAAAACGCGCCTTTTACCATTGATCATGACGTTCCGTGAACGCCTCGAAATAAGCTCTGAATTCAACAATCAGTGACTTGATAGCCGCAACCGATCGATCCGGTCCTGCTTCGCTGGCAACGGCAATAAGCCCTTCGGATCGGGGATTTGAAGCGGGTCTTCCAGGTTTTTGCTGAAGGGACAGCAGGGCCTCCACATGACACCACCAGCTGTCGGGTTGCTGCGCAATCCCCTCAAGGATACGGACCTCGCCGGGCTGATCACCAACCCGCTCCTGTAACGCAGCCAAGGTATCGTCCTGAAAGTCATCAATCTGACTGGTATCAGCGACCAGCTTGAGCAGAACCGAGCGGGCTTCACCCAGGAGTGCCACCGCGCCCTGCACCAGCCCCTCATTGGCTGTTGCCGTATTCTGATGCCAGCTTTCCTCGGCCAGCCCAAGAACCTGGCCTGCCAGGGTCAGCTTTTCCCGCAGCAATGAACACCAGCCGGCGTCGAGCATTGTAAGTGCTCCCTGATTGAGCTAGAGCATGTAACGCTATTCTATCATGATTTGGCGAAAGTGACTCCCCTGGGTCAGCTGGTGCTGCCCTCAAAACCGATGTGAAACGTACTCTGCGCAAGATCCAGAAGCTCCCTGAGCGCCACCGAGAACATCGGGTATTCCGGATGCGGATGACTGCGCAACTCACCCAGAAGCGCGTGCCAGCGCTCGATCAGGCCGGCATGCTCCTCCATCCAGGCATCCAGTGACGCCTGCAGCCCCTGATCCGGCTTACGGGAACGCAGAATCCCAATGGTCAGGGCACGCTGCTGCCATGTGAGATCCTCGCGGAAGCTTTCGCGGGCCAGTGCCTCCCAGTGGCTCTTGGGGGCGAGCGCGGACACGGCCCGTGCAAACCAGTCCAGTGCCAAAGCATCTCCGACGGCAAAGTAAAGGTTGGCCACCTCCTGCAGCGGCAGCCCGGTCTCCTCCTGCGCCTCGATAATACCAGGCGCCGAGAGCAGATAGGGGGTGCCCGCAACAACGCCGGCGACGTCATCGGGAACGCCCTCGTGGGAGAATTCATTGAACGCCTTGTTCCACTCGGCCACGGCCGTGTCACCGATGTAGGACGGCAGGTCGGCTGTCATGGCATCAATACTGCCCTGAAAGCGCCCAATATGCGTCTGGATGTTCATCTCACTGCGTCGATTACGCAGCAACCAGCGCGTTGCCCGGCGCACAAGGCGCATCAGCTCGCTCTGTATGCGGATCTGAAGGTCACTCTCCACCGCGTAGTCGAGAGATTCCACCCTCTGCCACCACTCATCCAGGCGGAAAACAGTCTTGGCAATCACGTAGGCCTGGGCAATCGACGGCACTGTGGCCCCGGTTGACTGCTGCAGGCGCTCCACAAAGGTCATACCCATGTGGTTAACCAGGTCATTGGCAACCCGGGTGGCAATCAGTTCGCGGCGCAACTGGTGGTTCTGCAGTTCGTCACCGAAGCGTTCGACCAGCAACGCCGGGAACACCTGGTAAATCAGATCCCGGATGCCCGGCTCGTCGGGCACAAAGCTCCCGGCCAGCGTCTGCTTCAGATCGCCCTTTACAACGGCAATGAGCACTGACAGCTCAGGGCGCGTCAACCCCTGCCCCGCAAGCTGGCGTTCCGTAAGAGCCTCGTCGTCGGGCAGGAATTCAAGGGAGCGGTCCAAAAGGCCCCGGTTCTCATAGCGGGTCATCAGGCGGCGGTATTCCTCGAGCCGCGCCGCACCTTCCGTGTTCGCAATGGAAATCGCCTGGGTCTGGCGGTAGTTACTCTGGAGCACCAGCCGCGACACGTCCTCGGTCATGTCGCCGAGCAGCTCATTGCGCTGCTTGAAGGTCAGATCACCCTGAGCGACCAGCCGGTTCAGCAGGATCTTGATGTTTACTTCGCGATCCGAGCAGTCAACACCACCGGAGTTATCAATAAAGTCGGTATTGCAGTGCCCCCCGTTCAGGGCGAACTCGATCCGACCCAGCTGGGACATTCCCAGGTTAGCCCCTTCGCCAACAACGCGGCATCCCAGTTCACGACCGTCCACGCGAAGGCCGTCATTGGCCTTGTCCCCGACGTCACCATGGGTCTCGTGACGGCTCTTCACAAAGGTCCCGATGCCACCAATCCACAGCAGATCGCTGCGCATCTTCAACAGGTGCACGATAAGCATGTTGGGCGGCATATGATCGGATTTCGTGCCCAGAAGCTTTTTCATCTGGGAACTGATGGGTATGGATTTCGAGGCCCGGCTGAAGATGCCGCCACCCTCGGAAATCAGGCTTGTATCATAATCCTCCCAGGAGGACCTTGCCTTGAGGAAAAGCCGTTCACGTTCCCGGTAGCCCGCCGCCGCATCGGGATTGGGATCAATGAAGATGTGCAGGTGGTTGAACGCGGCCACCAGGCGGATATGCTCGGATAACAGCATCCCATTCCCGAACACGTCACCCGCCATATCGCCGATACCCACGACGGTGAAGTCATCCTTGGCGGTGTTCAGCCCCAGTTCCCGGAAATGGCGTTCAACGGAGACCCAGCTCCCTTTGGCGGTAATGCCCATCTTCTTGTGGTCATACCCGTAACTGCCACCGGAGGCGAAGGCGTCCTCCAGCCAGAAGCCATACTCCCGGGAAATCCCATTGGCAATGTCGGAAAAGGTGGCTGTGCCCTTGTCCGCCGCCACCACGAGGTAATAATCCTCGTCATCATGGCGGATTACATTGGGTGCCGGAATCACCTTTCCGTCAATGAAGTTGTCAGTCAGGTCGAGAAGTGCCCGGATGAAGGTGCTGTACGCCGCCTTGCCAGCCTCCTGAATGGCGTCGCGGCCACCGTGGCTGGGCAGCTGTTTGGCAACAAATCCACCTTTGGCCCCCACCGGCACAATCACGGCGTTCTTCACCTGCTGGGCTTTCACCAGGCCCAGTATCTCCGTGCGGTAGTCCTCGAAGCGGTCCGACCAGCGCAGTCCACCCCGGGCCACCTTACCGCCACGCAGGTGCACTCCTTCAACCTCGGGAGAGTACACAAAAATCTCATAGACCGGTCGCGGCCGGGGCAGATCGGAAAGGCGAGAAGGATCCAGCTTGAAACTGACACAGGACTTGGCAGCGCCGTTGGCATCCGGCTGGTAGAAGTTGGTCCGCGTACTCGCCTGCATGAGTTCCAGGTACAGGCGCAGCACCCGGTCCTCACTGAGGTTGGGGACGTCATCCAGAGCGGAGTTGAACTCCACCTCGAGTTTCTGCTGGGCCGCCTCGCACTGGTGCCTGCTCTGGAAGCGCTCGGGATTGAAGCGAGCCTCGAAAAACTGCAGCAGCAGTTCGGCCAGTTCAGTGTGATTGATCAGGGTACCCGCGATGAAGTTCTGGCTGTTGCTGATCCGGATCTGCTGCATATAGCGCGCGTAGGAACGCAACAGCGCAATCCGGCGCCAGTCCATGTAGGAGGCCAGCGCGAGTCGATTGAATGTATCGTTCTCCGCTTCTCCATACCAGACCCGCGTGAACAACGGTTCGAATATAGCGCGGATCCGGTGAACATCAATGGCAGCCCCGGAGCGGGACTGCAGGGCGAAATCATGAATCCAGTTACGGTCCCCGTCCCGGTCCAGAATCTCAAAGGGGTGCTCACCGATCACCCGGAACCCGATGTTCTCAAACACCGGAATGACGTCGGAAAGGGGCAGCTGCTCACTGGGATGAAACAGTTTGAAGTGGAGGGTATCCGCCTTTTCCTCCGGCTCGCGGTAGAAACTCATCGCCATTTCACCGCTTTCGCGGATCTGGTTGAGGTAGTCAACATCAATGGCGGCACGCCTTGCGGTGAACATGTCCCTGTAGCCTGCGGGAAAGGCGTTTTCATAATTCGCCGCGAGCCGGGTACCGACCTCTTCACCATGATGTTCGACCAGGCCCTCCAGGAGCGTGTCCTGCCAGGAGCGCGCCAGCTCCACGAGCTTATCCTGGAGTTCCTGTACCGGAAGTGTCCGGTTCTCCTGGGGCTGAACCCGGACCGTGAACTGAGTCCGCGCAAGCACGGACTCAGAGAAATAGGTAGTGAAGTCGATGCCCTTGGCATCCAGGGCCGCGGTGACCTCATTCTGCATGCGCATGCGCAGCTGGGTGGAATAGAGTTCACGGGGCACGAACACGAGACAGGTAACAAACTGCCCGTAGACATCCTCCCTCATAAAGAGCCGTATCTTGCGCCGCTCCTGGATGTAGAGAATTGCCTTTGCGACCTCCAGGAGTTCATCGCCCTCAATCTGGAAAAGCTGGTCGCGCGGATACACCGTCAGAATCTGATCCAGCTCCTTGCCGGCGTAGTCCTCACGGGGATATCCCGACTGGTCGAGTACGTATTCGACCTTGCGGCGCAGGAGCGGAATCTCATCCGGCCGCTCGTGATAGACCCGCGAGGTGTACAGGCCCAGAAAACGGCGTTCGCCCACCACCCGTCCCTTTTTATCAAACTTCTTGATGGCGATGTAGTCCGGGTAGGCGGGCCGGTGAATCCGCGAACGCTGGGCCGACTTACCAAAAATGAACAGGCTTTCCCGGCTGGTCATTGCCTCCCGGGTCTGTTTCGGCATGTCCTTCATCCGCACCCGTTCGGGACGCTCATTGTAGGACCGCAGGATGCCCAGTTCGGAGCCTTCACGCTGACAGATCTCGGTATAGCGGGCTTCCTTCACAAAGTCATATTCGTCATAGCCCAGGAAAGTGAACCGGTCATCCACGAGCCATCTCAGAAATGCCCGGGCCTCTTCAACGTCCGCTCCATCGAGACTTGCTGGCGGGGCATCGAGCTCGTCGAGAATGGCCGTCGCCTTCTCTCGCATCTGAGGAAAATCGGAAACGGCGGTGCGAACCTCCCGGAGAACCTCCTCAATCTCCATCTGCAGGTGGGCCAGCGCCTCTTCCCCGGAGTGGCGATCCACCTCCATGACAATCAACGCCTCTTCCCCGGGTTCCAGGGGCTTCTTCACCGCCTCCTTCAGGTTCAGGAGATTCCCACCATCATCACGCTCCGGGTTCAGGATCGTATAGTGAATGGTGTGAATATTGAGCTCCTCGGCATTCACTTCCATGCGCATGGAGTCAATCAGGAAGGGTATGTTCGGATGGAGGACGAACAGCACAGTGTGGCTTGATTCCCAACCGTCCTCTTCCAGGTCCGGATTGAAGACCCAGATACGGGCGCCCGCACCAGGGCCTTTCTGGATGAATTCCCACGCCGAGAGCACGGCACCATAGGTATCGAGAAACCGCTGCGATACCAGTTCATCAAACGGCATGTGTTCCAAATATCGGCGGGCGAAATCACTCACCCGACGGGCCTGCTCCTTTTCCATGCGTTCAACGATTGCCTCGTCCATGCGCTCCTGGAATTCCTGCATACTGGTAACGGTCACTGCATTCATGGTTGCCATCCTGTAACCTTGCGCAAGCCCCGAACGGGCCTCCGCCAGCGCCACGCGCCAATTCGACTAGTGCTAACCTCAGCATAGTCAAGATACTTCATACTGCCGTTTTACGAACCTGCGGGAAACCCTTATCCATATGCATTACAATCCGGACATACTCCCCGGATTCGGACCCAAAACACACCGTATCGGACTTGAGCACTGGGCCAAGCTGAGCGAGGATGGCCCGATGATCACCGATACGACCCATTGGGAAACACCGCGGGAGAGAGACAGAAAGACGATGCCGGGCGTTCGTCAAGTACTCGGATGGATAGGCTTCCTGGCTGCCCTGATCACGCCCTCCCTGTTGCAGGCCGACGAGCTGAGAGCCTCGGTGGACCGTGATCGGCTCTACGCCAATGAAGCCTTCAAGCTCGAGCTCCAGGCTGAGACCCAACTGGATTTTAACCTGTGGTCGATCTTCAATCCCCGCGAGATGAAAATTCCGCTCCCGGACACAGCCCCGCTTGAACGCTCATTCCATATCCTGGACCGCAACCAGCATATGTCCATCAAGACCACCAATGGCAAGAATGAGGGGACTGTGACCTGGACGTTCTACCTGGCACCGCTTGAGTCAGGAACCCTGACCATACCCCCACTGACGTTCAAGGACCTGGAAAGCAGACCCATCGAAATCGAGGTCATCCCCGGGGTAGCGCCGCCCGATGACCACGCTCCGAGAGCCCACCTTGAAGTGGAACTCAGCGATGAAGCGGTTTATGTACAGCAGCAGGTTCTACTCACCCAGCGGGTCTTTTACGATCCACCGCTGATACGCGGCAAGTTGTCGGCCCCCGAGCTTCCCGACACCCTGGTGAAACCCATCGACAAGCAGCGCGAATTCAGGGCGGAGCGTAACGGCCGCGAGTGGCAGGTGATTGAACGCCGTTTTGCATTGGTTCCCCAGTCCCCCGGAACCCTTGTAATCCCGGAGCAGACCTTCCAGGCGCGCAAGCGTAACGATGAGGGCGACGTCGAGTTCGTACATACTTCGGCACCCCGCAGCGAGCTTCGCATCAAACCTCCCCCTGCCTCTTTTAGCGGTGATATCTGGCTGCCGGCCCGGGACCTGGAGCTCACGGACGAATGGTCCAATGCGCCCGAATCGCTGCGTGCCGGTGACAGCGTCACAAGGACCATTCATGTGCGGGCGTTGGGCGTCGCACCCGAGGCGCTTCCCCGGATTGACATTGATTATCCGGACAGTCTGCGGGAATACCCGGAACCCTGGGAATCCGAGTCCAGACTGACCGAGGACAGCATCGAGGCCCGTATCCGGAAACAGTCTGCTCTTGTGCCTATTGAACCAGGTAGTGCCAGCATCCCGGCGGTGCGGATTCCCTGGTGGGACGTTGAAAGGGACGAGGAACGCGTTGCCATTATCGAGGCAAGCGAAGTAACGGTGGAACCCGCCGCCGGCTCGCGGGCATCAGACTCCGAGGCGGAATCGGACCAGAACGCTCCGCTGACTGATATCAGCCTGTCACGCCCGCCCGGTGCGGCACTGCCGCCCTTATGGTTCTGGCTGGCCGTGGTTCTGGCTACAGGCTGGTTACTAACCGGCATTGCCTGGTGGCGCAACCGAAAACCCATGCATCGCAATCAGGGAAACGGACTTTCCGCGGACGAGAAAGCCAACCGGGAACGTTTCCAGATGCTGTGCGAGCGGGCCCAGAACGGCGAGGCGGACACCCTCACACTGCTTCCGAAATGGGCCAGCGCCCACTTTGGCAAACCGGCCCTGAAAACCGTGGGTGATGTAACCACCTACATCAATGACCCTCGATTGACCCGGGAAATCCAGGCTCTTGAGCGCCATCTTTTCGCCAATCCGGACGAACGAGCCCCATGGCACGGTGATGAACTCGTTGCCGCCCTTCGGCGCGTGGCAGGCAAACCCCTTTCCGGCGCTTAACCGTCCGACAGCACGTCGGAGGGCACGGGCTCACCCAGCTCTGAATATGCAGCCGCAACTCCCTGGCGGATGCTGTCCGCCTGCGGATGGTCGGGGGCCACCTCCAGGATCCGCTCCCAGTGTTCCACGGCCTGGCGGAAATCCCCCGCCCGGAATGCTTTTATTCCCATGATACTGAGGGCATTGATTTCATCCGGGTTGCGCGCCCGCGCCTGCTCGATAGCCGCCTCGACCCCGCTGGTCACCTGCCCCTGATTGGCGACAAAAAGGGCCTGTGCCCGCAGCCCCCAGGCCGAGGCAGGCTCTCCCTCACCTATCTTCTCCAGGGCGGTGGCCAATCCCTTATAGGCCTCGGCCGCCGCCTTGTGACGTTCAAGCTGCATATAGCTGCGCGCCAGCATGGACCAGCCCTGGGGGTTGTTGGGTTCGTGCTCGAGCCGCTGACGCAGCCCTTCGACCATTTTCTCGACGTCCTGCCGGGTCACATCGCCACTGCGCATCTCCTGCATGTCCCGGAATTCAGAAAGTGCCTGTCGTGACCCGAATTCCCCGTACAGGTAGAACGCGCCCAATGGAATCAAAAGGCAGAGCAGTACTGTCATTACACCCAGAAGGCGCCTCCCCTCCCGGCGGGGCTCCGGATCCCGGGCTTCCTCCGGCCCTACATCCTGAAGCATGCTCAACTCAAGCTCGTCCCGCAGGGTCTCAAACGCAGACTCATCGAGCATCCCCTCATCCCGTTCCTGCTCCAGCTCCTTGAGCCGGGAGCGGTAGGTATTGAGATTCTGTACTCTCCGATTGGTAACAGGCGTACTGTGCCGGTGGAAGACAACAGGCTGGAGAACAAACACCAGGGCCAGCACAACCAGAAGTGCCAGCGATAACCAGAAGGTCGTGGGCATGGATTACTCACTCAAATAGAAACAGTTCAATCGTCGCGCAGCCAATGCTCGGCACGCTGACGTTCTTCATCGGACAACACGGGAGACTCATCCGTTGGACGACGCCGGGTACGAAGCGTGATCATAACCACCACTCCAATACCAACCGCGATAGCAACAAAAGGGCCCAGCCAGAGAACCCAGGTCCGTGGCTCGAACTCAGGGCGGTAACGAACGAAATCACCGAAACGCGCCACCATGGCATCCAGGATTTCCTCGTCGGTGTGCCCTTCCCGCAAAAGCTGTCGGACCCGTATGCGCATATCACTGGAGATTGGCGCCCCGGACTCCGCGATGGTTTCATTCTGGCACTTGGGGCAGCGCAACTCATCCGCCAGATCACTGAAACGCTGCTGCAGCTCGGGATCGTCCATGCGCTCTTCGCGGGCCTGCCCATTGAGAGGGAGAGCAGTGATAAGCACCACCAACAGGATCAGCAACCGGCGTCGTTCAGGAGTCATTGCGGTACTCCTCATAAAGCGGTTTGAAATCGGACTCCCAGACTTCCTGATCGACAATCCCGACGTGACGATGTCGGACAATACCCTCGGCGTCAATCAGGTAGGTCTCTGGAGCCCCGTAAACCCCAAGATCAAACCCGAGGCTGCCTTCCGGATCATAGATCACCGTCAAGTAGGGATTACCCCGCTGCTCAAGCCATTCCAGGGCAGCCGGGCGTTCATCCTTGTAATTCAGCCCCACAATGGGAACGCCCTGCTTCGCGAGCTTATTGAGCTGAGCGTGCTCCACGCGGCAGGCCGGGCACCAGGTACCCCAGATATTGAGAAGCTGGACCCTGCCGCTGAACACCTCGGGCCCCACCTTCTGTTCCGGAGCCTGCAGCAACGACAGCTGAAACTGCGGTACGGACTCGCCCACCAGCGCGGAATCCAGCTTGCTCGGATCCTGCCCGAGACCAAAGTAGAGAACACCCCCCAGCGTGATGGCCAGCACCAGCGGCAGAAAAAGCCATAAACGATTCATGCTGTAGCCTCCCCCGCCGGGCTCGCCGCGCTTGGCGAACGCGACTTTTCATCAGCGGTGACCGTCCGCCGCTGACGCACGCGGTAGCGTTTATCACTGACCGCGAAGGCACCGCCAGCCGCCATCATCAATGCACCGAGCCAGAGCCAGCGCACCAGTGGCTTGTATTGGATGCGTACACTCCATGCAACCTCGCCCTCGACGGACTCCCCGAGAGCCACGAAGAGATCACGGAATAGTCCGGGGCTGATGCCCGCATTCGTCATCACATTCATCCGCACCGGATAATGGCGCTTTTCGGGGAAAACCGTGGCCACGAGGTCACCGTCACGGTAGACGTCAAAGCGCGCCCGTTCAGCCGTGAAATTCGCCCCCTCGCGCTCACCCAGGTCCGCAAAATGCCATTCAAAGCCGGCAACTTCCACGCGATCACCCGGCGCCATACGGCGATCCTGCTCAACACCGTGCATGGAGACCATGGTTGCACCGGCCATGGTCATGGCCAGCCCCACGTGCCCCAGTACCATCCCGTAATAACTGCGCGAGAATCGTTTCAGCCCGTACAGACGTCCGTGACGGCTGGCGCTGCTCTGCCACATATCATAGAGAGTCGCGAAGGCAACCCAGCATGAGACCGCAATGCCAATAACGGTCAGGATGTGGGTGCCCCCGACAGTGAGCGGAGGCACCACCAGCGCCACCAGGACACTCAGTGCCGCAGGCACTGTCAGCTTACGGATCACCAGGTCGGCGGGCGTGCTTTTCCAGCGGGTGACAACCCCCACACCCAGAACCAGCCCCAGACCAAGCGCCAGCGGAACAAAGGTAATGTTGAAGTAGGGCTCGCCCACCGAAATCGTCCCCTTATCCATATAATCAAGAACCAGGGGAAAGACTGTTCCCAGCAGCACCACCAGCGTGGCCACAACCAGGAAGACATTGTTCAGAAGCAGAAGCGCTTCACGGGACAGCAGGGTAAAGCCCGTGCGGCCACGGACCGCGGGTGCACGGATGGCGTAGAGAGTCAGTGAGCCGAGAACGGTGATCGCGAGCATCACCAGTATGAAAAAGCCCCGTTCCGGGTCCGTGGCAAAGGCATGCACGGAGGTAAGTACGCCGGAACGGACCAGGAAGGTACCGAGGATACTCAGTGAGAAGGTGAGGATGGCCAGTAACACGGTCCAGCTCTTGAACACGCCGCGCTTTTCAGTCACCGCCAGTGAGTGGATCAATGCCGTTCCGACGAGCCAGGGCATGAAAGAGGCGTTCTCTACCGGGTCCCAGAACCACCAGCCGCCCCAGCCAAGCTCGTAGTACGCCCACCAGCTTCCAAGGGCAATACCCAGGGTCAGGAAGGCCCAGGCCACCGTGGTCCAGGGCCGCGACCAGCGCGCCCAGACGGCATCCAGACGCCCACCGATCAGTGAGGCAATGGCAAAGGCAAAGACCACCGAGAAGCCCACATAGCCCATGTACAGCATCGGTGGGTGGACGATCAGCCCGAAATCCTGCAGCAACGGATTCAGGTCGGCTCCGTCCTGGGGCACGTTGGGGAGAATGCGTTCGAAGGGGTTGGAGGTAACCAGCGTGAACAGCATGAAACCGACGCCGATCAACCCCATGATGGACAGTACGCGCGCGCGCATCTCATCCGGGAGGTTGCGGCTGAAGGTCGCCACCGCCAGGGTCCAGCCCCCCAGAATCAGCACCCAGAGCAGCATGGACCCTTCATGGCCGCCCCAGACGGCACTGAACTTATAATACCAGGGCAGCATGCTGTTGCTGTTGTTGGCGATATAGGCGACCGAGAAATCATCGGTCATGAAAGCGTAGGTGAGACAGCCAAAACTGAGCGCAAGCAGCACAAAGACGCCTGCCGCCAGTGGTCGGTCATAACCCATCAGTCCGGGATGACGGATGGTTGCTCCCACCATGGGGATGACGGTCAACGCAATTGCCAGCAGCAGAGCCAGTATCAGCGCAAAATTTCCAAGTTCCGGGATCATCGTGTTGCCTGTTGGTTAAACGGTGACTGGACGAAATGGTGCTCAGGCACCATCACCCTGTTGCTCCGGCGATTCCCCTTCACCTTTCGGGTAATAGCCGCCCCCGCTTCCTTCCTTGAGACGTCCGGCATCCTTGAGCGCCTGTTCCACCTCGGGCGGCATGTACTCCTCATCGTGCTTGGCGAGGACCTGGTCCGCAACAAGAACGCCGTTCTGGTTGAGTTTGCCCAGCGCAACCACGCCCTGCCCTTCACGGAACAGATCCGGAAGAATGCCGTCGTACTGCACCCTTACACGCCCATCATTATCCGTGATCCGGAAGTGCACCCGCAGCGAGTCGGAATCGCGCTTTACACTGTCTTGTTCAACCAGCCCGCCCGCGCGAATCCGCTGGTCAACAGGCGCTTTCCCCGCCGCGATCTCGGCGGGACTGTAGAACAGGTTCATGTTCTCCTGCAACGCCACCAGCACCAGGGCCACGGCCACCGAGAATCCGGCGAGCAGTACAACAATAATGGTCAGTCGACGCTTACGAACCGGATTCATTCTGTGTTTTCCTCTCGCTTGCCTTACGGGTTTCAATTCGGGCCAGCCGCTGCTGATCCAGCACAATCCGCCGGTACTGCAGTCGCGTACCCAGGACCAGTGCAGCTATGACAACAAGAAACACCAGATACGATGACCACACATAGGCACCGTATCCATTCATCGCGATCAGCGACTGTAACGAGTCGAACTGCATTAACGCATCACCCTATTCACTGTGACAGGACCCAATTCCGGACCCATCGGGCCCGGCGTTCCCTGTGGAGTATTTCATTACGCATCCGCATCAGGATGAGCCAACCGGCAAGCAGGTGAAAGCCAATGGCGCAGATCAGAAGAGGTACCCACATCGATGCCGGCATGGCCGGCGCCTCCGTCATTCTGATTGACGCCGGTTGGTGCAGGGTATTCCACCACTCAACCGAGAACTTGATGATCGGGATATTCACCACACCGACCAGGGTAAGGATGGCACTGGCCCTTGCCCGGTTTTCGGGGTCCTCAAGGGCTCGACGCAATGCCATGACGCCCAGGTAGAGGAAAAAAAGCAGGAGCATGGAGGTCAGGCGCGCATCCCAGATCCACCAGGTACCCCAGGTGGGTTTCCCCCAGACGGCACCGGTAAACAGCGCCACGAACGTCAGGGCCGCCCCCACAGGCGCTGTTGCCGCAATAAAGGTATCCGCCATCTTCATGCGCCAGATCAGTCCAACCGCGCCAGCCAGGGCCATAGCCACATAGAGGGACTGCCCCAGATAGGCGGAAGGCACGTGAATGAAGATGATCCGGTAACTGTCACCCTGCTGATAGTCCGCGGGGGCAAACAGCAGGCCCCAGACAATGCCCACACCAAGCAGCATCAGGGCACCGAACCCAAGCCAGGGAATCAGTCGACCCGCAATGCCGAAAAACCATTTGGGGGAGCCCAGTTTGTGAAACCACTGCCACATGTTATGCAGGTCCTGTTGGTTCAGCCATTTGCCACGCTCATACGCAATCCCGCGGCAATCGCGAATGGGGCCAATACTATGGTAAGCACCAGCATTGCGCCCAGTATTGCAAGATGTCCGGTAATGGAAGCCCCCTCGCCAAACGCGGTAACGGCGCCGGTTCCAAAGATCAGAACCGGGACATAGAAGGGGGTCATCAGCAGCGCCAGAAGCATGCCACTGTTGCGCACACTGACCGTCAGCGCCGCGCCAATGGCCCCGATCAGCAGCAGCACCGGGGAGCCCATCAGCAGTGTCAGTGCCAGAACGCCAATGCGATCCGCAGGTAGATGAAGCATCAACCCAAGCAGCGGCACAAGAAGCAGCAACGGAACAACCGAAGCCACCCATACGGCCGACACCCTTACCAGCACCATCATGGCCAGCGGCTGCGGCGAGAGCACCCATTGTTCCAGATAGCCGTCCGCATAGTCATTGCGGAAAAGCATGTTCAGTGACAAGAGGATGGCCAAGAGTGCCGCCACCCAGATAATACCCGCTCCCGCTTCACGGAGAAATTCAGTCTCGGGGCTGATGCCAAGCGGGAACAGCGACACAATCAGCAGGAAGAAAACCAGTGGATTGATGACATCCTGTTTCTCGCGAAAGGCAATCAACAGTTCCCGGTGGAAGGTTGTCATACCCGCCCGGGTCAGCCCAGAGCCTGCATCCGTCAGTGTAACCGGGGTTCGTGATTCAGGTTGCAAGGCTCAAGCTCCCCCCAGTTCCAGGACGCGGCATTCACCAAGCTGTAACCGGTGATGCGTGCTCAGCACCACGGCACCGCCCTGGGCTGCCCGGCTGCTGATCAGACTTTCAAGCACCTTTACGGCTCCCTGATCGATAGCCGTAAAAGCCTCATCCAGAAGCCAAACCGGCTCTGTGGAGAGATAAAGCCGGGCCAGGGCAACCCGACGCTGCTGCCCGGCGGACAGGTGCGCCGATGGTATATCCTCATACCCCTCAAGCCCCGCGTCCGCCAGGGCTTCCCACAGTGATGCCTCACGCTGGGGACGTCGCATATCAACCCAGCAACGCAGATTCTCCAGCGGCGTCAGGGAGGCCGTGATGCCAGCCCTGTGTCCCAGGAACAGCATGTTCGCCTGGTACCAGTCGCGCTGTCCGTGCAAGGGGTACCCGTGCCAGTTCAGATCGCCTTCAAAAGAGAGGTTGAGCCCCGCCAGAATCCGCAGAAGCGTTGTTTTGCCAGAACCGTTGGGTCCGGCTATGCGGACGATATCGCCCGAACCGACGCTGAGGTCAAGGCCGCTGAACAGCACGCGATCATCCCGTTCACAATACAGCTGCCTGGCTTCCAGTAAGGTCGTGCTCATTCTTTCCCCGGCTGGGAGTGGATTCCGGTTTTGCCTCGATCCGGCGGGCGCCTATTATATAGAAAACAGGCAGGATTTGCTGTTCATCCGTCTGTTTTGTCATCGGGGCCCAGAAGCCGCTCAACAAAGAATTCCAGATGGCCCCGGGGCGTCGAAGGCAGCGGCCAGTGATTGACCTTCCTGGCCAGATCGCGGAACGCGTTGGATGCCTTGGCGCTCGGATACAGCTCCAGGACGGCCTTCTGCCGTCTTACCGCCTTCCTGACGGCATCATCAAGCGGAATACTCCCCGCATAATGCAGCGCAACATCCAGAAACCGTTCAGTAACCCGGTACAGCTTGTCGTAAAGTGCTTTGCCCTCCTGTTCACTCGTGACCATATTGGCAAGGACCCGGAACCGGTGAGTGTCATAGTCCCGGTTCATGAGCTTGATCAGCGCATAGGCGTCGGTAATGGAAGTCGGTTCGTCATTGACCACCAGCAACAGCTCCTGGGACGCACGCAGAAACGTCACCACAGATTCGGATATGCCCGCGGCGGTATCCACAATAAGTACATCCACATCGTCGCCAAGTTCACTGAAAGCGGAAATCAGTCCGGCGTGCTCCATCTGGGAGAGGTTGGTCATGCGTTGGATCCCGGAGGAGGCGGGAACAATCCTGATCCCTCCGGGCCCGTCCACGAGGATGTCCCGCAGGGAACACTCCCCCGCGAGGACATCGGAGATATTGAGGCCCGCGGTGAGCCCGAGAAGCACATCAATATTGGCAAGCCCGAGGTCCGCGTCCAGAAGCACGACGCGGCGCCCCATCTGTGACAGTGCGATGCCGAGATTAACCGACACGCTACTCCTGCCAACGCCGCCCTTGCCGCCGGTGACCGCAATTACCTGTACCGGGTTACTCATTCGGAAACGGCTCTCCCTTCCTGTTAGGTGAATTGCGATGACCAGGGGTTCAGGGTCTGATAGGCAATTTGGAGGCCAGAATTAACGGGTGAGGCTCAATCCTGCATGTAGCGGCGCAGCTGCTCGCTGACAGTTGCCAGCTCTCCTTCTATCGCGGCAATCTGCTCCGCACTATGTGAAAGATTTTCCTCCTTCCCGGCCTGCTCGGCGGCAAAGCAGCAGTCCGCGAGGATGGGCGCGCCGATATTGATGCTGCTTCCCTTGAAGCTGTGAGCCACCTTCCGAAAGCTGGCGGCATCCTCGGCCCGGGCTGCTTCCGTGATCTGCCTGAGGCGCTCATCCGCATCCTCGAGGAAAGTATTGATCAGAATATTGAATTCATCCCCCATGACATCGCGCAGTTCCGTCAGCGCCTCATGATCCAGATGCTGTTGATCACTCATGGCTGTCTCCCCCCTTCGAACACCCCGGAGCGTGATTCGCTGCGCCCGGTATGCCACACAAATTCCGCCTCAATACAGTTGCCCTTTCCACATAAGCGTACGTTATTGCAGAATTGCCGTACAAGGGCGAGGCCGCGCCCCGAGAGCCCGTTATGGGCGAGGGATTGGGAGAGGGCTTCCTCGGAGAAACCGTCGCCGCTGTCCTCCACTGTAATCAGGAGTCGACCCCCCCGGCGCTGGGCATCCGAGCGATGCTCGAGCCGGATGGAAACAGCACCCTGTGTGATTTCCCCCAGCAGACGCTCACGCTCACTGTAATAACGTGAGAAGCCGGCCGGGGAATCCTTGAGCGAGGACGGCAACCTCAGAACGCCGTGCTCAAGAGCATTGTTAAACAGTTCGGTGATGATGGTATAGAGTTCACCGCTGAACAGCCTCAGTCCGGGAACATCCATACAGATGTGGAGCAGCAGTGGAACGGGGTTGAACCGTGCCAGGGTTTCATTGCGCAACTCATAGCTCATCTCCCAGTCCAGCGGCCCTGCGCCGGTATCCGGCAATACTTCGGGCTCCACCGCCTCGAGTAGTGATTCGTCAGCCATGGCCACATCGAGGATGGTGATATCGTCCTCACTGCCCACACCTTCAGAGAAGGAACGCACGGCCTCGCGCAGGCGCTCGAACACATCTGAAGGCGCCCCGCCCCCAGCAATCACCTCAAGGATGCGCTCCTCACCAAACATCTCACCTTCGCCGTTAACGCTCTCCATCACCCCATCCGAGCACAGCAGCAGGTGCTCTCCCACCTCCATGGAATGACGTTCGCAGGCGGCGGAGAAACGGTCCGCGGGAAGGATGCCCAGCGGCAGGTGGCGGGAACGCAGTTCATCCGTGCTGCCATCATGACGCAACAGGTAACCATTTGGCAGTCCGCCATTCCATACCTCGGCGTGTCCGGATTTCAGGTTAAGGTCCACCATGGCCGCGCAACAGAAAACACCCGGGGGTAGAATCGCCTGCAGCTTGCGATTCGTCTCGCGCAGTATGTCGCTGATGGCGAAGCCCTTGGCAGTCATGCCGTAGAAGATTTCCGCAAGCGGCACCGCGCCTATGGCCGCCGGCAATCCATGCCCCGTGAAGTCACTCACAAACAGGTGCATGCCACCGGATGGTTTGGGGGACGCAAAAAGAACATCTCCGTTGAAGATGGACATGGGGGAGGCTTCGTAGCGGATATTCTCGGCCCCCAGACAGCCGCGGTGGGCAATGTTATCAAAAACGCGGCGTGCCATTTCCTGCTCATGCAGCATCTGTTCGTTGCGCCGATGCGAAAGATCCCGTTCCTTCTGCAGGCTCTGGTGGAGTTCCCGCATCCGCCGGAAAGCATTGATCTTGGCACGCAGAATAACCCGGTTGTAAGGCTTGGAGAGGAAATCATCACCGCCGACCTCCAAGCACGATGCCAAGGATTCCGGATCGCTCAGCGACGTCAGGAAAATGATGGGAACCAGTTGCTCCCCCGCTGCGGCCTTGATCTGGCGCGCCGCCTCAAGGCCGTCCATCCTCGGCATCATGGCGTCCAGCAGCACCATCTGGGGGTTTTCCCGGTGGAATGCTTCAACCGCTTCCATGCCGTCCGTAGCCATGACAACCTCATGCCCCTGCCGGGTGAGGATCGCATGGAGGATCATCCGATCGCTCTGGTTATCATCGGCAATCAGAATCCGGAGGGACCCAGAACCGAATGCGGCATCAATCGTCAATCTGGAAAAGCTGCTCGAAGTTGGAGATGGTCAGTATGCGACGGACATCACCGTTGCAGTTCTCGATCCGGACATCTGACTTCTCACCGCCGGCATAGTCCCGCAACAGCAGCAACATCCCCAATGCAGAACTGTCAAGGTAGGTTGTCTCGCTCATGTCAATAACGTAATGCGTTATGCTGGAATCCGCGCCTTCATAGGAATGGCGGAATGCCTGATGGGAACTGAAATCAAAGCGTCCCTGGATATGGATCGTCAGTGTGCTGCCATCATCGGATCGTTCTGTGGTAATCGACATTATTCCCCCTGTCGTGACCGCGTCGGCGCTTCCAAAGCTGAGGATAGACTACAGGAACTCTTTGTCACGCCGCTTGGACTCCTTGTAATTATAGTTGCACGGGCCCGGGCAAAGCGCTGCTTGGCCGCCTTTCCCAGTCCTGGTGCCACCCGCCTCAAGCCTGTGCCATCCGTTGACTGTGATGATCCACCTGTTGCTGCTGTTGCGCAATAGCGGCGGCAATCTGGCTGATATATAATCAGGCCGAAGCCCCTTGAAAGATGCCCTTTCATTAAGCGCCTGCTGCAGAAACTGACGCATTTCCGGCATTTTGTCGATAGCCCTGTCAGTCGCGGCGATGGGATCAGGAATGGGTTGCTTCCTCGCGGAGCCCATACTTGCGAACCTTCTCCACCAGAGTCGTCCGGCGGATGCGCAGCTTTTCAGCAGCACGGGCTACAACCCCATCGGACTCGTTCAGTGCCTGTTCGATCAGGGTTTTCTCAAGATTGGAAAGGTATTCCTTGAGGTCGAGGCCGTTCATCGGCAGCAGGGCCGGAGCATCCAGGCTTGCCATACCCTCGATGCCAGGAGGCAGGCCTGAATCTTCCCCCTCACGGGTTTCGTCAATGTCGTCGACATAGCGGAACTTCCTGGGCAGTTCATGAACCCCGATGACCCCGTAGGGATGCATGATCGCGAGACGCTCAACCAGATTGGCAAGCTCGCGGACATTGCCCGGCCAGTCGTGCCGGCAGAGACTCATGATGGCTGCGGAGTTGAGACGTATCGACCCCCGCTTCTCCACTTCCATCCGGGAGATCAGTTCATTGATCAGTAGGGGAATATCCTCAACCCGCTCACGCAGTGACGGCATCTCGATCGGGAAGACATTCAGCCGGTAATACAGGTCCTCACGGAATTCACCGTTCTCAATCATGTCTTCCATGCTTTTATGCGTCGCGGCGATGATCCGAACGTCAGCATGGAGGGTCCTGTTGCCGCCAACACGCTCGTAGGTTCGTTCCTTGAGAACACGCAGGATCCTGATCTGCATGCTGAGCGGCATATCCCCGATTTCATCGAGAAAGAGCGTGCCGCATTCGGCCAGCTCAAACCGCCCTGCCCGGGAACTGACGGCACCGGAGAAGGCGCCCTTTTCATGACCAAAGAGCTCGATTTCCAGCAACTCCCCCGGAATAGCACCACAGTTGACCGGCACGAAAGGCTTGTCCCGACGTGGTGAGTAATGATGCAGGTTCCGCGCAACCACTTCCTTGCCGGTACCGGCCTCACCAGTAATGAGAACGCTCACCTCCTTGTCCGCCACCTGCGACATCAGCTGGCGCACATGTCGGACACTGCGGCTGGTTCCCACCAGGCTCCTGAACAGCTGCACTTCCCGTTGCTGGCCACGCTGCAGAGCGTTCGCGTACTGCTCCCGGTAGACCTGCGCCCGGTAGAGTGAGTCAATGAACTTGGTGTAGTTGGGGGGCCACTCAATGCGTGCAATGATACGCGACTCAGCATCCTCACTGAGCCCTTGCAGGGGCGTGTCGCCAAGCTGGAAAAAGGGCACTCCCTCCTGCTGCGCCGCCAGTTCATTCAGGTGATCCACGGCTTGTTCGCTGTCTCCGTCAACGATGACAAGACCGATTTCCTCCTTATGCTGAAACGGTTCTACCCAGTAATCCGGATCCGCGACAATCACCGCCTCCCCAATGAATTCAAGGATCGTCTCGAGGTCATGACGACGCTGCTCGTCGTCAACAATGACAAAAACAGTGGTCGCCTCAGACATCGGACAATTTCCCTCGCGCCGGGGCATGGTTCGTTTCATGACGTATTTGTCGTCTGATTGTCAGGTATTTAAGACGCTAAAACCAGCCACCGGAAACAATTTTATGACGCTTCGAATCACCCTGCCCACAACCTCGATCATTGATTATTCAGGTTGGTATTGGCTGCCTTCCGGGTTCTGCTGATCTCCATGAGCACTGTTACACGGCATAATCGTGATTGCCTTTGAAAATCGTGCGCCACCCCTTTATTGTCAATCCAGTGGAGTACGATTAACTCAACCATTGCCGGACTGTGCCAGTCGAGAATCATGTCAGAAGAACAGAACGATCACTACATTGCCATCGCCCGGGCTTGCCTCAGGGCGATCAACAACGCGGCCACGGACTCCCAGGACCGGGCCGAACAGATCCACAGCGTCTACCAGGCCATCGACCAGGCGTTCCAGAGCCATATGAAGGACTACCAGGAACAGATCCGTGACCTGGAGCGGATTCTGGAGCGGATTGCCGAAGGCGAGCTTTCCTCGAACCAGATGATACACCTTGCCCGGGCTGCGCTTGCCTACGACGAGCCACGCGAGCAGGATGACCCCCTGCACTGAGAGCCACACCGGAGAGCTCAACATAATGACGAAGATTACGGGACTGATCCAGAGCCTGTTCATTGCCACCGCACTGGTATCAACGGCGATGGCGGACACCGTCAGCAATGAAATCGTGCCCGACAAAGGGCCCAATGATGAAGCCAGTTACCGCTACCTTGAGCTCAGTAACGGCATGGGCGCCCTCCTGGTTTCCGATCCAAGGGCCGACAAGGCCGCCGCCGCTCTTGATGTGCACGTGGGCGCCGGTGCTGACCCCGACAGCCGAGCGGGCCTGGCCCATTTTACGGAACACATGCTGTTCCTGGGCACCGAAACCTATCCCGATCCGGGCGAGTACCACCAGTTCATCAACAGTCACGGGGGCTCGCACAACGCCTACACCAGCGGCCTTGATACCAACTACTTTTTCAATATCGAGCCGGAATTCCTGGAGCCGGCATTGGATCGTTTCTCGGAACAGTTTCGGGCTCCGACCTTTGCCGAGGAGCTGATCGATCGCGAGCGCAACGCCGTTCATTCCGAATATTCAGCACACCTTCGCAGCGACAATCGACGCTTCTGGTCGGCACTGCGCCGCACCTTCCCAGAGGCGCATCCACTGTCGCGCTTTACCGTGGGAAACCAGGAAACCCTGTCCAATGACAACAATGAACTGCGTGACGAGACCGTACAGTTCTATGAGAAACACTACTCCGCGAACCTGATGGAGCTGGTCGTGCTCGGGCCGCAATCCCTGGACGAGCTTCAGGAGATGGTGGTAGGCCGCTTCAGCCCAGTGGAGAACCGCGGCCACAACGCGCCACGCTATACCACTCCTTTCCTGGAGGCGGACAAGCAACCAAGGCTGCTGCGGGTGAAGGCATTGCGCGATAAACGCAACCTGCAGCTGACGTTCCCGATACCATCCACGGAAGCGGACTACCGCAACAAACCCCTGGAATTTCTGTCGCATCTTATCGGTCACGAGGGCCCGGGCAGCCTGCATGCCGTCCTCAAAGAGGCCGGGCTTATCGATACACTCTCCGCGGGCCAGAGCCTGGATACCGGCGACCAGGCCATGATGAACATCAGCATGTCGGTTACGCCCCAGGGGCGGGAACGCTGGCAGGACATCGTCAGCCTGAGCTTCCGTTACCTGTCGATGATCGCGGAAAAGGGCATCAAACAAGCCTATTTCGAGGAACAACAGCAACTGAACGACCTGAATCTGCGGTTCCGTGAACGTAATAAACCCATCCACGAGGTCAGCACTCTTGCGAGTCGCCTTCATCGCGTCGATCCGGCCGACGTGGTGGTAGCGCCATGGCTCTATGAAACCTTCGAGCCCGCAGTCTACAGGGAAATTCTGGAACATCTGAGCGCGGACCGCGTCCTTGTATCGCTGCTCGCACCATTCGAGGATACCGAAGGCTGGGACAGGACCCAGTACTACGATACACCCTACCGGATCACCGACATTGATCCGAATGCAATCAATGCCGGAGGAGCCGTTGCCGAACTGGAGGCGAAACTCGCCGTGCCCGGGGAAAATCCATTCGTGCCAGAAGATCTTTCCCTCGTTTCCGGTAAAAACATGGAGGCACCAAGCCGCCTTGGGGATGGCCCATTAACACTCTGGTACGCCCAGGACACCCAGTTCGGCGCGCCTCGCGCCAACGTCTACCTGAACCTGCGCTCACCCGCCGCCAACGGCTCGCCGCGCAACGTCGTTCTCACGCGACTACTGACAGAGCTCGTCAAGGACGAACTCAATGCGTTTGCCTACCCGGCCCGACTCGCGGATCTTGATTACAGCATTTACAACCATCTCCGCGGCATCACCGTGAAAGTAAGCGGGTATAACGACAAACTCCCGCAACTTCTGAACGAGATCCTGACACGCCTGCGTCACCCCACCCTTGCGAGTGATGCTTTCGAGACTCGCCTGAGGGATCTCAAGGATGAACTGGGTAACGCCGCGCAGCGACGCCCCCACAAGATCGCAAGCAGCCGGCTCCAGGAAAACCTGATGGCCGATGTCCACTCCCATCAGGCCCGACTGGAAGCGGCGCGAAATCTCGAACTGGAGGACCTTGAGAACCACGTCGAGACCTTCTATGAGAGCCTCGACCCGGTCATGATGGTTCACGGCAACATCACCCGGGCGGCGGCGCTGAACCTGCGGACCCGGACCAGCAGTCTGATCATGGCAGATGCAGAGGAGACCGAGGTTCCGAGAAGCGACCTCAAGCGCTTGGCTTCGGGCTCCCAGACCGTGGAGACCGCCGTGCAGCACTCCGATCAGGGCTACCTGCGCTATATTCAGGGAGCCGATAAGGAGTATGAGACAAAGGCGGCCTATCGGGTTATGGCACAGGTTCTCTCATCCCCCTTCTACGAGGCCGTCCGCACCAACCAGCAGATGGGCTATATTGTTCAGGCCATGGCTTACCCGATTCTTGATGTACCGGCATTGGCCTTCATCGTGCAGTCCCCGGACAACAGCCACGAGGACATTGACACAGCCGTTCAGTCTTTCCTGAAAAGCCAGAAGGAGCGGCTGGCAACGATGTCCAGCGACCGGTTCCAGCGCCAGAAGGAGGCGGTAATCAGCCGCATCGCGGAAGACCCGACGCAGCTGAGCGAAGTGGCGGATCGGTACTGGCAGGAAATTGATCGGATGAATCTGGATTTTGATACCCGGGAAAAACTCATCAGCGCGATCAAGGAGCTGGATCAGGAGCGTTTCCAGGAAATCTACCGGCAACAGGTCCTCGACAGCCCGAAGCAGCTCCTGATCAACGCCAACAGCAAGGTGCCCCAATCGGCGCAGAACCTGCAGCACCTGAACTTCGACGGCGAATTTCCCTCCCCCTGATACCAGAGCGGGGAATCACATGTAGGGAACCAGTGATTCCCCGTAGAATTTCAGGTCCTGCAGCAATAGCTCCTGTTGCCGGCTGAGCTCACCCGATGCGAACAGCGACTCCAGATTCCTGAAAAAATCAGGCAGGCTCCGCCACCCTTTTGGCGGCTCCAGAAGCCGCTGCTTGCGGAACGCGACCCATTGCTCCTGCTCTTCAGCATTCAGCGTCTCCGGGTAATTACGCGCTCGATACCGAAAGAACAGGTCAGGCAACCTGGGATCCTCAAAAGCCAGCTCCAGTTCCCCCAGCAGTTCCGCCGGAGTGCTCAGTGCCTGGTCCAGCAGTTCACGGTCAGCAGGCTTGATAAACCCGCCGGTATAAAGGGCTTCATCGGGATCCTGGTTCTGAGGCGCATCCGATGGCTCATAGACGGCTTGCAGCCGCGCCGACAGTCCCTCAATTCCCCGCAACGTCCGCAGGTTCTTCTGAAGCTGATCCCGGTCAAGCTCAAAGTCCTGCAATCGCTGTTCTGACAGGCTTTTCAGCATTGTCGCAGGTGCAAGGACCGGGCAGGTATTGGCCCTCACCTCCTTCAGGGCGGGACGTTCCTCCCCTTCCTCCATGTCCTCACCACGCCGGAAAAGCCGGTCGCGGATCTGCTCCGGCGACGCCTCGGCCAGGAGGCTCGGATCCTGCCTGAGATCGAAAACGATCACCGAATTACGGTTGCGGGGGTGGACCGCTACCGGTGCGACCAATGCACAGCACCCTAGGCGGGACGGATACATGGCCGAGACATGAAGAACCGGCTTCATGGTACCCGAATCAAGCATGGAAAATACGGCGTCCTTGCTGCGGTTATTCAGTACGTACTCGTAGAGCCTTGGCTGCTTTTCCCGTATCAGCTTTGCCATGGCGATGGTTGCCCGGACATCCGCCATAGCATCATGGGCATCACCATGCTCAATATTATTGGCAGCGGTAAGATCTTCGAGCCGGAATGAGGGACTGCCATCCTCCTTACGCGGCCACTCGATGCCTTCGGGGCGCACCGCATAGGCGAGTCGGACCATATCGATAACGTCCCAGCGCGAATTGCCGTTTTTCCATTCCCGCGCATAGGGATCGCGAAGGTTGCGGTAGAGCGTCTGGCGGGTCACCTCATCATCAAAACGCAGGCTGTTATAGCCCACGCCGCAGGTCCCGGGAACCAGAAACTCATCATTGATCCGCTGGATAAACTCCGCCTCGGGAAGGCCTTCCTTCAGGCAGTCCTGGGGCGTAATGCCGGTTACCAGAGTAGCTTGGGGGTCAGGTACATAGTCATCGGAGGGGCGGCAGTAGAGCGTGATCGGATCATCGATGATATTGAGATCGGCATCCGTGCGGATACCCGCAAACTGTGCGGGCCGGTCCCGGACAGGATCGGCCCCGAAAGTTTCGTAATCGTGCCAGAAAAAAGAATTCAAGGGATCGCCTCCCGGGTGAAATTACCAAGTCGGCGTAAGCATAACACCGGGAAGCGTGGAGGCTGAAAGGTGGGGACTTAGAATAGCCCCTTGCCGCGATCGATGTACTCCGTGCGTTTGCGCGGGACGACTGGGTCATTCTGCAGGGATTGCATTTTCAGCCGCATGGCCGTGGGAATATTAATGAACACGCCAGAGTTCGTGGATACGGTATTGTCAGAGTCGCCTGGGGACTCCCACTCCAGCCCCTGATTCTGGAAGGAGATAAAAAAGTCATTCGTGAACGTAGGATCGCCATTGGAATCCCGCTCGCCCACATCAAGCGTCTGAATGGCAGTCAGCGGGGCGCATTGGTCACCACAGCCTGCGGAGTCTGAAAGACCAAAATGCGTAGCACGTTGGTTGTCCGCCGTTCCGTCTGCCTGCAGCAATTCGCCATCCTGAACGGTACCGCTGTCCGTGTCTTCGAGTTCAATACCAACTCTGCCTGTTAATGACTCAAATGATCCAGAGAGCGATCCGCGGGACTCTGTGAACCCCATCCGGAATCCGACGACATTTCCACCCTCTTCGGCAAGCTCAAGATACGGGTCCATGGCAAGGAAGGGAACGATGTCATTCGCTTCATAGTCATTTCCAGCGAAGTTCTCTTGCTGGCGAGCAATATGCCCTAGAGAAAGATTTTTGATGCCAACGTCTCGACACTCATTTGCTGAACCGCTGCAATTACTGTCCTCCCCGAGCGCAAGCTCTTCCATGTTCATCTGAAGCTCTGAACGCGTCCCAACGGTATAACGGGTAAAATATTTGCCATCCGCCTCATTTACATCAAGTCCGAGCATAGCCTGCCCGGTTACGGATCCCATCTCTTTCTCGCTCATGGGTTCCATATCCGCAATCGCCACGCTGGAGGCCAATAAAAGCCCCCCGACGAGCAAAGCACCAATGACGCTGTCCCTGTTGTGCATTGACTGCCTCTCAGCAATGGAATCCGAAGAAACTGCTCTCATACGCGTACAGTAGCGATCTCACGCGCTATGTACTGTGATCAGGTTCATGACGGGAATTGCAATAATGTAATAAAGATCAAATCTGGGAGGTCAATCACATTCAGGAAGACATAAAAAAGCCCCACCCGGAGTACCGGGAGGGGCTTTAGGTGTAGGCGCCTGACGATGACCTACTCTCGCATGGGATCTCCCACACTACCATCGGCGCTGAGTGGTTTCACTTCTGAGTTCGGCAAGGGATCAGGTGGTTCCCACTCGCTGTGGTCGTCAGGCAAAAAGGGTGGCAAGCAGTAAACTGATTCAAGAGTTACCCGGAGCATGCGCTGGGGTGTTATATAGTCAAGCCGCACGAGCCATTAGTACCGGTTAGCTTAACGCCTTGCAGCGCTTCCACACCCGGCCTATCCACGTCCTGGTCTTGGACGGCTCTTCAGGGGCCTCGAGGGCCCGGGGAGATTTCATCTTGGAAGGGGCTTCCCGCTTAGATGCCTTCAGCGGTTATCCTGTCCGAACTTAGCTACCCGGCAATGCCACTGGCGTGACAACCGGAACACCAGAGGTTCGTCCACTCCGGTCCTCTCGTACTAGGAGCAGCTTTCCTCAAATCTCCAACGTCCACGGCAGATAGGGACCGAACTGTCTCACGACGTTCTAAACCCAGCTCGCGTACCACTTTAAATGGCGAACAGCCATACCCTTGGGACCGGCTTCAGCCCCAGGATGTGATGAGCCGACATCGAGGTGCCAAACACCGCCGTCGATGTGAACTCTTGGGCGGTATCAGCCTGTTATCCCCGGAGTACCTTTTATCCGTTGAGCGATGGCCCTTCCATACAGAACCACCGGATCACTAAGACCTGCTTTCGCACCTGCTCGACATGTGAGTCTCGCAGTCAAGCGGGCTTATGCCTTTACACAAACCGTACGATGTCCGACCGTACTTAGCCCACCTTTGTGCTCCTCCGTTACACTTTGGGAGGAGACCGCCCCAGTCAAACTACCCACCACACAGTGTCCTCGCGCTGGATGACAGCGCTGAGTTAGAACCTCAAACATGCCAGGCTGGTATTTCAAGGGTGGCTCCACGATGACTGGCGTCACCGCTTCAAAGCCTCCCAGCTATCCTACACAAGCATGCTCAAAGTTCACTGTGAAGCTATAGTAAAGGTTCACGGGGTCTTTCCGTCTGGCCGCGGATACACTGCATCTTAACAGCGATTTCAATTTCACTGAGTCTCGGGTAGAGACAGCGCCCCCATCGTTACGCCATTCGTGCAGGTCGGAACTTACCCGACAAGGAATTTCGCTACCTTAGGACCGTTATAGTTACGGCCGCCGTTT
>Ga0208412_1000099_pt1 | contig 64816 bp, 76 predicted proteins | sample AntDeeMetag02WF4_FD_184758 | JGI IMG/M metagenome (GOLD analysis project Ga0208412, IMG submission 184758) | Saline lake microbial communities from Deep Lake, Antarctica - Antarctic Deep Lake Metagenome 02WF4 (SPAdes) (version 2) | ecosystem: Environmental > Aquatic > Non-marine Saline and... | reverse complement strand
AGCGACAGCTCTCCGTCGATCCGTCCGTAATTCTCTCGTCGAGACCGTCAGTACAACCGCTTCGACACAGAACTCAGGCCGCAGAAACAGCTAGCCGAGGATGCTTTGTGAGGTACTGATACTTCTGCTCGCTACCGAAGTTCATCCTCAATTTCGAGCCTGTGATTCCAGGCCAGTTCTTTCGCGAGCACCCACGCCCGAGCGGCCCGTTCGGCTTGGGTCCCTTTTCGATTGGTGTGATACCCGACGAGCGCCTCGACGACGAGCAAGTCTTCTTGCGGGGTTCGCATGTGGGGGTTGGCCGCGGCTTCCGATAAAATAAGTCATTATTATTTACTATCACTTCAATTGATAACGCTAAAGGAATTCACGTTCCTGTGCCGATATGTAATGCCTATCGATACCGATTCCGACGCATGGGAAAGAGGGGAGGATATTGGATCTGTTGCCGCGAACGCCCTCGAATTTCTGGCAGCAAGCCCAGACTCGGCCTTTCGGATCCGTGAAATCGCAGACGAGATACTTGGGACGGACTTCGAAACAATGGAATCGAACAGTCGCCTCCACGACCAATACGATGCGGGCGAGATTGCAGAGGAAGAATACCACGATCAGTGGGAGGATGGGATTCCATCAACCACATACCGAATCGACGAGACGTACCTCGAACTCCGACTGCGGCGATTAGTCGAACAAGAACTTGTCGAAATTCGTTCCATCGACTGCTCGGAAAGTGATGTGCCAACCGATGAAGGGGTTGTCACATATTACACGTACGCCCTCGTGTAATCTCGTTCTCGTCTCTATTCCTCCCCACCCTCGAGTCACTCGTCCAACTCACCGAGCGCCCCATCCGCGACGACCAGGTGATCGTACTCAGCGAGGTCGAATCGATACTCGCTCTCCCGCCGCAACGTCACGTGGAAATGGGGCTCAAACAACGGGACAGTCATTCCGGTAGCGGCACAGACGGCCGCCTTGTCTCGATTCGCCGTTCGGTGACGAGGACTGTGTGATCCACACGATGCACCTCGAGAACCGCAACGCGTACTGGGACGGCGAGATCGAACCCGAGGAGGTCGTTCACTATGTCTGAATCGGGCGTCGGATTGTATACCAATTGGAACTCCAAATAATTAACTTCTACTATTCTATATGAATTACATGTGAATGCTCGAGAAGATACTCAGCATAGCGATCAACGTAGCACCGATCGGGATACTCAGTGGCATCGGATTTCCAATAGCGCCCGTCTCACTGATTTCGTTTCAACTCCCGCCTTTGGGGCGAGATCGCGACGAGTCTACTGACGAGGAATCCGATACTGACGAGATTACCGCTGGGGCAGCATACACCCCGAACCCGTTCGTCTCTGACAGTCCGAGAACCAGCGCCGCACGAAACACTGTCAGGCGTAACCGGCGGTAGGTTGAAACGCAGTTCTATGGAAATATAGTAGCGGATGGTTACAGATATATAGGTCACTCGAGAGTCGTCCGCTGCCGAAGCGCGTCTTCGATCGCGAGTCCGTGACTCGCGGCCAGTTCTGTCGCGAGTACTCACGCTCAAGCGGCCCGTTCGGGTTGGGCGTCCTTTCGATAGCCGTGGAGACAACGAGCGCCTCAACGACAAGCAAGTCCTCTTGAGGGGTTCGATAGTCCATATCCAAATCAGCCGCGCTTCCACGGATAAACCTGCGGAGGGTCACACCCCATCACATCGTCGATCGTCTCGCCGCGTTCGACGGCCAGATCCCGCGCTCGAGTCCACGCTCGGCGGGCACGCTCGCGGTCGCGATCACGCAACTCGTCGTGATACTCGACGAGCGCCCGGATTAGGAGGTGGTCGTCCTCGAGCCGACGCTCACACATTACTGTCCGGGCCAACGACCCGCGGGATAACCGTATCGGACCGACTCGTCTGTGAGCACGGGCCGCGCCACCTTTCACCCCCGACTCCCTACCCCCCTCCACGACCGACGCGAAGACCTACCAGTGTCCGTCGCCTAAATGTCAGTCCGTAAGTCCGAGGCCTTGTCCTCGGTGAGTAAATCGGCGTCCTCGAGTGTATCGATCAGCTCGGCCATCGCATTACAGAACCGCTCCGGGTCCTCGATATCAGTGGTGTCGGGATCATCCATACGCGACGGACCGGCCAGACGCTATTCAACCGCCAGCGCGCAAGCGCGTGGTGGGCGGGGCCGGTGTATCCATGTGTTGTAGTGACTTGCGTCGATTCTAAGTTACTTGGAATCGGAGCGGGGTTGATATAGGTCCAAGAGAACATACCTCATGTCGCGTACTCCCACACGCGACGCAAACCGATAGACAACCGCCTACCACCAGTTGTGCCAACTTCTCAACCGTGTCCGGCGGCGGGCTACCCCTCCCGCCGCCGGACCTACCGCTGATTGAGTTTTCCTACTCACCGCCCACCAATTCCTATTGGCACTACACTCAACAGGCCAGCAGGTCTTGGTCCGACTGTCGCGTCACCCCCAGCACGCGACACGCCCGCCGAACCCCCAGTCATCTACCGGTGGCCGCTTTTCGATACACACCGCATTTTCAGTGAAAACTGTCAGCCACGAGATTGATACCGCGGGTCGTGATACACCCGACTGTCGCGTCCGAGGTATGCGCGACGTATACGATCATCCCGCTCGGCGCGAGTCGTTGCCAGGCGCTTTCGCCGGGCGCTCCGCTGTTCGATTCCTCTGGAGACACCTCTCGTTTCGAGAGATATCAGTCGGTTAGTCGTCGAAATATCCCATCCAGTGGTTGCTACTCGTCAGTGGACTCGGAAAACTTCACCGGTTGGTCGAATTCCTTCTGTATCTCGTCAGTGACCCCGTTCTTGTACGGTGCGTCAACGGTAATTTCGTAATCCGTCGACGATCGCAGTTCGCTCCCGTCGGTATGGACATCGTCGAACAGTAGGTCTAACTCCGTGGTCCCATTCGGCTATATGGAAAAGATCCCGTACGTCTCCCCGGCTAGTGCGTCGCCGTCGTACACGCGACAGAACACCTCTCCAACCTCGATAGCGGCATCACGAGTGTTTCGAATCGTCAAGAACAGTTCTAGTCCGAGATCGGGAGTGTGCTCAAAATGATGGCGGACAATAGAGACTCCGCCACCGCTTTCACCCACCTCGATGGGGTCCTCCTCCGGTCCATCTTCGCTTCCGTTCGAATCGGAACCGGTACATCCGGAGAGACCGGCGAGTCCGATCGCTGCGACTGTCTCTCGGCGCGTTGGATTCATGGTTTTCGATACGTTCTACAATTGATAATATATTTGTGGTAGTGGAACCGCTCGGCTCAGAACTTGTCCATCAGTTCCTCGAGTCCGTGCGAGATCCGTCCGGGCTATTGATCAACTACGTCGTCCGAAGTGTGTCTGTCGACGGTTCGTAGACCTCACCTTTCTGTTTGAGTTTGTCGATTTCGTGCTCAGCCTTCGATTCATCCATTCCAATATCCGCGGCACGCTCGAGAACTACCTCCATAGGCGCTCCATCATGATAGTCATTCTGAGCCTCTTCAATTAGTTGTTTGATGTTCTTGATCCGCTCTCGTTGGTCCAAGTCAGGATTGCCGATCGTGAATCGAATCGGCGTGGATACATCCACATCTTCGCCGAACTCGTCTACAATCGAATTTGCCAATGAATTCGGTACGCAAGTCACTACGAAGGCGCCACCCTGTAGTCTCACAGTGAGTTCTGCATCGAAGGGAATCGTCTTGGATACCTGATCGAGAACGTCTCGTTTTGCTTACGCACGGAGGCGCTCAGCTCGGTCGTCGTGGTCTGCCGCTGTTTCTAACTTCTCGAATGCGGTCGGTTCCGCACTCTCATCTGAGGAATCGTCGGCCTGGTTTCCCGCCATACATCAACATTCACACGACTGAATAAGAAGAGTAGGGTAGCATGATTACTCATGCTATAACCGTTCAGCGGACTCCTCACTCGGCATTGATCTTCGACCTCCAATACAGGTATTCTGCTGGCCCAGCAATCGTATAGAGAACAACGACCGCAATGACCAGTTTGAAAAGGATATTTGGGAGTGGCGAGTACTCGGCAACGGAGAGCATACCGATCAGTACATAGAAAATCGGGATTGCCAGCAATCTATAGCCAAACGTTTTGTTCAGTTCGGAGAGGCGCTGTTTCGTTAAGCCTGAAAAGTGAAGCGGCATAATTTTGTGGTGTCCATGAGGGTGTCGTAGAACAGTTCACACACCAACGGTGTTGATCTCACCTATCGTTAGATACAAGTAGTGGACTTAACAGGCGTACCACGAATCAATCGAATTATCTGATCGTAACGTAATTCCGATATCTTCGCCCTCACAGTCGATATCCAGATTAGGGGAATACTCCCACGTAGCGGAGACACCATCTGGAGTGAAAACTGCCACCGTTGCTGGGGTTGCTTCGATACCAGCAGATGAGTCGAGGTGACCGGATTCGAGTTTGTACACCCGACTAAACAACCGCTTTCCCTCGTTATCCGCTACTCGAACACCTATCGTTGCACGTTCTTCCGTCCGGTTCTCAACCATAATTTCAGTTGTTTCTCCTTCTCCCTCTGAACCAGTAGACAAGACAGAATCACTACATCCTGAAACAGCCGTCGAAGCTATCACTCCCAACAAAGCAAGCACTTCTCGTCGAGAAACACTTTCGGTAAGAAGACGGGACACCGAGGTCAGTTCAACCATTATTCAACCCGTTTGTCAATACGAGGGTAAATAATTTTGCACCTATATCTGTCACTGCGCTCAATACGCAGAACTACCTAACGGGTAGTTCGGCCATTCGTCTGTTGGGATAAAATTCTTGACAAGAGTTGTATGACACTTCGTGTCCATGCCAAAAATCGACCGCCTCAGCGAGAGTAGTGACTGGATTGATTTGAGTTTTGTGGAGCGAGAGCGGACACCTCGTCAGCTGATAGAACTTGGTATTCGACTCCATTTCGCTGGCTTATCGCTTTCAAATACCGTTGGAGAATCCGAGAAGTTCGGTGTCGAGAGATCATGGAAGACAGTTCACGATTGGGTACAGAAAGCTGATCGACAGCCAGCAACTGACGCGAATCCGAATCACGTCGCGCTCGACGAAACCGTGATTCGGATCGACGATCAACAGTATCGGCTGTACGCTGCAATCGATCCTGAAACGAAGAAAATCCACTACATATAGCTGTTTTCAACGACTACAACCGCATTGGCCGAAATCTTTTTTCGAGAACTAACCGAGAAACACCACATCAGAGATACAGTGTTTCTCGTCGATGGCGCACAGCATCTCCAGACAGTACTCCACCGACGCAGGCTCCGATTCGATACAAAAATCATGGAAATCGGAACGCTGTCAAAAATATAAGTAGGATTGTATAACGGCAAACCTTTTCGTTCTCAAACTATTTTAGTCATGTGAGAAGCTTAACTGCAGAATCATGGATTCAGGCCTTCGCATCGGCAATTGTCGTAGTTCAGCCATTTGTTTGTTCAAGCGTAGTGATCGAAATCCCGGGATTCGTCAAATGAGCCGATAGTAACATTAGAATTAATTGCCCACTTTGGGGATGGAGAGTCGATCAAGAGCGATATCGATCGCTGTTGTCAGCTCAGAAAGCGAGTCGAGAAATCGGTTGCTAAGTGTTAATTGTAGCTGTCTCCAGCACTCTTCGACTGGAGTGAGTTCCCCGGAGAATATGCTGGTAACGTGACGAAGGCGAGGTCGTCACGGGCCTGGCAGCCCGTGACCGCCAATGCCTGGAAATACGGCGCTCCATCGAGCATTACGAGTAGATCCTCTTTGAATTCTTTGTATAATGTTAGGGTGACATGTGTCACGTGATCGGCGGTGACGTACTCGGTGAACTGTGAGAAGAACCACTCGCCGTCTTCGGTGATCGCGCCGAGCAGACACGTCCAGTCGAATTGGCCAGAAAGTTCGACTCTCGGCCGCGTGCCGCCTGGTTTTCGCGCGGCACGCGGCTCAACCTGGACAGAGTCCTTGGCCTGATCGATAGAGACTACTGTGGCGTCCATCTCCGCTCGCTTTTTTTTTCAGTTCGTCGCGGAACTCTTCCGTATCGAATTCCTCGTCTTCGGCGACTGTGAGGCGCGGTTTTTGGTAACTCAATCCAGCTTCTTTAAGCAACCGCCGGCAACTCGGATAGGAGTACCCGGCGCCGTAGGTTTCTTCAAGAAATTCCTGGACGAGCGCCGGCGCGTCGATCCCGACTTTCTCGGGAGATTCGTGATCGGATTGTTCAAACTCTTATTGATATGTTTCTGATAGTTTTCGTATTCTTTAGGATCGATGGGTATCAGAGACGGCTTGCTCAAGCGGTTCGTCCGTATCGAGTCGCATGAGCCAACTGTAGATCGGTCTTCGACCAGTGTCGTGCCATTCTGCAAGTTCAGTCTGCGTCACGCCGTTCTTGTACGCAATCGTCGATAACAACCGTTATGTCGGCTTAGTTCCTTCAACCTCGTCAAGAGCGTTTTGGAGTTCCTCGACGGAAATTTTCTCGAGATGATCCATTGTCTACAGCAACAATCTACGGGCGGAAAGTTCTAACAGTTACTATAGAGGAGATTTCGTGCTAACGGTCGGACCGGTGAATACGAGTTTACTGTCTCCCACTGACGTAACCCTGGTGGCTGTCCTGACGATATCGCTAGGCACAAATACCCAATTCAAAACCCAACAGTTTCCTGTTCCTCCATCGAAAACCACTCCCCATGCTAACACAGTCTAACTTATGGACGTACCTCTGCCCCTACGGTTCGTAGCTTGCCACTGCTCCGAACAAGAATTAGTCGTACCGTGAAGCTAATATTTGGGCCAGAATCCGTTTCAACATGGAGTTAAAAGCGTTCCTCGACAGCGTCCAGCGGAGGGACTGGCAAACGACGACGGAGGGGACCGTTCGCATTGCGGTTATCGGGCTCGGCTGGTGGTCGACCGAATAAGCGATACCGGCGATTACCGCCTCCGAACTCTGTAGAGCAACAGTCGTGGTGAGTGGATCGAAGCAGAAAGCCGAACGAACCGCCGCCGACGTACAATCGGTCGAACACGGAATCACGTACGACGATTTTCATGAGGGCGTCGCCGCAGATGTATATAATGCCGTCTACATCTGCTCGCCGAGTGCGTTGCACCTGCCGTACGCAGAGACAGCAGCGGAACTCGGAAAGGCTGTGCTCTGTGAGAAAACGCTCGAGGCGATCAATTTCCGCTCATACCCGCCATATCTGGTCGTCGTACCGCTAGAAGAAGACGCACAGGCGATCGAGACAGGACAGTCACGGAGATATGGGTGGCTCGGCCGTGTCTTGGACATCCGTATGATCGTAAACATCGTTCATAGGATCTCGACTGACGAGTGGTATCGATTGGTTTCGGCAATATCGGACCATATCCTCTCAAATCGTATCCTTATTCCGCAAATATAGTAACAACTGCAACTATTTACACACTGATCACGCAGCTGTCGTGCGATAAGGTGTGCATTGACTTGTAGTGGTTACTATAGCGACAGATACGCGTTGATCGACGCGTAATCCTTTGGACGAGCCATCTGCGTACTCAGTAAGTTCCGATACCCGCGTAACTCCGTGTTTCGAAGCGACAGCGTCAACCGATTCATGTTCGAACGCAGTCCGATGATGGACTCGTGAAACAGACATCCCTCTCGCTGCGTATAGAAGAGGAACGTTACAGTATAAACGTGTGAAGCAGGTTCGACATGCCGAAACAGATTGTCGCGGCACATGCATCGTTGTTACTGTGCTTTATTGAGAGATCCCTCATGGCAACAGCCCACCCACCGATCGTCGGAGAGCGCGTCGAAACGAACGAGGACAAACGCGCCTCGAGAAAAAATGCTATTACCCAAATAGTCGGGGTTTTCCGAAGTGGTCGAAATATTTCTATGGGCGTTCGTTGTAACCATGCCTATGACAGACGGCTTAAATCACTCTGTTCGGCGGGCCTTCCAAATCGTGGACGAAGTGTGACTGACGCAACCTGCTGAACAACTCTCGTTGATACAGCCTGCTTCATGACTCAGTTCTGCTTCTCATGCATTTTTCGGGTTTGTCGATAGGGGAGTATAAAGTAATTTGCTCGCAAAATAGGCGGCTATAGTAACAACTGAAATGATTTACACGCTGATCGCACAGCAGTCGTGCGATCAGATGGATATTGACTTTCAGTAACTGCTATAGTCCATCCTGATGTAATTGCCAAAGTTTGATGCTTATCTGAACATTCTCTGTTCGCACTGCTTCGGCGAACAAAGAGAACGACGATCAGAAAATCAGGTGACCTGCCCGTCAATACGAGGTTCGTCCACTGATCAAGCATCGTAGGTTCACATCGCTATACAAGGCATGGAGCACACGCTTAGATGCTGATCTCTACGGACAACGGAGTCAATCCGAGACTGTCAACTCAACGCTCAAGCGAAAGTACGGTGCGTTCGTCCGATCACGATGCTGGTGGAAACAGTTTCGTGAACTCACCATTACCTGTCTCGTTTATAATATAGACCGATCACTCTGAGCGGTCAGTACAGGGGATACATACAGTGAGCCGATAATGACAGAGCAGGAAGTCTACGGAACGGCTCTACCGGAATGCTGATCAGGGAGTGAGAACGATTTTGCCTAGAAAGCTCTCTTCCATAACCGTCTGATGAGCCTCCGCGGCGTCCTCTAACGGATAGGTGCGGTCGATGACCACCTCAAGTCGGTCATCCGCCATCAGTCGTCCGAGACGTGTGAGAATAGGGCCGATATCCGGGGCGTCCGAGTGGATGGCAAGATTCGACATACTCATCATATGAATGTCAATTTCCTTCGACCGCGCCGCCGACACGTCCGAAAGCGTCGCCTCTCCACCCGCGATGATAGACACATCACCGTTGAACGCCGCGAGTTCAACGTCCGTTTCGAAGTAGGTGCCAGCCATCGGATCGAGAACGAGGTCTGCACCTCCAGTCGCCTCGACAGCCGCCTCGGTCAAATCATCACGCGTGTAGTCAAGCACCGTCTCGGCACCCAACATCCGAACCGCGTCGTGGTACTCCGGACGTGCGGTCGAGACGGGTATGGCTCCCAGGGCATCAGCGAGGCCAACAGCAACGTGGCCGACGCCACCGTTTCCCCCATGTATGAAGGCCGTCGCCCCCGGTTCGAGGCGGGCGTGGTGAACCATCGCCCGCCAAGCAGTGACACCGACGAGGGCGACAGCCGCGCCTTCTTCAAAGTCTACACTATCAGGCAGGGGAGCGAGCAGGTCAGTCGGAACGGTCGCAAAGTCGGCAAAGGAACCGCCCGCGAACCGTCCCACGTGCAACCCCGTCGCGAAAACACGATCACCCTCCTCGTAGTTTTCAACGTCAGCACCAACCGCGGCGACGAGCCCGGCGATATCCGAACCGCTAGTTTTCGGTAACCGTGGCGCTCCCTGCTTGCGGAATATCGCGTCTATGGGATTGATACTCGCTGCACGCATCTCGACGAGAACTTCATCTCGTTCCGGTTCAGGCCGCTCACATTCCTCGACGCGAAGCACATCGGGGGCACCGCCATCGTGGTATCGAATAGCTCTCACACTCCAACGTATAACGAGTAGTGATATAAGATTTCGGTCTATCCGTATCTTTACGACCCCCTCTGCTGAATATCCCCTATTTAATGCGCTCTCCGTCCATATCGTAGAGAAGTGATGAACGAGCGGTAGCTTCGTAGTTCCATCCACTATAGTAGTCACTGCAAGTCAATGCACACCTGATCGTATGACTGCGACGCGATCAGCGTGCAAATCGTTTCAGTGACTGCTATGAACGTCGAGGCCGGCCTCGAGGTCGAACTCGAAATCACGGTCTCGGAGACGACCGACGATCGGATGGTCGGGTTCAAACTGGTATAATGCGAATATCGTAGCTTGTATGCATGAGAATCCGTATACTGGCTGGGCGATCGTGGTTAATTTAGCGGGTTTCACCAGACGGCGAAGGCTTGCAGCCATGTTTCCGCGGTTTCTGGATCGACGTGACTAAAGCTATTACTGAGCGATTATGTACGACGTTTTATTTCTTTAAATATATATTCGACAGCATTCCGGTTTCCATGTCTGACGGGCTGAAATCGGAGACCTGATTGACGCAATGCAGCCGCTAGATGCTTCGCGTGATCGACGAGAAACACTGCGTCGGAGACGTCGTGCTTCTCACAAAGTTCCCGTAGAAATTGCTCGGTCAATGCGGTTGTGTTCGTCGTACACAGCCGTATGCACAGGAATTCGTTTATTTCGGGATCGACGGCAGCGTACAGCCAGAACTGCTGGCCGTTGATTCTGATCACCGTCTCGTCAAGCGCGACGCAATTTGGGTTCGCACCGCTGGCCGGCTGTAGCCCTGCCTTCTGCACCCAGTCGTTGACTGCTTTCCACGACCGATCGACACCGAACCTCTCTAATTTAGAGACAGTATTCAAAAATCATGGTCCGGCCAAATGGAGTCGAATACCGAGCACCATCAACTCACTCGGTGTCCTCCCGCTCCACAAAATCCAAGTCAATCCAGTCGCTATGACCGCTGAGGCGGGCGATTTTCGCCATGAACCAGCTGAAAATCAGACTCGCCTCGCTTTTTGGCCTTCACTAAACACTGCCGGCTGAGCAGACATATCTGTGATAACGATGCAGTCTATCGTAGCCACTGAACGTCAGTTCACACCCGATCGTACAGCGGTCATGCGATCGGTGTGAGCCCGTTTCAGTTGTTACTATTGGTTTTAGTTAGGCCTCACACCTCGGTTGCGTAGCGGTGGCGAGCGTTTCTTGTAAGATCGGTCGTTGCTCATGGATCTTCTGTGCATCTTCGATCAGCCGCTCCAGCAGTGGCGGTGGTGAGTAGCCGAGGTACTCACCGAGTTTGTGGAGGATGAGCTGGGCGTGCGACCGAAAGATCGCCGCCCAGCGTTCCGGCGGAAACACGATTTCGTTGTCGGTTTGTTCGGTGACCAAATCCAACAGATTACGGCTCACCAGCAGTGACAGCAACGCCGCGTACAGCAGAATTTCCACGATATGCTACATCGAGTTCGTCAGGCGAACGGACGACGTCATCATCTCGTCGGGATATCGAATCGATCCCGAGGAGATCGAAGACTGCCTCGTGAAACACGAGGCGGTCGTCGACGCCGCGGCGATCAGCGTTCCCAACGATGTTCGCGGCGAAGTACCCAAGGCGTTCGTCGTTGTCGCGCCCAACTATTCGCCGTCGGACGATCTCGTCGACGACCTGCAGGTGACGGTCAAGTCGGACCTCGCCAAGTACGAGTATCCGGGAGAAATCGAGTTCATCGACGACCTCCCGACGACCTCGACCGGAAAGATCCGCCGCACCGAACTGCGTCAGCGGGACGGTCTCAAGGACTGACCGCTCTACGACGATGACGCCGTTCGACTGGTCCCACCCATTCACGGCACGAGAGCGGCGTTCGAACGAAGTATCTGTCGGTGCCGCAGCGGGACGTCTGTCTCGGTGAATGCCGAGTAAAAGGCAATATATATGTGCTAGTGAGAATTGGTAACATCCGTGTGCCGATGAGACCTGATTCAGATCGATCACCGGACGTGCTGGCCGATGGAGGGAGCGAAGCGACCTCCTCCGCCGCCGACCCGGTACGAGACGACGATTGGGCAGGGCTGCTGTCCGCGATCGACGCGGACGGCGATCTGGACCCAGACGAATTGCGTATGCTAATGCGGATCATGCTGTTGATCCGCAAAGTCGATCGCGCGTGGGGTGACGCCTATCTCGAGGGAGAAGTCGAGGGGATCCCGCCCTCGCTCAGCACCGGTCAGGAAGCAGTCTCTGCGGGCGCGTCTGCGGGCCTGCAGCCGGGCGACTTCCAGTTCACAACCCACCGCGGGCAGGCGCCGATGGTGGCGAGCGGTCTCGATCCCGGTCGGATCCTGGCTGACCTCTATATGCGTAGCGACGGCTACAACTCGGGGAAATCATACCATGTGACCGACGTCGAACGGGGCGTCATCGGCATGGGCGGGATCATCGGCGCCCAGGTGCCGGTCGCGGGCGGAAAGGCGCTGGCCCAGCAGTTCCGGGACGACGGCGGCGTCAGCCTGGCCTACTTCGGCGACGGGACGGCCAACGAGGGGGCGATCCACGAGACGGCCAACCTCGCCGCGATGTGGGATCTCCCGCTGATCATGCTCTGTGAGAACAACGAGTACAACATCACCCAGCGGGTCGACGAGGCGGTGAAGGCGCCGTCGGTCGCCTCGCGGGCCGCCGGGTACGGGATACCCGGCGACCTGGTCGACGGCAACGATCCGATCGCCGTATTCGAGGCGGTACGCGACGCGGCCGAGCGCGCCCGGAGCGGTGACGGACCGACGCTGATCGAAGCCCAGACCGTCCGCCTAGACGGCCACCTCACGCACGACCCCCAGAAGTACCGTTCCGACGGCGAGATCGCCGACAGGTGGACCCAGTGTCCGATCAGGCGCTTCCGCGAGCGGTTGGCTGCCGAGGACGTCCTCTCGAAAGAGGAGTTCGACGAAATGAAAGCCGAGGTCGAGAGCGAGGTCGAAGCGGCCGTCGAGTTCGCGCGGGAGAGTCCGTATCCCGAACCGGAAGAAGCATACGAGGATCTATGGGCGTAACTGACACCGAAACGAGGTTGCTCGATCGGAATCGACTGCTGGACAGGAACGCGTTTCGACGCGACGCTCCCCCCTCCGAGGAGGAGGAAGGCGCGCCCAGCTTCAGGGGCGCACTCAGAGAAGCGATGCGCGAGGAGATGCGCCGCGACGAGTCCGTCTTCCAGATGGGCGAGGACATCGCCACCGCGCCGCCGTTCGGCGTGACGAGTGGTCTCGCCGACGAGTTCGGTCGCGATCGGATCCGCAACATTCCCGCGTCCGAAGTCGCCGTCATGGGCGCGGCTGCCGGCGCGGGTATCGACGGAATGCGTGCCATCGTGGAGTTCCAGTTCGGGGACTTCCTCTCGGTGGCGATCGATCAGCTGACCCACCAAGCCGCCATGTTGCGTCACCTGACGGGCGGGCAGGTCTCGATCCCGATGGTCGTTCGCCTCCCGTGTGGCGGCGGCGAGAGCACCGGCCCGCAACACTCGCAGACGATGCACTCCTGGTTCGCCCACGCGCCGGGCATTAAAGTCGCCGTTCCGTCCAGCGCGACGGACGCGAAGGGCCTGCTGAAGACTGCGATCCGCGACGACAATCCCGTCCTCTTCTTCGAACACAAGTCGCTCTACGGAACCCGCTGGGCCGTGCCCGACGAGTTCGAGGACCCGGACTTCACGATCCCCTTCGGCGAGGCTGCGATCCGCCGTTCGGGGTCCGACATCACCGTAGTCGCGACGATGACGATGGTCGAACACGCCCTCGCCGCCGCGGAAACGTTGGCGGACGACGGCATCTCGGTCGAGGTGATCGATCCGCGCACCGTCGAACCGCTCGACACCGACACGATAGTCGAGTCGGTCCGAAAGACCGGCCGGCTGCTCGCCGTCGACGAGGCCTACCTGTCCTGTGGAATTCAGGGCGAGATCGTGTCACAGATCACGGAGCAGGCGTTCGACTCGCTCGAAGCCGAACCGCGGCGACTCGGGAACCCGGGCGTTCCGGTCCCCTTCTCCCCGCCGCTCGAGGACGAGGTGCTGCCGTCGACCGACGACATCGTCGACGAAGTGCGATCGCTCGTCGCCGACTGACGGCTACCGCACCGCTACGGTACAGTCATTTTTCGGGCGAACGTCGGCGTCGATCGACGCGATCGATTCCCTCCCGTTCGGAGGTGAAATCAGGACCAGGCAATCGTGAGGAGGGCGACGGCGGAGACGACTATCGTGAGTGCGACCGGTGCCTGATACGAGTCCGCGTACGCGAACAGCGCCATCCCGAGCGGCGGGAGGCCCAATGCGAACACGCCGAGCGAGACGTTGAATACGCTCACGACCGCGACCGCCGGTTCCGAATCGTACGATCGAATCAGGATCGGAACGTACAGCGTTGCGACCCCACCGAACCCGATCCCACAGAGCACGATCGCGACCGCGACGGCCGAGAGCTGCGGGACCAGTAGGGCGAAGCACCCGCAGACGACGAACAGCAGGGAGACCACGAACGTCCGGTGGTAGCCGGTTCGGTCGGCGATCAGTCCGCTGACGATTCGGGAGCCGACGCTTAGGCCGCCGATCGAGCCGAACGCGATCGTCGCCGCACGCTCGGAGAGGCCCCGGTGGACGAAGAGGTCGATCGAGTACGTCGCGAGGAGGTAGTACCAGCCGAAGGCGAGGCCGATCCCCACGAACTGCAGCCTGAACCGGCGGGTTCTGGCGACCCGCCCCAGCCAGTCGAGCAGTTCCGTACGCTCGATAGACGGCCGATCCGTCCACGGGGGACGGTCGCAGACGACGCCGGCGAGGACGCACGTCGCCGCGGTCAGCAGTAACACCGTCAGGTAGCCCCGCTCGACGCCGAAGCGCTCGAACGCGAACTGCCAGGCGGGGGGCAAGGCGAACAGGCTCACCCCGATCCCGGCGAACAGGAACCCGGTCGCTACCCCGCGTCGCTCCCGGAACCACTGCGGGATGACCGCGGCGAGGATCACGTAGACTGTCCCGAGCGCGCCGCCGACCAGCGAGACGGTCCCGAGCAGCCCGGCGGCCGTGTCGACGAAAAATAACGCGGGTGAGAGGGTACCGATCACCGCTCCGCACGCGACCAGCACCGCCCTTGAAGAATACCGCGCGGTGACAAGCCCGACCGCGCCAGCACCCGCGTAGAACGCGAACAACTGGGCCGACAGGATCGCCGAGAGGACGACGGGCGACGTCCCGTACGCGTCGCCGAAGTACGACACGAAGACGCCGATCGAGTAGGGCGTTCCGAACGTGGCGGTCAGGGCGAGGACGCCGGCGACCGCGACGACCCAGCTGCGCCTCCCGTCGGGATTCGGCCCGTCCGTTCCTCTCATTGTCGCGAAGCGGACCGCGATCGTATTTATCTCTTCGAAATCACGGCCCCGATAGGACGACTAACGGCGGGTTTCGTGGCTTCGGCGGCGATCGACGACGCCAAGGGGATAACGATGGACGAACCTTCGCGCCTTTCGAAACAATTATGCGAATCTCCGTATACGTTCGAATGATCTATGAACAAACTTCTAGACGGAAAGACCGCGGTCGTGACTGGTGGGGCGAGCGGAAACGGGCGGGCGATGTGTCTCGCGTTCGCTGAGCACGGAGCGGACGTGATCGTCGCCGATATTCGCGAAGAACCCGCACTGGAGAACACGCCGACCCACGAAAAGATCGAGGCAGAGACGTCGGCGCAGGCCGCTTACGTCGAGTGCGATGCCACGCGTCGCGACGACGTCGAAGCGGCCGTCGACGCGGCCGAGGTGGTCGGCGGGATCGATATTATGGTCAATAACGTCGGGCAAAGCGAGCGGGATTTCGATTTTCTCGACCTTCCCGACGAGGAGTACGAGCGGATCATGGATCTCAATCTTCGATCTGCGTACCTGGGTTCACAGATCGCCGGGAGACGAATGGTGGAGCGAGGCGAAGGGTGTATCATTAACATGTCCAGCGTGGACGGGATTCAGGGCGAATCCGCCGTGCCGATTTACTCCGCCTCGAAAGGCGGCATCCGATTGCTCACATACTCCCTCGCGGGGTACTTCGGAGACGACGGCATCCGAGTCAATTCGCTACACCCGGGCCTCATCAAGACGGATCCGACGACCGACGACGACGGGAACGTGCGGGCCGATCTCGACGAGAAGTTCGTCTCGAAGACCGCCCTCGGCCGCGTCGGATCGCCCGACGAAGTGGCGAAGGCGGCTGTGTTCCTGGCGAGCGATCTCGCGTCATACGTCACTGGGGAGTCGCTCGTCGTCGACGGCGGGTTCGTCTCGACGAATCTCTGATCGGTCGCACCCCATCGTCGAAACCGGGGGCGGGTGCCGCCGTCGGACGCGCCGGGATCTTCGCTCGCGGCGGCATCTATATGGGCGTGAATAACACTCATGAGAATGTATGAGCGAGTCAGACACCGAACTGACCGAGAAGCAGCGAGAAGTCAAGGAGAAGTTCAAGGAACAGCGCGGGTACTGGTCGGAGATGTGGGACGACTTCCTGAAACTCGACCCGGAGTTTCTCGATCTGTATCGAGCATTCTCTGCTCACCCTTGGAACGAAGGCGTCCTCGAACCGAAGGTCAAGGAACTGATCTACATATCCATCGACGTCTCGACGAATCACTTGTACAATCGGGGGACGCGGTACCACATTCAGAATGCGCTCGATTACGGCGCGAGCGTCGACGAGATCATGGAAATGTTCCAGCTCACGAGCGTCATCGGCGTCCACTCGGCCACTGAAGGGATGCCGATTCTGGCCGACGAGGTCGGACGACCCGGTGAACCCGCAGAAGAGGTCGCAGCTGAACAGGAGCGTCTTAAGGACCGATTCGAGGAGGAGCGGGGTTATTGGTCTGAGTCGTGGGAAGACGTGCTACAACTCGATCATGAGTACTTCGAACGGTATCTTGAGTACTCGGCGCACCCATGGAAGGAGGGCGTTCTTGATCCGAAAGTCAAAGAGTTCATCTACATCGCGGCGGTCGCGTCGACGACTACACTGTACAACCCGGGAATCCGCGTTCACGTCCAGCAGGCGCTTGAATATGGCGCAACTCGCGAGGAGATCATGGAAGTTTTCCAACTCATCAGCGTTCTCGGCGTCCACACGCTCACCGAGAGTGTCCCGGTTCTAATCGATGAGGCGAAGAAGCGCGGAAAACTCCCCGACGATTTTTAAGCCGTGTTGTTCGGCAATCGCGGCTTCTCGGCGTACGTCTTCTAGAAAATTAGAAAGAACGGCAGGCTATAGACGAAGCCTCGGGTCTGGTCCTGATACAAACTCGCCCCGATCGCGATCGGTAGACACGACGCTCCTCTCACCAACGGTGGTCCGATTGAACACCGGGGATAATCTTCTGTGGGTTTAGTGTTTCGTTCGGGTCAAAGACTCGGGGGACCGCCTGCATCGCCTCGACCACGACCTCGCCATCCTCGAGGTTCGCTGGCTTGAACAGTTGGTGGCGATCACTGCGGTCTTCCTATAGAAGAGCAGCGGCAGGAGGAACGGCACGCACAGCTTAGGTGCCTCTGGACATTTGCGCAGATGATACCCGCCTTCACGGCTTATTGACGAATAAATAGCTAATAGTATGTGTTAGTGGAAATGGTTATGTCATTCTACTGTTCAAGCGTATCTCTAATTCGGCCCGTCTACGCGTTACAGTCTTTCGGCTTTGATGTCGCATCTGGATCATACGGGTTCGCATCGTCGACGGACGGTGCTCCCAAAGCTAGGACGCGAACGTTCTCGCTTGAGTCCGCTGCATTGTACGCACGGTGGGGATTGCCTGGTTCGACGATGAACGCTTGGTCGGTCCCCACGCAGAATTCCTCGCCGGGTGTTTCGACGTTGAGGGTCCCCTCAAGCACGTAGAACGCCTCGACTTGAGCATCGTGATAATGGTAGCCGACTGGGAGTTGTTCGCCCGGTTCAGCTTCGTAGACGCGAAGTCCGACGGGTGAATTCTGATAGTTAAGTCCAGCCGCAGCGCTGATCGATCGGACGTCGACCTGCCGGTCATCCCACTGTTCTAGGTCTGCGGGATCGATGAGGTTGTATCCCATGCACGTCTCTTCGGCTCGAAGCGTATCAATGTTCGATAGTAGTCGTTGAAACTGTTTACCCACCGCTCGCACTCGAGCGGCCAACGCCGGACGCGCTGGCCGTGCCTTCGCGAGCAGGGGTGCATTGACTGTCAACGGCTACTATAGAGAGCGATTGGGGATGGTGTCCGTTAGAATAACTCGTTGTTTAAGTCGTCAGGTCCATTTACGAGGGACACTTACGACGAGGGTGAGTCAGCGTTGTTCTTGACATTAATCGCGATATTTTTCGTTTGCAGGTAGGAATCGAGTGCAGCGAGACCTTTCTCACGCCCGATGCCGCTTTGCTTATAGCCGCCAAAGGGGGTCTGATTCGTATCTCCGAACCACTGATTCACGTATACGTTTCCAGCCTCGAGCGTGCGCGCGAATCGGTGGGCGCGATCGATGTCCGACGTGAAGACGCCCGCGACGAGCCCGTAGTCCGAATCGTTGGCGATCTCAACGGCTTCGTCCTCGTCCTTGAACGAGAGCACCGAGAGTACCGGTCCGAATATCTCCTCCCGCGCGATCCGCATGTCGGGGTCGACGTCAGTGAAGACGGCCGGATCGACGAAGTAGCCGTCCCGGTCGAGTTCCTCGCCGCCCGTCTCGAGGGTCGCACCTTCCTTGATACCGACGTCGATGTAGCTGGTGATCTTCTCGCGTTGCTCCTCGGAGACGACCGGACCCATATCCTCGTCCTCAGGACCGGGCCCAATTGAGGTCGACGCAGCGATCTCAACGATCTCGTCGACCAGTTCGTCGTGGACGGACTCGTGGACCAAGACTCGATCGGTGGCAGAGCAGATCTGGCCGGCGTTCGTGAAGATCCCGGTCGTGATCCACTCAGCTGCAGTCTCGAGATTCGCGTCGGCGAAGACGATCGCCGGGTTCTTTCCGCCGAGTTCGAGGGTGACGGGCGTGACCGTTTCGGCGGCCGTTTCCATGATGTGCTGGCCGGTCGGCACGCTCCCGGTGAATGTAATCTGATCGATGTCCTCGTGTTCGGTCAGCGCCTGCCCGGCGGGGTCGCCGAAGCCGGGAACGACGTTAACGACGCCGTCGGGGACGCCCGCTTCGGTGCAGAGTTCGGCTAGTCGGAGTGAGGACAGCGGCGTCTGCTCGGCCGGCTTGACAACGATCGCGTTGCCGGCGACGAGCGCGGGCGCGACGCCGCGGGCGAGGAGGTTCGCGGGAAAGTTCCATGGCGTGATCTGTCCGCTCACGCCGTAGGGTTCCCGGACCGTATAGTCCACCTGACCCGTCCCGACCGGAATACTGCGGCCTTCGAGCTTGTCAGCGGCGCCTGCGTAGTACTCGAAGTAGCGGGCAGCCCCAGTCATGTCGCTCCTGGCCTGCGAGAGCGGCTTGCCCTGGTCGAGACTCTCGAGTGCAGCGAGATCGTCGAGTTCGTCGCGGATCAGTTGGCCGATCCGGTAGACGATCCGCCCGCGCTTAGCTGGGTCGATGTCGCGCCACTCGTGAAACGCCTCGCGCGCGGCCGAGACCGCGGCGTCGATGTCCTCGGCCTGTGCCGCCGCGACGGACGTAATCGGCTCCTCGGTCGCTGGATCGACCGTCTCGAGCGTCACACCGTCGGTCGCGGCGACCCACTCACCGTCGATGTAGAGGTTCGTACTCGATAGTTGTTCGAGCGCCGCAGAGACGCGTTGACGGGTAGCTGACTCGGGCATATCGTCTGAAGTATTTGTCCGGCACAGAAATGAATTCTTCGGTCAGAGATCCATATTCAGCGCCATACGACGCGGACGGAATTGAACTGCGACTCGGGCGCGAAGTCAGTCAGCGTGTGGGTGCAATGCAGCGCGCGTAATCTCCCGGGTGTCGGATTTGGTCAGCGCCTCCTCGACATCGAGCAGCTCGAAATCGGCGTCGATGAGGTCCTCGTAGGGGTACTCGTCGCTGTTCTCCGCGAGGAACTCGAGGGCGGTCTTGAGGTACCACGGCTGGTAACGGATGGCAGTGGTGATGTCGATTCCTGCGCGCGTGAGCGATCCAGTGTCGAACTCGGCCTTGATCCCGGGGTTGATGTTGCCGACCTCGAGGTAGCGTCCGCCGTCGCGCAGGAGGTGCGGTCCTTCGGCAAACGCCTCGGGGACGCCCGCGACCTCGACACCGACATCGGCACCGACGCCGTCGGTCAATTCGCGGACCCGGTCGGCGCGCTCCTCGACGGTCCCGTACTCTCGGAAGTCGATCACGTGATCGACGCCGAACTCACGGGCGCGGTCGATTCGGCCGTCGATTCCCTCGATAACGATCGTCTTTGCACCCCGTTCACGGGCGATCGCGATTGCATTGAGTCCGAGTCCACCCGCGCCCTGAACGACGACCGTGTCGTTCCACTCCACGCCCACCTCGTCGAGCCCGTACAGCATCTGCGAGAGTGCACAGTTCGCCGCTGCAGCGACGGATGGTTTTACGCCGTCAGGGACCTTGTAAAAGTACTGATTCGGGTGGATAAAGTAGTGCGTCGAGAACGTACCGTGGAAGTGCGGTGACTCCTCCGGAGATTTTGACCAGTAAGTGTACGCGTTTTCGCAGAGATTGAACTGCCCCTCCCGGCAGGCCGGACAGCGCTGACAGGTGAGAAAGTACGCCGGCGTGACGAGATCGCCTTCCTCGATCGGATCACCGGCGTAGTCCGTCTCGACGCCCTCACCGAGTTCGCTAACGCGACAGACCGCTTCGTGACCGAGCACACCTTCTTTGACCTCCGGGTGGTGGCCTCGCCAGATGTGCAGTTCCGAGCCGCAGACGTTCGCCTGCTCGATCTCGGTCAGGACGGCTCCGGGTTCGGGCTCCGGCACGTCGTACTCCTTGACCTCGAGTCGTTCGGGTTCCGATAAATATACAAGTTTCCCTCTGGGTCGTGGTTCCATATCTGGGGATTCGTTTCTCACAAAATAAAACTTCCGTCCTCCGAAACGCAGGTGCCGCCGGTCTCGGACGGTCCCCGTCCCCGGAGTCGTCGTCGAACATCGTCTCGGAGAGACCGGGTTCCTCGAGGGGGACGACCCCGTCCACTGAGACGGTTTACTGTAAGTCATTACCGGCGCAACTGCGACCCGGGCGGCGGTTGCGCCGGCAAATCGTTACAGCAATCCGTATGAATCGTCGCGTCGATCAGTGCGAATGCAACACGATGATCACGTCGGCGTTCGGAACCGTTTCGTGACGATCGGGCCTCGAAGTACGGAGGCAAGCTCCTCCCGGGGCCCCCTCGCTGGTCGGCCGATACGAGACGTGGACGGGTATAGCCCCGTCATCGCAGTTGCGGAGCGTCCGTCCGCCGCCGAGTGTAACCAGGCCACCGACAGAGTGCAACCGGGCCACCGACAGTGGGATCGTCCGCGAGTTGTCCGACGAAGTTGACCTCGCCTTCGAACTGAGCGAGTCCGATGGCAATCGGCTTCGGGAGACCGTCAGGAGTGACGTGGACCGTCGTGACGGCGAGGACCTCGCCGGTACCTGGTTCTCGCGTGGTCCACGAATTGTTCCCCCACTCGAGACAGCGCCGTTTCTCGTAGAAGGTTCGGTCCCCGAAGTCGGTACACTCGAGTCGGTTTCGCTTCGCAGTCCGGAGCGCGTCGCAGACGGGATCGCGACCAACTCCCGGGAACTCGCCGCGGCGAACAATTTTATTATCTCGACCCGGGACGTTCTAGTATGCCTAACGGGTGGCAGCACATCCGGCCTGAGAGGAAGAACCCACGAAGTGATAAGCCCGGCCAGCGGTGGGAACTATCGCGAGAACTCGATATCGACGAATTTAACATGAATGTTGCGATACTCGAACCCGACGAGAGACTGTCCCAGAACCACTTTCACTACCACGAAAACCAGGCGGAACTAATCTACGTCGCCGGCGGTCGCTGTCGGGTCGAGGTCGCCGACCACCAGTTCGTCGCCAGACGGGACGACATCGTGCGTTTCGATGCGGGCAAGACAGGTGTTCACCTCGTCCATAATCCCTTCGACGAACCATGTCGTATCGTCGCGATCGGATGGCCGCCCGAGGGTCGACACCCGGTTGAGAAGGTAAAATCGCGTGAGGAACTGCTCGGAGAACGGGAGGGAACTCAGCCCGAGACAGAGTAGGTCGCAACTCGTTGGACCTCGAGGCGACGATCCGACCGGACGACGGCCGCCCGCCGCGTCGCAAGCGGGGGTCGAGAGATCGTTCATCCGGACGTGAACGAATCGATGCAGTTACTCGTTCGGCCAGTGTTCGATGTACGTCTTTCGGTCGGTGTAGAAGTCGATGATATCTCGTCCTTGGGCGTGGAGGTCGCCGAAGAACGAATCCTTGCGACCGCCCATGTGAAAGTACGAAAGCGGAGCTGCCGTTCCCACGTTCACACCGATATTTCCGGCATCGACATCCTGGCGGAATCGACGGGCTTCGCCACCGTCGCTCGTGTAGAGACACGCAGCGTTTCCGAACTCCGACCGATTCGTGACCGAAATCGCTTCTTCGAGATCCGATACCCGCGTTATACACAACACGGGGCCGAATATTTCCTCTGTCCCGAGCCTCGTCCCAACCGCTACATCGCCGAAAACGGTGGGTCCGATGAAGTGTCCGTCAGAGTCCGGTTCGGTGACGAAGTCACGACCGTCACGGACGAGCGTGGCGCCCTCTTCGATTCCCGTTTCGATGTAGTTCTCGATCGTTCGTTTGTGTTCCTGGGTGATAACGGGACCCATGTCTGTCGTCGGATCCGTTCCGGGACCGATGGTGATCTCGTCGACTTCGTCGACGACCAGATCCACAAATTCGTCGTACACCTCATCGACAACGATTGCCGTATCCGTCGCGAGACATCGTTCACCCATACAAGTGTACGCCCCTCCAACGACTTTCTCCGCAGCAAACGGGAGGTCCGCGCTTTCGGTGACGACGACGTTGTTCTTCGCCCCGCCTTGGGCCTGGACGCGCTTGCCGTGGGCCGCCGCAGTTTCGTAAATGTGCTCAGCGACGGGTGTACTCCCGACAAACGAGACACCAGCAATGTCATCGTGTTCGAGAATGGCCGTCACCGTTTCCCGATCGCCGTGGACGAGCTGAACGAGCCCGTCAGGGAGCGATAAAGTGTCGATCAACTCGAACATCCGTTGGACCGCGAGCGGTGTCAAGTCGCTCGGTTTCAACAGGATCGCGTTACCCGTTACGATCGCGTACGGAAGATACCAGAGGGAGACGAAGACGGGAAAATTGAACGGCGTGATCGCAGCGAAGACGCCGAGCGGATGTCGGATCTCGCGCTCGTCTATCTCTGAAGCCGCGTTAGCCAGCGACGGTGTCTGCATCAGCGACGGTGCGCCGCACGCGTGTTCGACGTTCTGAATTGCCCGATGCATTTCACCCTCCGCCTCGGCCAGCGTCTTTCCCTGGTCCCTGCTCAGCAGTTCGGCGAGCTCGTCCCGATTTCCTTCGAGTTTATTCTTGAGTTCGAACAATACTTGCACTCGAGATTCGATCGGTTGATCCCGCCACGCTCGCTGTGCATCGACAGCCGCATTGACTGCCTCGTCAACGTCGCTCGGAGTACTGTCTCGAAGGTGGATCAGCGTCTCTCCTGACGCTGGATTGTCGATAGAGCGTCGATCCTCCGACGTGGCCGACTGCCACTGTCCGTCGATGTAATTCTGTAACTCTCCGTTCAAGCCTGCCTCATTAAAAGTCACCATAGAAGGTGGATAACGGAGAATTTCATAAGTGTTTTGCCTACGATCACTGCTCGGTAACCGGAGTACGTTCCAGCGGATTTCTCGCGAGTCGGCGTTCGCCCGAGTGTGAGTGGACGGAACAGCCAAGATTATATTCCCCCTCTGATTATATTTCCGTGATGGTCACTAGTGAGCGCCGTCCATGGATTATTCTCGCTGGATGTTTTCTCATGTCAACCGGTTTTAATGCGTACCTGTTCGGACCGGCAAGCCTCATTCCGTTGCTTGTCGACCAATTTGCTATCGATAAGGCGTCAGCCGGACTGTCCATTAGTGCTCTCTTCCTCGGATGGGTACTTCTCCAAATTCCCGGTGGGTTCTTGATGGATCGATACGATAACCGCCGACTCGTCTGGATCGGTATGATCGTCTTTGCTTTCGTTTCTCTTGCAGGCTATCTGTCCTCAACGTACACCGTGTTCCTCGTTACGCGATTCCTCGGCGGTGGTGCTGCAGTGTTTCTCTGGACGACGAACGCAAACATCGTCAGTCAAAGCTTCCCGGCGTCGACCAGGGCTGTCGCAACCAGTCTCTTCATAACCAGTGCACCCGTCGGCGTAACTATCGCGCAGTTTATCGGTCCACACATAGCCTCAGTAAGCGGGTGGCGAGCTATTTTTTTCGTCTATCCGTTAGTTTCCCTTCTCGGGATGGTCGTCTTATATTGGGCGGCCAGAGAGCCCATTCGGACACCTTCGCAACTCGATCTCTCAACCTTTGTCAAAACCCTTAGCAACCCGACGATACTGCTTGTGTCACTGAGTAGTTTCTGTGCATACTCGTTATTCGTCTTCTTTAATTCGTGGATGCCGACGTACGCGACTGAGGTGCTCGCCCTCGATCTCGCTTCGGCGGGTGCGATAACAGCGCTGGTTCCACTGGCAGGAATCGTTGCTCGGCCGGGAGGTGGATGGCTGTCCGATCGTATCGGTGATCGACGGCGACCCGTTATTGCCTTCGCGTTCCTTCTCTCATTGCCCATTCTGGGTGGGATCTCGGTTGTCACTTCGACATCGCGATTCGCTATCCTCCTGTTCCTCGCAGGAATCGGCTCACAGCTCGGAACAGGCGTTTTCTACGTCTATGTGAGCGAACTTTCGGATCAAGAGACGCAAGGGACGCAACTCGCCATTCTCACGACGTTATCCATGGCGGGTGCATTCATCGCCCCTGCTGTCGCGGGATGGTTAGTTGACGAAGTATCGTGGGGCGCAGCGTTCGTATTTACCGGACTAATCGGAATCATCGGGATCGCCACTATTGTAGTCGCGCCGCGCTCGTAAACCAAGTACCGCTACCCGTTCGGGTTGTGGTCTCTGAATCGGTATGGTCTCTATTCGTCACATCCTTCGCTTTCTCAGATCGGATACGGAGACATACTTCTCGAAGCGGAATTCTCCGTGGCACGTTCCGCGCGAGTAAATATCAATGAACATGCGGTAGCGCTCGAGATGGAGCCCATCAGTCTGATGAACGTCGCGATGATAGAGGCCTAACCGCTAGGGTGCAGGTTCGAGAGTTGCGTGGCTATGAGTGATACCACACTCTCAGTTTAGGTGGTTCTATAGTAGTCACTGAAAGTCACTGCACACCTGATCGCATGACTGCGACGCGATCAGCGTGTAAATCGTTTCAGTGACTACTATAGTTACACATCTCACAGGAAAGTCTATTTTCTGAAGGGGAAACAAAGACCTTTTAGTTGTACTATGTTACGTACATATATGATAGATATCGATGTTGGCTCTGAGCATCTAATTCGTACTATTACTTTCGACCGCCCTGAGGCCCGCAATGCCTTCACCGTTGACGGACTTGAGGCGCTCGAGGCAGCGATCGAAGACGCCGACGAGCCGGTCGTCTACCTTCAGGGGTGTGGACCGGCCTTCTCTGCGGGGGCGGATTTGAACGAGGTCGCGGCCTTAGACGGGGACCACAACCATGCGGCCGAGTTCGCCCGTCTGGGTCAGCGTGTGGCACGGACCATCGAAGATTCACCCGCGATCGTCCTCGCAGGCATCGACGGTCCTGCCCGCGGCGGCGGTCTCGAACTCGCACTGGCCTGTGACGTTAGGGTAGGGACACCCGAGTCGACCTACGGCGAACCCGGCGTCAGTTTCGGTCTGTTTGGCGCCTGGGGTGGGACCGTACGACTCCCCCGCGTGCTGGGCGAGGGCGACGCCCTCGAGTTCGCACTTTCGGGGCGGTCGGTCGACGCAGAGGAGGCTCTGCGGATGGGACTGATCTCACGTATTGCGGACGATCCTCGGTCGGTCGCTGAGGAGATAGCAGACAACGCAACCGACGTACTGCCTGTGCTAAAACGACGTATTCGCGATGACAGAGAGCGAGCAACGCAAGAACGGTGCGAGGCTCGATCCTTTGCCGATCTCGTCGCCGCCCACGCTGACGATATCAACGCACTAGTCGAGTAACATCGCTGGAAGACGGTTTCAGATGGGTTCTACCGTTGGGGCGAATCACGGATAGCTATCGGTCGTTCTCGCCCGGATCACACCTTTTAACTCGCCCTCCATATTGTGCTATTGCAATGTACTACTACGGGGATCTGGAGGTCGGGGACGTATACGAAACCGGTGTATACTCCATCACGAAAGAGGAACTCGTTATGTTCGCTGAACAGTTCGATCCTCAACCGTTCCACGTCGACGAGGAAGCAGCGCAGGAATCGATGTTCGGAGGGCTGGTCGTCAGCGGCCTTCATACGCTGTGTCTATCAGTTCGATTGTTCATCACCGAGTTCATCCAAGGAGAGGAAGGCGTTGCCAACATGGGTGGCTCTGGTATGGACGAGTTGCGGTGGCACAAACCAGTTCGTCCCGGCGATACGCTCCATGTTCGAGTCAAAATAGTCGAGAAGAAAATCTCCGAGAACCGTTCGGACCGTGGTTACATCGACTTCAATCTACGGGCCTTCACCGATGGCGAGGAGGCCATGTCCGTCGTCTTGCACAATATCGTCAAACGGTCAGGAGATGTTGACTAGTCCTGGTTTCTGTCGTTCGGGTGAAAGCTAAGTCTAAATCTTCCGGTTCAGCTGAATTTAATACGGATATCTCGGTATGGCGTACGTCGTCGGGAACCATCCGTATCCGATGTCACTCTCGGCGTAGTTACACGAACGGTGGAATGAAATTTCGTTTCGGCGATCACACCAAAACGTAACAATACCATTTTATCTGGTTACTGAGAATGGTCACATCATGAGAGCAGTTAGATTCCACGAGTACGGCGAACCGGATGTCCTGCAAGTCGATGAGGTCCCCTCCCCCGAACCCGGCCCGAATGAAATATTGGTCGACGTTGCGGCGGCCAGCGTCAATCCGATCGACGCGTTACTTCGAAACGGTGTTCGATCGGTACCTGTACCGATGGTAGCTGGATCGGATTTCGCGGGTACAGTCACGGAAGTCGGTTCGGACGTAGACGAATTCGAGGTCGGTGACCGAGTTTTCGGTACCGGAATGCATCCCGGATTCACGGAACACGGAACCTACGCCGAATCCACTGTCGTCAGAACGGATTTGGTTGCAAAGCTACCGAGTGGGGTCTCATTCGATACTGCCGCGGCCAGTGCACTCGTCGGTGTCACGGCGTGGCGGGGCCTCATCGATCGGGCGAACCTCCAACTAGCCGAATCGTGTCTTATCCACGGCGGGAGCGGCGGCGTCGGTCACGTTGCGGTGCAACTTGCGGCAACATCTGCTGCTCACGTCGTCTCAACCGGGGCGACTGAACGCCTCGACCGTATTCGCGAGTTCGGTGCTGATGAGGTCCTATGCTACGATAGTGATACACTTCGCGCGGACGTACTCGAGGCGACGGACGGCGGTGCAGACGTAATCTTCGATCACCGTCTCGACGACTACCATCAGTTCGATATCGATGTCGCGGCGATGGACGGTCGCGTCGTAGTTTTCGGCGGTGCAAGCGGGACGTTAACTGAGGCGGGGACTGCACGCGGAAGCGAGGTCACGGTCCATCACATGAGTATGACCAATCTGGCCACTGAAGTCGACCTTCCGAACATCGGACCGATCCTTTCGCGCCTCGCCACGCTTCTGGAAACTGGCGAGGTTCAAGCGTCAATAGACCGCCGGTATGACTTGGAGGAGGCGGCCGAGGCGCAACGAGCCGTTATGGAGGACCAGTTCGTCGGCAAACTCGTCATTGAGCCGTAACCCCTCGCCGGTCCGATCTCGGCAGTGGCTGTGGACGCTGATTGCGACTGAGTCGTAAACTAATCGTGAAGGGGACGATCGTCTCCACTCCCCGCGAGGGCTTTTTACTTGGAGAACCGAGGTATGTTGGACTTTCCCTGTCTCGGGGGTTGATATCATCTGACACATAATTACAGGTGTACGAATGTAATACCATTGCTCTTGAGGCGTTATACATTGTCGAAGGGTGGCAACCCACATACAGGATAGTTGTTCCTCGCTTGAGGGTTCCTATATAGTACGGGAAAATATGTCGAATTCGTACAGTAAAGTAATTTGATATGATAGAGTATATAATTATAATCATGATAGTATAAATAGACACAGAATTTGTGTGACTTATAATGTGGGAAAGGACTGGACACGCGAGAAGGAAAGAACAAAACGAGAGAGCTCGATCTCGACGAGCGTGCTTCCCTCCCCGTTTGTTCGTCGATTACGCGAGACACAGTCGAGAGCTGTAGCTCTCGCCGTGGGACGAAGCCGTTTGCTGAATCGAACCCCAACACTCCGACAGTAATCCCTCCGATCATAAAATGGCCGTCTGTATGGACTGAAGCACCCGAAAAACCGAGAAAACGTCGACAAATACGGCGACGTGGGACACCGACTGAACCACCTGTACGACGGCTACGCGCTCGTTATTCGCGGTCGGCTAACTCCATGAAAAAGGCGGGGACCTGCTGCGAGGCGACGGCGCTTCCTGGAACGGGAAGTGATCTGTCGGAGGCGAGTTCGAGTGACAATGAGAGGTCCTTCGCACAAATTTCTGCGACGGCTTCGAAGCCGCCGGGTTGTGACTCGTCCCACTCTTCGACGACCCACTCCCAGTTCTCGAGCATGAAGTTGTTTGCGGAACTCTCCGACATGACCTCGAGCAGCTTGTCACGTTCTATTCCCCACTCCGTTCCCAGGGCAATCCCTTCGGCGGTAGTCATTATGTTCGAGAGTCCGACGAGATTGTTGGCGATCTTTACGACCTCGCCGTTCCCAACGGGTCCAAGATGATACGAGTGTTCCCCCATGCGGTCGAAAAGGGGCCGGCAGTACTCGTACGCCCACTCTTCCCCGCCGACCATAAACGCGAGTTCGCCGGTTTCTGCGCGGATGTGCGCTCCACTCATCGGCGCGTCGAGGACGACGACGCCGTCGGGCGCCTCGTCGCTGAGCGATTGACAGGCCTCGGGATGAATTGTACTGTGAATCAGAACGATTCCGCCCGATTCCTCCATCGCCGTAAACACACCGTCCCGACCGGTGAGGACGCTCCGGACCTGCGCTGCGGTTTTCACCACGACGGAGACGATTCGACAGCTAGCACCGAGATCGGTGACTGCGTCCTCCCGTATACCCCCGGCGTCTTCGAGTTTCCGGACGGCATCCTCGTCGACGTCGTATCCGTGAACGGTCACGTCATCTGCCGTCAGGTTCGTCGCCATGGGTAGTCCCATCGTGCCGAGTCCAACGAATCCGACGCGTGTCTCCGCAGCTGGTGTTTCGAACATGGTGACCCTTCCTCTCAGTCCGTCTTGAAGATTTGGGAAAGTTGTACCGTCATCGAATCGCGTGCGGCCCGTCGTTTACCGCCAACCGAATGCTGCGGGACAGGCTTCTGAGTTCGCGTCTGCCACTCGGCGTCCGGTCGGAATCGACGCCTGTCGCTGAACGATGGTGGAGTGCATCAGGAACGACGCGGACTTTCCGGTGCGAGTGCGTCGTCGTATATGGTTACGAACAGCTCTTCGAGTTCACTATGTGTTGGTTTTCGCGGATTATTATCCGGCGAACCCGATTCGATGGCATCCTCGGTCATTTTGCCGACGATGCTCATGTACTCATCGCGAGGGGGGACGTCCCCGTAGTCCTCGAGGTACGAGGTGAGGTCGATATCGTCGCAAAGCTGCATAACCGCGTCACTGGTCTTCCGTGCGGCCTCGAGATCGGTATCGCTCTCGTCGGCTGCACCCATGATGCGGGCTATCTCGGCGTACTTCTCCGGAGCCGCCATCGCCGAGAAGCTGATGGCATACGGAAGAATGAGTCCGTTGGCCAATCCATGGGGGAGGTGAAGCTGTGCACCGAGCGGACGAGCCATGCCGTGGACGAGCGCAACCGAGGAGTTCGTGAACGCCTGACCGGCCTGAAGCTGGCCGATCATCATCTCGGTGCGAGCCTCGATGTCGTCTCCGTTAGCCCACGCCTGACGGAGAGAGCCCGAAATACGGCGAATGGCACTCCGTGCGAAGTCGTCGGAGACGCTGTAGGACTTGACCGAAACCATTGCTTCGATAGCGTGGGTGAGCGCATCGATACCGGTAAACGCTGTGTGACTCCGCGGTAACGAAACCGTCAGCTCCGGGTCCTCGATAGCTACGTCCGGGACGACGTTTTGTGAGACGATGATGAACTTCGTCGACGTCGATTCGTCAGTAACTACGATGGTTCTTGTGGCCTCACTTCCGGTCCCAGCCGTCGTATTGACGGCGATCAACGGCGGCGTGGGATTCGGGACCCCCTCGTAGCCCGCTTTGTCGACGCCATAGTCGCGAATGGATCCGTCGTTGGATGCCAGTACCGCGACGCCTTTGCCCGTATCGATCGAGGATCCACCGCCGAGTGTGATGATCGCGTCGCAGTTCTCTCGAACGAAGACGTCGTGGGCCGCTTCGATGTTCTCGACCGTCGGATCCGGACGGACCGAGTCGTACAGCGCACTTTCGATCCCGGATTCCTCGAGCGAGGCGGTTATCTTGTCGCCGTGAATATCGAATATTTCCTCAGTCGCGACAATAAGTGGTTTCTCACCGTACAGATCCGCATATGTACCGACCTCTTCGATGGCGCCGCATCCGAGTTCGATTTTGCTCGGAGAAACAACCGTCCGTACGCCGGTAGCTGGATCTGGGTTCTCCATGGGTTACATCTCTGCTTAATCATTATATTCGTTTGGATACGGTGTTCCGTCTCTTTCACTCGGTTGACGGAGATGTGGGGTACTTTATCTAATCTCGCCGATCGAGCCTCTCCAATTTGAAGAGCAAACGGCGGAGACGTACACCGTGGTACTCGCGCCAACGATGGCATCGCGGGAACAGCATCCAAGGGTCGATAAATATAAGTATCCCTCTTTCTTTGTCACGGACCATGGTACGGGAAGCAAACCCAGGGCAAACTGCGGAGCGAGACGGAAAATTAGACAGCAGCATGATGACCAATCGGCGCAAGTTCCTCGCCTCGACTGCTGCAGGGGCGGGAATCACCGCACTCGCAGGGTGTACTGGCGGTGGAGGCGGTAACACGATCAAAATTGGAGCCCCATATATGCTGTCGGGTGTCGCGGAGTCGTTCGGTGCTTCCTCACGTGAGGGCGCCGAACTCGCGGCCAAAGAGATAAACGACGAGGGTGGGATCGACGGGCAGGACGTCGAAATTATCTTCCGAGATCACGGGGGGAGCGACGCGGCAAGAGTTATTCGCAGTCTGGTACAGGAAGATAATGTCGATGCGATGATCGGGCTTACAAGCAGCGGAGTCGCAGTCGCGTCCGCTCCGCTGATCGAACAACTCCAAATTCCGATGATCCTTACCGACATCGGGACGGCCTTCGTCACGGAACCCGATACCGACACCTACGGCGAAGACGCCGTCGGAAACGATTATGTGTTCCGAACAAACGCGAACACCGCCCAGAACATGTACGGGATGGTGCAAAACGTCGCCGAGAATATGGACGGCATCGAGACCGTCGCGTGTATGGGTCCGGACTACGCGTATGGGCACCAAGTCTGGGATTACTTTCAGGCGATGTCGGAAAGCTACGACGGACTGGATCTTGAATACCTAGACGCCTCCTTCACGTCGCTCGGTTCGACGGACATGTCGGCACAGATCTCGTCCATTCTCGATCTGGAGCCAGACCTTCTCGTCACGGGATACTGGGCAGACGACGTCACGACGTTCGTCCAGCAGGCACTCGATCAGGGAATTGAGGACACCGTCGATAACGTGATAACTGCACTTGCATCGGACGTCCTCCAATTCGAGTCGCTGGGTGAAACAATGCCGGACGGCTGGCACTGGCACGGCTGGTACTGGCACGAGGCCTTCGATACTGAGGCAAACAATTCCTTCGTCGAGAGCTACGAAGAAGAATACGGTAACCCGCCGGCCATGCAACCGCCGAGTTCCTACGAAGCGATCTACGCATACAAACAGGTCATCGAGTCGGTCGGAACCAACAGCGATGACATTGTCGGGGAACTCGAAGGAATGACATACGATGGCGTGCGTGGTGAGGTTACTATCGATGCCGATTCCCACCAAGCCAATGCGCCTGCCGTTGGCGGGGTCTCGACGTACAGCGAAGACCTCGGTCGAGCCACACTGGAACCAGTCCAAACCTACGAACCAGACGCCGAGGAGATCCGATCGCTGCTTGAAGGGTCCGAACTTCCTCCGGGAGTCTAACTAGGAGTTTCGAAGAGCTGACTATTAACCCACATCATTATAATAATGAATATAGATTCATACGTACCTTCGCAGGGGGAACGAATCGGGAAACACATTTACGCCGTAATCTTGGTCGGCCTCTTGGCGTTACCGTTTCTGGTACCGCAGTTCCAGCGGTTTTTGATCGCTGAAACGCTGTTGCTCATCCTGCTGGCGACGGCGTTCAATCTCTTGTACGGGTACACCGGGCTACTCTCTTTCGGACACGCCATGTTTATCGCTCTGCCAGGATACACTTTCGCCATCTTCGTTCTCGACGTGGTACCAGAAATCGGCCTCAGCGATGTCGGCGGTGGCGCGAACCCGCTCGTACTTCTACTGATAGGTTTCATCGTCGCGATGGTCATCACGTTCATCATCACAGTCCCAATCGGATACCTGAGCGTCCAGCTTCGAGAGATCTATTTCGCGATGATTACACTGTCGTTCAGTATGGCCATCTTCGCCATCGCGGATCGTAACATCGGTGGTCTCTCGAATGGTGATGACGGGAGAACCGTAATTCTCAGCCAGACGGAGCTTTTCGGCTTGGAATTTTCCCTGATCGATCCGCTCGCTATGTATTTCATTATCCTCCTATTCTTCGTCCCGGCCATGTACCTAATGTGGCGGATCGTCAACTCACCATTCGGCCAGGTGTGTAAAGCCATCCGCGAAAATCCGGAGCGGGCGAGTGCAATCGGCATCAACGTGACGAAACACAGCTGGTATACGTTCATCCTCTCGGGGATGTTCTCGGCTATCGCCGGTGTCTTCATCGTCCCGCTGCGAACGTTCATCAATCCGGCAGTCGCTAACTGGTCGTTCGGTGCTGAACCGGTGATCATGACCGTGCTCGGTGGGCCGTACAACTTCCTCGGCCCCGCGATCGGTGCCGTCGTGTTCCGATATGCCCGATGGTTCCTCTCTCAGTACCCGGTTCTCGAGGCGAACTGGGAGCTGTTCCTAGGGACGATCGTCCTCGTAATGGTACTCTTCTTCAGCGGGGGTATCTCGGAAGGAGTGAAGAAACTCATCAAGAGAGTCCGTAATCGGCAATCGGAATCGTCGCCGAGCGAGTCGTCCTCGTAACGGGTTCAATTCTTTTCGTTTCACGACGCGTCACCAATCCCTCCTAGTAGCCTCGCCCGCGCCCGGTCCACGAGCTACTTCGACAATCACCCGATCGGGAGTAAAGTGAAAGACGAAATCCGCACTCTGTGGCATTTGAAGCGGAGTAACGATCCTCTCAAGAGCTGGTCGGTTTGATACGGATTGCTGTAACGATTTCCCGGTGGGACCGCGACCGCCTTGCGGTCCCACCGGCAATGACTGACAGTAGACCGTATGAGACGAGCTACCGAATTGATAGAAAATGTTAACAGTAGCAACACCAACGATACGGTTGTGAGTGACATGCAAATAGAGGACAGACTTTCACAGTTCGTGGCAGAAACGAGTCTCGAGGATATTCCCGATGAGACGGTCGAGTTCACGAAACATCTGCTCTTGAAAACGGCCGCGGGGACGATCGCAGGGTCGCAAACCCCGTCCGGCGAATCCGTTTACGAGTACATTGAAACCAACGCGAATCAAGAGGACGCACCGGTTCTAGGCGCAGGGTTCAAGACATCAGCGGAAGATGCCGCCCTCGCAAATGGGTACTTTTCGCATGCGGCCGAACTGGAAGACGACCAATTTCCAGTCGCAACGTCGGACATCACCGTTATACCAGTTGTTCTCGCACTCGTAGAGCGGCTCGATCTCACTGGGCACGAGATCGTCGAAACGACCGCCGTCGCGATGGAGGCGATGAACCGGGTTGGCTCGTTCCCGGTCACGCACCTCGGCTATTCTGACCTGCCTTTCTACGGTGTCATCGGAGCACAAGCCGCAGCTGCGAAAGCGTACGGATTCGATCAAGAACGGACGAAGGACATGTTGGGCTTCGGAATCGCCCAAAGCAGCGGGTGGCGAATCAACTTCGGGACGGCCGCACATTACTGGGAGTCGGCGGTACCATGCAGAAACGCGATTTCGTCGGCCGAGTTGGTCAAAAAGGGTGCCGATAGTAATCCGGATCTCGAAGAGTGGATTACCACGTTGATCGGCGATGACATCGATGTCGAGACGATCACAGAAGGACTGGGGAGCGACTGGCAGATCCACCAGACGGCTATCAAGAAGTATCCGGTGTGTTTCTTGACCCACAGGCAGATCGATACGCTTCGAGAACTTCGAGACGCGCACGATCTATCCGCTGAAAACGTCGAATCGATCGCGACGGTCGTCGGCCCGATAGACGAAATCGTCGACCGGCCCGATCCGACGACCGTCGACGACGCGCGATTTAGCTTGCAACACGTTCTCGCGACGGTCATGCTGAACGGCGGGATCTGGTATTCGGATCTGCAACCGAAAAGCATCAACGATCCAGACGTGAAAGCGCTGCGCTCCAAGGTCGAAGTTGAGGTCCGAGACGACTGGCCCGCGGAATTCAACTCGGGGACGATCCACGTGGCAGTGAGGACGACCGATGGAGAGGTGTACGAGAAAGAGCGGAGAGACATGATCGGTGGGCCGAACGAACCGTTATCCACAGAGGAAATGAGAGCACTGTATCGACAAATTCTCGAGAACTACTACGATCAACCGTTGCTGACCTCGGAGCAGATCGATCGAACGGCGGATGCGATCCTCGATCTAGAGAACGAAACGGATCCAACCGACCTCTTCGAAGCCTTGACCTCCGAAACCGCGTAGAACGCGACCGCTATACCGCCCCCACTATTGCGAATCGGCTGTCCGAATGTACTCGAGAGTTTTACATGCGAGGACGACCCGACCGTCCTCCGTCGTCACCTCGTCCTCGAACGTGACGATACCACCCCGTTCTTTCTCGCGTTTGTCTACCACTTCCCGTTCGACGGAGATGCTTTCGCCGATATGCGTGGGTTCCGGGAGGCGCATCGAATCGAGCCCGTAATAGCAGATATTCGATTCCTCGGATCGGAAGTCGGACGTGATCAACCCCTCCATCATGGAGTATACTAACGGTGCGTGAACGATTCGTTCGCCGAACTGCGTCTCCGATGCGAACGCTTCGTTCATCTGTAGTTCGTTCATATCTCCCGTGTTGCCGGCGTGCGTAACGAGATGGGATTCGGTTATGGTTCGACCTCGCGTTTCGAACGTGTCACCGACTGAGAGTTCATTGTAGTAGTGAACTGCGTTTGCCATGCATCTACACATAGAGTTGTACGTATTTAGCTTTTCGATCGGTCATCGGTGAACCGGATCGTGGGTCCCGTATCGCGACAACAATCACGCGCGTCGGAGTTGTGGCAGTTTCTTTCTTCGTTATTAAAACCCATATCTATTTGTGAGATACTAGGCCATATACCCGTGATGGCCTCTCGTGCAGATCTCACCGCACACGAATTGATCAGTCGAGCGTGTACTACGTACGCCGCGGATCCCATAGCGACGTTCGACGGGGAAACATGGACCTACGAACACGCGTGGGAACGAGGCGGTCGCCTCGCCGCTGCCCTCGCGGAAAAAGGTGTCGAGAAAGGGGACCGTATCGGGATAGTAATGTCCAACCAGCTCGAGTATCTCACCGCGAATTTCGCGTGTATCCGCGGTGGGTTCGTCAACGTTCCGCTGAACGACATGCTCAGTCGGGACGAATTTCGGTACATGCTTTCGGACTCTGGAGCGAGTGCGGCGATCGTCGGCGAGTCCTTCGTCGACACAATCGCGGAGCTGGCAGCCGACCTGCCAGAACTCGAGGAACTAATTGGCGTTTCCGAGACGCCTCCTGAAGGGATGACCAGTCTCGAAGACGCACTCGAGGCGGCGAATTCGGACGCACCCGACGTGTCGATCGATCCCAGCGATCTCCTTCGGCTCTCCTACACCGGGGGGACGACTGGCAAACCGAAAGGCGTCAAACAGTCGCACGGGATGATCGCGATGGATATGCTCGCCCACGTGATCGATCTCGATATTCGCCATCACGAAGAAATACTACTAATGACGCCGCTTCCGCATTCGGCTGGATACATCCACTTGGGCGGTCTCATCAAGGGGGCACACCTGACGGTTACGCAGGGGTTCGATCCGGCGGAGTTTTTACGGCTCGTCGAGGAAGAAGGAATTACGTGGACGTTCCTGGTCCCGACGATGATATACGACATCCTTGATAGCGATGCACTTCCGGACGCAGACGTCTCGGGAATCGATACGATCGTCTACGGCGCTGCGCCGATTACGTCCGACCGGTTGACCGAGGCCCTCGACGTGTTCGGGAAGGTGTTCATCCAGCTCTATGCACAGACCGAGATGCCCGATATCGGGACGATTCTCCCGAAGAAGGATCACGAGTCGGGCGGCGACAAGATCACCTCGTGTGGCAAATCAGCGTCGATGGTAGACGTCCGAATCGCACCGACCGATAGCACCGAAGCGCTAGATCCCGGTGAATCCGGAGAGGTCCTGCTCCGGTCGCCATATGTCATGGACGGGTACCACAACCGTCCGGAGAAGACCGCTGAAACGGTCGTCGACGGCTGGCTTCGAACCGGTGACATCGGCAAGATGGACGAGGACGGATACGTCTATCTTCTCGATCGGAAGAGCGATATGGTTATCTCAGGCGGCATGAACGTATACACGAGCGAAGTCGAGGACGTCGTTACTGAACATCCAGGTGTGAACCAGATCGCCGTAATTGGTGTTCCGCACGACAAGTGGGGCGAAGCCGTCCATGCGGTTATCATCCCGGAAGACGACGCTGACATCGAGACAACGGCCATTAAGAAGTTCGCGGCCGACCGCCTCTCGGACTACAAGAAGCCCAAGAGCGTCGAGTTCGTCGAGGAACTTCCCACGACTCCGTATGGAAAGGTGGACAAAAAAGCGCTCGAAAAGCCCCACTGGGAAAACAGCGACCGAGATATCAACTAGCTCCATCGACCGTCGCTGGCCGACCGAACCGGTAGAACAACTCGTAGTTGGCAGGTGTCACTCATCCGCAACTCCACCCCACGTGTTCGTCGCGCCACCGTCGACCACCAACGATTCTCCGTTCACGTACGAGGCAAGAGGACTAACGAGGTAGAGGACTGCTCCGGCAATATCTTCTGGGACACCGACCCGCTGGAGCGGCGACTGTTCCCGGTACTCATTCGCCGCGTCGGACTCGAAGAACCCAAGGTCGTCTCTGGTCATCCCAGTATCAATGACACCCGGACAGACCGCATTCGTCCGTATCCCGCGGGGACCGAGTGCTGAGGCGAGCGCATACGTCATCAACCTCACCGCTCCTTTCGACGTACAGTAACGAACGCCGGTTCCACGACCGGTGATCCCCGAAATACTAGCTACATTGACGATCCGGCCGTCGCGGTCGGCATCTATCATCCGCTTTGCCGCTAGTTGTGATCCGAAGAACGGTCCCTTCACGTTGACGTCCATTATCTGCTGGAACTCCGCTTCAGTCGTCTCAAGGAAATCATCGCTTTGGGACATTCCGGCGTTATTGACCATAATGGAGATACCGCCGAGTTCCTCGGCGGCGTCTACTGTCCGTTCCAAGTCGTCGTTGTTCGTGACGTCACACTCGACGAACTCCGATTGCTGCCCGTGTTCATCGCCGATTTTTTCGTGTGTCGCCGTGCCGCCACTGCGCGGTTCTGATTGAAGATCAGCGATGACCACGTCAGCCCCGTGTTCCGCAAGGAGGAGACTGATCTCACGCCCGATTCCGCTCGCACCGCCAGTTACCACTGCCACGTCATTGGTTAACCAATCACTCATTATGTCCAGAAGGAAAAACGGTCCCCTTCTATAAATTCGTTTATCTCCATCCTTCTCCTCCACGAGCCGTGTCCCCTGCTGTTTCAGCGTTCGTCCCCGAACGATACGGCCGCCCACTTGCTATCGATCCGGGAACGGTCACGCCGGACTCCAAAATCGTTTGAAAAACCCACCGAGTTACAAGAGTGATGAAGTTATGCGCGACTCAGGGCGTCGCAATCGTGCCAAAGTCAGTCGGTAATTTCGCTGGAGGGGTCTGATTCGGAGCACGTTTCACATAGATGTCATCCATCTCTGCCGTTATCGATCACAAACTGACTACGAAGAAGCGATGGTATACTATTCAGTAGCGAGTTATACCAGTAGGAATTTAACATGAATTGGCGAACGGTGACTGTATGCGAAAGTCACGAGCCGCTGTTCAAACCGACGATCGAACGATCGAACAACAAATGTTTACCCTCCCGGAGGAGATCGGTCCTCGGGAGGGGCTTTTAAAGGTCGAAGCATCGGGAATGTGTGGCAGTGATTGGGAGCAATATCAGGGGGAACTCGCCGAGACGGGTCTCGTCGAGTATCCATGCATTCCAGGTCATGAGCCGATCGGTCGAATCGAAGAAATTGGCGAAGAAGCCAGCCGCCACTGGGGTGTTTCAGAGGGGGACCGAGTAGCAGTCGAACCGTTTGCACCGTGTGGAGTCTGTTCGTATTGTACCAGCGGATCGTATCAATACTGTGAAAATCGGTTTCTGTACGCTTTCAGCTCTGCAGCAGAGGGATCGGGCCTTTGGGGCGGATACGCTGATTACATGCATCTACGCCCGAATACGATTGTTCACGAGATTCCGGACGATCTCCCGCGAAACGAAGCAGTACTCTTCAACCCGCTCGGTGCTGGATTCGAGTGGGCGTACCGAGTAGCGGAAACGGATCCGGGTGATTCGGTGCTCATTCTGGGCGCCGGCCAGCGTGGTCTTACGAGCGTGATCGCATGTAACGAGGCAGGTGCCGACGAGATCATCGTAACGGGTCTCGAACAAGACGCGCACAAATTAGCGCTAGCTGAGGAGTTCGGTGCGACCAACACGATCAACGTTGAGACTGAAGAGACGGTCGCGCGCGTAATGGAAATCACAAATGGCCGCGGTGTCGACCGGGCTATCGATGTCACGCCCATCGCGACGGACCCGATCATTGACGCTATAAACGTCATTCGGCCCGGTGGAGTCATCGTCCTCGCAGGACTCAAAGGAATGAAAGAAGTGGATGGGTTCGTTTCCGATGATTTGGTGATGAACGGGATAGAGGTTCGAGGTGTACTGGGGGTCAAATCCTGGGCGTACAAACAAGCTATTCGAACGATAATCGACGGAGAGTACCCGATTGAAAAGATGAACTCGCATACATTCACTATCGACGAGGTTGAACGTGCGATGCAAATACTTGGTGGAGAAGTGGATACAGAAGCGACACATATAACGATCGTTCCTGAATCCGAATAGCAGTTCGTACTCAGCCGTCTGATGATAGAACGAACGACTCTGTAGTTTCGCTAGACTGAGACGCTGCGACTGCGTTATTGCCGTAGAAAGCGAAGAGACAGATTGGTTCACTTCCGAATTTCGTCTATTCACTCGTGTTACGGTTGCTAAGGCTAAATCAGTTGTCGCTAATCTCGACGAACCCGCCGGACCCGAAAGGGGTGGCGGGTTCGCCGAGTGGGCGATGCTTGCGCTGCACGCGCTTCGCATTGAGCTGGGCGAATCCTACCGCGTCGCGGTAGATTTGCTCAGCGAGATGCCCGGCATCCTCGAAGAAACCGGCCTTACGCGAATCCCCCCCACTACACCGTTCTCCGCACGTGGTTTGCACGGATTCCGACCAAGACGTGGCGTGCGTTCCTCGAGTGTCGGTCGAGGAACGCACTGGCCACACCGCTATTCGCTCAACTGGTTTTGACCGTGACCATCCCAGCCGCCACTACGCAAACCGAATCAACTACCATGTCCGGGCGCTGAAAGTCACCGCGCTGGTGAAGATTGAAACGTTGTACATCACCGACATCCATTCGACCACCTCCAAGAAACACGATACGAAGATCGGCCCACAACGTCCGTATGGACAGTGATCGCTACCACCAGCGATCGATGTCAGAAACCGTCTTCTCGAGCATCAATCGCACGCTCGGCGCAGCCGTGCGTGCGCGAAACTAGTGGCTTGAATCCGTGAAATGCTTCTCAAAGCGACCGTCTACAACCTCCGCTGAAGCGTCCGATATCCGTGAAATCAACCGCCGTATACCGAAACTACAGAGCCGTGCGAACTATAAGTAATTGACAGTACATTCCTACTAATATGGCCAATAAAAATATGAAATATGATTGAATATTAGTTGGGGACTGGTAACAGTCTAATCGTTGAAGCACTGACTGAGCGATGATACTATATTTCGTGTGGTTTTATTGACCGAAACAGGGTTGACTATGTCACACACTTTCCTAAAGCTTAAGCCGGATGCCTCGGATACGCCATACTATGGGAATACTAGCAGAACAACTAATTAACGGAGTTAGTATCGGAAGCCGGCTCTTCCTGATAGCAGTGGGGTTGAGTCTCATCTTTGGAATTATGGGCGTACTCAACTTCGCTCACGGAGCATTTTACATGGTTGGTGCCTATATCACCTTATCAGCCACGACGGCGGTGTTTCAGAGTTACTGGATCGGACTGGTATCCGGTGCGTTGGTGGTCGGTTTGCTCGGCGCGGTTATTGAGTTCGGATTCCTGCGCCGCATCTACGAGCGAGAGCTACTTGATCAACTCCTACTCACCTTCGCATTCATCCTCATTATCACTGACCTCGTTCGGCATATATGGGGGACGAGTGCACACTCGATGTCCCCCCCACAAGCACTCAGCGGATCCGTCGATTTAGGAATCGCGAACGTGACGTCATTCCGTCTGTTCGTCATCGTCTTTTCCTTGGTCGCAGTAGGTGTCATCTGGTATGGACTGATGAACACCTACCAAGGAAAGCTTATCCGTGCAGCTTCGAGCGATCGGGAAATGGCTGAACTCCTCGGGACCAACGTTCCGCGATTGTACACGGGTGTCTTCTTCGTTGGGAGCGCTCTCGCCGGAATCGGTGGTGCGCTTGCGGCCCCACTCCAAGCAGTTTCGACATCACTTGGTGATGCAATCATCATCGATGCGTTCGTTGTGGTCGTTATCGGCGGTCTCGGGTCTTTCCCCGGGGCATTCATTGGGGCAATGCTCATCGGATTGCTCCGAAGTTACGGGATCATGCTGTTCAATGGGGCGGACCTCCTGCTCCCATTCGTGGCTATGATCCTCGTGTTAATTTTCCGTCCGGAGGGCCTCTTAGGGGGGATGCAAGAATGACAACTGTTCTCGAAACGAACGATCTTACACGAAAGTTTGGGAGCCTCATCGCCGTTGACGATGTCACGATTTCGTTCGACGCGGACGAAATCACGAGTATTATCGGTCCGAACGGTGCCGGTAAAACGACATTCTACAACTTGCTCACAGGTGCCCTCAAGCCAACGACTGGCGACGTGAAGTTACGAACAAAAGACAGCGGTGAGCTCCGTTCAATCACCGGAAAAGAGCCGTACCAAATCGCTCAGAACGGCCTCTCTCGAGCGTTTCAAGTGACGAATATTTTCGAAGAGTTAACCGTCTTTGAGAATATCCGTATCTCGCACATCAGTCAACAGAACCGGACGAAGGAGCTCCTGACGTGGACGAATGACGATAGCGAACTGGACGAACAAGTATGGGAGACTATCGACTTGGTCAAACTGAACGACGTCGCTAATACCCCGTGTACTAACCTTTCCCATGGAGATAAACGAAAGGTCGATATCGCCCTTGCCCTCGCCTTGGAACCGTCTATGATGTTACTCGACGAACCGACCGCTGGAATGAACCCGACCGAAACGAGTCGAATGGTGGACATCATTAAAGACCTGGACAACAATACCGAAACCGCGTTTGCCATTACGGAGCACGATATGAGCGTCATTTCAGACATTTCAGATCGAATTCTCGTCCTTCACGAGGGGGCGATTATTTCTGACGGAGACCCGGAGGCAGTGCTTTCAAATCAAAAGGTCAAAGAAGCGTACCTCGGAGGTGTCGTCGAATGAGTGTCCTTACGCTCGAGGATGTCCACTCGTACTACGGAACGAGCCACATCCTGCAGGGAATGAACTTCGAGATTAACGCCGGCGAGACGGTCGCGCTGCTCGGACGGAACGGTGCTGGGAAGACGACGACGATGCGAAGCATCACCGGTCTCCTCGAACCTCGGAGCGGGCGTGTAATGCACCAAGGCGAGAACCTGGCCGGACGTCCGGCCTACGAGATCAGCCGCCGAGGTATCAAACTCGTTCCCGAGGAACGACGCGTGTTCCCCGAATTATCGGTCGATGATAACATGATGCTGGCGAGACGGCAGGCCAACGAAACCACTCGGACGAACGAAGAGATGTACGAGCTCGCACCACTACTCGACCCGCTGCGCGATCGGCTAGCAAAAAATCTGAGCGGTGGCGAGCAGCAAATGTTGGCCGTCTGTCGCGCGCTGATTCAGGACCCCGAAATCCTGTTACTGGACGAACCGAGCGAGGGACTCGCGCCGGTCGTCGTCGAGAACCTACAGGAGATTTTCGAGGACCTAGTCGAAGAAGACGTTACAATTCTTCTCTCGGAGCAAAACGTTCCCTTCGCTCTCGGCCTCACAGACCGGTGTTACATTATCGACAAGGGAAAAATCGTCTACGAAGGAACGGTCGAGGAAATCAAAGAGCGGGATGACCTCCTCGACGAATATCTAGCTGTTACATCGGTGTAACTGAACTAGCGACGACCGATCGAAAGAGACCATCCGACGTATTTTCCTGTCCTCGTCGATTTCAACGACCGTCCATGGTGGTCGAGCCCGCCTACTTATCAGGTTCGTCCTAGTGATCGGAATCGAGTGAATGCCGCTCCAGAAACGGCTTCCCAACGACAGTTCGACCGTCTACCGTAACAGGTATCGACCAGCCGTGTACAAAGTAGGTTTCCCTCGGTTTACGGACGAGAGAGTAGCAAATGGTTATAACGAAAATGGGACCGTTTAGGGGGGCTGCTGTCCCCTGTGCGGAAACTAAACGGCGTATTCGGTGATATCTAACCGTTCGAGGACCGCATCAGTCGGCTTTCCTTGGTCGTCCCAGTCTCGGAATGTGTAGTATTCAGTCAGCATCGAATCGAGCTCGTCCGGCGGACAATACATTCCTTCGGCCGGGCCATCGGGGATCGGTTCGTTCATCACTCGGTGAGAGAGTGTGTCAGTTTCCCTGTTTGCGACGCCGCGTTCGACGTTGATGAGACGTTCGAGGTTGTAGATTCGTTCACCGATCTCTTCGACCTCCTCGGTTGTCAGGTCCCAGCCGGTGGCGTAGTTGATCGCATCCCTGTATCGGTCGTTGATCCGGTCGCCCCAGCCACCTTCACTCACGAACCGGCACTGCGTGAGTGAGTCGCCGAGCGCTGTGAAATGTTGGGACCGTGCCGCGAACTGAGGCGTTCCTTCCGTCGTTTCGGCATGTTCACCGCCATACTGACGAGTCGGTCTCGTGTCGTGGTGCGAACCGCCGCGCGTCGCCGTCGCATATCCGATACTCATCCCCTTGAGACCTCGTGGAGAGTGAGCGGCGTATTCGAGTCCCTTTGTCCCGTGTACGTATCGTTCAGCCTCTTCACTCAACTGGCTAGCCATCCGAAATGAGCCTTCGGCGAGGAGATCTCCGATTCCGTCTCGAGCGGCCGTTTCTCGAGCCAGTTCGACGAGTCCCTCGGTATCTCCGAACTCGAGATGGTCGGAACTGTCCTCGGGCAACAGCCCGCGGTCGTAACACTCTCGGGCGAACGCGACTGTGACGCCCCAGCTAATCGTATCGAGCCCGAGGCGATCGCACAGATCGTTCGCTTTCATCACCCGCTTGATGTCGTACGACTCGACCATCGTGGTCGTCGCGAAGAGACTTTCAAATTCGGGAATCTTTGCCTCCGTGATGCCGAGTTCTTCGACCGAGACGTGCTTCCCACACTTCACCATGCAGTTTGCACACGTCGTGTCCTCGGTCACGTAGTCGGCCTTGAGCGTTTCGCCGCTGACCTCGTCGGCCTGCTCCGGATCGACGTGCTCGAACTGGTTGTTCCGGCGGCCGAGCTTCCCCATCTCGTTGACGGGATTGACGAGTCCGCTGGTTCCATACTCTTGGAGCATCTCGGTTTCTTCCATCAGCGGTTGTATCCGTCCTGTCGCTAATGACCGGAGCCCGTCCGAATCCGCAAGCTCGGGCTCGAACTCCCCCTCCCGTATCGCGACCGCTTTCAGGTTCTTGCTGCCGAGAACCGCACCGGAGCCGCCACGACCGGCGACGCCCTCTCGGATCTCGGATTCGTGCAACAGACACGCGTACCGCACTTGCTTCTCGCCAGCGGGACCGGCGGCGATGACGTGCGTGTCGAATCCGTCACCTTCCAGATCGCGGATCTCCGAGCAGGTTTCGTACGTCTCCATCCCCTCCAAGTCGGACGCTTCGACGATCTCGGCTCCGTCCTCGTCAATCGCGAGATAGGATAGCTCCGAGGCGGCTCCGTGAATCACGATCGCGTCGAATCCGGTCGACTTCTGAGCGCGGGGGAACGTCCCGCCGAACGTACTGTCGAAGAAGCCGTTCGTCATAGGGCTGACGAAGCCGACGACGCCGCGACTGGTGCTCTGAAACGGCGTGAGGTTCAGCGGGCCGACAGCGAACACCGCCGCGTTCTCCGGGTCGAAGGCGTCTGCCTCCGCTGGGACGTGTTCGTGAATCAGCTTTGCCGCTAATCCGTTCCCGCCGAGGAAACGACGCGCATCCTCTGGCTCGAGGGGCTCGGTCCATGTCCGTTCGCTCGATAGGTCCACGTGGAGGATTTCGCCGCCGTAAACGTCTGGTGCCCTGTCAGTCATTGTCTACACCTTCTGCACGAATTCGACGGTGTATCCGTCTGGGTCGGAAACGAAAGCCGCCCGACGATCCGCAGCATCGAATGTCGTCGGCTCGAGGACGATCTCACAATCGCTCTCTTCGACGACTCGTTTAAAGGTCGCGTCGACATCGTCGACGGTGAGAGCGAGGTGGTCGACGCCGGACGGGGAAACCTCTTCACCGCCACCGTTCGTGTCGTACTTGAACTGGAGTTCGGCGCCGTCGTCCGTTCCGACGTAGTAGTTTCCTGTCCCGTCATCCATCGTGAAATCCCAGTGATACTCGAGTCCGAGAACGTCTTCGTAGAACGCTCTCGTTTCGTCAAGGTCCGAAACCCAAATAGCGGTATGTGCTACGTCCATAGATCGTCTGAAACGGTGTTCTCCACCATAAAAAAGCTAGCACATATCACCACGCAGACCGACATTGATTGCTTCGATTCTTCCCGTGGTACTTACTGGGAGTGAATGGATCCGACCCTCTTGCAGGGGGTTTTATAGTAAAACCGGTACGCCATAGAACCCATGCGCACTGTTCGGTTCCACGACTTCGGCGGGGCGGACGTTCTCCGCATAAACTCGATTGAGAAGCCGAACCTCGACCGGGACGAACTCCTCGTCGAAGTACGAGCGGCGGGGATCGATCCAGTGATCGACCAGACGCGGCCGACCGCGACGTTCACCGATATCACAACGGTCCGGGGAAAAGATCTCCACTACCACTTCACGAGCCTCTTCGACGCGCCCGACTTCCGCTCCATTCTCGAGCGACTCGCTCGGCTCTTCGCAGATGGGACGATCGAAATCGAGGTTGATCGCAGATACGACCTCGAGGGAGTTCCGGAGGGTCATCGCGCAGTGGTGGAGGACAGCTTCTGTGGGAAGCGCGTCGTTGTTCCCGAGGTGGATGAGACATCATGAACGTGACCGTTCGGCTGTTCGCGATGTACCGAGACGAAGTCGGGAAGAAATCACTCACGATGGCTGTTCCTGCCGAATCGACCGTTCGAGAGGTCCTTCAACGGCTCGAAACGGCGCATCAAGGATTGTCGGAACGACTCCTGACGCCAAACGGGAAAACGAAGCCAGCCGTCACCGTCTTGCTAAACGGCCGCCACCTCCCGGAGGAGTGTGGACTCGAGACGCTCCTTTCCGAGGACGACACCCTCGGCGTCATGCCCCCAATAACGGGCGGGAGCGGGTCAGGCGGGCGATCTTTCGGTCTGCCGGGATACGATCACGATGATAACCCGGCGTGACCGCGGGACGGTACTTTTCCTCCGGTCCGATCGCGTGACCGGTCGCACGGACTCGTTCGTCGACGTCTCCACTGGTCGAAACGGGCGTGTCGAACGCCGGTCGAGCGGGTACAGACGCCGATGTTACGATGTGTCGTCGCTGTCGGGAACGGCGCCGGTTTCCCGCAGCTCGTCGATAGTTTCTTCGTCGTACCCGATTCGCTCAAGGATTTCGGTCGTATGCTCGCCGAGCAACGGTGGCGCTCGATCGAATCCACTGTCAGTATGTTCGTAGTTCAGCGGATGGTCGATAACCGGAATCTCACCCGCCGCCGAATGTTCGAGCGAATCGATCATACCTCGGGCCGTCACCTGTTCATTCTCCAGTGCTTCTTCAACGTCGTACAACGGTCCGACCGGGAGCCCCGCTTCCTCGGCGAGGAGCGTAACCCACTCGTCCGTCGAACGTGTTTCGAATATCGCTTCGAGTTCCGCCTCAAGCTCATCCATATGTTCGACGCGAGTGGCGTTACTGGCGAACCGTTCGTCTTCGGCGAGATCGGGGCGGTTGAGTTCCTCACAGAGCGTCTCCCACAGTTGCTGGTTCCCGCAGGCAACGTTGACGTGACCGTCGGCGGTGGGGAACGTTTGGTAGGGAGCGATAACGGGATCTCTGGTCCCCATCCGCCGTGGTTGTTCACCCGAGAATACCTTCGCGGCCTGTTTCGTCAACCACGGAAGCGTCGCGTCTAGCATACCGAGTTCGAGTCGTTCACCCTCTCCGGTTCGCTCTCGGCGATACAGTGCATTGGCGATTCCGAACGCGGACCACATCGCGGTAATGAGATCCGTCTGTGGGAGTCCGACTTTCACCGGCTGACCGTCAGGCTCACCGGTAACGCTCATAATCCCGCTCATCCCCTGCACGAGGAGATCGTACCCGGGACGGTCGCTCCACGGACCCGTTTCTCCGAACGCCGAAATGGCACAGTAAATAATATCCTCATTGTGTGATTCAATCGTATCGTAGTCGACGCCGATTCGCTCTGCCGTCCCGGGTCTGAAGTTCTCGACGAACACGTCAGCCTCCTTGACGAGGTTGTACAGCGCTTCTAACCCTCCGTCAGTCTTCAAGTTAAGTTCGATGCTTTTCTTTCCATAGTTCACCGTCCAGAAGTACGGCGACTCACCCTCTTCCGCGGCGGACCTTCCCGGCCCATTGTACCCGCTGACATCGACGAACGGAGGCCCCGAGTGTCGGCTATCGTCGCCGACATTGGGTCGTTCCACCTTGATCACCTCTGCGCCCTGATTTGCTAGCATTGTCGTCGCAAATCCGCCAGTCACAAAGGTTGTCAGATCGATTACCGTTATTCCCTCTAACATCCGCTCAGCTTCCTGTTGCTCGTCTAGGTCCATACTCGCTACTTCCGCGTCCGAAGAATAAAGGTATCGACGGAGCGGTCTTCGAACCGAGATGGGATATTTAGGCCCCGGTGTTCGTTTGGGACGTGCAGGTGTCTATCCGGGTCGCTAACGCCGCGTAGTTTCGGTCTCCGAGTAGTTTGCTCCCGGCCGAGCGAGCACAGTGACGATTCGAGGCCAGTGACCAGTCGACGCCGGTGGCGGTGGGATTCACGCCGAATACATAGTCTGTAATCGGTTCGTACCGATTCTCGCAGCGCGTCGTCAGTCCAACCCAGCCATGTCTTCGAGCACCGTGAGGATCGCGGACGTATCGAGATCGCCGCGTTCCTTCTCGACAAGCGACTTGAACAGTTCGTGATTAATCGCCGTAAGCGGCATCGGAGCGCCGAACTCCTCACCGTCTTGTACAGCAATACGGAGGTCCTTGTAGTGGTACTTGCCGAAGAATCCCGGCTCATATTCGCCGTTGATCATTCCCTCCGCTCGTGAATCGAGCGCCCACGACTGGGCTGCACCGCCCGAGATAGCCTCGACTAACCGTTCCTGAGAGACCTCCGCCTTTTCCGCCAGTACAAGCGCTTCCGAGAGACCGACAAGCGACGAGGCCACGATCATGTTATTGCCGACCTTGGCCACCTGTCCGGCACCAGTATCGCCGATCCAGGTGACCTGACCGCCCATTACCTCGAATAGATCCCGATACTCCTCGACGGTGTCCTCGTCTCCGCCGATCATAATCCGCATCCACGCCTCTTTTGCTCCCTTCTCGGACCCGCTTACCGGTGCATCGATCGTCGTTACACCAACTGACTCGAGTTCCGCTGCCACCTCGCGGATGGTCGTTGGGCCGATAGTGCTCATATCGATGTACACGAGTCCGTCCTCTGCACCCTCGATGATCCCTTCCTCACCGAGTGCAACCTGACGGACGTGTTTCCCCTCCGGTAAGAACGTGATGACCACGTCCGATTCGGCAGCTACTGCGGCCGCTGTTTCCACCGATGTTGCGCCGTATTCCTCGAGATCCTGGACGGCTTCGTCGTCGATGTCATTGACGATGAGATCGTAGCCGTCGTCGACGAGGTTCTTTGCCGCCGGTTTTCCCATGATTCCAAGCCCGATAAATCCGATAGTTGTCTGTTCCGTCATAGTATGCTAATTACTTCCGTTTGGGAATTGGTACCCTACATGAAAAATCTGTCTGCTCTTCCCGAGCGGGATGTTTTTAGAGGAATCGCCGAATCGATTTCGCAAAATCGTACCGTATGGTCTTATTGCGTGCAACACCGTTCTGTACTCACAGTAACTGCGGCCAGTCGGTCATGCGCCCATCCGTGTCTGCCTGAAAACCTGGAAGAATAATGCGATCGGGTCGCGTTTCGGAGCGAAGACGGCTACGAAGACTCGAAGTAAAATACCCCGTCACGACGTTCGATGAATTCGACCGAGTCTCCGGGCTTTAACTCGGGATTGTTCTCGACACGAGCGGTGACTCGAACCGACATGTCGGAACCGACGTCAATAACTGCGACTTCGAACGGCTCTTCTCCTTGGTGATCGGATCCGGGTACCCGTATTGTCGTCCTTGCGTAGACCGTCCCTTCACCTTCGAGAGATACGTCAGTTAGCGTCTCGGCCAAGCACTCCCGACAGACGAACATCCGATGACCGTATAGCGTCCCGCAATCGGTACACCGCTGTGCCGGAAATGACTGAGATGACGATTTAGACATGAGTTGGCCCTCCGAGGATGGTTACCGTTCCGATCGCACCGCTACCACCGAGATTGTGAGTGAGTCCGATCTCGGCGCCTTCGACCTGATTCTCGTGGCTGCCGCGCAACTGTTCACATATTTCGTAAATCTGCCCGATTCCGGTCGCGCCGACCGGATGCCCCTTGGCGAGGAGCCCCCCGCTGGGATTGATTGGAATTTCCCCATCGACGGCGGTGCGTCCCGCTTCGACAGCTGCCGCCCCGTTCCCCTTCTCGAAGAATCCAAGATCCTCGGAGTCCCCAACTTCGGCTGCGGAGAAGCAATCGTGTAATTCGACAACGTCGATATCCGATGGCCTAACGTCCGCCTGCTCGTAGGCAGATTCGGCAGCAATGGAGGTCGCCTCGAACGTCGTCAGATCGTCGTACCGATAGGCGGCACTCCGTCCGGTAGCGTGACCGCTCCCGAGGACGGGGATAGGTTCCTCGGTAAAGGTTTCGGCGATATCGGACGCCGCGAGTATTACTGCCGCCCCGCCGTCCGCGGCCGGACAGCAATCGTAGAGTCGAAGTGGATCGGCGATTAATCGCGATTTGAGCACATCGTCAACCGTAATCTCTGACTGAAACCGTGCTCGAGGGTTCGCCGCTCCGTTCCGGCGGTTTTTCACGCTCACTTGGGCGATTTGTTCGCGTGTCGCGTCGTATTCATGCAGATATCGATCGAGCATTAGTCCGTAGAATCCGGGGAACGTTACCCCGGTTACCCCATCGGTCGTATAGTCCGCAGCGCTGCCGAGTGCACGCGTAAACTCCGTCGTGTCGGCGTCAGTCATGTTCTCGACACCCATTGCGATGATCACGTCGTGTTCTCCCGTTCGAATCGCCTGATAGGCCCGTCTAAACGCGATGCCAGAACTCGCACAGGCACCCTCCGTCTTCATCGTTGGAATGCCGGTCAGGCCGATACTATCAGCAACGAGCGGTGCAAGCGCCTCCTGTCCCTCAAGCATGCCAGCGACGAAGTTTCCAAGAAAGAGCGCGTTGACATCCTCTGAAGTTACACCACAGGATTGCAACGCTCTCGATGCTGCTTTGACCCCCATCTCCTTGACGCCGCCTTCGAACTCTCCAAAGGGCGTCGTTCCTGTTCCGACGATAGCGACATCTCGCATAATACGGTTCAATTACAGGCAATTACGGTTAAACGTATCTCTTCAAATTTGACAGTAATTGGCCTTGTTTAGACGCGTGATTTCACGGGTATGAGTTGCTGACGCTGAGTTCGATGTTTCTGATCGCGCGTTTAAGGACGAATTCGCGGAACTGACCGAAACAGGTTCGAGCCCGAACGATCTCGCCGTATTTGCCCCGGAGCGCGAAAAGCGTAGATTCAGCGTTCGAGCGTTGATGGTAGATCGTATCAGCGTGTAAAAGATTATTTGCGACGCCGTGCCAGCCGAATTCGCGGTACTTGATCACCGGTTTAACGCCTTCAACTCGAGACGAAGCTGATGAAGCTCAAGTCGACTGCGACCGACTCAAGTCGGCCCGGCTTCTCCGGACACGGGACGGCATGACATCGAGCGCCGGCGAACAACCACCCGCGACCGAGGTCGCGCCCACCGCCGAGTTCGCGAGTCGGTAGCTGAGCCGATTGGCCCGCGCCGCGATCGAACGGCCACTGTGATATGATTTATCACGGAGAGTCACAAAGTGCCGGTATGCATCTCGGACTGGTTGTCCCGCGGACGGGAACGCATGATCCAACCGAACTCGCGATCGAGGTGGAGGAGCTTGGCTATGACTCCATCTGGATGGGCGAACTGTGGGGGACGAGCTCCGTCATCAAGCTCTCTGAGATCGCCGCCCGCACGAACGAGGTGAAGATCGGGACGGCGATCGTGAACGTCTTCTCACGGACACCCGCCGTGCTCGCGATGACCGCAGCAACGCTCGACCAGGTTTCGGACGGCCGGGCCTCGTTTGGCGTCGGGACGAGCACGCGGGTTGCAATCGAGAATGTCCACGGGATGTCCTTCGAACGCCCTGTTCGACGTGCCCACGAGACCATCGAGATCGTCCAGCGGATTCTGACCGACGACGAGCCAGTCAACTACGACGGCGAGTTGCTCTCGGTGAACGGCGTCCCGCCGGTCAACAGGGACGTACCGGTCTACCACGCGGCGCTCGGGAAGGCGAACCGCCGCGTTGTCGGCCGCCTCTGCGACGGCTGGATGCCCCACAACATCCCCTTCTCCGAACTCGACGACGCATTCGCGGTCGTTGAGGACGCGGCCAGCGAGGCGGGCCGCGACCCCGAAGAGATCACAATTGCACCCTACGTCCCTGCGGCCGTGAGCGACGACGGTAAGGAGGCCTACGACGCCGTTCGCGGGCACATCGCGTATTATGTCGGAAGCGGCGAGGGTTACCGGAACGCGGTTGCTATGCAGTTCCCCGACCGTGCCGAGCAGATCGCCGAGGCATGGCAGGCCGGTGACCGGGGCGACGCCGCCTCGCTTGTGACCGACGAGATGGTCCACGACCTCGGCGTCGCGGGAACCCCCGAGGAAGCGCGGGAGCGACTCCGAGGCCTCGTCGCTGAGACCGCGATCGACCGGCCGCTACTGACGATTCCGGAGCAGGCCGCCGACAGTCTAACCGAGCGGACGATCCAGGCGCTCTCCTCCGTTTCGGACTCGTAATCGGTCGAACCTTCGGGGATCGATGCTTGATCCGGCGAGATCGCTACCCGAGTCCGCTCTGCTATTGCGGTCTCACACGTAGTCCAAATTCACCTGCGTCACGTTCGCTGCTCGCTGGATGACGTCGTCGAACCCAGTCCGTCGAGTCTTACTTATCCGGCTTTGGGGGCCACAGAGGCGGATCGAGCCCTGAATGCGATCGCTCTTGTTGAGCACCGGTGCCGCGATACAGGTCGTCCCCACGATCCGCTCGCTGAGATCGATCGCGTACCCCTGCCTGCGGATTTCCTCAAGTCGCTCGAACAGTAACCTTGGGATCCGTGATGGTCCGCGAGGTCACCTCCACGAGGCCCTCGAGAACAAGTTCGTCGCTCCGCTCGTCGGGCATGTGGGCGAACATCGCCTTCCCCTGAGGACTCGCTCACGTACGCGCAAGACTACCTGATTGTTCTCGATAGGCGTGGAGGATGCGTTCGATAGATCCATTCGTACCCCTTCTCGGAATGGAACTGCTATAGTAGTCACTGAAACGATTTACACGCTGATCGCGTCGCAGTCATGCGATCAGGTGTGTATTGACTTTCAGTGACTACTATAGGAACATCGGACGGCCACTTGAAGCGCGGCTACCGTTTTTCGACCTCGCGAAACGACAGCCACGGAGGCCTCCACCGAACGCGCACACCGAGATCGTCCATGCCAGTGCGACCGATACGCTGACGGACCACGTCGGCGGGATGGGGGTTATTTCCGCCGCTTTGGTGGTCTGGCAGCCGATCGACATGCGGATCGACTACCTTCTATAGCAATCTTTGAGTGACCACGGATGTCGTGGGACACAGTGGACGGGCCACGTCGAACAGGCACGTCAAGTTACCCCCTGTAGATCAAGGTCGATCACGCAGACGTCGAGCTCATCCGCTCGAGGCTGACCGGAAGGTTCGCTACGGTCGTGGTTTTGACCGTCACGCTCGATTCGGAGTAGACGATGTCAGTTATCATCAACAGTCGCTACAGTCATGGCCGTGTTTAGGTTAGTTGGTTTCATACGTACACGTAGCTCTGGTGCCAGGTTTCATCGGTATTCGGTTCGGCGTTTCTAAAGCAATTTCCGGATTGGTAGATTCGTGGTTTTACTTCTTAAAAGAAACGTTCGACGGCGTTCCGACTTCCGTGTGTCTCGTGTCGAAATCGGAGGACATGTCGGTTGAATTCAGCTTTCAGCCAGAGTCCGGAACCGACGAGAAACACGGCGTCGTCGACATTGTGTTTCACGGCGAGTTCAGAAAGAAAATCGAGATAACACCCTCATTTTGCGTTGGGAACAGCCTGACGTGGAGAAGTTCGTTCATTTCGGGGTCGGCAGCAGCGTACAGCCAGTAGCGCTGATCATCAAGATGGATCACGGTCTCGTCGAGTTCGATGTGATTCGGCTGGGCACCGTCTGTCGGCTTTTTGGCTCCGGTTATGAACAGTCGAGCGTGGCCGTTCGACGCCGAAGCACTCTAAGAAAGAGACAGTATCTGAAAATGATGATTCGTACAACTGGAGCTGGATACTGAGTTCCACGAGCTCACGCGGAGTCTGCTCGCTCCACAAAATTTAACTCGATCCCGATGCTAAATCCTTCGAGACGGTCGAATTCTGACATATAGTAGTCACTGAAGTCACTGCACCCCTGCTCGCGAAGGCGCGGCCAGCGCGTCCGGCGCTGGCCGCTCGAATGCGAGCGATGGGTAAATAGTTTCAACGACTACTATAGTGTACACCTGATCACGCGACGGCTTTGTGATCGGTATCAAGCCGTTTCTGTTGATACTATAGAGCTACCGTAACGCGCGTACTGGGTTTCGGAAAAACGCACTGATCGGTTGTCGATAAACGATATTTCGAAACGGGATCTACGAGAACCGCATCCCGCCGTTGACATCAAGGACGGTTCCGGTAACGTAGTTCGATTGCTGAGAAGCCAGATACACGACACCTTCAGCGATGTCTTCGGGTTCAGCTAAACGATTAAGCGGCGACCATTCCGGGCGGTAGTCCTCGTCTTCGGTCATCGGTGTTTTCACCGCACCTGGTGCAACTGCGTTCACGTAGATTCCATGCTCAGCCGCGTTCTTCGCGAGCCATCGAACGAGTCCGTGTACGCCCGCTTTCGACGCTGCATAGCCCGCATCGGAGATGACGCCGCCGACCTTCGCGGATACCGACGTGACACAGACGACTTTCCCGTACTCGTTGTCGACCATCTGATCGTAAAACGCGTGAGTCACCAAGAATGTCCCCGTCTGGTTGATCCCGATCACACGCTCCCACTGGTCGAGAGTCATTTCCGAGAAGTCGTGCCGATGAACGACGCCGGCAACGTTGACGACGATCTCGACAGTCTCGGCGAAGTCCATTGCCACCTCACGGAGAGTGTCGACGTCGCTCGGGTCGGAAATGTCGGCGAGAACGGTCTCAACCCCTTGTCCTTCCGCCTCGACAAGCCGGGCAGTTTCAGCGAGGCGATCTTCATCGAGATCCGTCGCGACGATATCCGCACCTTCACGTGCAAGCGAGACGCAGGTTGCTCTACCGATTCCGCCAGCAGCACCGGTGACCACCGCCGTCTGTCCGGTCAGGTCGGCAGGTCCACTGCTTTTCGTATTCATGATTTAGCTCACCTCCCACCGTGTTACGCGTTCGGTCTGTTTATCCGTAGTCTGTTCATCAAGGCAGCCATCATTCCACGTTTGATTTCCGTTCATAGTTTGGTATTTGTATTGTTCAAGTTACGCCACATTCCTATCGGCGTCTTCCCAGTACGGTTCTCTGAGTCTTTTTTTGTCGACTTTCCCGTAAGGTGTTGTTGAAAGTTCGTCGACGAACTCGACGCTTTTGGGCTTCTTGTAGTCTGCCAGTTTCTCGTCAGCGAACGACAGAATATCGTCCTCGGTCACCTCGCCCGGGTTTTCAGGGACGACGACTGCATAGACTGCCTCTCCCCAGTCGTCGTGTGGAATCCCGATCACGGCAACTTCGGCGACGCCATCGTGGGTATCGAGTGCGTCTTCAACAGTCGTCGTATAGACGTTCATCCCTCCCGAGACGATCACGTCCTTCTCCCGATCGAGGATATAGACGTAGCCGTCCTCATCTTTCTTGCCGACATCACCCGTCCTGATCCAACCGTCGACGAGTGTCTTCTCGGTCACTTCCGGGAGCTTGTTGTAGCCGACCATCGAGTACGGTGCACGGAGGATAATCTCCCCTTCTTCTCCCGGTGGCAACGGCTCAGTCGACGACCGGTCTTCGAGCGGTGCGATCCTGACGTCGACCATCGTCGCGGCCCGACCACAGGACTCGAGAGTCGTGCCCGCCTCCAGGTCGTGATCCGTCTTCTGAAGTATTGTGGCGATGTTCGGGACTTCACTCTGTCCGTACAGTTGTATAAAGACTTGACCGAAGACCTCAAGACCTTCCTCGAGGCGCTCTCGGGTGATCGGTGCGGCCCCATAGACTAGCGTTTCGAGCGAGGAGACATCAGTTTCGCTCAGTTTCTCGTGATCGAGAATACGATAGAGCATCGTGGGGACCATCCACGTCCAGGTAATCCCCTCCTTCTCGACTAAGTTGAGGAACTCTGCCGGATCGAACCCGTCAGTGACGGTGATATGTGCCCCCCGAAGCATCCCTGCAAGGAAGGCATATCCGGCCGAATGGGGGAGCGGTGTCATCAACAGCATCTGCTCCGTATGGCCGATCTCGAGTTCGATCACGTGTACGTGGAGATTCATCGCCAACCCGTGTTGGGTGTGTTTCGCACCCTTCGGCTTTCCGGTGGTCCCACCGGTGTACATGAACATGGCGATATCGTCGGGTTCGACGTCCACAGCGACAGTATCGGCATCCCCCTCAGTGAGACACTCATCGAACGACAGCACATCGTCCGGTAGATCCGGGGCGATTCCCACGACGTGCTCGGGAGTGTCGGTCTCCGAGCGAATCGTACGGATCGTCTCGAGGAACTCCGATTCGACGATGACCGCCGAGACTTCCGAATCGGTAACGATGTGACGGATTTCCTCGTCAGTGAGCATGTCGTTCATCGCTACCTTGACGAACCCGCCCCGGACGCAAGCGAGATCGGCGATGATGTATTCGATACGGTTCGAAACGAGTAATCCGACCGTGTCGCCGGGCTCGACACCGGAGTCTGCAAGCGAATCGGCGAGCTGCCCTGCTCGCAGCCACGCCTCACCGTACTCGAGTGTCGTGTCGTCGACTGTGAGGAGCGGTTCAGAGGAATGCTTCTCACACGCCCGTTCGAGGACATCTTGAAGCGTTGGTATATCGTTCACTATGTGGTCACCTGTACCATATGTGTATTACCACTCGTGACTGGGACAAAAAATCGGAGGTTCAAGGTTGAACCTCTGTCCGACTAGCGGGCATTCATGGGAACCTCGTACTGTTCTCCCCATATAGAACTATTAATGAGTACTGAGCACTAGTCGGCTATGTAACCCGGAGACGAGGAAAATGATAACATACACCTTGGACATGATACAGTCCGACTGCCCGTATATCGATATATCTAATGAGTATGGTTCCACGGTTACGGGTGTCCACTGGAACTTCAATACGAAGCGGAGCGCACTCGAGTCGCGCGTCCTCGTCAAGTCGACTGGGAAGGGGAAATTACACAGTGCATTGCAGGCGCTCCGTGACCACCCTCAAATGAACCAGTATGATCTCCTGTCGGTTAACTCCGATAGAGCGATCCTTCGTAACACGGTCACGGAAACAGCAGCGATGGAAACGATTCGAAACCACGGTGGCTACCTGACGGGGCCATTCGAGGCCGACAACGGAAGTGAAGTCTGGAATGTGGGGTTCGATTCGACAGAGGACGCGGACACTGCACTTTCTGCCTTAAAGGGGGAAAACGAGTTCACGATCGAGTCCAAAGACCGGCTATCAGTCGACGATTTTTTGGACCTCGTTCGAAACGCTGGTTCAGCAAAACAGCTCCTTGATGGGTGTCGAAACCTCACACACGTAGAACGGTCTACGCTGCAGCAGGCCTACGCCGAAGGGTACTTTAATGCACCGCGGGACGCGACGCTTTCTACACTCGCTAATGAGTTCGATTGCTCCTGTTCTGCGGTATCGAAGAATCTACGTCGCGGCGAGAATAAATTGATTGGAAGTGCAATGGAAGCGTTCGATGATTCCACCGAAGTAAGGTAAATATCGGTTGGTGCCCACCCGGTTTCGAGATACGAACGAGAAAATAGCCGGTCAGACTGCTACCAGATGTGGAGAACTCCCAGAACAGGATAGCGGAAATAAGGATTACCAGAATGTCAGACAGCCCCGCCGCTCACGATTTAGCAAACCAAAGGAAGGCACGGCATTAATCCGGCGGTGATTTCGACGCGAGACCGAACATCCCCTCTGTTACAGCGAGAAACCGCGACACCGTCACAAGTAGCATGTAGTCCGGATCGTCCTCCACGGACAATTTCATGAGGAAGTCAACTAGTCGGCAGCAGTTGTACAGCGTCGAAGCGAACATGGAGCCGAAGAAGCGGAGGACAGAGGCTTTTGCTCCCCGAGTTTGGTAAGAAGTGGCCGACTTTCTTGTAGCCGTTCTCGGTACCCCATCGGTTCCCGTAGTTGCGAACGATGCAAGCGGCGGCCTGAATCTGTTCTCTCTGGTGTCCGGAGTGGCATTGGCAGGATTATAGTAGAAATCCAGCGTGAGAAATTTTGAACCATTGCTACGTACGCCGAAGCGCTAGCCGAACACAAGGAACGCGAAGCTCGTCTCGAGGAGGAGGCAGACCAGAATGCGGTGGAGGAACGACCAGACGACCAGACGACCAGACGACCAGACGACCAGACGACCGACCGGACGACATTCCCGAAAGGCGACGATCACGATCAAGAAAAGCAACGACAACCGCTACTACTACTGGCAGTGGCGTGAAGGCAACAAAATCAAATCAAAGTACAAAGGGCCAGTCAACTCGGATGAGTAATATTCTCAAAAGATAAGTTCAGAAGATGAACCCCACACCACCACCACGTCCGGAGTAATTGCCACAAAGAGACGTTATTACGTGATATGAACATCACGATGTCCGCCGTTGTAGTCGTTTCGTGAGTCGGTGAGACTTGGGAAAGGTCAACTGAAAACGAGCCCCGTACCATCATATCCAAAGTTGTGCTCGACGAGTCGCGTGTGCCCCGTCTCTTTGCGGGTATCGAGGACCATCCCCAGATCAGGCACACGAATCAGTTAGTCGGACATCGTTCTTGCAAAGGGGATTTCAATCAAGAGGGGTTCGGACACCCCTCTATCGATGTGTTCATCAGAGACGGTCTCTTACACGTCGAAGGAGCGCTTCGAGAAAACCGAATCAAATGGTGAAATCGAGACTAGAGGGATCGATTCTCGAGAGCAAGCGGAATCAGTCGCTAGGACACACACCGTTATCGAAGTGTATATCGAATAGTTGCTTCGGATAGTGTTCTCTCTGTGAGATCAACAGTTCGACTGAGGACTACGCAGGGTTAGGACGGTACAGACACCCCTCTATCGATGTGTTCTCACTGTGGGGGTGGAGATGAGAAACCGACGAGTCACTGGAAGAATTGAGGTCTATGACGCAGAATAGAGGGTGATAACCGAGAGTATTCGTGGAGAGAGCGTGTGTGTGAGATCATTAGCTGTTCGCTTCTTTCGAAGCGGACTCAGGAATGTCACAATTAAGGTTCGAGACACATCGTTGAGATCCAGAACACATCGAACACTTCGATAGAGGTGTGTGTGAGTGTGTGTTCTAGAAAGCTAGAAGAAGAGAAAGAAAAGCGCCAAATGTATTCCCGGATTTGCTAACCAATCAGTTCTCTCCCGGAGGATATACCGATACCATCGCTCTCGCTCGTTCGGTTCCGTCGATCAACCCCCTTCCCTTCGAGGCGTCGAACACATCGATAGAGGGGTGTCTGTCTCACCACTCCTTTCGCTCATAACACATCGTCGGCCGCTTTTACTATCTCTGGGGTTCGCTGTCCCAACCGGGTTAAATCATTGGATCTCATCCGTCTAATCGGAGAAATACACATCGACAACGGTGGGGAACACTTTTAGTCCCACCCTGTATGGGTCACCGTATGGATGACTTCGAGGATCCTCGAGATGAGGCGGGGACATCGAAGGATGAAACGATGGAGGAGGACATTTCCTCATTCGAGTCTTCTGCGCCCGAGATGTCTTCATCCTCGAGTACCCCGCCGACGACCAATGGTTCACAGTCGATCGAGGATATGTTGCTGGAGTTCGACCAGCAAGAAGGACTCATTCGTGATCGGTCGCTTCTCGATCCGAATCACATCGTCGAAGAGGATCGAATCGTCGGTCGGGACGAGCAACTCCAAGAGGTGACGAAGATGCTCCGCGTCGCCCTCGGCGACAACCGTCCGCCGAATCTCTTTCTCTACGGACCCTCGGGGACCGGTAAATCCCTCATCACCAAAGCAGTCTGCAAGAACATTAGCGCGATCTGCGAGTCGCGTGATATCCGGTTCGGGACGATCGAAGTCAACTGCCAGGATCTCGACACCCTCGGCGTTGCAGTCTACGAACTAGCGAATCGCGCTGCGGACGAAGCCCTCGTCGAGGTCGAGGTTCCGAAACACGGCGTCGCGACGAAGGAAAAGTGGGACGAACTGTATCGGATCGTCAACGAGAACTTCGATTCGGCGGTGTTCGTCCTCGACGAACTCGATATGCTCGTCGGTCGACGAGACAAACAGGAGCCGGCGTTCTCCCGCCTCCTCTATCAACTGTCTCGAGCCGGCGCAAATAACGAACTCACTGCGCACGTCTCAGTCGTCGCGATCTCTAACGATACGAAGATGATGGAGTCCGTGGGGAGTCGAGCCCTGAGCTCATTTACCCCCGAAGACGTCCATTTCGACGATTACGATGCGAATCAGTTGCAATCGATTCTTCGCCGTCGCCAGGACGCCTTCTACGACGACGTGCTCGACGAGGACGTCATTCCGCTGGCGGCAGCCTTCGCAGCGCAGACCCACGGCGATGCTCGCAAAGCGATCGATCTCATGCGCGTCGCCGGTGAACTCGCCGAACGCGAAGGTGACGCGGGTGTTCGTGAAGAACACGTTCGTGAAGCCCAAGACAAAGTCGAGAAAAACCGCGTCCTCGAGGTCGTTCGAGGTATCAGCACGCAAAAGAAGCTCTGTCTCTACGCGACGGCAGCTGTCGCTGCCGAAACGGACGACGAATCCGCACGTAGCACGACCGGTTACAGGGTGTATCAGTTCCTCACTGAGGCGATCGAGGCCGACCAGTATCACCAGGAGACCTACGTGAACAAGATGAAGGAGATGACGACGTACTCCCTCGTCGACTTCGAACGACGAAGCCACGGACCGAGTTCGGGGATGTTCCTCGAGTTCCAGTTCGGCGAGCGTCCCGAGACGATTCTCGAAACGCTTCGTGAGGATTCGCGTATCGACATGGTATCCGGGGACGAAGTATCGTCCGTCGTCAAAGCGCAGGTTCGAAACGAGAACTGAGCGTCCGGTACTACGGAGCGTCGTTCGTTTGGTTGATACACCCCACACCTCTATCGATGTGTAATCAATTGAGAGAGTGTGTGTAGGGATCGATTTCTGGATCTGTATCCACACCGACGTTTGGAGTACCTCTTCGCTTATCACCCCGCATATAACCTACTGACTCTCTCAGAAACTGCAATCCTGCACGGTAATCACCACACCTCTATCGAAGTGTCCACACACCTCTATCGAAGTGTTCCCAGTCGTCTCCAGCAGGGATACTCCCCGACTTTGGAGGATGAAATTGGTGTATATCTCATATTCTATTTATCTACTCTGAATCGAAAATACGTCCGCTCCCAGGATAATTTCGGCTCCGTCCGTCTGGGCGGTCGACGGCCTCCAATCGGGCTTCGGTCCGTGTCGCAATCGCTCGGTGCGGACTCCGCCGGTCACGACGGCGTCGGAAAATCCCGTTGCAGACTCTCGTACCGGACTAGATCGAGCATCGCGACGTACGTCGCTCCCTCGTAGGCGACGATCCAGTGACCTTCGCTATCGGTACTCGCAACCGGTTCGTGCTCGAAGAGCGTTTGGGCCACGCCTTCGAACGCCCCGTCGTCGGTCGAGGACGCGTAGTACCCGCGCTCGGCGACCGCCTCGTCGACGACGTCCCGTTCGTCATCGGAGAGGTCAGTGACGGAAAACCGATACCGTGATTCGAGGGTCTCGGCGTACTGCTCGTCGCTCCCGAGCCGTTCGGCCAGGGTATACTCGTAAGTCGTCACCGTCGTCTTGACCGGTTCGACTTCGACGCCCATCCGCTCGCCGTCGACCAGGAGGACGTCGAATGCCGGTCCGGGGACGAGGACCGATGTCGCCTGTTCGTCCTCAGTGTAGGTTCGCTCGCCGCTGACGGCGTCGACGCCGGACCCCCGATCCGACAGAGCCGACTCGATCCACTCGGTGTCGGCGGGCGGAAGGGTGTCGAGCGATCGTTCGGCCCCCTCGGTCGCAACGTCGAAATCGAGCAGGAGGTGATAATTATTGCGCGTTTCGGTGGTCAGTTCGGTTCGGTCGAGTGCGACTACCTCGTCTTCGAAGCGAACTGGGTACGAGACGTGCAGCGGCGGGTGCTCGCTCGATGCGGTCGCCGATCCGGTTTCGAGGACCTCGCCGACGAGTTCGCGCATTTCGTCGATCCCGTCATCGTTCCCTCCATCGTTCGAGCGGACGTCGAACGTCGCTAGCTCGAGGATTTCATCTGTCGTAGCTTCAGACAGCCGCAGGATACCGGCTGGATCCATACTACATCCTGCGAACGCGGCACAGAGGCCAGTTGTGAGGGACACGAGGACGCGACGTCTGGAGAGCATCACTCGGGTGCCGATGTGTCACGGATAAATACTTTCTGCTCACGCGTAGTTCCGAACGCCTGCTAACGGAGCGTCCGGCGGCCTCTTCGCAACCGTGTCGGCGTGGCCCCATTCCCTCTATTACTAGGATGATCTGTATGGTCGGTATAATAGGTGTGGTTGGTAGAATAGAAATAATAGCTACAATAGGTTCAATATGTAGAATATGTAAAACAGTTTCAATGCGTGAGGTAGCTGCGTTATGTGAACTATCTGCTATGGGTAAACTAGGGTAAATACGGTCGGCTATCTGTGGGGGTTCTGATGTGGTCTGAGCGATAGCTGGAATAGCTATAATCGGCAGTCGACTAACAATAGGTACTTATTCTACTTTACCTACCTCACCTAACCCAACTATCTCTCCTATTGTAGCTGTTGTAGCTGGCGATGCTATTTCATCTGGCGTGGCTACTCTATCTCCCGTCTCTTGAGTCGGCCTGATCAGTCGGTGTCTCACTTCTACAATAGGTTCCTCATCTGCCTTTCCTATCGCCCCTATTTTACCTATTGCAACTACCTCTCCTATTGTACCTCGAGTAGGTAGAATTAATATGATGGGATCAAATGCATTCTTCACCAGCTGAAATAGGAGATATCAGAACAATAGGTGCCTATTCTGGCTCGCCTATGGCAGGTACATTCAACAATGACCGATACAACGACCGAGTCACGTGCCGTAAGCGTGGTAATTTTGAAAGGTGGCGTCGGCAAATCAACGACTTCGATGAATCTCGCGCGCCAGCTCGTCGAGCGCGGACGAACCCTCTACGCTGATCTCGATCCGAACGGTCACGCAACGAACGGCCTCGGTTTCGAAGCGGCGTACAATGGTGAGATCAATCTCGGTGACGTCATTCTCGAGGGCAACGCGACACCCCATGACTTGATTCGATCGACCGATTACGGCTTCGACATCCTTCCGTCCTCGAACACGCTCGAGGATGTCGAAAAGGACCTTGCGGGCGCGATGCAGGGCTCGGCTCGAATCAAATCGAAGATCGTCGATCCGTTGCTCGAGGACGAGTACGACTTCATCGTTTTCGACTGCCCGGCGTACCCGGGAATGCTCAACAACAACGCCCTCGTTGCGACGGGCAACGTCGTGATCCCGATCGAACCGGGCTCGAGTGCGATCGGCGGCTACAAACGAACGATGGAACGGTTGATCGAACCGGCCCGGGAGTACATCGACGTCGACGTCCTCGCTGTCGTTCCGAACAAACTGTCCGATCGGATCGACCAACAGACCGAAGATCGAGAGCTACTCGAGAACCTAAATACTGCGACCTACGAGGTGAATCCGGGACAACCGTTACAGGAGGCGATCCCGAACTTCGCTCGGATTACGGCCGACGAGTTCGACGCGATCGACGCCGGCGAGATGACTCCTCCGAAACCCGGTATCCGTCACCGATCGGCGCTGTCGCGATCACTGCAGCACAATCGACCGTTGCAGGATTACGACCCGGAGAACGATCAGATCGACTTCTACGAGGAACTCGCCGAAATAGTTGCCGTCGGAGGGGTCGAACGATGAGTAATCCGTTCGACGATCTCAAAGAAGACGGTGCGGACACAGCCGAGTCGGACGATTCGATCGACCCCGAGTCACACACTGAATCGAAACGAACTGATACTGAGTCGAGCGGAACTGACGAACAGCCGTCGGTAGCGGAGTCAACTGCTTCGAGTCTTCCCGATGAGTCTCCCTCAGAACCCCCCGTGGAGGGAGGGGGTTCCGACGCGACCTCGGACGAACCGCTATCGCCTGCAGAGACGGGACCGGCGTTCGAGTACAGTGAAGTGCAACAGAAGCCGTTCTATGCGCGCACCGAGACGGTAAATCAATTCGAAAACGAGATTCGGATGACGATCGTCCCGACACTCGCCGAGGCCGGGCTGCTCGACGAAGAGACGCGCGAAATTCACGATGCGGTCCTCCGCCTCGCAAACGAGCAGCCAGAACGGATCGCCGAACTCGTCCTCGAGGAACGACGACAGTCGGGGAGTCAGTGAGTTCGTTGTGGCCATCTCTATTCGGCGCTGATCTGAGAACGTTTTCTACCTCCTCGTCGTGATCGGTCGAATCTCGGACGATACCAGGTTTGTAAGAGTGGGTTCTCAATCCCTTTCTGTGAAAGAATAGATATAATAGGTGGATCAGATACAATAGTTGCAATAGGTATAGTAGGTAAGATAGTTAAACAACCTCTATTGGGTAGAGAGTACATTTTGTGGAAAGGAATAGGAGGTGAACCGCCTCGATCTGAAGCTCCGAGCAGCTAATCGGGCGACAATGGATCGCTCTGTACCTTGAATGGGCCAATCCACGAAGCAGGCGTGACTAGATGACTGATACGTCCAGAGTACACGGAACGATGACTACACCTATGTATAAACTATACTTCGATATATCGATCTGAATTACTGTGGAGTTGCGAATGCCGGTCAAAACGTTCACGGGATCGACTCTATTCGGACCAGTACCCGATAGAAATAGCCGCGATTACGCTCTAATAGCTATCATACAGACAGAATTATTATAGTAAACACACT
>Ga0208412_1000097_pt1 | contig 65036 bp, 62 predicted proteins | sample AntDeeMetag02WF4_FD_184758 | JGI IMG/M metagenome (GOLD analysis project Ga0208412, IMG submission 184758) | Saline lake microbial communities from Deep Lake, Antarctica - Antarctic Deep Lake Metagenome 02WF4 (SPAdes) (version 2) | ecosystem: Environmental > Aquatic > Non-marine Saline and... | reverse complement strand
TTTTAGCCAACGTCACCACTTTTCCAGTGAAGCGGGAAACTTTGGACATAGACCATCCGCCGTTTCCCGCTTCAACTCCCTAGTTGTAACGGATCAACTCGATGCTGTCTAGCGATTCACCAGAGCCCCCAACGTATATACTCCCATCCGTTGACCGACACGTATGCGAGTAGTCGTCCCGATCGACGACTCCGACCCGGCTCGAGAAGCGCTCGAACACACCATCACGACGTTTCCGGACGCCGAGATCACGGTATTACACGTGATCAATCCGTCACTGGTGATGCGTCACGGCGAGATGGCCTACGACTACGAACGGCTCATGGGACTCGAGGAGGAAGAAGCCGAGACGCTGTTCGAGACCGCGCGGGAGATCGCTGACGACCACGACGCCTCGGTCACGACCGAGATCGTCATCGGTCGCCCGTCTCGCGGCATCGTCGAATTCGCGACCGAAAACGACGTCGATCAGATCGTCCTCGGCAGTCACGGTCGATCGGGCGTCTCACGCGTGTTGCTCGGCAGCGTGGCCGAACGGGTGGTCCGTCGCGCACCGGTTCCAGTGACGGTCGTTCGGTAAATCGAGCACCCGGCGACGCCGGCGACGACGCGTCGATGTCGTATGAATCCGGTTTTTCGATCAGTGATGGTCGTGGTCGTGAGCGCCGTCAGTGTGAACCATCGGCCGATCGGTCGCGTACGTTGCCGGATCCGTCTCGAACGTCTCCGCGCACGTCTCCGAGCAGAAGTAGTAGGTCGTCCCGTCGTGCGTCGCGGCCGGTCCGGTATCATCGGTCCGCATTCCACAGACTGGATCGCGGTACTCTCCGGGAGCGCCGAGACCACGGCGGTAGACGTACAGGAGGAACCCGGAGAGCGCGAACGCGATGAGGTTGAGATAGAAGGTGTAGTTGCGTTCGAAGTACGTCCGATCGGTCGCCGTCTCGCCACCGGCCAGGTTGGGGACGATTCCGAGCGCATCGAAGAGCAGTTCCATGAGAAAGCCCGTAAACGCCATCGTCACGAAGAAGACGCCGAGAATGTACAGCATAACCCGCCAGCCGTAGTACTTCCGGTAGACGTTCAACACGGGGATCGTGATCAGGTCGGCGTAGACGAACGCGATGACGCCGGCGAAGCTGATGCCACCGCCCCAGAGGGCGACCGCGAACGGGACGTTACCCATGCTCCCGACGAAGCTGATGACGGCGATGGCAACGCCCATGACCGCGTTCTCTGCGGTCACGAGCAGCCCGTCGCCCTCGAGGAACAGCGCGTTCCAGACCCGCTGGGGGACGAACACGATGACGAATCCCGAGATGAGAAACCCCGCGATAACGTCCTTCCAGATCATCGACCACTCCTTGCGGTACTGATTGCCGACCTTGTACCAGCCGCCCCACGAGCGGAGTTCCCCGTACCAACCGCCGCGACTCGCGGTTTGCTGACGGTAGGTCTCCATGCATCCCTCGGAACAGAACGTTAGCGTCTCGCCCCCGTCGGTCGCGATCGAATACTCGTCTTTCCCCTCCATGCCACAGGTCGGATCCTCGGTGGTTCCCGATTCGCGATCGCGTTCCTCGAGCGTTCGCCGGACCTCGTCGAAGAGCGTCTCCGGCAGCGTCAGGTGGACGATGACCGCCATCACCGCGATGAGAACGAGGCCACCGAGGAGTTCGGCGAGGAGGAACTCCCACCCCAGGAGGATCAGGATCATCAGGCCGAGCTCGACGATCAAGTTCGTCGACGCGAACATGAAGGCGAGGAAGTTCACTGCGTGTGCCCCCTTTTTGAACAGCCCTTTGCCGATGGCTACAGCACCGAAGCTACAGCCGCTGCTCGCCGCGCCGAACGCCGTCGCTCTCGTGAGGCCGGCGAGGTCCCCCTCCCCGAGAACGCTTGCCATCCGCTCTTTGGAGACGTACACTTGGACGAGGCTCGTGATCACCAGGCCCATGATGATCGCCCACGCTGCCGTCCAGAGGAATCCCACCCCGATCCGGAGCGACTCGAGGATGCCGTCGATGGGGAGCGCTTGCATGAGTGATAGTTCGGACGGCTCGACCATTGCAGTTTTCCTTAGGAAAATCGGGTTTCGGCGCAGACGAACTGTGGAATCGAAACTCATGTCGTGTGTTCACTGGCCAGTAGTAACTGACACCGTTCGTTCCGACGAACGGCACCGCGAATCCGGTGTTACACCTGGCTGTACACCAACGCGAACCGCAGCGTCCTCGCGGTGATCCTGTTTCACTTCGCCGGAAACGCGACGGGGTAGCTCCTCGAACTCTCCCGGCGGCGGACCGGTACCGGACGGTCGTGACGACGGTGCTCGTCCTCGTCGTCTTGCGCTGGTGGAGGCTGGCGGATCTCCGTCGCGGTGACGATCGGCCGCAGCCGCCCCGAGTCGGACACAGCGGTCGACGGGACTCGATCGATCGGAGTCGGGGTTTCGATGACTGATACGGTTTGCTGTACCGATTTACCGGTGGGACCGCGACCGCCCTGCGGTCCCACCGACAATGACTTACAGTAGACCGTATGAGCCACCCGAGTCCCGAAGTTTGACAACTGGGTAGGTGAAATACGACAGCGAATGGCAGAACCGATTATCGACTCGCTTCTCCTTCGCCTCCTCATCGCCTTCGGTATCGGTGCTCTCATCGGGCTGGAACGAGAACAGGCGGAGTCCGGTGGCACGTTCGCGGGAAGCCGCACCTTTCCGCTCTTTGCACTCATCGGTGCGATCGTGCAGGCGTTCTTTCCGGAGCTGTTGCCCGTTACGGTGCTCGCTATCGCGCTTCCCCTGACCGTCGCCTACGCCGGGAAAATTCTGACCGAAGGGGACGTTGGACTCACGACGTTGACCGCAGCCATCCTCACTGTCCTCCTCGGTGCGTTGACGGCCCACTCCGAGCGCGGGGCGCTCTTTGCGATTGTCGTCGGCGGGATCGTCACCGTCCTCCTCTCCGCGAAGCCGACGATTCACGGACTCGTCGACCAGATCGACGAACACGAACGCCGTGCGTCGCTTAAATTCATTCTCGTCGTCTTCGTGGTCCTTCCCATCTTGCCCGACCGTGAGCTCGACGTCTTGTACGGACTGAACCCGCGATTCGTCTGGCTCATGGTCGGATTCGTCACCGGGCTGAGCTTCGTTTCCTACGTTCTGGGCCGCGTCGTCGGAGCCGAACGCGGGATCGCCCTGACGGGGATTCTGGGCGGGTTCGTCTCCTCGACCGCGACGACGGTCTCGATGGCCGAACGGACGCGGGAAGCTCCCGATCTCTACGAGATCAGCTCGTTCTCGATCATCGTCGCGTCGATCGTCATGTTCCCGCGAGCACTCCTCGAGATTGCCGTCGTCAACCCGTCACTGCTCCCTCGAGTCGTCGTTCCGCTCGGGGCGATGACTGGTATCGGCATACTCATCGCGGGCGTCGTATACTGGCAATCGACCAGAGAGCCGGTGGTCGAAACGGATCTCAAGAACCCGTTTCGACTCCGACCGGCGCTGTTTTTCGGCGCGGTCTTCGCGATCGTCCTTCTGGTCTCGCAGTCCGCCAACTCCTGGTTCGGCGATTCGGGGATCTACGCGACGGCGTTCCTCTCGGGGCTCGCTGACGTCGACGCCATCACCCTCACGCTGAGCGCGCTCGAAGCGGACGGCGAAATATCCCCCTCGGTCGCGACGACCGGTATCGTCATCGGTGCGATCGCGAACACGCTCATGAAGGCCGGGCTCGCGTGGCTACTGGGAACGGTGAAACTCGGTCGACGGGTGACGGTTGCACTCGGGATCGTCTCGGTTCTCGGAATCGCCGTCGTCGTACTCTGATCCAGTGCGTTCTCTCGGCGATGTCGGTACCGAACGAACCACCCTGGCGAGACGCGATACTCTCGGGCGTTGAAGAGAGGCAGACGGGCATCGAGTTACGGCGTCTCCCGGTTTGCCCCGGTTCACCGGCATCGGTCTATAGTAGCCACTGTAAGTCACTGCACATCTGATCGCACGATAGCTGTGCGATCAGTGTGTAACTAGTTGCAGTTGTTACTATATTTGTGTCGGGGGAAACCGCATGCACAATCAGATCCCCTTCTCGACCCATGGGAGTAACTGTGCGAATCGAGCGCTCGCGATGGGTGTCAATGTGGCGAACGCAGCGGAGGCAACGCTTCACCTCCTCTCTGCGATCGCGACTGCAACTCTCGGTGTCGATGTCCGGAACGCGTTCCGGATGGAAGCGGGAGCGGAGCGGCCAAATGACCACCTCGAGGAGACTCAAACGTTCGCAACGGAGGCTGACGTCGATTCGGTTTCCGGAACTATCAGTACAGCCAATCAATTCATCAGGCGGTCCTCTCGTCTTCGACGACCACGATATCGACCTCGTCGTCGGTACCCGCGGCCGGATGGGCTTCGATCGGTACGTGCTGGAAAGCGTCACCGAGCATCTCGTTCGCACGTCACCGAAACCGGTGTTGACAGTTCGAGAGCCGCATGTGAAACGTAGTCGTGCAAAACCCTTTACCAGTAGATAGTGGAGGGCACCAAGTGACGGTCGATCTAACCGACCCGAGTACCGTTTGTGCACGTTGCGAGTCGAATCGAACAGCGAACGATGCGGCCGGTCAGCGCATTAACCTGAATTAGTCTAGTGGTATGACGCGGAATCCAGCATGAGAAAGGAGGAGCCCGAATGTCGAGTTCCGTGGTCGGAGTCGGCCAGTGACGTCTTAGAGTGGGCCGACGTGTCGACCGAAGAGGGGCTGACTGAGAACGAGGCTGAGCGGAGACGAGAGCGGTTCGGTCCGAACGAATTGCGCGAGGCCGAACAAAGGCACTGGACGGAGGTTCTAACAGAGCAGTTCGAGAGTTTCATCATCTTGTTGCTCGCAGCCGCCGGAATAGCGGCCTTTGTGTTGGGTGACGTCATCGAGGGGGTCGCGATCCTCGTCGTCCTCGTCATCAACGGTGCCATCGGCTTCGTCACCGAGATGCGTGCGATCAGTTCGATGGAGAGTCTTCAGGAGATCACGGAGATCGAAGCACGGGTCCGGCGAGCCGGTGAGATAACAGCGCTTCTGGCGGAAGATCTTGTTCCTGGCGACATCGTTGTTCTTCAGGCCGGTGACCTCGTCCCGGCTGACCTGCGGATCGTCGAACCGTCGAAGCTCCAGGTCGATGAGTCTGCGCTTACCGGCGAATCAGTTCCGGTGGGGAAGACGAGCGAACCGCTCGACGAGGACGTTCCGCTCGCTGAGCGAGAGAATATGCTCTATAAGGGGACGTACGTGACGCGAGGTTCCGTCGAAGCGGTCGTCGTATCGACCGGTCCGGAGACGGAGCTGGGACACATATCGGCCTCGCTTCGGGAAGCTGCCGAGGAGGAGACGCCGCTACAGGAGAAACTCGACGACCTGGGACAGAAACTCGTTCCGTTTCTCTGGGTGGTCGCGACAATCGTCTTCGTGTCCGGATGGTTCAGAGGACAGGACCTGTTCTTGATGATCGAGACGGCGATAGCGCTGGCCATTGCAACCGTCCCTCAGGGGCTCCCTATCGTCGCCACGCTGGTTCTGGCTCGGGGGATGTGGCGGATGGCGGATCGGAACGCGCTCATCACCAACCTCGCATCCGTCGAAACGCTCGGCTCGACTACTGTCATTTGCACTGATAAGACAGGGACGCTAACGGAAAACAGGATGACCGTCGACGAGTACGAGCTCGCGAACGGCGCGGTCGAGGTTACCGGAACCGGGCTCGAGACAGCGGGAACGTTCCGGCACGGCGACCGAGAACTGGACGAACCACAGGACCCTGTCGTGCGAGAAGCGCTCGAAGTGGGTGTGCTTTGTAACAACGCCTCCATAGCCGAACGGGAGGGCGAGACGAAAACGACAGGCGACCCGATGGAGGTGGCGCTCCTGATCGCGGGAACGAAAGGCGGGATCGACCGGGACGAACTCCTCGAATCGACGCCGGAAGCCCGCGAAGTTTCCTTCGATCCGTCGGTCAAAATGATGGCGACCTATCACGGAGTGAACGGGGCTTACAAGGTTGCCGTGAAAGGCGCGCCGGAGGCCGTCATCGACTCGTCCTCGCGGATCATAACTGACGGTGACACCGAGGCCCTGTCGGAAAGCGATCGGGAGGTGTGGCTCCGGAAGAGCGACCGGATGGCTGAAGACGGGTTGCGAGTCCTCGCCCTCGCGCGGAAGGAGGTCGAAAGCACGGACGATCCGCCGTACGAGGACTTGGAACTGCTCGGCCTGGTCGGATTTATCGATCCGCCGCGCGAGGAAGTCAGGCCGACCATCCGCCGGTGTCAGGATGCCGGGATGCGGGTCGTCATGGTGACAGGTGATCACGCGGGGACCGCGAAGAACATCGCTCACAGCGTCGGGCTGGTGGATGCCGATGATGCCGACGTGATCGAAGGCCGCCGACTCGACGATTTGGAGGGCCTCTCTCGGGAAGAAACGGAACGATTCGTGAACGCGTCTGTGTTCGCGCGGGTCAATCCCGAGAACAAACTCGATCTGATCGACCTTCATCAGGCTGCCGGCTCTATCGTTGCCATGACTGGGGACGGCGTCAACGACGCACCGGCGCTGAAGAAGGCCGACATCGGCGTCGCCATGGGGCAACGAGGAACCCAGGTCGCCCAAGAGGCGTCGGACATGATCCTCAGAGACGACAACTTCGAGAGTATCTATCACGCCGTCAGAGAGGGGAGGACCATCTTCAGGAACATTCGAAAGTTCGTGCTGTACCTCATGTCGTGTAATCTCAGCGAACTCCTGACGATCCTGATCGCCGCGCTGCTCAGCTTTCCACTGCCCTTGCTTCCCCTGCAGATACTCTTTCTCAACGTCGTGACCGATGTCTTCCCGGCGTTTGCACTCGGGGCCTGTGAAGGAAGCAGGGATATCATGGATCGGCCGCCGAGAGACCCCGACGAACCGATCATGACGCGAATCAACTGGACCGAGCTCGGGAGCTACGGACTCCTGATCTCGGTCGCGACTATCGGTGCGTTCACAGTATCCGGTGGCATGTACGCCGGCGGCCTCGAGGCCGAGGAAGCCGTCACTATCTCGTTTCTCACGTTGGCGTTCGCTCAGCTCTGGCACGTATTCAACATGCGAGAAATCACGTCCGGAATCTTCCGCAACGAGGTTATAGAGAATCTGTACGTCTGGGGCGCTCTTAGTCTCTCTGCGCTAATTCTGTTCGGCGCGGTCTATCTGCCCGGCATCTCCGTGGTCTTAAGAACCACACCGATTGGATATGAGGGATGGCTGGTGGTGTTTGGGATGAGCCTGCTCCCTCTCGGTGTCGGCCAGATTGAACGTGAGTTCCGGCGCCGAGTCGGGACAGCAAAGCTTGGAGTGATTCTCGGCCGGGCACTCCCCGGTTCTTCCTAGGCGTTCTCCGGTCAGCCGACGCCGGATACACTCCCTGTGCCTCGGCCGTTTAGTTTGGAGGTACTACTTCGAGTCGCCTTATCCGCGTCCCATCGTTCGACTCCTTGGTATCGGCCTCCAACTCGAGGAACGGGGCAGTACCGTCGGGTCTCTCATGCTGATCGTGTCATTGAGTGGCACCCGCAACCGATCGTCCTCGGCATCGAACCGGCGGTCAAGAGCCCACCGTCCGTTTCAGTCCTCGGGCGCCGCGCCGTGGGGCGTCTCCGGGGCCGGTGCCGGCGGTTCGTGGGTCCCGAACTCGGGATGGGTCTCCTCCATCCACACGTAGACGACGGCACCGGAGAGGAACATCAAGATTGCGGTCATGTAGAACGCGGCTTCGGCGTTCACGAACTCCATCGAGAGCCCGATCAAGATCGCGCCAACGCCGTAGCCGGAGTCGCGCCACATTCGGTAGACACCCATGCCGGCCGACCGCCACGTCGGATGGGCCGCGTCGCTGGGGACGGTCATCAGGTTCGGGTAGAGCAGCGCCATGCCGAGCCCGGAGAGCGCGGCGAGGATCGTCCACGGGAGGTAGCTGTCGACGAACACCATTCCGAGGACGCCCGCTCCGGCGATGAACATCCCGGCGATGACCGGCGGGCGTCGTCCGATCCGATCGGCGAGACCGCCGGTGCCGATCTGGAGGAAGTACATCGCGCTATGGACGCCGACGACGACCCCGACGGCTTCGATCGCGAGCCCCTGACTCGTGAGATACAGCGGCACGGCGATCCAGAACAGCGTGTCGACGAAGTTCTCGATGTGGCCGGCCTGTGCGGCCGCGAACAGCGTCTTGTCGCCGTACGTCGCCCGCTTCAGCACCTCGTTGAACGGGAGGTTCGCGTCGTGGTGGTCCTGGTCAGCCTCCAGCTGTGCGAGCTGGACCGTTTCCTTGATGAGGAAGACCGAGATCAGGAACGCAAGCACCACCACGATAGCGAGGAAGTAGAACGGCTCCGGCCGAAGGCTCGTCTGGCCGGCGATAACGCCCGTGATCCACGCGCCCACGGCGACGCCGGTGTAGCCAAAGGCCTCGTCGATGCCGACGGCGAGTCCGCGCTGGTCGGGGCTGGCGAGATCGATCTTGGCATTGATCGCCATGCTCCAGGTCAGCGCCTGGTTGATACCGAGGAGGATATTTCCGACGGTGATCCAGCTCCAGCTCGGGGCGTAGATGAGGATAATCGGGATCGGGAGCGCGGTGATCCAGCCGAGTACGAGCACCGGTTTGCGCCCGTACTCCTCGCCCCACTTGCCGGCGTAGAGGTTAAGCAGCGCCTTGACGAAGCCGAAGGAGACGACGAACGAGCCGATGACGAAGAACGACTCGACACCGAGTACGTCCTCGCCCAGCACGGGGACGACGGTTCGTTCCGAACCGATCGTCAGGCCGGTCGCGAACACCAGCAAGACGTGCAGCGAGAACTGTCCGAGGTGTTCGCGAATTCCCTGTTTCAGTTTCGTTTGTCCACTCATCGGTTACTCAGCAGCACAGCGGTTGGGGCCCAGCTCGAGCTCGGACAGCTCCTCGTCGGGGACGTCCTCCTGGCCGACGTTCGTGCGCTTGACGCGCTCGAAGTTCGGCGGATGGTCCGGGATGTCCGAGGCGAGCGTCTCGACGAACTCCTCGCGCTCGCGGTCGAGATCCGCGTTTTGCGCTTTGACGTCACCGAGTGTCGCAGTCACCGGCGGTTCAGGCGACCCCGGATCGTGTGCCGGGAGGACGACTGCGTCGTCGGGCCGGTCCAGCAGGCGCTGGAGGCTCTCGTAAAGCGTCGCAGCGTTCCCTTCGACGTCGGAATCCTCGAGCCCGGCCTCGACGCCGAGTTCGACGCGACCGACGCTCTCGTGGAAGAGCGTATCGCCCGTGAGCAGGGCTTCCCCCTCGAGATCGAACGAGACGCTGCCTTCGCTGTGGCCGGGCGTGTGGATAACCTCAACGTCGACCGACCCGATCGCGACCGATTCGCCGTCTTCGATCGGGGTCGCGTCGATCGCGATCGCGTCCGTCGGATGGAGGAAGTACGGAACGTCGTGTCGCTCGGCGAGGTCCGCACCGCCGGAGACGTGGTCGGCGTGGGCGTGCGTGTCGAAGACGCCGACGAGTTCGGCGTCGTGGGCGTCGATGATCGCCTCGTACTCCTCGAGGTAGTGGGAGGGATCGAACACCGCGGCCTCGCCGTCCGAAATCAGCACGTGCGAGAGACAGCCCTTCCCGGGACGAGCGACTTGAACGAGCGTCCCCTCGAGGTCGGTCGGGACGGGGGCGCTCCGGTGAACGCGGCTCCACCCGTTCATGCCGTCGGTGAGCGTGCTGGCGTCGTAGCCCATCTCGCGCAGGACCTCCGCTGCGGTCTGTGAAACGATCCCTGCGGTACAGACAGTGACGATCTCGCGGTCGGCCGGGAGATCCTCGAGGGCGTCTTTCGCCGTCTCCGGATCGTCGGTCAGTTCGTCGTAGATGTCGATGTTGACGCTGTCCGGAACGTGCCACTCGTCGTACTCGTCTCGGTGGCGTATATCGAGGACGAGGACGTCCTCGCTCTCGTCGTCGCCGTCCCGCAACCGATCACTGAGTTCCGTCGGACTGATTTCTGCCATCGATACTCACTCATACGGTCAGTACCCGAATAGGAGTGGTGCGGGACATGACCGGCACCGTTAATTTTCTCGAGGCCGAACGACGGTATATGAGTCTGTACGAGGCCTCGTTTCGACTGAAACACGAGTGTCCCTACCGGGAGATCTCGGAGCGATTTCCGGATCTGACGATTCGCGAGTGGTACCTGAGCGACTGTCAGGTGCTCGAGATTAGCTCCGCGGAGGCCCCCACCGACGAGTTGCTGGCGGAGATCCGGAAGATCGGAACGGTCCTCCACGAGTCGATCGACGACTCGGGGATCCACGTCGTCACCCAGTCCTGTCTCTGCGCGCTCGAGGGGTCGATTCTGGAGCGGTTCGAGGAACACGACTGCCTCTACCAGCCGCCGACGATTCACCGGCAGGGGTGGGAGCACTACACGGTGATCGCGTTCGACGAGTCCGATGTTCGGGCCTTGCTTCAAGACCTCGAGGCGGATCGGGACATCGAACTGCTCTCCAAGACCGCAATCACGGAGCAAGGGGTCCCACACAGCATGCTGGCACCGGTCGATCGGCTGTTCGAGGACCTCACCGACCGGCAGCTGGCGGCGTTACAGCTGGCGCTGGAGCAGGGCTACTACGAACAGCCGCGGGGAACGTCGCTCCGAGAACTGGCGTCCCGGACGTCCATCGCCCGCTCGACGTACGAAGAACACCTCCGGAAGGCGGAGAACAAGCTCATGGCGAACGCCGGCACGTATCTGCGGTTGGTGACGTCCGGGACCGCGGCGAATCCGCTGGGGGTCGATCGGTCGGGACAGCCCGAACAGCACGCCGATTGATCGCTCATCGAACGCGACGCGTTCGACGGCTCGCTTCTCCGTCTCCGACGTGATCCCCACACGGCGGGGTCAGCCGCTGTCGGCGCGCAGGACGAACACCCTACCCCCGTTCTTCATGCTGATTGCGCGCGTTCGTTCCCGCATGGAGCACGTCGAGTACGTCTACACGGTCGGGATGACCGACGAAGCGGTCCGAGAGCACCTCGAGCGCGTCGATACCGGGATACTCGCGCTCGCGGCCGACGGCGACGCGTACGCGATTCCCGTCGCACACCACTACGACGCGGGTTCGCTCTACGTCCGACTATCGACCGACGGCTCGAGCACGAAGCTCTCGTACCTCGAGGAGACGGAGACCGCGTGTTTCACGCTGTACGACGTCGACGAGTCCGGCGACTCCTGGAGCATCGTCGTCACCGGGCCGCTCCGGAAACTGACCGGTCGCGAGCGGACGCAGTTCGACGAGGCGGCGGTCAACGAGTCGTTCCTCGAGCTTCGGATCTTCGACGAGGATGTCGCGGCAGTCGACCTCGAGATCTTCGAACTCGAGATCGAGTCGATTACCGGGCGGCAGACCGGCGACTAACGCGGTCGGTCGGACGGCACAATACCGGCCCAGTGGCCGGCAGCCGGCGTGTTCTCACGGTCTAGCCGTTATTCGCGGCGAGGAGTGCTCGAGGACGGATTCACCGAATCGAGGCTATCGATTTAGGTCCACTGCCGTTGCAGTGATCCGGTGAGTGCGCATGAGACGAAACCCCTTCGCGAGCGATCCGTCAGTCGGCACCGATTCGTCGATGCTGATCGACCGTCAGCTCCCCGAGTACGACGTCACGACGATCAGACACGCGGTCGTCGACGCCGATCCCGAGACGACGTACGAGGCGATGCTCACCGCCGATCTGCTGGACACCGGGCCGATCGTCCGCGCCCTCGGCGCGTTACGAAACGCACCGATGGTGATCGTGCGCCGGATTCGGGGGAATTCCGGATCGCCACCGCCCGAACGGATGCGGTTCATCGACGTTCCGGAGACCGACGAGTGGACGCTGCTCGACGAAACGTATGGGGAGGAGTTCGTCTTCGGTGCGATCGGGAAGTTCTGGCGACCGGCGATCGAGTGGCGACAGGTGGAGTCAGACGAGTTCTCGGCGTTCGACGAGTCGGGGTACGCGAAACTCGCGATCGGCCTGTCCGTCCGACCGTACGGCGAGGACCGGACGCTGTTGTCCTACGAGGCGCGCACTGCGACGACCGACGACCCCGCCCGCCGGAACTTCCACCGGTACTGGCGCGTCATCGGCCCGTTCGCGGGCTACCTGATGTCGCGTGCGCTAGAGCGCATCGCGGCCGACGCTGAAGTCCGTCCGAATTGGAAACCGCCGGAGACGGCGTCCGGCAGCGGAGGCGAAAACCGAGGCCGCTCGAGCCGACTCGTCCGAGGTACCGTCGCGGCCGCGGCGCTCCTCGCCGCGAGCGCGTACCACGTCGCGATACGCCCCTGGCACCGTCACTGGGGCACGACTGAAGGCGAAGCGCGAGGTCCCCTCCCGGGCGACGACCTCCTCCCGGACGCGACGGATCAGGTCACCCACGCGATCGAGATCGATGCGCCCGCCGAGTCGGTCTGGCCGTGGCTCGTCCAGATCGGTCAGGGGCGCGGCGGCTTCTACAGCTACGATTTGCTCGAGCGGGCCGTCGGTGCCGACATTCACAACGTGGATCGAATCGTTCCGGAATACCAGGACCTCGCGGAGGGTGACGTGGTCAGGTTGGCGCCCGAGGACTACCCCGTCTCGTCGCCCGAATCGGCGCCGGAAGTCGCTCGTCTCGAGCCCGAGCGAGCGCTCGTCCTTAGGCCGCCCGGCGACTCGCCGGCGTGGACGTGGGCGTTCGTCCTCGAGCCGCTCGAGGAGGGGACGACGCGACTGCTCGCTCGCACGCGGTCGGCCCCGAGTCAATCGTCGATCGGACTGGGAACGACGCATCCGAGACTCGCCGCGGCGATCGAGTACCTCTGCTGGGAGCCGGCGCACTTCGTCATGGAGTGGAAGATGCTTCGGGGGATCAAACACCGCGCCGAACGGGCGGAATCGGCGGAAGTGTCCCCGTCAGTGTGACGGTGCCGTCGATAGCGACGGGTTCGCGACGCCTGTGGATTCGGCCGGAACTCGGACCTGCGGGTACGGGGTTCGGACGGCGTCAGATTCGACCCGTCGGTCGCGGAAATCTTTCCACGGTGCGCGACGTAGCAGGGTCGTACCCCGAGGGGACATCGGTCATGGAACCGGACCGGAGTCGATTCGACGTTCGAGGCGATGACGATACCGATAGCGAACCGGACCGATGGCTGGCCGCGGGCCTTCTCGTGCTCGCCGCCAGGGTGGCTGGAAACTCGCTGCTCGGACCGCTGGCCGCCGGCGTCGTCGACTATCCGCTCTCGGAAACCCTCGTGAACCAGACGATCGGCCTCGAGGCCGTCTCGCTGGCGATCGTCGCTCCGTGGAGCGCTGCGGCGGCGGTACTCGCGTTTCGAGGGCATCGCGAGGGACCGGTAGCGGCTGTCCCGGCGGCCGCGTACGCGGCGTACATGTTTCTCCAGTACGTCGTCGGTCCGCAGTACCTCGAGTACCGCCCGATAGTCGCGCTTCACCTCGGAATATTCGTCCTCAGTGGCGGCGTACTCCTCCGAGCGTGGAACCGGATCTCGGTCGATCACCTGCCGGTGCTGTCCCGGCGCCAGGAACTGGTTTTCGCCACGGTGTTGCTCCTTCTTGCGGGCTTTACTGTCTCCCGCTACGCACCCGCGTTTCAGGGGCTGGGGTCCGGCGGCGCGATACCCGCGGAGTACGGCGACGATCCGTCGATGTACTGGTCGATCTTCCTGCTCGATCTCGGTGTCGTGGTACCGGTCACGCTCGGGGCCGGCTGGGGCCTCGTCCGAGGAGCGGCGTGGGCTCGAAAGGCGGTGTACGGGATCGTGGGCTGGTTCGCGCTGGTGCCGATCTCCGTCTCGGCGATGTCGATAACGATGGTACTCAACGACGACCCCAACGCCGCGGTCGGTAACGCGGTCGGACTCGGTGTCGTCGCGCTACTGTTTACCGCGGTCGCCGCGTGGCTGTACCGACCACTGTTGCAGAGCTAACGAGGCCCCGCGGCCGCCTCGGGACGTCACCCGGGCAAGAATAGGTTCAGAAATGCGACGACGATCCCAGCGAGCCCCATTCGGATCCCGGCGACGATCCAGTTCTGTTTCGAGATCGAGCCGAGATACGCACCGAAGACGAAGAGCACGCCGACGCCGACTGCGATGGCGACCAGCGTCGCCTCGAGCATAGAGAGGACGATGCCTTCGGCGAGAAACGGTGACAGCGGCAGCAAAATGCCGATGAGGGGTCCGATTCCGCTCGCGACCGCATTGATTTTGCGAGCGCCCACCCGCCGCTGCTGGACCGCCGTCTCCTCGAGGTCGGTCAACATCGCTCGCTCGATGACCAGCAGTTCGGCCTGTTTCTCGGCCCGTTCGATCTCCCAGACGCTCCAGACGCCGGATGTCCCCAATCCGACGGCCGCGCCGAGACCGATCGTGATCACGGTGAGCCCGTCCGAAATGCCCGACAGGTAGGCCCCGACGACGACGCCGATGCTCGTCAGCGTCCCGTCGAACCCGTTGGAGATGAAATATCGCCGCGAGATCGACCTGACCTCGTCGTCCTCGAGGAGGTCGCCGATGGAATTCACGTGTCGCCTCCGGTCATTTGTCCTGCGGCGTCTCGACCTGTTCGACGAGGCGATCGCCACAGACGACCTGATCGATCGAGTGCACCGTTCCGCCGAGGTCGGTGATGGCCTCCTCGAGCGCGTTGGCGTCGATCTCGTCGCCTTCGATCGTCAGCTTGAGGTTCTGGACCTCGCGATCGGTCTCGACCAGAACGACGTTGACGGCCTCGACGCCCGGACTGTCGGCGACGGTGTCGGCAAACTCGAGGATATCCGGCTCCTGTGGTTTCATGACGTCGAGAACGAGCCGCTTGATTGCTGCGGTCATAAGGCGTACCGTCGTTCTCGACGCCCTTAGTGTCGAGGGAGGCTTTCATCGCTCGATTCGTCGGACGAGCGTGGCGACCGCGACGTAGGCGGGCAGACACACCGCGAGCACGACGCCGATGAGTCCCCAGTCCGCCGGCTCGAGCGGCACGGTTCCGAAGTAACGGTTGAGCGGCGTGTACAGCACCGCGAGCTGGAGAACGATCGACACCGCGACCGCGATCGTGAGCCACGGATTCGACAGCATCGGCGTCTCGCGCAGCCAGCGGATGACGTACAGGCCCACGATCTCGAGGAAGACGAAGGCCGTGAACACCATCGTCATCGCGTACGGCGTGATGGACGCCGCCCCCTCGAGCGTGTAGAACATGAGCGCGAGCAAGACGAGCGTCGTGGCGGCGCCCATGCCGCCGATCAGACCGAGCATCGGCCGCCCGATGATCCCTCGATCGGGCTCCCGCGGCGGCCGCTCCATTACGTCACCGCTTTCCGGATCGGCGCCCAGCGCCAGCGCTGGCAGTCCGTCGGTCAGCAGGTTGATCCACAGTAACTGCACGGCCGGCAGGATGAGATAGCCATATAGCGAAGCGATGAAGACGATCGCCACCTCGGCGACGTTCGCACTGAGGAGGTACGCGACGAACTTCCAGATGTTGTCGAAGATCGCCCGTCCGCGTTCGACGGCCCGCTCCATCGTCGCGTAGTTGTCGTCCAGCAGGACGATGTCCGAGGCCTGCCTGGCGACGTCCGTCCCGCGGATCCCCATCGCGACGCCGACGTCGGCGTTTTTCAGCGCCGGTGCGTCGTTGACGCCGTCGCCTGTCATCGCGACGTCGTTCCCCTGCGCCTGTAACGCTCGCAGGATCCGGACCTTGTGATCGGGCGACGTCCGCGCGAAAACGTCGACGGCCGCCACTCGCTCGCGGAGCGTCTCGTCGTCCATCCGTTCGACTGCCGGGCCCTCGAGTACGTCCGTCCCGATCCCCAGCGACTCCGCGATCGCTCGCGCAGTCCGGACGTTGTCGCCGGTGACCATCTTCACGGCGATGCCCGCGCGTTTCGTCACGTCGATCGCATCGGCGACCTCCTCGCGGGGCGGATCGATCATCCCGGTCAGGCCGACGAAGGTCAACCCGTCCACGAGGTCGTCGGCCTCGGCCGGGTCGTCGCGATAGGCCATCGCCAGCACGCGGAGCGCGTCGTCGCCGAACTCGCGGACCGTCGTTTCGATCCGCTCGCGCCGATCGTCGGACATCGGTTTCGCCCCGTCGGCGGTCAGGATCCGGTCGCAGTTCTCGACTACGACCTCCGGCGCACCTTTGACGTAGCCGACGTCGTCGTGGACGGTCCCCATCCACTTGTGTTCGGAGGAGAACGGTACCTCGTCGGTCCGTGGATTGTCGGACCGGAGCCGGTTGACGTCGAATCCGCGGCCATCGGCCGCCTCGAGCAGCGCCAGTTCGGTGGGATCGCCGCCGTCGTCCTCGAGCGTCGAATCGTTACAGAGGGCGCCGATTCGCAGGAGGAGTTCCGTCCGGTCGGCGCGGACGTCAGCGTCGGTGTCGGCCGAATCGACGTCGATCACGGCGTCGTTCACCCAGAGCTTGCTGACGGTCATCTGGCCTTTCGTCAGCGTCCCCGTCTTGTCGGTACAGACGACGTCGACCGCGCCCAGCGCTTCGACCGCCGGAAGCCGACGGACCAGCGCATTTTCTTCGGACATCTTCCGGACGCCGAGGGCGAGCGTCAGCGTGACGACGGCCGGCAGCCCCTCCGGAATCGCCGCGACGGCGAGCGACACTGCGGTCAGCGCGGCCTGGACCGCGGTCGTTCCGCGCACGAGTAACAGCGGCGCGACCAGCGCCGAGAGACCGAGCACGCCGAGTCCGAGGGTCCGACCCAGCTCGTTGAGTTCGTCCTGCAGGGGCGTACGCGTCTCCTCGGTCGCGGCGAGTTCCCGAGCGATCCCGCCGACTTCGGTCGCCATCCCCGTCCCGGTGACGACCACGACGCCCTTCCCTCGAGTGACATTGGTCCCCTTGTAGACCATGCTCTCGCGCTCCGCGAGGGGCGCCCCTGACTCGACCGGCGCGGCGGACTTCGTGACCGGGACACTCTCACCGGTCAGCGCCGCCTCGTCGGCCTCGAGGTCGGTCGCCTCGAGCAGTCTGCCGTCCGCGGGAACGACGTCACCGCCGCGAAGAACGACGATATCGCCGGGGACGAGTTCCGTGGCGTCAACCTCGCGCACCTCGCCGTTCCGGCGAACCCTCGCGGTCGGGGACGCCAGTTCGCGCAGCGACTCGAGGCTCTGCTCGGCACGATAGTCCTGGACGAATCCGAAGATGCCGTTGGCGACCACGATAATCGCGATCAAGACCGCGTCGACGGTGTGTCCCGCCCAGACCGAGAGGACGGCCGCGGCCAGCAGCACCCAGATCAGGACGCTGTCGAACTGCGCGACGAAAATGTCGATCGGTGACCGTCCGCCGCTTCGAACGACGTCGTTCTCGCCGTGTTCCTCGAGTCGGCGTCGGACCTCGTCGTCCGTCAGTCCGTCGTGTCTCGACTCGAACCGATCGACGACGCGCTCGGCGGGTAGCTCATGTGGGTCTTCGGACACGACGCGGTTTTACAGGCGAAACACCATAGCTGTATGCGCTGGACGGACTCGCGACCGCCGTCTGGACGCCGGTCACCGGCGCTTGCGTTCCCACGGTGAAGCAGGTGACGGCAATTTTATACGACGCTAAAGCGAAGCCCCGATCGAGTGAACTCCCTCGAAATCGGTCTCAGGCTGTTCGCCGGAATCGGGCTGATACTCGCGAACGCCTTCTTCGTCGCGATCGAGTTCGCCCTCACCCGCGTCCGACAGTACCCGGAATCGGCGTTCGACGAGCCGGGACTCCGGAGAGCGTGGGAGATGACGGACGACCTCGAGGTCTATCTCACGAGTTGCCAGGTCGGGATCAGTGCGACGAGCATCGCCGTCGGAATCGTCGCCGAACCGGCCCTCGCGACGCTGGTTAGTCCGCTGTTCGAGACCACGACCCTCGCGTCCGCGGGCGCCGGTGCCGTTATCGCGTTCGTCATCATCAACCTCCTTCACCTCACCCACGGCGAACAGACGCCGACCTACCTCGGCGTCGAGCGGACGAAGTTCGTCGCGAGATACGGCGCGACACCGCTGTACTGGTTCGCGTGGCTGCTCTCGCCCGTCATCTGGTTCGGCGACGCGGTCGCGAAGTGGACGCTCCGACGGTTCGGCGTCGAGATGACCGGCGCGTGGCTCGAGACCGAGACCGAGATCATCGAAACGCGGGCCGACCTCCGGAACCGACTTGCGTCCATCCTCGAGCGGGGCGAACTCCCCGACGAGCGGCGCGAGGAGATACTCAACGCGTTCACCGTCGGCGAACGGCCCGTCGAGGACGTCATGACCGACATCGACGACGTCGTCTTTCTCTCGCGGACGGCGTCGGTCGAGGAGAACCTGGACCGGATCGGGTCGAGCCGACATACGCGATTTCCGCTGATCGAGGACGAACCCGAGAAATTCGTCGGTATCATCTACGTCCCGACGATCGTCGACCGGATCGACGACCTCCGAGCCGGTTCGGTCACGTTCGACGACCTCGCGACGCCGCCGATAACGCTCTCTGCTGACACGCATGTCAGTGACGCCATCGACGACCTCCAGGCGGCCCATCAGGAGCTCGCACTCGTCGAAGCCGACGGCGACATCGTCGGGCTACTCACGGCGACGGACGCGCTCGAGGAACTGGTCGGCGCGTTCGACGATCCGCTCGACACGGTGGACTTCGTGGCTGACCGGCATCGGTGAGCGACTCCCGGCCAGTCCAGCCGAACGCACCACGGAGGCCGACCGGTGGCGTTCGGATCGCGACCGCGTTCGCTCACGACCGACCTACGGACAGGGATGCCGGCACCCACTCGAACGGGTCACGGGTCGAATTCGTCCTCGTTCCCTCGATGGCAGCGAGCTGTCAACCGTCACGCTCGAGATTTCAAGACGAATGCGTTCCACGCGTCTTCTGCTGGGTATCAGCATTGTCATCGGAACTCTCCGAGTTCTGCTTGGCTCGAAACCGCGAGCGCTTTTCGAACGGCGTGACTGTCGTCTGTGTCGGTCAGTGAACCGATCAGACGACGCTCTCGCGCGATCCGACGAACTGACCGCGGCCGGTCTTTTCGGTAACGTCCAGTTCGTACCACACCGTCTCGTATTCGGTGACTGGGTTATTGAACACTTCGAGGGCTGCTTCTTCGCCGACCTCGGAGAACAGCGTCGCCGCGTCGGTCAGATCGGAGTGATCGACCTGTCGGATCCGTCCCCGGAGAACGACGCTCTTCCATTGATCTTTGGTGGCCCACTCGTAGACCGTGAGGCTCGCGACGTTCGTCTCCGTGACGAACGATCGTTTCGTGCTGTCATCATCCATTATAAATCGGAAGAAACACCGATTCGAACCGCTGTCGTACGCGAACGCGATCGGGATCGTGTAGGCTTGCCCGCCTTTCGCGATACCCAGTACGCCGAGGCCCTGCTCCCGCAGAAACGCGTCGATCTCCTCGGCGTCTAGTTCGACACCGATGTCTGGTGACATACCGCATCGTACGACAGCAGGCGAGAAAAAACCGGCCCCGGTCGACCGTCTCCCTCGAGACGGCCTTGCAGGACGATCTCTCGAACGGGGATCGTTGGTGGGCTACCGCCGATGCGATGGGGGGAGACGAAAGCCGCACGGAGAAGCGCCGCCGACCGATACTCGGCGAGACCGTCGCTGGGAACCTATAGTAGCCACTGAAACGATTCACACACTGATCGTATAGCTATCGTTCGATCAGGTGTGCAATGACTTTCAGTGGCTACTATAGATCCCGCTGTGCACGTAACCGCCCGTCCCCAGCAGGAACGCGAACCGACCCAGTGGCACCCATCGTTTTGATCCCATCGCCCGTACCGTGTACCGATGAGGCGTAGATCGGCCGGACCGAACTCGAGTCGAGCGTCGTTTCGATCGGTTCGCTTCGTAGTTCTGTTCTGCTTCGCAGTACTCTCGCTGTTCTTCGCCGTCCAGTTGCTGGGCGCGTCGATGCGTACGCTCTCGCCGGCCGTTCGACCGATCCTGACCCGACAAACGGGTCCGCTTTCGTTCGTCGGGATCAGCTGGCTCTCCGCGTACGTGATGTTGAACGGATCGATCGTGGCGGCGATCGCGCTTTCGCTGTACTCGGCCGATCTGATGACCGTTCTCGAGCTGTTTCTGCTCGTCGCGGGATCGCGCCTCGGCGCCGCGGGGATCGTTCTGTTGATCGGCGCGCTGGAGTACCTCCGAGCGTCGGAATACTCGCTTCCCGAGGCGATGCGGCTCGGGACGTTGACGTTCCTCGTGAACCAGACGATCTACGTACCGGCGACGGTGATCGGTGCGACCGCGGTCTGGTTTACCGAACGGGGTGCGTGGGAACGCGACGTGGCCGTCGACGTTCGAGCGGGCAGTGCCGGCGTCTTCGAGCCGGTCACGACCGCGACGATCGACCACTTCGGCGCGGCACCCAGCGCCCTGCTGGCCGTGATCGCCCTCGTCGGGAGTTTTCACCTCATAGACACCCTGTTGAACGGTTTCTCCGTCAACTGGCTCAGAGAACGAGTGTTCGTGTATCTCCGGCACCGCTGGCTGTCGTTCGGTTTCGGGTTCATCATCACCGCCGTAACGACGAGCGTAGCGTTCTCGATGGGCCTGATCGTACCCGTCTACAATCGGGGCTACATCCGACGAGCCGAGATCGTCCCGTACACCATGGGTGCCAGTATCGGAACGCTCACGGACACCCTGCTGGTCGCGGTGGTCCTCGAGTCCGGCGCGGGGATCGCGATCGTCTTGCTCCTCTTTGGCGCGGCGGCCGTCACCACGGTCGCGGCGTTCTCCGTGTACGACTCCTACTACGCGTTCCTCGAGGCTGTTCAGGACGCACTTCTCGAGAGCGACCGTGCGTTCGCGGCATTTATCGCGATGCTCGCCGCCGCTCCGTTTGCGCTGGTGATCGTTCCTGGGTGATGTGAACGCGACTACGACCCCTCAGATGCCGATTCACGGACCGTTAGGACGGGGACCGGAGCCGTTCGAATGAGGTGCTCGGTGACGCTTCCCAGCACGTACCGATCGAAGCCCGTCCGGCCGTGGGTCCCGACGACGACGAGATCGATGTCCTGGTCCTCGATGTACGAACGGATCGCCTCCTGGACCGACGGCTCGTACGCGACCGTTTCAGCGGCCGGCTCGACGCCACGGGTTTCCGCGACCGACGACGCCTCATCGAGGATCTCGTCCGCAGCCGCCTCGAGCATCGCCGTTTTGATATCGGAGCGGACGTCGACGCCAACACTGACGACGTCGACGACCGTGAGGAGGTGAAGCGCCGCGCCGGTCGTGCTCGCGACGTCGACGCCTAACTCGAGCGCGTCCCTCGCACACTCGCTTCCGTCGGTCGGGGCCAGCACGTGTCGGTACGGATACGTCAACTTGGTTTCGGCGTCCGGGCGTATCGTCAGTACAGGGCCGTCCGCACGCCTGACGACGCGCTCGGTGGTACTGCCCAGCAGGAACCGCTCGAGCCCCCGACGGCCGTGCGTCGGCATGACGGTGAGGTCGATATCGTGCGACGCTGCGTAGTCGATAATCTCTCGATACGGTTCTCCGTTCTCGACCGCGGTGACCGCGTCGATTCCCCGGCCCTCTGCTCGGTCGGCGGCGTCGCGCACGATTCGGTCGCCCTCCCGCTCGAGGGCGTCGACAACGTCGCCCTCCATCTGAAACGGGCTGTACAGCACCGTATCCATGACGGTGAGAACGTGCACCGTCGACCCGTGTTCGGCAGCGATATCGAGGACGTGCTCGAGCGCGGCGGCCGCCCCCTCACTGCCGTCGGTGGGAAAGAGGAGGCGGTCGAACGTCGCGCTCGTTTCGGGAGCGGTCACGTTCGGACACCTGCCGTCGCGTTTCGGGGTCCGGATCCGATTCTCGTCCGTAACAGTCGTCGTTCCGTCTCGCGGCGTCCCATGACCGTCCGATACGCGAGAAACGGGGATAAACTGCAGGGGTACCTGGACAAAGCGGCGCAGCAGGTGTGGGGCACGTTCCGGCTCCGCCCCGACCGGTGTCGTCGCTCCCGGCTCAGCGGTGCCGGCCGATTTCCGCCTCGTGGAGTTCGTCCTCGGCTTCCCACGTTCGCGGCCGGACCGTGACGAACACGGCGAGGAGGTAGCACGCGGCGACCATCGCAAAGACGAGGAGACCGGGGATCTCGCCGATTGCGGCGCTTTCGGGCCACGATCGGCTGGCGAACGACGTGACGCGGATGACCCACGCACCCAGGAGTATCGTATACAGGACCAGGTAGATCCGCCGCAGGCGATGGGCGATCGCCTCTTCGATTGAGATCTTGATCGTCGGGCGTCGGTAGTCCTGGCTCAGCTTCTCGCGCCACGACGGATCGACGACACCGGCGGAGGGGTCGAGCCCGTACGCGAAGACGTTCTTCTGGAGCGTTCGGACGCGTCCGCGCCAGATGTCGTACCCACGGTAGCGACGGGCCTCGATGACCAGAAACGCGGTCACTGCCGCCGCACCCAGCAACACGACGTAGTGGGGATTGTTCCGACTCGAGAACGACCACGTCAGGATCGCACTCATCACGACGATCGCCCAGTACGTCGTCTGATCGAGCCGCTCGCGCCAGAACTTCATCCGGTGGATCTCGCCGCGGTAGAGGTGGGCCATGGCCGAACTCGGTCCCATGTCTTCGTCCAGGAGGCCGGCCCCTATCTCCCGGTGTTCTGCGTCGTTCGGATCGACGTCTTTCGTCGACTCTCTGTCCATCGTTGTTGATCGTTCTCGAGCGACGACGAAAAGCGAGGTGGATTCCGCCGCGCAGCGGCCGAATCTCAGCTGGGAAGAATGTGGACTCGAGTATATCCCGTACCGACACGTCTGCCCCAGTGATACACATGAATTTCGGATCGATCGGTCGTCTCGTCGCCACCGGTCTGGCAACCTTCCTGCTCGTCACCGTTACGGTGACGGAACTCCTCCAGTCGCGCATCGAATTCTCGCTGCTGGTCGGTATCCCGGCAGGGCTGGTCGCCGGCGCGGTCGCCGGTGGCGTCGTCGCTTGGGGATTCGCCGACGGCGCGCCGGAACGGCGGCGGCGGATCGCGTCCTCGTTTGGCGCCTTCGCGATGACCGTTCTCGTAACGATCGTCGCGGGACTGCTCCTTCCGATCGGGATTGCACTGACCATCGTCGTCGGCACGGTCGTCGGTCTGATGACCGCCGTCGGGGTCTACCGCCGCGACGGCGGCCGCGCTCGTGCCCGCCGAACGTGACTCCGTGTGCTTCGGCGACGGGATACGCAGTTTGGGAGCGAGAACGAGCGCAGCGATCGTGCCGAGAGCGTCGCCGATTTCGGCGAACGCGACCATCGATCGGGGGCAGTGAGGACCACCGAACGGAGCGCGACGGCGATCACCAGCAATCGCCATGCGCTCCAGTCGGTAAGCGTGCCGGCGGCAACCCCTTACAGACGTCCGAAGACGCGGGTTCTCGTCTCCTCGATATCGACGATTCCGCCGAGCGGCGTCGTTCCATCGGTGAACTCGGCGACGCCGGCCAATTCCGGAGACATTGCCGTCTCGCGGCGAGGGACGAGTCCGCGGGCGGCCATGAGCAGCGCGGCCGGATACAGCACACCTCAGTCCGTCGGCCCGTTCCGTTCGGAGCCCGACAATAGCGAGTCGAACACCTTTCGTTGCGTTTCCGAAAGTGCTGATTGAACGTCGGCGAGGCGATGTCGAGCGCCTCGGCGACGGCAGGACCCGGACGACGATCCTCGTCGACTCGCGCGGTCACAGCAGGCTCCGCAGGCTCCTGCCCGGGAGCGTCTCCGAAAGACGTCGTCGCGCGGGCGAACGGGAACTCATGCTCGTTTCGCCGTCGCGCACCGCGTGAGCGCCCGGGCTCACCTACTCGTTGACTGAGCCGATTCCCAGCCCCGGAGCCCCCACCCCGATTCCGATCGGTCCGGACGATTGCTGTCGTGACTCCGTGCCACGCCGGTCCCGAACTCTGCTGGACTATATGCGGCCGGCAGTCGGGCACGGCCGCTGGAGACAGCTTTCGAGTGGTGGACCAGAGGCGCTTTTTCCTCCACGTTCGAACTGCACCTGTGTACTGGCCGTCCCGAAAGATCGTCCTGATCGCCGTGATGCTCACCGCCGCACTCGGTACCGGCAGTCTGTTCGTTGGCGGCACCGATCCGGCGCCGCCGGATCCGGTCCCGTTCGACGAAACCGTCTCCGTCGGACTCACGCTCGAGGCGGAACAGAGCCTCGACGAGAACGTCACTCTCCCCCGGACACAGGTGTTTTACTCGCAGTACCAGTACGTCGTCGGCTACTACGGCGTCGAGACGTTCGTCGACGCCAAACGTCAGGAGGGACACGATCAGCGGTTCGGATATCCGCTCGCAGTGTACGTCACCGACTACGGCGACGCAACGGTCGAGTTACAGGATGACGGGTATCCGGTCACCGACCGACCGTTGCCGTGGATCGATGCGACGGACGCGTGGTTTGTCGTCGGCAGCGAGGCGCGGACGCCGTCGGGCGAGACCGTCGTTCCGTTCGCCGACCGAGCGGATGCGGCGGCGTTCGCAGCGGCGCATGGCGGCGAGGTGTACACGTGGGAGGAAACGCTCGAGGAGTCGTTCGACACCGACGATGCGACAGTCGTCCGCGACCGCGTCGACAAGCAGGACCGCCGCGCCGACGCCGTCGTGGAGTCGACAGTCGCGCAGGCCGACCGACCGGTATCGACCGTCGTCGGGGAGGACGTCGACACCGTCCAGGAGGGCATCGACGAGGCGCCCGCGAACACTACGGTGCTCGTACCCGAAGGCACGTACGAGGAGACGCTCCGGATCGATCGGCCAATCACGCTCGCCGGGGAGGGGGCGGCGACGATCCGCGGCGACGAGAACGGATCGGTCGTGACGGTAACCGAACCGCGGGTCGGGATCCGGAACCTCGAGATCACCGGCGTCGGGCCGCTGACCTCCGGCGCCGAGGAGGTCCCCGGAGCGTCGATCGCCGAGGACGCCTGGGACGACAAGTTCATGACCTACTACACCGGCGCGGACGCCGCCATCTCCGCCCACGTCGCCGCCGAGCTGTCGGTCGAAAACGTGTCAATCGAGACGCCGTCGAACGGGATTATCCTCCGCGAGAGTCCCGATACTGTCGTTCGTAACGCGACCGTTCGGGGCAACGAGCGCTGGGAGGACGGCTTCGCCGGAATCATGGCGTTCCGGTCGCCGGGCGTAATCGAGGAGACGACGCTCGTCGACGGGCGGGACTCGATTTACGCGTACCGATCGGAAGGGATCGTGGTTCGGGAGAACGAGATAGCGGGAAGCCTGCTGGGGGTCCACCTGATGCACACTGACGGCGCACTGCTCGCTGACAACCGCCTGACCGATGTCGTCGATACGGGGATCTACGTCATGACTGGACCCGAGCGGAACGCAATCGTCGGCAACGAGGTCAGGGGCGCGGAGACCGGGTCCTACATCGGCGGCACCGATACGTACGTCGCCGAGAACGTCTTCGAAGCCACCGACGTCGGGCTGGAACTGGCGGCGGCCGCGTCGATCTACGAGCGAAACGTCTTCGCGGGGAACCGACTGGGCGTCAACGATCGGGTGATACTCCCGACGAACCGTGTCGTCGAGAACGACTTTGTCGGCAACGACGACCACGCCACTGCCGGTGCTGGGCCGCTGCGCATCTGGTCGCACGACGGACGCGGTAACTACTGGCAGGGCGGGACCAGTATCGCGGACGGCGACCCGCCGTCCCGATCGTACTCGCCGACCGACCCCGTCGACCGACGGATGCACCGTACCGACGGCGCGGCGACACTCGCCCGGGCGCCGGCGCTCGACGCGCTCACCGGGTTCGAGCAGTCGGTGTCCGGACTACGAACCGGCAGCATTACCGACGTGGCACCCACGTGCGAGCCGAACAACCCGGAACGACTCGAACGGACCGCCCAGGCCGATCGCGCTCGGGGCTGTGACGGAACACTCACGATCGAACCATGACTACAGAGACACCCCTACTCGAGGCATCGAACGTCGACTTCGCATACGGAGATGTGACCATCCTGCGGGACGTTTCCGTTCCGATTCGATCGGCGGCTGTGACGGCGCTGATCGGACCGAACGGGACCGGAAAGACGACGCTGCTCCGCACGCTCGCCGGGCTCCAAGAGCCCACCGGGGGAACGGTCGCGTATCATGGGCCAGAGGCCGCACGCGAGATCGGCTACCTGCCCCAGCAGCCCGAGTTTCGGCCCGGATTCACCGTCCTCGAAACGCTTGCGTTCTACGCGTCGCTCGTCGGCGGCGGGCGCGACGAGGCCACGGCGCAACTCGAACGCGTCGGGCTCGCGGATGCCGCGGACCGACCGGTCGAGGCGCTCTCCGGCGGCATGACGCGACTCGTCGGGATCGCACAGGCGACGATCGGCGACCCGCCGCTGGTCGTCCTGGACGAACCCGCATCCGGACTCGATCCGGGGATGAGCAAACACGTATTCTCGGTCGCCGACGAACTCGCCGCCACTGGAACCGCGGTGGTGTTGAGTTCGCACGATCTCGAACTCGTCGAGCGAACGGCCGATGAGGTGGTCGTACTCGACGGCGGCACCGTCGTCGGGCGCGGAAATCCCGCGGCTCTGTGCGACCAACTCGAGGCCGGCTCGTTGGAGACCGTCTACGAGGAGTCGATCGTCGGCGACCTCAGTAGCGTTCGAGTGCAGGGTGAGACTGCGTGACTGGCACGCCAAACTCGGTGAGCGAAGACGTCGCGTCAACGGACACCGACGCCGATGTGCCCGCGACGAAATCGACCGTGGCGACCGAGCCGCCAGACTCGGGCAGCCGAATCGAACGCGTCGTCGTCCGCGAACTCAGGACCGTCTCCCGGACCCGAACGTTTGTCGTCCTCGGGGCGGCGCTCGCGGCCGTCCTGGTCGGAATCGCGTGGGTCGGCGGCGGCGTCAGGGCAGGCTTCGTGCCAACCGTCGTCGACCTCCTGACGCCGCTCGAACTTCTCGTCCCGATCGTGGCCGTCGCGTTTGGCTACCGGGCGATCCTCGGCGATCGGCGTCGGGGCGAACTCGACGTTCTCGACACGTATCCGATCGCGCCTCGCGAACTCGTCCTCGGCGTCTACGTGGGCAGGGCCGTTGGCCTTCTCGGTACGGTCGTCGTCCCGCTGTTACTCGTCGGCGGTGCGGTCTTCGTCGGTCGCGAAGAGCCGTTCAGCCGGTATGCCTCCCACGCCGGTGCCGACTCCCCGATCCTGTTCGCGCGGTTCGTTGCGCTGACGGCCCTGTTCGCGCTGTCCATCCTCGCCGTTGCGCTCGCCATCTCAGCGCTCGTGAGTGGGACGCGAAGCGCTCTCGCACTGTCCGTCGTCGCGCTGGTCGTCCTGCTGGTCGGACTCGATCTCGCGCTCGTCTACGGGTTCACCAACGGCTATCTGGCTGATTCATCGCTCGTCCACGCGCTCGCGGTGAGCCCCCTCAGCGCGTATCGCGGACTCGTCTTCGAGAGCGCCGTCGTAACGGCGTCGGGGACCGGGCCGCGGACGGCGTCGCCCGTGGCCAGCCTGCTGGGCCTTGCGAGCTGGACGGGCGCCTCGCTCGCCGTCGCGACCTGGGCGATACAACGGTAGTCTTCGCTCGAGAAATCGATTCCGTCGAGTCGTTCCCGATCACATCAGCGACATTAGTAGTTCCCGCGTCACGTCCTCGTGTTCGTAGCGATCGCCGCCGTACTCGTCCTGGAATGCGGCCGCGTCGTCGGGATCGGAAAATCCGATTATCGACGCGCCCATCGCGCCCTCGACCTCGCTATCGACGACGTACGTGAGGTCGGCTGCCGGCGCGAAGTACTCCGCTTCGACGTGGCTGCTGATTTCGGGCGCGTCGCCGCCGGTGTCGATCTCGTAGTCGACGCTCGAGTAGTCGGTCACGTACGTCGCGATCGGGTCGGACTCCTCCTCGTGGTCGAACGTGAACGCGTACGTACAGCGGGTGCTGCAGAACTGTGCCGGACGGTCGTCCCCGAGCAGTTCCTCGGCGTCTTCGTAGAACGACTCCCCGACCGGGCCCGGGTAGTCGACGATTGCCATCGTACAGTTGTCACAGCTCGTCCCGGCCTCGATTGTGATCGGGTCGGGAGCGTCTGCGTCCTCGTCCCCGCCGAGGCACCCGGCCAGTGCGGTCAGTCCAGTGAGAGCCGACCCGACGAGAACCGTTCGGCGAGACACGCGTCGATCGGCACCGTTGTTGGAAGGGAACCCATCCATATGCACAATTGGGAGCAGGCCGATAAGGCTAATCTGGTCCAATCGCCGAAATAGCGGCTGCTGGGCGAATACTGCGATTCGTCCGCACCGACGCGACAGCGGCCGTCGGCTCCCCGTCCGACACTCGCCATCCGATGGCGTCGCCGGCTCACGCGCGGGTGAACGAGACGATAGATCGCACTCACTGCTCGTACGAGGCGCGGTTGACGTGTTCCTCGGCGAACCAGTGGGCGATCGAGCTTTCCGCCCGGTGCAGGACATCGCTACAGGTGGACTTGGTCACGCCGAGCGCCGATGCGACCTCCGTCAGCGTCGCCTCGCGGGGAACGTCGTAGTACCCTGCCTCGAGAGCGGTACGGAAGACCTCGAGCTGTCGATCCGTCAGCGGATTCTCCGGACGGCTCGCGTCGACGGCGCGGACGTAATCGATGCGATACTCGATGCCGCGCTCGTCGAACGCGTTGCCGAGCGTCGACAACCGATCCGAGCTGGTCGTCAGCTCCCACGTCACTGCACCGTCTGCAACCGCGAACGGGGTCTCCATCGGAACGCCGGCCCGCTGCATGGGACCAAGCAGCGACGGATTCGACGCCTCGACCTGCAGGAGCGCTGTCTCGTCGTGTTTCCAGAGCAACTCGAGGTCCCGGATATCGCTCCGGTCGTCGATCGCGGCGAGTATCGGGACCGGATTCGGTGCCATCAGTTCGATGACACCGATCGCGACGTCCGATCCCGGCAGCACTGAACTGACTCGAAACGTCGTGTCGGGATAGGCCGTCGAAATCTCGTGGATCCAGAGCGATTCGGGGAGGGAGACGGTGAGTTTCGCTCGCGGCATCGGTATCTACAGTCGGGGCTCGAACGCCGTAGGGAAAGCTTCGAACATGTTCGAACCGATCCCCGATGTTCGCGATAACCGATACACGACGGCCGGGCGAACGAACGTGTATGGCCGAAACGAATCCGCGCGACTCGCACCAGACCGACGCCGAACGGCGGTCGTCCAGCCGGCCGACCGACGGACCGTCGCTTTCGATGACGCCGTTTCACGTCGCCGGCATCGCGTTCCTGTTCGTCGGATTCGCGCTCGCCTGCTACCAGGGACTTCAGGGGTTCGGACTCGTCCCGGCGGTGTCGTGGATCACGTGGACACATATCCACTTCGTCACGATCGGTGCGTTCACGCAGTTGCTCTTCGGCACGCTGCCCCAGTTGGCGGCGCGGAAACTCGAGCGTCCGGGACCGTCACCGTCGACGTTCGGCGTCGCGTCCGTCGGATTGAACGTCGCGCTGGTGCTCGTCTGGTACGGGCGCGCCTTCGGCGAGCCGCTGTGGTTCGACATCGGTCTCGGGACGATCTGGCTGCTCACAAGCTGGCTGTTCGCCGTCGTTCTCGTGATGGTACGCAGAAGCGACGGCGGACGAGCGCGCGACCCGACCATTGGCTTCTACCTCCTCTCACCGTTCGTCTACCTGATCGGGCTCGCGCTCGCGTTCGGACTGTACAGCCACGGCTGGGACGTCCCCGGCGGCTGGTACGGACTCCGGGAGGCACACGTCCACGCCAACGCGTGGGGCTTTCTGGGCCTCGCGGCGATCGGCACGCTGTACGACCTCTTCCCGCGGCTCGTGGACGCGGAGCTGTACAGCGAGCGCCTGAAACGCTACTCGCTCCCGCTGTTTGCGCTCGGTATCGTCCCGCTCGTCGTCGGACCGGTACTCGGCATGGGGAAGACGGTGACCGCGATCGGACTGGTGCTGTACGCCGCCGGCTACGTTCTCTACATTTACACGCTCGCTCGAACCTACTGGGCCGGAACGCCGAACGGGACGGCGCTCTCGGTGCTCGTCGCGCAGCTGTGGATCCTCGGCCCGGCGAGCTTCGCTCCATTCATCCTGTTCGGCGTCCCGCTGGGAATCCCCGATCCGTGGATCGAGACCGGTGCGCTGCACTTCTTCTTCCTCGGCTGGGCGCTTCCGATCGCGCTCGCGGGCTTGCTGCTCGTCGCCCGCTCCCTCGAGTGGTCCCCCGGAACCGCTCGAGGTGACGGCAGCGACAGCCGCGTCGACGGACTCGTCCCCCCGAAGCGTCTCCCGTCGGCCGTCGGACCGAAGTCCGTCCTCGCCTGGAACCTCGCGGTCCTCGTCGTCGGGATCGGCTTCTTCTATCAGGACCAGTCGTGGTCGGCGCTACTGCACGGCTCGGGATTCGCCGTCCTCCTCGGACTCTGGGGCTACTATCTGTTCAAAATCATCGAGCAACGGTGGGCGGTGCGGGCACGTGCGTCGCCGGCCTGAGTGCGATTCCGAACTCGGTCGGCACGAGTGCCGTGTGCACCACTATCGTCTGGATGGGTGTTCATCGCTGCGAACAGTTGGTGGACCACGTCAGTCCGACTGCTCGCCGGGTGATCGTCGGTCGTCGACGGAGTTCGGTTGCGGTTGGCGAGCGAGATTCAGGTGCATCCCGATACCGTACAATATCAGGCTGAGGCCGACGAAAATGGGCGAGGGGAGTATCGATTCGATCGCCTGCGAGGCGCTCTCGAGATTCGCCGGCAGGACGTCCCAACCGCCAGGAGGAATGCGCTCACGATCACGAGAAAGCCGGTGCGGACTGCGCGGGAGTACGTCCCTATCTGTCGAATGCGACCCTCGATCTCGTCGGTGGAGGAAGTCGATTTGTCGGAACTCATGGCCGTCTGCGAGTGACTATAGTAGCCACTGAAACGATTCACACACTGATCGTATAGCTGTCGGTCGATCAGGCGTGCAATGATTTGCAGTGGCTACTATAACGGCTTCGATCGAATAACGGGTTAACTTGCAGTCCATCGATCGACTCATTCACACCATCGCTGTCACAGCACTCGCCCGGATCGATCGCCGATTGTCGAAATCGTCGTGCTCGACGAGGCGTTGATGCTGCTCCGATTCGGCGTTCCGAACCGATAGCGGTCGAACGAGATAACCGCCCAAAACACCCGCACGAGTGTCGAGCACTACCTCGACACGCTCCACGGTGGGTTCGTCGAACCGGCAGACGACTCACTACCCTCGCTCGAGCTCCGTTCCCTCCACGAGGCGGGTATTCCGACCGTGTCGGACGGCGAGTTCGAGTTCGCCTCTGACGAATTCGAAGCGCGACGGCGGCTGCTGTACGGACTCGTCGAGTCCGACGCTCGAGCGTGGCCGTCGAGGAAAACCGACTGATTTCCCTGACACAGACAGACGACCAGTTTTCAGTGATCGGTATCCACCATACCGTTTAAGGCTGTGGCAACCAAAGGGGGATATATGGCAACCGACGATTCTCTGATTCGGACGCTGTTGATCGTTATCGCTGCGATCCTTCTCCTGCCGGTTCTCATGATGGCGATCACGATGCCCATGATGGGCGTCTGGGGCGGGGGCCACATGTGGGACGGCTGGATGTGGAACGGCACTGGAGCTACGTGGATGTGGCCGCTCATGTCGCTCATCCCGTTACTGGTCATACTCGGTCTCGGATATCTCCTGTACAGCGCGGTTCGCCAGTCCGGCGGGCAACGGGCGGATCCTGCACTCGAGGAACTGCGAACCGCCTACGCTCGCGGTGACCTCACCGACGAGGAGTTCGAGGAACGGCGTGAACGCCTGCAACGAGGTGAAAATCGATAGGTTCTGACCCACAGCCTTCCGAGCACCGTCGATCGTCGCTCACTCGATCGCACTGCCGGTCTGCGAGGCCCGGAGCCATGCCTTGACGAGTTCGTTTACGTTGTGAAAGATGATGCCGACGGTGAGCAGGGTCGTCGCCAGATAAATCACGAACCCGGGCGGGCCGCCGACCGTCGCACCGAGGAGGCCGCCGGTGATGCCGACAACCGTGAGTTCGATCCACGTCACCAGGATCCGGGAACCCAGCCGCGGCGGTGACGGAGCGGTTCCCGACCCACTCGTCGGTCGATCGTCGTCGCGAGCGGCGACGCCTGCGTCGCGGACCGCCGAGGAATCCGCGGCGTCACTGCCGTCGCCAGCAGGACACTCGACGCGGCCGTCGTCGCGGTCAGAGTTCATTAGTACGACTCACCCGCCTCGATCGGACCGCTGAACGCGGAGTAAAGGATTGCGAAATAGAGAAAGACGAGCGGGAGCAGAATCGCCGCTCCGATCGAAAGGAGGTTGAGCGAGAGCGTCGAGACGATGGCCGTCTCGACCGTCAGCCCGCCGGCGCGATCGATTGCCGGATACATCAGGCCGGCGACGATGCCGACCAGGGCGAAGACGAGGCCCGCAGCGGCACCGAACGCCACGTAGTAGCGGTCCGCCCGCGTCGCCGCCGCGTACACCCCGGCGAGGACGAGCGTCGCGAGGACGAGCGCGGCGACCGGCGTGGAGAACAGGGACGATCGGAGCGCGGGTGCCGCCCCGTAGACGTATCCCAGCGTCACCACGACCAGAACGAGATACGCCGCGAGCGCGCGGTAGCCGTCCGTTCGGAGGTCCTCGCGCAGGTCGCCGCGCGTCTTCAGCCGAAGGAAGGCCACGCCGTCGACGACGGTCAGCGCGACGACGGCCAGACCGACGACGAGTCCCGGGAGCGTGACGATCGTCGTCGCGCCGAGCAGCCAGTTCGCCGTGAACATCCCCAGAAAGAACGGGGCCGTGAGGCTGCCGACGACGAACGCCCGGCCCCACCACCGCTGCCACGCCGCGTCGTGGCGCTGTTCGTACATCTCGGGGGCGAGGCCGCGAACGATGAGCGCGCCCAGAATGGCGAACATGAGCAGGTAGTGGCGGCTGAACAGGTTCGCGTAGACGGCCGGAAAGGCCGCGAACATGGCACCGCCGAAGACGACGAGCCACACCTCGTTACCGTCCCAGAACGGCCCGATTGCGGACAGTAATTGTTCGCGTTCGTCGGCGTCCTCACGCGTCGCGAACAGCGCGCCAACTCCGAAGTCGAAGCCGTCGAGGAACAGGAAGGTTGAGAAGATGAAGAACAACAGCCCGAACCAGAGGTCGGCAAGCGGCAGTCCGAACAGGGGGCCGGTCGCGAGTGAGGCCGGATCAGTCATCGGACTGTACCTCCGACGTGGGCGTCTCCGCCGGGCCGTCCAGTTCGGGACCGTTCACGTCCGGCGGTCCGGCGCGGATGATCCGGACGATGACGTACGTATAGAGCGCAAGCAGTCCGAGGTAGACGACGGCGAAGCCGGCGAGCGTCATCGTCGCTTCGGCAGCCGTGAGCCCAGGTGAGACGCCCTCGCTCGTCCGCAAGACGTTCTGAATGACCCACGGCTGGCGACCGACTTCGGTGACGACCCAGCCGAGTTCGACCGCGAGGATGCCAAGCGGCGTCGAGACCATCAGCGCCTTGTGGAGGAGGTCGTCTTCGAGGAGTTCGCCCCGCCACCAGCGGTAGCCTCCCCAGACGGCGAGCAGGATGAACCAGAAGCCCAGCGCGACCATGATCCGGAACGCCCAGAAGACGATCGCGACGGGCGGCTGTGGGCCATCGAACTCCTCGAGACCCTGTATGGTCGCCTGCGGATCGCCGCCGCTGGCGAGCCACGACGCCCCGCCGGGAATGCCGATACCGAAGATGTCCTTCGCCCGCGGGTCCAGTAGGTCCTGAATACTCGTCGGGAACGCGACGATGTACTCGGGGACATAAGAGTCGGTCTCCCAGACGGCCTCCATCGCAGCGAACTTCTGCGGCTGGGTCTCGACGACGTGTCGAGCGTATAGATCGCCGTGAAGCACCTGTAACGGCGCGGTGATGAGCAGTGCGAGGAGGCCGAATTTGAGCGTCGCCTCCCAGAACCCGATTTTCTCGACCGGATACGCCCACACGTGGTGTTTGAAGACGAAGTAGGCTCCGATTCCGGCCATGAACAGCGCAACTGACTCGACGGCGGCGTTTTGCATGTGGACGAACATCCAGGGAAACCGCGGGTTAGCGTAAGCGGCGACCGGATCGACCAGCTGAACGATCGTCTGCCCGTTCTCCGTGGCCAGTTCGTAGCCCCGCGGCGTCTGCATCCACGAGTTGGCGATCAAGATCCAGACGGCCGAGAGCCACGTCCCGAGTCCGACAGCGATCGCCGAGACCATGTACAGCGCGTTCCCGACGCGCTCGCGGCCGAAGACGAAGATCCCGAGAAACGTCGCTTCCAGCATGAACGCCATCATCCCCTCGAGTGCGAGGGGGCCGCCGAAGAGTTCGCCGGCGGTCGTCGAGAACGCCGCGAAGTTGGTCCCGAACTCGAACTCGAGAACGATTCCCGTCACGGTGCCGACGACGAAACTGACGGCGAAGATACGCGTCCAGAACCTGCGTAACTGCTCGTAGATCGGCTTTCCGGTTCGAATGTCTTTCCACGTGAAGTAAACGAGAAACGGGGCGAGCCCCATGCTCATCACGGGAAAGATGATGTGTACGATGGTCGTAAGCGCGAACTGCAGCCGGCTGCCAGTGACTGGATCGATCATGGTATGATCCTGACGGAACGTCGGAGGCGGCTCCACCTCGAGACAGCGGGACGATTCCGATTGGAGTGAGGGGCCCCCGAGTCGTAGTGTTTGGGGTACGAACGTCGAAAACCGATATACTACGGCTCATGCCGATATTTTCGGCAGGTATCACGCTGATGCGCGACGGCGAATGCAGTGACGGACCTTATCGCTCGGACTGCTCCCGTCGCCTCCGCCCCGTATTGCGAGCGATGGCGATCACGAACCCCAGACCCCGCCGAACGTCGAGGTCTCTGAGGGCACGCACCAGCCCGCGTACACCAAGCGGTTTCGTCGGTTCGTCACCCGCTTCACCCACGGCCTCGAGCACGTCCTCGAGCGTCCGGGCCACGTCGTCGTCGGTCGCGGTGTCGGCCACCTCACCGAGGCGCGTCCCGGTCGCCGCGAGGTCCGTAACCATCTCGTCGTCCATCGCATTCGATGCGAGCGCGAGCAGGTCCGCCATCGCCAGCAGGTCGTCGAGCGTGCCCGACCGCTGCAGGCGAGCGAGGGTCTCGATCGCGTCGGCCAACTCGTCGGCGTTCTCGCCGGTCGCCTCACCGAGTCGCGCGGCCTCGGGCGTCGCCAGCCCGTCGGCCGCAGCACCGAGGTTCGTCGCCGTTCCGGTAAGTTCCTCGACCATCCGGTCGTCCATCGCGGCGGTCGCGAGGTCCGCTGTATCGAGCAGTTCGTTGACGACGCCGAGGCGCTCGATGAACCGGGCGACCTCGTCGGGGTTGTCGGCGACGAGGTCCTCGAGCGTCGGCTCCCCGGCGTCGGCAGTCCCGGGTTCGGATTCGGACATCTACAGCAACCCCCGCGCGGTGAGCCAGTAGGACTCGTTGTAGCCGAGTTTCGCCCAGTGGAGCGGTTTCGACGGCTCGCGGACGTACGGCTCCTCGCCGTAGGAGAACTCGATGAACGTGGCCTCGTCCATTCCGGCCTCGAGGAAGCAGACGGTCTTCCCGTCGTAGGTCGCCGTCGGGACCGTCCCGCGGGCGCGGCTGGCGATCCGATCGGCGACGACGCCCGCCTCGTAGTGGGCGACGCTACCGGCCTTGCTCGTGGGGACGTCCGCGATGTCGCCGATCGCGTAGACGTCCTCGGCCGCCGTGGCCTCGAGGGTGTGCCTGTCGACGTCGACCCAGCCGTCGTCGCCGAGGCCCGCGTCGGTCACAAGATCGCTGCCCCGGTGGGGCGGGATGGCCACGAGCAGATCGTACTCGAGTTCGTTGCCTTCGACCGTCTCGATGACTTCCGCGTCGGGGTCGACCTCGTCGACGTTGAAGAACGTCTCGAGGGTGATGTCGCGCTCCTCGAACAGGTCGGTCGCCCAGTCGGCGACGGACTCGAGGCCGTGAGCGCGGTTGATCGGGTACGTGTAGGTGATTTCGACGTCCTCGCGCCGGCCCCGCTCGCGGAGCCAGGCGTCGACCATCAGCGGGAACTCGACGGGCGCCGCCGGACACATGTGCGGGACGCCGACGACGCTCAGGACGAGGTGGCCCTCGGTGAAGTCGGCGAGTTCGTCCCGGAGCCGCTCGGCACCGTCGGGGCCGTAGAAGTGGTGGCCACCCTCGGCGAGTCCGGGGACGGCTTCGGGCTCGAGGTTCGCACCGGTCGCCAGCACGAGCTGATCGTAGTGCAGCGAGGTCGTCCGATCGGCGAAAGACAGGCGATTCCGATCCGTGTCGACGCCGGTTACCTCCTCGATCGTCAGGGTGACGCGGCGGTCGACCAGCTCCTCGATCGGCCGTTTCGCGTCGTCGACCGTCTTCTTCCCGAAGGGCACGTACAGGAACGTCGGCTTATAGACGTGGTTCGGGTCGGCCGTGATCAGCCGGACCTCGACGTCTCCGGCCTCGATCTCACTCTGTAGCTCGCTCGCGAGCCGATTCGCGAGGACCGTCCCGCCCGTTCCGCCGCCGACGATAGCGATTCGGTGCATCTCAGTTGACCTCTAGGTAGATACTCCAGTACTCGTCGCGCTCTTCGATCTCGAGTAAGTCGTGGCCGGCCTCCTCGAGCCACTCCGGAACGTCCGTCGTGGAGTTGCGCTCGGTGGTCTGGAGTTCGACCACGGTTCCCGAATCGAGATTCTTCACCTTCCCGATGAGGTCCATCAGCGGGCCGGGACACGATGCGTCCTTCGAGTCGATCGTCACGTCCGGATCGTTTGTGTCAGTCATTGGTCTACGATTGCAGGTTGTGTCGTCGTCGCTCGAACTCCTCCTCCGAGAGCTCGCCGCGTGCGTAGCGCTCGCGGAGTTCCTCGAGCGCGCGGTCGGGTCGGTCATTGCGGTCGGTGCGGCCGCCCCGGCGCCGACTGCCGGCCCAGACGACCAGCAGGGCTAGGAGGCCGAGCAGGACGACCGGCCAGAGGAACATCCAGCCGCCGAACGCTCCCCAGCCGCCTATCGATCCGCCGGCACTGCCGCCGTGGGGCTGTGCGGACGCCGTCGCGGTCGCGGCGACGAGGAGGACGGCGCCGAAGGCTGTCGCTCGGCTCGCATACCGTCCGATCGTTTCGTATGGGTCGGTCATCGTTCGATCACACTCGAAGAGTAGTATTGTATAGTGATGCCACTATCGAAAAAACTGCTTGTGCAGGAATAGGCGATAAATATATATCCCGGCGACCGGTCTCGAGCGGTTTCCCGCTCACCGAATCGGCCCGTAACGGATCCGCGGTGAGCGATTGCATCGGACGACCTCCCAAACAGGATCCGTGTCGGCGGAGTAGTATCCGCCTCCGTTCGAGACGGCTTGGGACGACCGCCGCGAGCATCGATCAGCTGGTCACGTCGCCGCGGCGAGGAACCCCGGACGCTCCGCGAGCACAATATTGCCCTTAATACACAAAATCATTATAATCGTGGAGCCCGTATTGCCGACCGATGAGCGAGTCCATCGACGACGAACGAGAACGGATCCGCGAACAGAAGAAGCGAGAGTTGCAGGACCGTCTCGAGAACGGCGGGAGCCTCGACGCGGCCGATGCCGACGGGGAGGGCACCGCGCCCGACGAGCCGATCGCGATCACGGGGCAGGGCCACCTCGACGAGGTCGTCGAGGAGCACGACGTCGTCCTCGTAGACTGTTATGCCGACTGGTGTGGCCCCTGTCAGATGATGGAGCCGACGATCGAATCCCTCGCCGCGGAGACCGACGCTGCGGTCGCGAAGGTCGATGTCGACGCACACCAGCAGATCGCACAGCAACTTGGGGCTCGCGGCGTCCCGACGCTCGTCCTCTACGCGGACGGCCAGCCGGTCGAACGCACGGTCGGCGCCCAGGACCGCGGGACGCTCGAGGGATTAATCGAGCAACACGCGTAGCGAAGCGCCGACCCGGCTCACGGCAGACGATAGCGACCACCAGAACAGTTCCCCCGGTCCGACTCCCGACACGGGACCGGCGACGCGACCGCGACACACTGACGTTCACCCATGTCCACTGACTGGAGACGAGCGATCGAAACGCAACGGGAAGAGAAAGACCGGTACTTCGGCGACGATCCGCACTCGCCGATCCCGGACGCGGAACGCGAGTCGTTCGACGGCCTCGAGTACTACCCGGTCGACGAGGACTACCGGTTCGAACTCCCGCTGGACGAGTACGACGATCCTGAACGGGTCACCGTCGGGACGAGCACGGACGGCGAGCAAGAGTACCTGCGCTGGGGCGAGTTCCGCGTTACCGTCGGCGGCGAGGACGTCGCGCTCCAGGCCTACAAATCGGACCCGGACGACGAACGGCTCTGGGTCCCGTTCCGGGACGCGACCAGCGGCGACGAGACCTACGGCGCCGGTCGGTACCTCGACCTCGAGTACGACAGCCATCGAACGAACGACGGAAACTGGGTCCTCGACTTCAACGAGGCGTACAACCCGACGTGCGCCTACTCCGATCGATACGAGTGTCCGCTCCCGCCGACGGAAAACTGGCTCGAGGTCCCGATCGAGGCCGGCGAACAGGCGTTTCACTGAGTCGTAGAACACGTCCATACCAGACGTGTGAATTCGGACGAAGCGCGACGGCCGAGTCACGCTCACCGGTTCTGTACGTACCGACACAGAAACAGGAAAACCGATAGTAGCCACTGCACGTCACTGCACACCTGATCGCACGACTGCGTTTCGATCAGTGTGTAAATCGTTTCAGTGGCTACTATACCTACACCAAGCGAGGGACGAGTAGCCTCGAGCGCGGTAGGGTGGGGTAGGTAGCCGGTCGGTATTGATTCGGCCGGTTACACACCGTTCGATGCCCACAGCCTCCCACGCTGGATCCGTACACGTTAGCGCGGGGCGGACGTCAGTATTAGACCTCGAGTTCGGTGCCACAGTCCGGGCATTCCATCGCTGGTTCCCCGTCGATCATCGTGAACTCCATGTACTCGCTTTCACCACAGTCTTGACACGGCACTGCGACCCGGACGTCGGTCGACTCCTGTGGAGTGCCGAGGGCGAGCGCACGGAGGATGTCGTCCGATTCGTTTCGACCCTGCTGGTATTCGCCCGCATCGAACCGGATCATCGCTCCCTCGCTGACGGTGACGGTTTCGCTATCCGCCGCTAGCTCCGGCTTCGTCTCGAACGTGGCCTCTCCCTCGAGCACGAAAAACGACTCCTCCTGGTCGAGATGTGTGTGAAGACTGCCAGCGAATTCCTCGCCCGGCTCGAGTGCGTAATAGTTCATCGAGAAATCCTGGGCGTCGAGTGGCTCCGACACACTTTGTCGATTCTGGGGTCCCGATTCCGGATTCATGTCGTCGATATCGATTTTCTGCATACGACCATAGATAGCAGTCTCAGGGGTGAAAAGTATACTGCGACTCGCAGGGTATTCGAGTTTGAATCTCGTCGTGATCGAATACGCAGGCGCTGGACGAGCTATTTCCGAGCAGAACGGGCGAGACGGGAGATAACGGCGGACAGTATCCGTCGACTTTCAGAATCTCGTCGTGTTCATATCGTCTCGTCAGGATCGTGCTCGGCTGCCATCCGTGTCGCTTCTTCGGCATACCGTTCCCGGTCGTCAGCGTCCTCGACGGTCGCGAGATCGTCGGGAGAGACGTCCCGTGCGGCAGTGACCGTGTCCATGTCGATCGCCTGCGCTGCGATCTCCCGCCGAAAGGCTCGAGCGCCGTCGGGAGTCGCGTACGTGAGGATGATCAGATCGCGGTTGTTGTACCCGCGCTCGACGAGCCACACGCGAACGTCGTCCGACTCCGACTCAGATGACATAGGAACCCAAACGAGAAGCATAGCGGTAATCTTTGGGACCGGATTTTAGTGACTCCGGAGCCACAGCCACATCGAAGAGCGAGTTTCGAGAATGCCACCACCGACGCTCGTCTACGACGACGATTGCGGCATCTGTACTCGCGCGGCGCGGTTCGTGGACCGCCGCGCGGCGATCGACATCGTCGGCTTTTCGGAACTCTCGGACGACCGACGAGCCCGTTTGCCGGCCGACTACGAGGAGTGTGCGCACCTCGTCACCGACCGGACCACCTACTCCTGTGGCGAAGCGATGGAGCGTGCCTACGAACGAACGGGCCTCCCGCCATCGCAGCTGTTCCCGCTGTTCCGTCGCGTTCCGGGATACGCCCGCGTTCGCGAGTTCGTGTATCGACTCGTCGCGTCGAACCGACCGTTGATCAGCCGGTTGCTTCCGTCGGTCGTGTGAGAGCGCTGTCGGTCCGTCGACCTCGAGTTCGCCGGCTACTGCTACACCCCGCTGAGGAATTCCGTTTCAAACCGACGGACGCTCTCGTCAGTCCCCGCGAGGACGACCTCGTCGTCCGGCTCGAAAGTAAACGTGTCGGGATCGAACTCTGCGATCGTCTCCCCGTCGCGGACGACGACGAGGACGGTCGCGCCGGTCTCGGAACGGACATCGGCGTCGGCGAGCGTTCGACCCGCCAGTCGACCGACGGGGAGTTCGACGACGTCGATCTGCCTGCCGACGGCTAACACTGACTCGTCCTCATAGATCGTCGACGCCAGCATGCGGCCGCTAACCGTCGCCAGCGACTGAACGTACGCCGCGCCCGCTCGATACAGTTTGCCCTTGCTCTCCGGTTCGTTCGCCCGCACGATCACGTCGACGTCCGGGTTCAGGTCGCTGGCAATCAGCGTCGTGAAAATCGCTGTCGTGTCGTCGTTGAGAGTGACGATCACGGCCGACGCGTCGTCGATACCGGCCTCGCGGAAGACGGCGGGCTCTCGCGCGTCGCCGACGATGTCGACGCCGGCTTTCTCCTCGCTGTCGATCACGGTCACCTCCGTGTTCGTCTCGGCGAGGACGTCGGCTGCGGTCGACCCCGCCTCGCCGTATCCGGCGACGAGGACGCGCTGGACCGAGAGCGACTGGATGGACGACGTCGCCTCCTCGCGCAGGGCCGTGATCCGTTTCGGTTCGCCGGCGACTAACAGCCGGATGTCCTCGTTCAGTTCGATCTCAGGAACGATCGGACTCTTGAAGTCGCCGTCGACCCAGACGCCGACGATGTCGACCCCGAAACGCTCCCTGAGTCGCGCCTCGTCGACAGTTCGGTTGCAGAGTTCGCTTCCCGTCTCGATGGAAAGTTCGACCAGTTCCAGGTCGTTGCCGAGTTCGATGCCGTCGTCGACGACCGTCGTCACGACCGTCGGGACCTGCTGGGCAAGGCTCTCGCCCAAGAGTTGCCGGGGCGACAGGACGCTGTCCGCGCCGGCGATCCGATGGTACTCCTCGAGCGCCACGTCTTCGGCGAGCGTTACGGTTTGGACGTCCGGGTTCACCTCTTTCGCCGAGAGAACGATGCTCGCGTTGACGTCGTCGGCCGCGTCGGCCACGACTGCCCGCGCCCGATCGACGCCCGCGTTCTCGAGGGTCTTGATCGACTCCGGATCGCCGTGGACGACCCGGTGGTCAGCCTCGTGGAGGGTCGTCGCCCGTTCGACGTCGGATTCGACGATCACGTACTCCTGTCCCCGGGAGTTCAGTTCCGCGACGAACTCCTCGCCGCGCGGCGTGTACTCGCAGATGACGACGTGGTCGACCGCGTCCGTCGTCGTCGGTGCCGACGGCGAGAGCGCGTTCCGAAGCCACGGGACCGCAAAGACGTCGGCCGCCGTGAGGATGAGCCCGATCCCGGCGAGTTGCATTCCGATCATCAACAGGTTCATCTGTGGCGTTTGCCACGGTGCGTCTTCGCCGTATCCGGTCGTCGTGTACGTCTGGAAGACGATCTCGAGGGACCGGTACAGGGGCTGCGGGCGGTCCTCCCACGCGCCCATTCCGTGGTTGTACAAAAGCGTGAAGAAAACGGTCGTCACGGCCACTAACAGAAGGTAGTAGCCGGTACGACGTGACTTCAGTAGCGACATACGACCACTACTCGAACCGATCGTGTTGAGCGTATTGGATGGCGGAACCGAGATGGTTCGACGCTCGACAGTCAGAAACCGGCGACCTGCATCGACCCATAGCCGAGTCCGAACGCGAGCACGAACGACCCGACCCAGGCGGCGACGGTAATTCCCAGCTTTCGGGGGTTGACGCCGGCTCCACCGGCGACCGCGAGTCCGCTGCCGACGATCGCGCTCACGACGATCTCGTTGAACGAGACCGGCACCCCCAGGAGGACCGCGGTCTGTGCGATGAGAAACGAGGGGACGAGCGTCGAGATCGACCGGCGCGGCCCCAGCGACGCGTACTCCTGCGAGATCGATTTGATCATTCGGGGTGCACTCGTCCAGGAGCCGACGAGGATCCCGACGCCGCCGCCGAGCAACACCGCGATCGGCGACACCGACGGCAGGTCCTCGAGCAGCGGGAACAGCGGTCCGACGGCCAGCCCGACCTGACTCGCGCCCGCCGAGAACGCCACGAGCGCGCCCAGCGAGAGCAGGAACCGGCGCAGACCGCCGGCCTGATCGCGACCGATGTCCCAGCGGACGAGGGCCGCTGCGACGGCTCCGAGGCCGAGCGAGATCGCGATCGTTGCGATGGTGCCGTCGACGGAAACCAGCGTGGTCCCGGCAGCGGCGAGCGTTCCCCCGACCGATGAGAGAAACGCGAACTCGAGGTTCGCGACGACCGTGCCGACGATTCCGGCGAGGAGTGGAACGCTGACGTCCTCGGGAACGTCCGGTCGCGGAAGAACGCTCGCAATACCGTAGGCGATTCCCCCGCCGACGAACGGCGTGAATACCCAGACCGCGCCGATTTCGGCGTACTTCCCCCAGGCCGGATCGCCGCCGAGCGCGAATCCGACGCCGATGACCGATCCGGTCACGGTGAACGCGGTCGCGATCGGATACCCGGTGAAGATACCGATCGCCATCAGTCCGGCGCCGATCAGCAAGACGACGATGACGCCGCTGACCGGGAGGCTGATTCCGTCGATGAGGCCGCTCCCGACGGCTTCGGAGACGCTCCCGCCCTGTGTCACCGCGCCGGCGAAACCGAGGATGCCGACGAAAAACGCCGCGCGCATCGTCGGAATCGCGTTCGCGCCGACGGCCGGTGCGAAGGGCGTTGCGCCGCTCGAGCCGGCGCCGATCACCCACGCCATGAACAGGCTCGCGAGAGCGGCGGCTGCGAACAGTAGTATCGTTCCCGGATCCATTAGTGTACGAAAAGTCTCTGTTTCAGTTTGCGGAACACGAAATGTGAACGGCGTTAGTCGGCACCCGTTGGGGCCGCGTCGGCCGCAGCGCGCTTGCTGCGCCAGACACCCTGCAGGTAAGCGCCGACGAACATGCCGGCGAGTGCCCACAGGATCGAGACGTTGCCGACGCCGAGGCTGGCGTAGGCGGCGCCGGGACAGATTCCCGAGAGCCCCCAGCCGACGCCGAAGATTGCGCCGCCGATCAGGACGTTCCGGTCGAACGGCTTCAGCCGCCGTTCGTACCGGTCACCTGTCAGCGGCGCGCTGTCTCGGATCCGGGGCATCACAGCGAAGGCGATCCCGGAGACGATCGCCGCGCCGAACATGACGAACAGCAGTCCGAAGTCCTCGAACTGCAGGAAGTTCAGCACGACCTCCGGACGCGCCATCTGGCTGAACCCGAGCCCGAACCCGAAGATCAGGCCGCCGACGAGGATCAGCGGCATGAACAGCGGGTGACGGTTCTCGCTCATGGCGACACCCCCAGCGCCGCGACGATCTGTGCGGTCACGATCGCGACCGTCAGGAACGTCGCCACGCCGACGAGTGAAGTCTTCGACGCCGAACCGACGCCGCAGACTCCGTGGCCGGACGTACACCCTTTGCCAATTCGGGTGCCGATCCCGACGAACACGCCGCCGACTAGCAGCCGCCAGGCCTGCACGTCGGTCGACCAAAGCGTCACGCCGCCGACCTCGTACAGTTCGCCAGTCGTCCCGGGCTGGTAGAGCGAGGTTGTGATCACTCCAGACTGGACCGTCGCTGCGAACGCCAGCCCGCCCAGAATGATGCCGAGCGTGAACACGACGCGCCAGTCCCGGGACGAGACGTACTGCTGGAACCGCGACTGCCCGGAGACATACGACAGCGTCGACTCGAGGAACGTGCTCGCTCCGGCCGGGATGCCGGTCCCTATATAGATCACGACCGCGCCGAGACCGACGAGTAACCCGCCGACGGCGTAGCGACTGATCCCGTTGGGGAACAGCTCGGCGGCCAACTGGAGTGGGACTGGGTCAGCTACCATTGGGCGTTAGTCACCGGCGAGCGATTCCTGGCTCGCGGCGCAGTTGTTCGGACCGAGCTCGAGTTCGAACGCCTCCTCGTCGTCGGCCTCCTGCTGGCCGAGGTTCGTCGGAATGATATCCTCGTAGTTGGCCGGACGGGGCGGCATGTCCGAGAGGATCAGTTCGACGAACTCGTCTTCGTCCATCGTCAGGGCGTCCATCTCTTCCGTGAGCTGGCCGACCGGTGCCGTAAAGGTGCCGTCGTCGGCGGGCTCGGCTGCGTCGCTGAAGTGCGCGCCGCCGATGAGCGTGTCGTCGGGCAGGGTCAGCACGCGTTCCTGCAGCGACTCGTAGAGCTGACTTGCGGCCTCGGGTGCGCCGTCGTCGCCCTCCTCTAAGTCCGGGCGGGCGACGCTCTCGACGAACAGCCCGTCGCCGGTGGCGAGCAGCGAGTCGTCGATCAGGTACGAGGTCATCCCGGAGGTGTGGCCGGGCGTGTAGACGGTCTCGATCGTCGCGTCGCCAACCGCGAACTCGTCGCCGTCCGCCGCGAGAGTCATCTCGTCGGCGTAGGTGACGCCGCGGTCGACCGCCGCATCGGGGATGACGCCTTCGACGCCTTCCGCGTCGAGATTACGGACGCCCGAGATGTGGTCCGCGTGGATGTGCGTGTCGATCGCGTACTGCAGGTCGGCGCCGAGGTCGTCGACGTCCTCGAGGTAGCGATCCGTGAACGCGCGCAGCGGATCGATCACGGCCGCCTCGTCGCCGTCGACGATGAGGTAGCCGAGACAGCCGCTCGAGGGCCGCTGGTACTGGTAGAGCGTCCCCGCGCCGTCGTAGCGTTCGACTTCGACGCGTTCGTAGATGCGCGCCCAGCCGTTCATCCCGTCCTCGAGGTGATCGACGTCGTAGCCGCGCTCTTTCAGCGTCCCGGCGACGTACTCGCTCGAGCCGCCCTTTGCACAGAGGACCGTAATTTCGCGGTCGTCGGGGATCTGCGCAAGAACGTCGTCGTCGATCTCGTCGTCCAAGAACTCGAAGTACGGAATGTTGATCGACTCGACGGTCTCACCGCCGATGCTCCACTCGTCGTACTCCGATTCCATACGAGTGTCAAGGAGCGTGACCTCCTCGCCCGCATCGATTTGCTCTTTCAGCTCCTCAGAGCTGACCGATTCGATTTCGACATCCGGCATTGGCAGGTCCATGTCGTCCATGTTGTACGGTTTCCAGTATCGGCTACTGGCACTTAAGGGTTTGCATAGTATTTCGCAATACCTACAATACATCGAGCACAGCAAGTGCGGACCAGATCGACAGTAAATAGTGTTGTTTGTGCGCTCATAGGCGTTAAGAACACTAGTAATGCCGCATACCGGATTTTAGTGGTCGGTGGGGATGTTCGTGTATTGTACAATAATCGATGCCCTTATGTGGCACCGCCCAATATTGTATGATAGCTCCAATACGGGGCACAGAAAACAATGAGTTCGGAATACCAAACCACAGAGACGCTAGACGTGAAAGGACAGTCGTGCCCGATGCCCATCGTGAAGACCAAGCAAGCAATCGACGATCTCGAGGCCGGCGACGTGCTCGAGGTTGTCGCAACGGACTCGGGCAGCATAAGTGACATTCAAGGGTGGGCCGACGGTACCGGCGGCGTCGAACTCCTCGACCAGGTCGAGGACGGCGATCTCTACACCCACTACGTGAAGAAGACGGAATAATGAGTACGGACAACCCAACGACGTCGGCCGACGAGACGGACACCGAGTTCGACGCCGCCGAGTTGCAGGCGCTGCGCGATCGCGTCGAGGAACTAGAAGAATCGATGGCAGCGGTGGACACTGGCGACGAGCAGAAGAAGATGACCATCGTCGCGACGCAGGGAAGCTTCGACATGGCGTATCCGCCATTGATCCTCGCGAGCACCGCGGCCGCCTTCGGCTGGGATGTCGTCGTCTTCCACACGTTCTGGGGGCTCGACATCCTCCACGAGGAGAAGTCGAGGGACCTCAAGCTGAGTGCCGTCGGGAATCCAAATATGCCGGTTCCGAACGCCGTCGCCGCACTCCCCGGGATGGACGCGATGGCAACGAGGATGATGCAGAAGAAGATCGACGAGAACGGGACCGCCACCATCGAGGAATTGATCGATCTCTCGCTCGAGAGCGGCGTCGACCTGCAGGCGTGCCAGATGACGATCGAACTCATGGACTACGACGAGGACGACTTCTACGACGGCGTCACGACGGGCGTCGGCGCGGCCACCGCGCTGCAACACATGGCCGAATCCGACATCCAACTCCTCGTGTGAACGACCCCGGTCTATTCGCTTCTTCCGGTCGCTCGGTGACAGTAGTTGCCGAATCAACTCGATAGCCGGATTGAGACAGCGCTGCAGTATCGATGCACTGATCCTCGAACTCGAGGATGCGACCCATGCACTGACCCGGTTGATCGAGCGAGGTTACTTTTGAGGGGGTGACGGTAAACTCCGTGTGACGACGCCAGAAGACGATAGTAGCCGCTGAAACGATTCACACACTGATCGGACAGCTGTCGGTCGATCAGGCGTGCAATGACGTGCAGTGGCTACTATAGGTGATTTCAGCAGATCGAGTCTGCCATTCTGGCGCTTCAGTCGGCGCGTATCGGTGCTGAACCCGGAGTATACGTACAAAATCGTCTCACATCGTCCGCGCGAACACGATGAACAACGCCAGACCGACGCCGACCAGGAGGGTGAGCATCGAATGTTCCTTCTCGTAGGACTGTGCTTCGGGGAGCAGATGGGCTGCGGAGACGTAGATCAGCACGCCCGAGACGAATCCAAGCAAGAGGCCCAGATCGCTTTGTCCCAACCCGCTCACCAGTGGATAGGCGACGAAGGCACCGATCGGTGTCGTCAATGCCGCGATGAAAAACGCGTACGTTGCCGCCGTTCGTTCCGTCACGTCCCCCTTCAGCAAGACGAGATACGTGATGACTCCCTCGGCGAATTCGTGGACGACCAGTCCGGTTCCGGCCAGAACGCCGGTCAGCAGCGAGATGTTGAACGTGACGGTGTAGACGACGCCGTCAACCAGCGAGTGAATCCCGATGCCCTCCGCAGCAGTTACCCCGAACGCGAGCGTCTCCTCTCCGGTGCGATGTTTGATCACGTGGTTGGAGAGATACATGAAGAGGAAGCCAGCCAAGGCGGTGAAGCCCGCGTCAGCGTTGTTCTCGACCGCGTTCGGGAGGGCATGAATCAACGGCGTCGTGATGAGAATCCCCGCAGCAAAGCACATGAGATACGGGAGCGATCGTTCCGCCCACTCCCGGTGTCGAAATATCGCGAAGATTCCTGCACTGTTCACCAGCGCCGCGATAATGGCAAACGCTGTGATCCAGTAGAACTCACCTGGAAACGCTATCATGGCTGATTCCTATAGTAGCCACTGCACGTCATTGCACGCCTGATCGACCGACAGCTGTCCGATCAGTCTGTGATTCGTTCCAGTGGCTACTATATTTTCGTTCGGGGGTCTCAACGGCTCGATCTTGGCCACGAGAAGAGACATCTGACTCGCCAATCCGAGACGCTCTGGCTGTCTCATACCGAAAACTACAGTAGTTGAATAGTAAAAGCAGTGTTCGTCCGGCTGACATCGTCTTGGACCAGGATACACCGTTATACAGAAGCGATGCCGCCGTTGGGCTCTATAGGCCTTGTTGAGATACTCAATCGGTGACAGTTTTCAGACTACCTGCTGAATACATAGCGTGTATCTCACGTCCCCACATCACGGAGTACTGAGAGAGGCTTTAGCGGGGTGTTTGATCGCTGGTCAGCGGGGGTTGTGAAGCAGTTTCGCACAGCGGCTCCTACGCGGTAGCGGTAGGCGGAGAACACAGCACGAACCTGCACCGGGAGTAAATCACATCCCAATAGATATGTGTAGAAGCCACTATACTATACACGATGGAACATAGGAGTCAAAATCATCGGACGTGCCGTCGAGTATCAGCACACATTCCCGCTATCGAGAGAGGCACAGACGCTCTGACTATCGCAACCAGTCCCGGTCGCCGAGAACGACGATGACACTCTACGATCGCGTTGCAGACCTGACACTGACGATCGAGACCACTAACCGGACCAGCCGTCGCCGAGAGATGGCAGGCGATTTCACCCGCGTTACGTCGACGTTCGTCCTGCTGGCCGGAGACGAGTTCGGCGCCGGGGAAGACATCACCTACGATACCGTCGATCACGAGGTGTTGCCCGAGCCACCGGTGTTCGACCTCACGGGCGAGTACACGCTGGACGAGTTCTCCCGGACGCTCGAGGATATCGACCTCTTTCCGACGAAACCGCCTGAGCGGGAGATATCCCGGAACTATCGGCGGTGGGCAATGGAGAGCGCCGCGCTCGATCTGGCGCTCAAGCAAAACGATACCACCCTCGCGTCGCTGCTCGGTCGAGAACGGTCGCCAGTCCGATTCGTCGCCAGCACCCGGTTGCCGGACGGAAACCCGACGCGAGTCAAGGAAACGCTCGCGGTCAACCCCACCTGCGAGTTCAAACTCAGTCCGACCGCTTCGTGGAGCGAGGAGACGTTCGCAACGCTTATAGAGACTGACGCGGTTCGCGTCCTCAACCTGAACGGGCAGGCCGAGGGGTTCGTTGGGAGACAGCCTCCGGATTCCGACCGCTATCGACGAGTGTTCGAGACGTTCCCCGATGCGCTCGTGGAGGATCCGGCCGTCTCCGACGACATCCAGGATCTACTTGCAGCGAACGCAGACCGCCTCTCTTGGGACGCGCCGATCCAAGGGGTCGCCGACCTTCGCGACAGCCCCTTCGAGCCGAACTGGTGTACCATCACGCCGTCGCGGTTCGGAACGGTGCAGTCGCTGTTCGAGACGATCGAGTACTGCAACGATCAGGGAATCAGTATGTATGGTGGCGGTCAGTTCGAACTCTGTGTCGGCCGCGGACACATACAGTTGCTCGCGTCGCTGTTCTACCCCGACGGCCCAAACGACGTAGCGCCGCGCGCATACAACGAACCGGAGGTTCGAACAGAGCTGATCGAGAGCCCCCTCGAGCCACCCGCAGACCCGGACGGACTGGAGTGGAAAACGCTCAAATAGACGACGCTCTTTCGCGGGGAGTATCCCGCGCTACTCACCCGTTATGGTTCTCAGCAAGGGTTTCAATAAGGCCGCTCTATGCGAATCAGTTAGACGGATTCTTGACCGTGTCGTTGCCAGCGTCTCGTAGAGGCTTCGACACTCGATTCTCGCCGGACTGTCTTTCGGCAGATCGCCAGCCAATCAGACACTGACTGGCCAGTATACGATTCGACGCCGTTGTACGATCGCGCCTCGCTCCCCGCGCTGGAATCGGACGTGCGGTCGCACCAACGTGGTTCAGACACGACGATTACACCGCTGTTGAGCTGTCCGTCTGTTCACTCCCGCTGGCGTATTTCACATTCAACGCGCACGACAACGACGCAGGGTCGGCCAACTACGAGATGCCCACCCTCTATGTCGCGCCGGTGGTAGCACTCGTGCTGTCGTGTGCTGTCAGTGCAGTTCGTGGGTCTCGAACCTTCGTATCGCCCTGTGATAGGCGTGCCAGGCGACTAGTAGCCCACCGAAAGCCAGCAGCATGCCGAATCCGCCCCGGAAGGCAGTGAACGGGAGTCCCCGAATTGTCGCACCAGCATCGGTCAGCGACAGCGCGAGGGTGGTGAGCACTCCGCCGTTGGCGACCAACCCGAGAATGAACCCCGGAACGTAACCGATCCCAGAGAGCGCCAGCCTCACCAGTTCCGGTGCTGCCACGAGCCCAACCAGCGCTGCGCCGGGAAGCAACATTGACACAACGTGAAGCACACCTGCGAGCAACCGGGGTGGTCGTACTCCGTCGCTGTTGCCGATGCGAATGGCGCTGTAACGCGGGAGCCACATCCCGATTATCGGTGCGAGTGTCGCCCCGACGACGGTGAGGAAGCATCCGATCAGTGCCAGCGCTATCGCTGCCAGTAGTCCGTATCCTCCAACAAGTGCCATACCAAGCGTGACGACGGTGATGACGGGCGTAAACAGCAGACTCGGGACGATGAGTCCGCGGACGAACGCCCGACCCGAAACGGCGGTCAGGGTTGTCGGCAGGACGGCTCCCTCGTCGCCGAACGGGTTGAGACCGAACGCCGCGCCGGCGGTCCACCCCAGTAATACGGCGGTAGTTGGTCCCAGTATCGCGAGCGAGCCGTACCCCTGTAGCATCATGTTCACTACTGCCGAGCCGCCACCGAATACCGGGATCAGCAGGAAGTTTAACCGCTGGGGTTCCCGACGGGCTCGCAACAGAGACCATTCAGCAACGTGACGGGTTGGACCGGTAATGAACGGTACGCCGAGGGGGCTGACGGCCCGCTCGAGGGCTCGCTGATCGCCCTCCGTGCGGGTGGAGACGGAGGTCTTGTCGGTGTCAGAAACGTCGATTGGTTCGTCGAACCAGAACGAGGTTGCAATATGCTCGGCCAGCCAGCTTCCACCGACGAGCACCACACCAACCGTGGCCACTCCCCCGAGAGCGTGTGTCGACGACCAGCCGATGGGCGTACCAACCACCAGCAAGTCTGCGAGCCACCCAGTCGGAATCACTCCGAGCGTGGCTTGACTGATAGAGATAGGCAGTTGCGGTACTTGGAACAGGAAGTAGATGCCGAAGAACAGCATCATAACCGTCCCGCCAAGCACGCCCTTGTGACGAACAACGAACGCCACCTTGGCCACGAGCCATGCGGCACAGTACCCCACCAGGCGACCGGCCGTGACAGCGCTGGCGACGTACAGACTGCCGACCAGCGGGACTGTCAGAAGGGGCAGTGGTGAACTGAAGGCGTACGCCCCGGCAATGGCGAGGAGGAGGCCGACCGGAAACGCGTACGTCAGCACTCACAGGCTCTCGGCGACGATGCCCCCGACGACGGCGGTTCTAGGTGAGACGGACGTCAGCACGAACGCATCGGCGACCGGTTTACTGTGTGCCGTTGTCGTCCGCTGGGCGAGCATGAATACTCCAAAAATCCAGAGCATGGCGAACGTTCCTCTCCCGAGCCGATTTATCGAAACCTCTGGATCCGTCCCACGGAGTTCTGGAACGAACAGGACCGCGAGTCCCGTTAGCAGGAGCGTCGGGAGCACGACACCGCCAGCCATCAAGATCAGCCGACCAGTGTCGTCCCGAATCGCCCGGACAGAACGCTGATAGTCGAACCAGCCCATCCGAATGGCATGCCCGAACCAGCCGGATTCAGCCATCGGTGTTCTCCTCGACGACCCGCTGGTTAGCGGTATCGGCGGCGCTGGCCTCACCGTCCGCCTCTCCTGCGGTACCGCGCTCGTCGGTCGTGAGTTCGAGGAACGCATCCTCTAGCGAGCGCGTCTCACCGGTCTCTGCGCGGCGTTCGAGAGCAGCGGGCGAACCTTCAGCGACCAACCCTCCGTCGTAGAGAATTCCGACCGTGTCGGCGACCGCTTCGACAACAGGGAGGATATGCGTCGAGAGAAAGACGGTCGTTCCCGCGTTGGCGAGTTCCGTAATCATCCCCCGGAGCGTCCGTGCAGCGCGTGGATCCAGCCCGGATGTGGGTTCATCAAAGAAGACCACATCGGGTTCGTGGAGGACGGCCTGTATGTAGGCGGTTTTCTGCCGCATTCCCTTCGAATAGTCCGCGATCCGCGTGTCAGCATCCGCCGTGAGATCTAGTTTGTCGAGGAGTACATCGATTCGGTCGCGTGTCGCTTCCGCGGGGAGATCGCGGAGGCCGGCGGCGTACTCGAGCTGTTCGTAGGCCGTCGCCTGGTCGTACAGTGGTGGTTCCTCGGGCAAGTATCCGATGTGCGTGCGGAGGCCGTCTCGGTCCGTGATTGAGACGCCAGCAACGGAACCGGTTCCCCTGGTTGGACGTGCTAGTCCAGTTAACAGTCGCATCGTCGTGGTTTTCCCTGCGCCGTTTGGCCCGAGAAATCCGTAGACCGATCCACTTGTGATAGAAAGATCTAGACCACTAATGGCGGTCGTATCGCCATATCGCTTTGTTAATCCTTTCGTGAAGACGGCAGGCTGATCGCTCATAGGATAGTGTTTTACACGAATAGTATAACCTTTATCGTAACGCCTCGAGAAGGGTGATAAACAGACACCCATCTAACTTAACGTCTTCATCATCGACTGACCTCGAAGGAGTAGTCTCGGACGTCATTGCTTCCGCCGCGTCCCACAGTGGAAACGGTATCTGTGGGCAGTCACCGGTCGCGCAGTCGATCTCGAGCAGTCGCAAACCGAACGGGGTCCGTGTGGCTAGTCGCAGCCATCTCGTTCGCCGACTCGAGATGGAGAGTCATTGACATTCTCCGCCGCGTGAACGTGGAGGAAGATCCAATGGCCCCGTGTTCATCAGAAAAGACACCAGCGCACGATAGAGGCACGTAGAGACCACGTAATGGAAAGGAACTATGATGTATCTCCGTAATATCGTTCACACAATTCGGGAATAGAAAACATGGTAGTGTCACTCTTCATGGGATGGCGTCACATCTGCTTCGCCAATTGGTCAATCGATCCGGGACTCGTCGAGCCACACCTCCCGGAACGACTGACGCTCGATACCTGGGATGGGCAGGCGTGGCTGTCGGTGGTACCGTTTACGAATGTCGACGTCCGACCACGGTTCTTCCCCTCCGGAACGGGAGTTCCACTCCCCGAACTCAACCTTCGAACCTACGTTACGTACGATGGGAAACCAGGGGTGTACTTCTTCAGTCTCGATGCTGATGGCATCGTGGGAGTTGTTGGTGCCCGCCTCTTTCACCACCTCCCGTACTACTACGCCAACATCAGTCTCACCGAAGAGAACGGACGGATTCGATTCACGTCTCGTCGCCGTCACCTTGGAGCAAGGCCGGTTGCGTTCGAAGCGACGTACGGACCGAGTGGCGGTCGAATCGATGCGAAATCAGGAACGCTCGCTCACTTCCTTACGGAGCGGTACCGCTACTATACCGAAGCCTCGGATAGATCTGTCCGCTACGCTGATATCCAACACGAATCGTGGCCGTTGTACGACGCCGACGTCGAGATCGTGGAGAACACGCTTTTCGAGGCAAACGGGTTCACGACCCCGGATTCCGATCCAGTTCATCTGTACAGTCCCGGCGTCGAGACAATCGCTTCCAAGAGCAAACGGGTAACTACGCCACGCTTTCTGTGACGAGTCTATTTTAGCTGTAATTGAGGGCTGTAAGTCCCCTTCCTCAGCGAGCGCTGACGGCGCGAGCAGGGAGGGGGCCGATCGAGTATGCAATGACTTTCAGTGGTTACTATACAACAAATCTACGATTTGGAATTGATTCCTGAAGAAACTGATTTGACGGAGTTGGACGCTCTTATCTCGATGGAAGTACAGATGGATAGTAGTAGATTGAATATGGTAACCGATCAGAATAGTCAAATCGATCAGGGAGTAGTTGACGCTATTACCGCGCTCGGAAATTCCAAACGGCTGGAAATATTACTCGCGTTGGATAAGGTGGAACAAGAACATCAGAAACCGTGGCATACGATGTCCTTTACGGAACTGTACGACGCGGTTGACGTCGATAGCACGTCTCAATTTTCGTATCACCTCGATCAACTCGTCGGACAGTTCGTCAGTGAAACGCCTGATGGATACCGACTTACATATAGTGGGAACAAAATCGTTCGTACGGTCATCTCCGATGTGTATGAAAGTACTTCCAAATTCGAAGACAGCGAGGTCTCCGGTACCTGTTTGTTCTGTGAAGAGGCGTCACTTCTAGCAACACTTGACGCCGAGCAATTCCGTATTCGCTGCACTTCGTGTGACGCGATCCTCGTAACCGATTTCTTTCCGAAGAGTCAAACGCGTGGCCGGACAACTGAAGAGATTATCGAAAGCGTTGGCTACCGCATCTGGAGTATGCACATCCAGCTACGAGGGGACGTTTGTCCGGAGTGTTTTGGCCGCGTTGATACGGCTTTTGATGTGTACGAGCACAATGGGAAAATACATCACCTCTATAGTAGCACGTGTCGAGAGTGTAAATATATAATAAGTATTCCAATTGAAGTGACGGCTGCGTTTCACCCAGCAGTCCTCCACCAGTTTTGGGAGCACGACATTTCGCTACTGGACGTTCCACTGTGGGAGTTTTTCGAGTATATCACATCTGACGTAATTGTAACGAATATCGTCTCCGATGATCCGGTTACAGCTACGTTCGAAATCACGCTGAACGATGAGACGATTCATCTCAAGATGGACGATACAGGAACAGTTTCGATTAGAAAGTGAAGAAACGATTCGTCGACTTCTTGCCTGTTACTCCCAATGTCACTCCGGAAGCGATACCGGTTCGAACTCTTGTAGTCCGAAGTACGTCAGTACGACAGCGCCCAGTCCGGTCAGGAGAAGCCCGCCCGCAATCAGGTCCCCGAGGATTGGAATCACTCCGATCACCTGTAAGAGCACCATGATACCAACGACTCCAAGACCGGTCGACAGTCCGACTCGTGGGATGTTCAACTGTTGACCAGCGAGATATCCCAGTGCGATGATTCCGTAACCAATGGTCAACAAACCGATTAGAAGGCCGAGTATGCTCACAGGGAAGAGGATCAGGGTGAACGCCATGAAGACGAACACGGAGAGGAACGTTACGGAGAGAAGTGCTCCCACGGTGAGGCTGATCAGTGGATGATCGTGCGCGGCTGCCCCGACAGTATCGAGCAGTGGTTCATGTTTTCGGGAGAGCAACGCCCCCACAAGCGCTAGTATCAGCGTCGTCACCACGACCGGCGTATACGCGGCGATCGGGCCGGGTTCAGAGGATTCAAACGCGACAGTGGTCCGCTCCGTGATGGTTGCTTCGGCGGACAGTTCCTCGCTCCCACCGATGTGCTGGAGTTCTCCGCCGATCGCTGCACCGTCCTCGGCGACGAGTGATCCGGAGAGTTGCGTCACGTCACCCTCGACTGTTCCATGGACCCGAAACTCGCCACCGATAACGTAGACCGGACCGGATACCACTTCGCCGGCCGGCACCGTGACCGTCGCGTCCCCGACGATCAATGCACCTCGGTGCTCGGTCATCTCGTGGTCACCTTCAATAACGAACTCAGTGGTCTCGACGTCTGCCCCACCCGTCGAGATCATGAGCAACACGATTATCAAGAGCGGGATGAGTTCCAGATTCATGGCGTCATCCCTCCACGAGCCAATTCAACCATCCGATGCACGTATAGCACCACCGGCAGTGTAACGACGAACAGCAGTGCCAGCGCGTTCACGTACGTCAGATGGCTCAGCAGTGAGAGTCCGACCCCCTCGGAGTACAGCGCTAGCGAGGTACTCAAGAAGGTCGCCAGCCACCCCGCTATCCCGACACCGAGGGCCGTGTGCGTGCCGATCGTCTCGGGCGTCGAAAGATCCGGCCAGAGTGCAAAGTTGAGTGTCGTGTAGAAACTGACCGCGAGCACGTAGAACATCGGCAGTACCAGTGGTGGGGTATCACCCGCACCAAACTGAATATGGAAGACATACAGGAGGTGCGTGAACGCAAACAGGCCGAACACCCAGAAGAACAGCCAATTCCGGTCGAAATTCGTGTAGATGACGCCAGCGGCGAGCGCCCCAATGACGTGCAAGACAGCGATAAACAACCGGACGCTTAGGTCGGGGGATTGCCAGGACGTGTAGATATACAACGGCGTTTCGATGATCCGGAGAAAGCCCAAGCTATCGATGAAGAAGACGCCAAACATCAGCACAACCGGTCCCAAGAACGCGAAGCTGAGCGTTGGAACCGGTATTGGCCGACAGAATCGGCCAGTTCCGAACGCGTCGCGTTCGTGTTGACTGGCGAGACTATCGACGAATCGGAACCGCTTGACTGAGAGAACGGCGAGAACGAGGACAGCTGGGCCCATCATCACGCTCATGACGAGACTGAACTCGTCGATTTGCCACTCGATTGGATAGAGGGCCGCGACGAAAAACGACAACCCTGCCACGATGGCAGCGACGTATCCCCGATCCCTCACAGGAACGAAATCGAGCATGAAACTGAACGACACCGGAATTCCGACGCCGAGCGCCATCGAACAGACGATCACCCAGAGCACGAACTGTTCGATCGTACTCACGTATGGGGCAGCGATCGTCAGAAGCAACTGGACGAAAACGACCAGAAAGAGCAACCGGAACTTCATGTACAGGTCCGTGCTCCATCCACGCCGATCCATCAGGACGCCGCTGGAGACGGCTGCAACGAGGGTGAAAAGCGCAAGTATGGCCATCACTATCGACACGTCCCCGGGGGACATACCGATCTCCTGTGTTCCGAGATCGGTCAGTCCCAGTTGGACGAACGTGAGGTTGTAATAGTACCCGGCCGTGAGCGCAGACACATAGATCAGATATCCAGTGATGGGAATCCACTGGCGCTCTCGGACGAACTCGAGGAGTTTCATGGAGTGCCGTAATCCTCTCTCTGGTATAAATATTGTCTCCAGGGATACATATTGGCAGTACTGTAACTCAAATATATTTGAGGTGTTCTCTATCGTAGCCACTGAAAGTCACTGTACACCTGATCGCACGACGGCTGTGCGATCAGTGTGTGAATCGTTTCAGTTGTTACTATAGTATCCTTTATAGAATAGCATCCACTATCTCCACTCTATGTTGAAGAACAGTTTTTCGTGACAGATCCTATTGCCTGCCCAACGAATTGACGTGGCGCAATCTCGAGAGGACTATACTATTATAAAATAGTACTTTCATCTGGGTTATCTGTGATTTTAGTGAGCTTCCTATATCTTCTTCGGGGGCGAACTAGCGATTGGTGAACACACATGACTCAGAATACAGCGTATAGCCAGACCACTGATGAAATCCATAAAACAGCGTCAAATAACCGGAAACGTGCAGGTGTTTTCTTCGTTGTACTTGCCGCCCAGTTCATGACGGTTATCATGCTTACAGCAGCGATGGCTCCAGACTATGACTTCAGTGGGGCCGCTATCAGTGATCTCGGCGTCATTGCCGAGACTGCGCTCGTATTCAATAGTTCGCTCGTCGCAGTCGGCCTGTGTAATCTCTGTGGCGGGTTCTACTTCTACCGGACCCACGGAAAACGCTGGCTCTTCGCCATCTTCGCACTCGCCGGTATTGGGGCGGTCGGCGCCGGTGTCTTCCCGCTCGATACCGGCGGACTCCACTCGCTGTTCGCGCTCCTCGCGTTCGTATTCTTCAACGTACAGGCCATCGGGACTGCAACTCGACTCTCGGGGATAATGCGATCCATCTCGGTCCTCGCGGGCGGTGTCGGACTCGTGTTCGTCGTGCTCATGGCGGTGGGTGACGCCAGCAACGCAGCGGCGTTCGGCCCCATCGGACACGGCGGGACGGAACGGATGATCGTCTACCCGGTCATGCTCTGGCTGGTTGCTTTCGGTAGCTATCTGCTTGGGAGTCCCGACCAACCTGTTGCAACCGCACATCGAGGCGAATGAGTGACAGTCCGATGGACTCCGTTTCGCGCCGAGACGTTCTGAGTGGACTCGCGGCCAGTGCTGCTGTCGTTTCGACGCCCGTAGCTGCCAGCACGGACACCGAGAGTAGGGCCGTTGCCCAACCTGATACGGGGCCACTCGCCGATCCGAACGCTTTCGAATCGTTTCTCGATGGTCTCGTACGTGCGCAACTCGAGGCTCACGATATTCCAGGGGCGACAGTTGCTGTCGTCGATGGTGATTCGGAGTTCGCAAAGGGATACGGCGTCAGTGACGTCAGGTCGGAGACACCAGTTCGCGCCGATGAAACGCTCTTTCGTATCGGTTCCGTGTCGAAACTGTTCACATGGACAGCCGTGATGCAGGGCGTCGAACGTGGGCGACTCGATCTCGACACCGACGTAACCCAGTATCTCGATGAGATCGACGTTCCCGAGACGTACGAGCAACCGATCACACTCAACCACCTCGGGACGCATACACCCGGGTTCGAGGATCGGGCTCATGGAACGTTCGTATTGGACGAAACCGACCTCCAACCACTGGAGCAGGCCCTTGTCGAAGAGCAACCTGCTCGCGTCCGTCCGCCGGGACAGCTTACTGCGTACTCGAACTACGGCGCTGGCCTCTCCGGTCACATCGCAGCAATCACCGCTGGGATGTCGTTCGAGAACTACGTTACTGAGGAAATTTTTGATCCGCTCTCGATGAATCGGAGCACGTTCGCCCAGCCGGTTCCGGACGGGCTCCGGGTGGATCTTGCAACGGGGTACACAGCCACAGATGACGGGTTCCGAGACGGCGACTTCGAGTTCGTCGGTATGTCACCAGCAGGTGCAATGAGTGCGACTGCGACCGACATGGCACGATTCGTCCGGGCACATCTTCAGGACGGAACTATCGATGATGACCGAATACTCGAATCAGAAACGATCGTGGAGATGCACCGCCGTCGGTTTGCCAACGACGAACGAGTGAACGGGATGTGCTTCGGTTTTTACGAGATGAATCGCCACGGTGTACGGGTAATTGGTCACGCCGGAGACACTCAATTATTTCACAGCCTCCTTTTTCTCGTTCCCGAACACGACGCAGGGGTGTTCGTTTCATACAATAGTCCGGGAGGGATCGATGCCAGAGAGGAGTTCATCGACGAATTCGTTGAGCAGTATTTTCCCACGGAAGAGCCGTCAGTAACGGTTTCGGATAGCACACTAACGCGAGGGACCGATCTCGAAGGGACGTACAGAACGCTCAGGGTTCCGTCTACGACCTCGGAGAAATTCATCGGCGCCACCGAGACCGTCTCCGTCTCTCTCGACGATCGAGGACGGCTGATAACGACGCACGGCAACGAAACGAAACGATGGATCGAAGTGGAACCGCTCTTCTTCCGCGAAGCCGACGGTCCCGACCAACTCGCATTTGGTGAAACTGACGGAAACATCACACACCTGTTTTTCGGGAGTCGTCCAGCGTCGGCATACGAACGACTTTCGATAGTAGAACAACCACGGGTTCACGGTGCGATCGTTGCCTTCTCTGTGGTGGCGTTCGTGACGGCCATCGTTGGATGGTCTGGGGCAGCCATCTGGCGCTTATATCGTGGTACGGAACGATCTCGGGGAGACTCTCCACTCCGATTTGCACGGTGGACAGGAGGCATAGCTGCTGTCAGTTACCTCCTGTTCGTAATCGGTTTCACGGGAGGGCTGGCGATGCGACCAACTGCGTTTCTGTATGGAGACCGGCTACTGTTTCGCCTCCTCACTATTCCCTCACTCATCGGGGCAGTAGCGAGCGTTTTAACCGTGGTATTTGCAGGTATCGCCATATGGAACCGAGAATGGGGGCGCTGGACGCGGATTCACTACACAGTAGTCGCGCTCGCTGCAATCGCGTTCACATGGCTGCTCTGGTACTGGAATCTTCTCTGGTATCAGATGTGACCGGTATAGTAGCTACTGAAAATCACTGTACACCTGATCGAATGACTGCATTGCGATCAGCGTGTAAATCGTTTCAGTGGCTACTATCGGACGATCGCTGGCGTATCGAACTCACAGAAGAGTAGCTACCCGATCTCAGCGGGATATGAATGGGTTAGTAGGGCGATTCCAACACACTTGGAATCGGAGCGGGGTTGATATAGGACAGGACGAACATATTCACTGTCGCGTTCCCACGGCGCGACACGATCCAATCACCACCCAACCCCATTGATCCAGTTTCTATGCCGCCAGGCGGCCATCCCCCTGTGCCTATCCGGGCGGCATTTTGAGGTTTCTCACAGCGATCAAACGCCGAGCGATAGCTATAGTAGTCACTGAACGTCACTGCACACCTGATCGGAGACTGTGTTGCGATCAATGTGTAAATCGTTTCAGTGGTTACTATATCCAATCTCGAGTGCGTCGACGGCCTCGGCGGGCTCGACGTCGTGACCGACGAGGCGATCGGCGGCCAGCTGCAAGACGTGTTCCGCGAGCTCGGGATCAGCTTGCTCGTAGTGGACGCTAAACTCGGTCAGTGCGACGGCGATCAAGAGATCTTCGCGTCTATCGGTGAGGGACATCGCTGTCGTTGGCCGCAACTTCCCGTATAGAAACTCTCGCGTCACAAAAACGCCAGCCAGGGGCCAGCGTTGAGCCCCCATCCTCTGTAGGTGATCTGTCGCCAGGGGAGGGTCCGAGACCGATGTGCGTGACAATTGGCTTCACGTCGGAACGTGATTCGATCTCGGAAGACGAGGGACCGTATGTCTCGTGTCGGACGGATTCTGTCAGGTAACGACTGAACCCATTCCCCTCGTCATCATCATGTTGAGTCCGTTTTCGAATAGCTCTATTGGCTGGATACGTTGGTAACAATGATTTTACCGGCAGATGATCATAAGAGTAGCCTCGTTTACTCGTCGGCCGATTCGTCGTTCTCGTCCTCGTCCAGGTGTCGTTCTTTCCGGGCGACGTCGGTAGTCGGCCAGTTCTCCCGTTGATACTCTCTAGCGTGTTCGGTGTTGACGTGCTCGAGGCGTTCGGTTGTATCGCCGGCCGTAAAGTCGCAGTCGTCGGGCGATGGACACTCGTGGATCCGAACGCTGGAGTGGCCGTTTGAGTCAGTTATCTCTGCGTAGTTTGAGAAATGATGGTACGTACAGATACTCACTGAACGGTCAATACGACCCGTGACAGGTCTCGTAGTCCGGTTACTGACCACGGATCACGAAATAGTCCGTTGGAGAGACGCTCGACTAGTCGTTCTGTCTGTCTTGTCCTCCAAATTCGATTACACATAGTATTACTCGCGTTTGTCGCACAACAATTACGTACGATTCCGATCCGCAATCAGAGTGTCATTAAAACATCATCATACTGAACGGTTAATTAGTGGTATAGCTTGGAAGAAGTTAGTGTCAATACCCAGAAATTGACCGTCAAATATATTAAAGAGATAGTGATTGTTACGACTGGGGGAAGTGAATGGGAACCAATGAGAATGCGCGAGAGAATGGCAACACGTCGAGAGGGACAGAGGATCGAAAAGTAATCGAAGAACTCCTCACGGAGACGTCGCAAGTCGTCAGTCCCGACGCAGAACTGTATTACTTTCAGATTCAATTCACCGATGACACCCAGCGAATCGCTCATCGAAAGAAGATCCTTTCTGAACTCGACAATGCGCTCGATATCTGGACTGCGCGGCCGGAAATCGAGGAGATTGGGTCGTCTGATCTCGGAATAGGGCTACTGATCGAAACGCGGATAGACCCGAAAACGATCGTCGAAGCGCTCGACAATGACTGTCTCGACACTGTTGATTATTGGACAATCGATCCAGATGCATTCGAACTCGATGTCGCTACTACCCCGAAGTCCGAGAACGAGGCCGTTACAGCCGAGTTCGACCAACTCCGCCAGCAGTATGCGGACGGGTCTGGGGGGAACGCAGGCAATCTCGGGAGCGAATCGTTCGAGTTCACAGAGCCGCAATCCGTCCGCTTTTCTGAAGACGAGATCGAGTTTGAGGAATTATTAGGCGAGACTAACGATAAGAACGGTGTCACGTCCGAGGCCCCAGCGCAACACCACCGTCCTGAGTCACTCGTCGGGGCACTCGTCGCTGAACTTGAGGACGGCGTCGCGGCCGACGATAACGCGGCGATGCTCCGTGAACTGCTTGCCCAGAAGCAGTCATCTAACAGCATCGCAGTACGACTGGAACACGTCCAATCGCGGATGGACACCTTCACCGCATATCTCGACTCGCTCGAAGAATTCCTCGACGAAGAGGGGACGGCACAGCAACTCCTCGAAGAGCTGCGAGCCGACATCGATGGCCTCCGTGACGAACTCCAGACGGCGGCCGACGAACGGGAGGAACTCCGGAGACGAGTCGCGGAGCTGGAAACGAATACCCCTTCGACTGACGAAGTTGAAACGGAGTTCGCCCAAGTCAAGCGCAACGTGGAGACTGCGTCGACTACGTTGCAACAGGAAATCGATGACCTCGATGCGCGTGTGAAGACGATGCAAGCGGATCTCGACGAGCAGACTGCGTGGCGTCAGCAACTTCGTGCTGCAGTCACTACGACCGACTCCGACGGTGAGGTGCCTTCCGAGCAGTGACGCCGCTTGAACAGACGCAAACAACCGCGTAGTTCTCTGCCTGTACCGATCGATGTGTGCCTTACCTGTACTGAACGACAACTACGTGTGCATGCGTATCAGACGAAAGGCTGTCCTAAACCAGTGAGAGCACGATAACGACACTGCCGCCAATACCAGCAAGAATACCGACCCCACGTGCCAGCTGCTCACCCCACGTAACCGTCCGTTCGAGCGAGAGAACAACTGCGATGAGTGCCATCCAGACGATATTCATCGAACCCACGATCACCATAAACGCGAACAGCGCCCAACAACACCCGACACAGAAGACGCTGAACTGCCAGCTCATCCGGACGGCACCGCGCACCCCCGGCCGGTACTGGCCCAGAAGGAACCCGAGCGGTGACCGACAATACCGCAGACACCGATATTTGTATGGTGAGAGCTGGTACCCCGATAAGAGTAGCAACGATCCACCCATCAGAAGCCCACTGTGGGCGTTCGCGAGACCGACAATCGGCACCAGCGCATTGACAACAAGCGGGACAACTCCTGTTAACGTCCAAACGAGTGCGTACGTCCCGATAAACGCCCCAACTCGCGTTGCTTTACCTGCGGCCGTCGTCCCCTCGAGCGTCTCGGCGTAGAGTCGGAAGAGCGGGACCGACGACGGGTACATCATGGCGACCATCATTACCCCCCACATGAGCAGGTACAGGCTGATACCAGTCACCCCATTCGAGAGCGCCATCGCCTCCGGTGCTCCCGGGTCGGACATATGCATTTGCACACCCATCTGTCCGCCAGGCATCGGGAGCCAGCGACCAATGACTGCTGCCCACGCGAGCAGCGCGATTACGTAGGCAATGAGCGCGACAATCGGGATGCGCCGGTGGGTGATCCGATCCCGAACTGTGTCATGTGTCCCCATGATCGATTGACTATCTCGCTGTCCTACCGCCCTCAGGAGTTCGCCAATTCGAAGTCGCCGAGGTAGGCGTTGTTTCCGGAGACGTCCCACGTGAACTGGTCATCGTAGGAGACCGTGGCCGTGGTTGACTTCCCGGTCTGTACCTCCGTACTCTTCGTCAGTGGGTGGGGTGAGATCGTCCCGACTTCCTCGTTGAACCCGACCGCACCGCTCGCGTCCATTTCGATGGCATCCCCAATCTCAACGGAGAAGTCCGCACCGTCCCGCGAGAAGCTGATCGGAACGGTTGTGACATCGGCGGATCGGACGTGTGTGTCAGCGACGGGCGCCCAGATGCCACCGGCGCGGCCGGAGTAGATGTCCTCGAGGGCCTCGCGCTGATCGTCGCTGGCTGTCTCGTCGATGAGTAACACGATATCCCACTCCGTCTCGGGGGCGAACATGACCCCCTCATCGGTCGAAATGAGCATGCCGACATCTACCCCACTTAGGTCGACATCGCCGTAGCTTCCCTCCTCGATATGCCACGCCAATGAGACGGTACAGACGTCATCGTCCGGTGATTCCATCCATACACACTGGCATGCAACATCGCAGTTGCAGGCTTCAACGTAGTCTCCCTTGATGGTCCATTCTTGTACCATTGATGAACACCGTGATATACGCCAGCAAGTAACACGATAAAGCTATCTGGTGAAAAGATACCACCTGGTGAAATCGTTGGGTTGACCTTCCTATTCACCTTCAATGTACTCCATTAGTAAACATCCGTCGCGTTATCTCGTCCTGTATTGAGCGATTCTGCCCACCAAATGATGGAAGAGACCGTGGTGCATTCGCACCCTGTATCCAGCAGACGACTTTGAGTAGATTTCAGAGAAGTCAATAGCCGATCTGGCAACTGGTTCGCCTATACTGATCGATTGGTCGCTCAAGGCCTGATATCGGAGAGTATCGGAGTAGAACTATAGTAGCCACTGAACGTCACTGCACACCCGATCGTACGACTGGAGCGCGGTTCGGAGCGAGCGCGGTTCGGGGCAAGCGCGGTTCGGAGCGAACGTAGTGAGCGAGAACCGCGGGGATGCGAACGGTGAGCGAAGCGAGCAGTGAGCGAACGTAGTGAGCGAGAACCGCGGACTGTGCGATCAGTGTGTAAACCGTTTCAGTTGTTACGATAGGTAGTTCCCGATTCTGTTTTCGATCTCCTGGGTCCACACCATGATTTGGAGGATAAGTCGATGGTGTGGAATGGTTGGGTGAGGGTGAAGCAGACGCTCACGCGCGTGAGCGTCTTTTCGGCCGC